>Ga0123333_10004509_pt1 | contig 13022 bp, 15 predicted proteins | sample BioC12SIPDNA_3_FD_89957 | JGI IMG/M metagenome (GOLD analysis project Ga0123333, IMG submission 89957) | Anaerobic biogas reactor microbial communites from Washington, USA - Biogas_R2_B C12 SIP DNA | ecosystem: Engineered > Bioreactor > Anaerobic > Unclassified | place: Washington, USA...
ACCGTCCAATTCCTTGACCCGCTGGGTGAGCATCGACGACTCGAAGACCGCGTCTTCCTGCATGTCCAACTGCAGGTCATCGAACGAGATCGGGATCGCGCGGCGGTCCGGCAACTTGCCGTTGGCCAGCGTCGTCGCCGCCACGGGCGTCTGGTACTGGCACCCGGACGCGGCGAAGCACACGGCGATGGCAATCGGGACGAGACAGCGACCGTCCAACATGGGATTCCCGATCTCCGAATCAGCGGCGATGCGCGGCTCGCGGAGTCCAATCGTCCGGTCCCGCGGACCCCGGTTGCGCGGTGAAGTAAGACGGATTTCCATTGCATTATAGTCGCCCCTGGGCGCGGACCGAGACCGACCCGGTCGCACCTGGTCGAGGTCGGCGGGCGGCAGTGCCGCTGACAACGATTCTTCCGGTCTTAACTGACGACGTCGGGCTCTTTCGAGCTGTGGTTGGGCGTGGCCGAACTTTGCCCTTCGCCGCGCGGCATTCACTCCGCGGCAAACCGATTGCAGGGCGTTCTGCCTGGCGTCAGCGGTGGCCGCGCTACGAGGGCGGCGCCAGTTCCGTCAGGGCGGCTGCGAATTCGTCGTAGGCCGGGCGGCCGAACAGGACGAAGCGAACCAGTTCCGGACGGCCCTGCTCTTGGAGAAACTGGATCGCGGTTTGGATCGCGACACGCGCGGCCTGGTCCAACGGATAACCGTAGACCCCCGTGCTGATCGCGGGAAACGCGATGCTGCGGCAATCGTGCTCGACCGCCAATTCCAGGCATCGCCGATGCGCGCCGGCCAACAAGTCGGGCTCGCCGCGCCGGCCGCCACTCCAGACCGGCCCCACGGCATGGATCACGTGCTTCGCGGGCAGTCTGCCGGCACACGAAATGACCGCCGATCCCGTGGGGCATCCATCCGGATGCAGGCGGTCGGTCTCGGCCATGATCTCCGGACCGCCGCCGCGGTGGATCGCGCCGTCCACCCCGCCACCGCCGGCCAAACGGCTGTTGGCCGCATTGACGATAGCATCCACCCGCTGTTTGGTGATATCCCCTTCCACCAACTCCAGCGTTTGTCCGCAAATCGTGGCTTTCATCGTTGCCTCCCGGTTCCGCCTGAAGTAAAGTGCATGAATGCGGTTGTCGTTTCCGTCTTCCAGGATTCCGATTGACGCCGCGGTGCCGCCGACGGACAATCCGACCGCCGGTATTGTAGTCGATGCGCAGTCACGGAGAAACGGTTGATGAGGTACGTGGCCGTCTTGGTTCTCGCCTGGTTGACGCTGCCCAGCGCCGCCCCCGCTCGCGATATCTACGTGAACAATATCGCCGGCGACGATCGCTTTGACGGCACGGCTCCCGTCTCGCAGGGCGCACGGATGGGCCCCTTCCGGACGCTGACTCGCGCGCTGAAGCTGGCAGACAAGGGCGACCGCGTGATCCTGGCCGCGACCGCTCATCCGTATCGCGAAAGCGTCACGTTGCAAGCTGGGCGGCACAGCGGCTCGGCCGAGCATCCGTTCGAGATCGTCGGCAACGGCGCCGTGTTGGACGGCTTGGCCGATGTGCCCGACAGCGCTTGGACACACGTAGGCGGTGAGGTCTACCGTTTTTCGCCGCCGCGGATGAGCTTCCAGCTGCTTTATCTGGACGGCCGGCCGGCGACGCGCGTGCCCGTCGGCTCGGCCGACTTGAAGTTGCCGCCGTTGCAGCCGCTCCAGTGGTGCCTGTTCCAGCGCGAGGTGTACTTTCGCCCGGAGAACGGGAGGACGCCCGGCAGTTATCGCCTGGAGTATTGTGCCCTGCCCGTCGGCATCACGCTGTACCAGGTGCGGCATGTCGTGATCCGCGATCTGATCGTGCAGGGCTTCCAACTGGACGGCATCAACGCGCATGACGGAGTGTTCGATACGCTGCTGAAGGGAGTCACCTGCCGCGGCAATGCCCGCGCCGGCATCTGTGTCGCGGGCGCATCGCGCGTGCGGATCGTGCAATGCCTGGCCGGCGGCAACGGCGCAGCCCAGTTGCGGACCGAGGGCTATTCCCACACCCGCCTCGTCAGTTGCCGCCTGCTGGACGACACGGCGCCGCCGCGGACGAGCGAAGACGGAAGCGTCGTCACGGAGGACGAGCCCGCCCACGCGAACTCGCCCTCGCCAGACGCCGCCGATCGGACCGCGTCCGCCGCCGACGCTTCGCTGGCCGAACGCACAACGCCTCGGCCCCCAGCCCGTTGAACGCCCAACGGCAAGAGCGGCTCGTGCGCGCCAACTCGCAACGCCCGGCCTATTCCGCGTCGGCACCGTCAAGCGCCGCCTCGATATCCTCGTCCTCTTGCTCGTGCCCGACCTCGCGCAGCAACTCACCCACCTCGCGGCGGCCCAACCAGTAGTACACCACGCCGATCGCCGCGATGACGATCGTGATCACGCGGAAGACCAAGGCCACCAAAAAGCCATCGCCGCCGGCTTGGGCAGGAATCTCCTGGTACAGGATCCTCATCGCCGCTTCGAATGTGCCCAAACCCGCGGGCGCCAGCGGCAACGCCCCGGCGGTCAACGACAGCGGGACGATGATGAAATGGTCGGTCAGTGTCGGATGCTGTGCGAACACGGCGGCGGCGGACAAGTACAGCGACATGGCAAAGACCACGTGCACAGCCAGACTCACCGCCGCCACCACGGCCAGGATACCCCGTTTTCCCCGGTAGACCTTTAACGCCCCGGCCAAGCGGTGGACGACGACACCGATCTTCGGAATCCGATAGGCGGTCTGCATCAGCCGCGAACGATCCCAGCCGGGAAGCAGGATGACCGCAATCACCGCCGTCCCCGCCACAGTGGCCGCGAGCGTCAGGTTGCAGATGGTCCTGACCTCTGCGTCCCAGCCCGATGCGCCGCTGAACAAGATCGCCGCACTGGCGACAACCAGCAACGAGTACAACCCGACCGCCCGGTCCAAAAACACGGTGGCCACCGCCTCCGTTCGTCGTCCCGGCTGCTCGCGGGCCAGAAACACCGCCTTGAACAGGTCGCCCCCAACGCTGCCGAAAGCCACGAAATTCAGCAAGTAGCCGACAAAACTCAACCGAAAGGCGTCGGCCAGCCGGAACGGCAAATCCAAAGCGCGGACCAACAGATACCAACGGACGAACGTCGCACAAACACAGAACATCGCCAACGCAAAACCGCTACCCAACAACGGCCAGCGAATGGAATGCTGTCCAAGTTGCCGCAACTGGTCCCGGTCGAGACTGCTGACCAACCATACGATAATCGCCAGTGGCAAGGCGATTTTGAGAACCGTAACGACGTGACGTTTTTTCAACGGGCAAGTCCTGTAAGGTGCGGATCGACGGGGCGACGCAGCACAGCAGCAGTTGGTTGACGCGAGAGTCCTGCCGCGTGCGGATCGTAACCAAACGTGCCGTGGATTTTCCTTCCCGGCAGCGTGCTTGGCAAGAACCGTTTGGAACCAGTGGTGTGCAATTGGCGGGAAAGAGGAGCAGCATGATCGCTAGATACCGGGGGGCTACGCCGCCCCGTTCGCCGAGGGACAGGGATAGCATCATCGCGGGGCGGGCTCGTGTCGCGGAAAGAAGTCGGTTTCTTTGCAGGCCAGCAGGTTCGTCGTCACCTTTGCTGTCCTTGACAGACCGAGGCGGCGGTGTTAACTTTCTCGTATCTGGACGCGAAATCCGTCCCGAAACACCAAAGACCGGGGGATTAGCTCAGTTGGGAGAGCGCTTGAATGGCATTCAAGAGGTCGAGGGTTCGACTCCCTTATCCTCCACTTAACTAAGTCTCGCTGAAATCGGAGCTTAGGTTATCTTTCGCCGGTCAAAAAAGCGGCATTCCTGAGAAGGCCGTTACGCCTTTTACGCCTTTGCGAAGTGCAAAGGGGAATGCAGCACGCCGAAACTCATCACCAGACCGCCGAAGTACGCTCGTCACAAGGACAGTGGACAAGCCGTGGTTAAGATCGACGGCAAGCTCCGCTATCCTTGCGGCGAAATCCAGCATGCTTTCAACCGTCGTCGGATTGCCCAAGCAGCAGTCGGACAATACGTGTTTGTCGGGACAGGCAGGCAATGCCATAATTAGTTTCCCGGCTTAAGGTTAAATTGCGCGAACTGGGGCGACCTTCCCCGACCTCCGGCCCGCACGACATGCAGAAATCCCCGCACTAACTAGAACGGCAAAGGTGTGACCGATTTTTTCGTCGTAGCGTTTCGACGTAGCTCGAGATGCATGAGACGCCGCACCGCGGGGGCGCTGCCGGTACACGACGCCGCTCCAAGTCGGATTCGTCGTCAGTCCGCGGTCCGCTTTGCCGCTGCACCAGCCGCACTGCCTGGGGTCAGGCTTACAGATTTCAGTTTTCGCGGTCACAGGACTTCGCGCTTGGACGGCGACTGCCCCGCGAAAATTGAAATCTGGAGGCCTGATCCCAGACTCCGGGGAAACCGGGAAGCTGTTTCGGTCACCGTTGCGACGCAAGCGCGTTCCGCTTGGTCGGTGCGGCGGTTGGGGCGCGATCACGATTTGCCGATGGGGACGGACTGGAGCCACTGCGGGTTCTCGCGCACGCCCTCGGCTTCCCGAATGGGCCAGGTCGCGCGGGCGTCGTCCCGATAGGGGCCGATGTCGCGAAACGGAATCGGCTCGAAGCCCAGTTTGAGGGCGGGCGAGTCGGGCTGGAGCGTAAAGTCGCCGTGCTCCGGATCGACCAGTCGCGGGTCAGCCACCACCGAATGCACGTCGGCGCCGGCCATCTGCCACGCCTCCCATTCCGTCGCCGGTTCCACTTCGTGCAGTTGCAGGTCGCTGATCTCCGCCCAGCCCTGGCTGGAGTTGAACTGGAAATGGAGCGTCAACTCGGTCACGCGGGCGTCGTAATCGGCCTCGCCGGCTTGGGGCAGATAGAATGCCGTCTGGCACGGGAATCCCTGGGCCGCCGTGGTGGCGTCCGACACGTCGGAACGTTTCAGAAAGCCCCGCGTGCCGAACGCCTTCCACAGGCCCTGGTTCTCGCAAACGAAACGGGCGACCAGTTCGCCGGTCGCGTCCTGGTGGCGCAACTGGAAGGTCAGACGGTAATGCTTGCCGGGCGTCAGCGCAAAGGCCGTCGAACGGACGCAGGTGTTCCTGATGTATTTCTTCTCCTTGTTGAACGCGCCGGGCAGTCGCAAGGCGTTCTTGTCCCCTGCCGTGACGATTTCCGCTTGAAGGTCCGGGAAGACCTTCTGGTACCAGCGCCAGTCGGCAGCCACGGTGCGGTCGGATGACTGGGCGATTTCTTCCGGTGCCAGACGCCGCGAGAAATCCGCGTTCGGAATCCGGTCGGTGAGTTCGGCGAGCGACTTCTTGAACGCCTGCCGGCCCGTTTTGACCGGCACCGTCCCGCCGTTCCAAACGAGGTTAGAGTCGATGGTGTTGTGCTGGAGGTTCACGCCGTTCTCGCGGATGTAACGCGAGTCCGGCTGGCTGGGGTAGTAGAAGATGTTCCGCGTGATCACGTTGCCCCGCATGATCGTGCCGTCGGGCAGGAACGGGTTTGCCGGCGACACGTGCATGCCGCGCATAGCAGCCCACGCCGGATTGGTCATCAGCTCTTCGTAGCGTTTGAGCATCTTCGGCTGCCGGTCGCGGAGGAAGACGCCGCTGGGGGAATCGTTCCAGGTCTGCAGCGAAAGCTGGTGGGTCTTGCCCTGGGGGCCGGCGTTGTTGAGGAACAGGTTGTTGGAGATGTGGTTCTCGCGGGCGTTGTGCAGGTGCATCGCGCCGACCTGACAGCGTTCGACGATGTTGCCGTAGACGTCGTTGCCGCAGCCGCTTTCATCCAGATAGATGCCCCACGCAAACACGAAAAACCGCCCGTGATTGTCGAACCCGATGCTGTCGCTGCAATGGTTGTAGCGGATCGTCTGCCAGCCGCCCGTCCAGCCGCCGGTGTAGGTGCAGCCTGTGTCCTCCATTTCCAGGTTGCAGTGGCGGATGCGGTTGTATTCCAGGGTGTGCAGGGCCCCGCCGTGGAAGATGCCGCAACGGGGCATATCGTGAATCAGATTGTGCGCGACGCGGACGCCGACGCCGCTGACCATCACCCCGATGCCGTGACGGTTGAACTGCCCCACGTGGTGAATGTAGCAGTTGTCCACCACGTGGCCGCAACGTTCCAACCGCACCTGATTGCCGCCGCTGACCGAGACGCCGTGGCCGCCGATATTCCAGATGTCGCAGCCGCGGACCGCGCCGTACGTGCCGCCATTCAGCGAAACAGCGGAACCCTGGAAGTAGCCTAAGTCGTGGATCGAGCACTTCTCGACCACCGCGTCGTCGCAGTTCGAGAAGCGAACCGCACACTGCTCGGCGCAACTCATTTCAAGCCCCCGGACGCGGACGTGGTGAGTCTTGGTGAAACTCAGAATCTCCTGGACCGTGGGGACGGTCACTACGTCCCGCGCGAGATCCGCGCCGGCAGGCGGGATCAGGTACAGTTTCTGATTCTCCACGTCCTGGAACCACTCGCCGGGCGCGTCCAGTTCTTCCCGCAGGCCCATGATGCATAACCGGTCTTCGGGCCGCGCCGCATATTGCATTTTCTTTCCGAGCGTGATGGTGCGACTTGACGGATCGTAGGCCGCGATCTTCTCGATGCGGTTCCACCAGTTGTAGCGAGGAAAGATGCAGACTTCCCCGTCCTGAGGCCGCGACCACTCCCGCGCGTCTGGGGCGCGCAACACCACCGTATCCGTGCGCTCGCCCTCGATGTCCTGGTACATGGGCGGGCGAACGCCGTCCACGTAGGCCCAGCCGCCGGAATACGGCCGGGCCGGATCCTCGTTGGGATAGCGGGCCCAGGTCAGACGCTTGCCGTTGAGATAGACTTGCCGGAAAGGAACCTTGAGCGCCAGCGGCTTCAGGTCGGCTTCCCACACGTCTGCACGACCGTTGAACGAGGACCTGGTCCAGCCGGCGACGACCGCGCCGCCCACCAGCAACGGCCGTGCGTCCGGGGCCGCCGGATCGCGCCACGCGAGGATGTTCAGGGGACCTTCCGCCGTCCCGGAGTCTTCCGGTTGGAACGCGACCGTCGTCCGGATCGCATGCGTGCCGGGATGCAGGACGAGATTGATGGTCGCTGCCGGATCGGTCTTGCGAACCGCTTGGGCCAGCAGGCGAGCCTTGTCCAGAGTCCGGACGGCCGCGTCGGGCGTCCCCGCGTGATCGTCCGAACCGGTCGGCGCGACGTGAATATCGGCCGCCAACGAGACGCCGCACAGCGGCACCAGCACGAGCAGATAGCAGCCACGTCTCAGGTGTCGAGTTCTCCATGCCTGGTTCATGCGAAGCCCTTTCCAAAGCGGTTTCGGGGTCGCCGCTGCCCCTGGCTCGTGCGATCAACGTCGAGCCTCAGTGCGTCCTTGCCGGCCTGTCGAAAAAAGGAGCCCACGCTGGCTGTCGAGCAACACTTAACAGACTTGAAGCAAAAGACGCCATCCGTTCGAGACGGCAAGTGTTGGTTCGAGCGGATTGCCGGTACGTTTCAAGACGACCCGGATTCCACCGAAATTGTCCGACTGGAACGCGAATTCCGCAAGTCGGTTCCATAAATGGTTGGTCGAAAGCCATGTTCTCGCTCGCTACGGACCGCGTTGTGATTACCCAACAACAAGCTGCCTCCGAATACAATCGCCTGATCCAGCGCGTTCGTCAACATGTTCAGCACCAGCCGCCGCCCCGCCCCGCAACCTCTTCGGCCACCACGCTGCTCGGCAGCGTGGAGCCATGTTCAGCACCAGCCGTCGCCCCGCCCCGCAACCTCTTCGGCCACCACGCTGCTCGGCAGCGTGGAGCCATGTTCAGCACCAGCCGCCGCCCCGCCCCGCGACCTCTTCGGCCACCACGCTGCTCGGCAGCGTGGAGCCATGTTCAGCACCAGCCGTCGCCCCGCCCCGTGCCGTCTTCGGCCACCACGCTGCTCGGCAGCGTGGAGCCATGTTCAGCACCAGCCGTTGCCCCGCCCCGTGCCGTCTTCGGCCACCACGCTGCTCGGCAGCGTGGAGCCATGTTCAGCACCAGCCGCCGCCCCGCCCCGTGCCGTCTTCGGCCACCACGCTGCTCGGCAGCGTGGAGCCATGTTCAGCACCAGCCGTCGCCCCGCCCCGTGCCGTCTTCGGCCACCACGCTGCTCGCCAGCGTGGAGCCATGTTCAGCACCAGCCGTCGCCCCGCCCCGCGACCTCTTCGGCCACCACGCTGCTCGGCAGCGTGGAGCCATGTTCAGCACCAGCCGCCGCCCCGCCCCGTGCCGTCTTCGGTTCCTGACCGCAGAGAAGCAGCGAGTTGCCTCGCTTTTCGCCCACCAGAATGATCGTCACTTCTTCCACTTCCGTGTCCACGTTGAACAGCACGCGGTAGAAAATCGCGGGCAGGTCTTGTCGGTTTACCGATCACGTAGGCGATCGTCTCCCTGAAAGCTACAATGGAAAAATCGGGCGGGCCACGACGGCATCAGGGGCAACTCGGTCTGACGTGTAAACAAAGCTGGCGCAGAAGGCGAAGGGAACCATCATGTCCGCAACGCTTGAAACACGTGTGGAGGCCCTTGAACACGAGGTTTCTGGGATGAAGGCGATGCTGGGGGGTAGGCCACGCGTCAAGGATTGGCGGGCGACCTTTGGCATGTCCCGAAACGACCCGGACTTCGACGAGTTGGTTCGGCTAGGCCGCGAGATCCGCGACCAGCAGAGCGAGGGAGGGACATCCGGTGTTGGTTCTTGACACCGACCATCTCGTAGAGTTCGATCGTGGGTCCGACGCAGGCGAAATACTGCGCCAACGCTTGGAAAATGCGGACGAAGAAATCACGACGACGATCATTTTCCGCAGAAGAGCAATTCCGTGGGTGGCTGGCACAGGTTCACCGAATCCGTGATCCGCATCAACAGGTCGTCGCCTACGAACGATTGCAGCGACGGATCGAGTTCTTTGCCGCGTGGGAGGTCTTGCCCTGGACGGAGAAAGCAGCCGATATTCTCGTCGATCTGCGACGCCAGAAAATCCGTATCGGGACCATGGACCTCAAGATCGCCGCGATTGTACTGTCGCAGCGAGCCACCCTGCTTTCCCGGAATCTGGTTGATTTCTCCCAAGTTCCCAGCCTGAGCATTGAGGATTGGACGCTGCCGGAATCGTAACCCTCACGCCGAGAGAATCTTCATGCCGCGTGCGACACGACGTATACTTCGACATCTCACGAGCGGCGTATCGTCCTGTCGTCGGGGACAACGGCGCCGATCTCGATCCGGACGTGCTGTGCCGGGGCCTGACGCCCGCCTGAAGGGAAGCAGAAAAAACCGCCGGCTGATGGCAGGCTTGCTCCGCGAAGGCATGAATGGTGGATCACGTTGCATCCTGGAATTGCGTGATGCGGATCGCGCCGCCGGGCAGATGAGCAATGATCTCCAACTCGCCGCCCAGCGCGGCAACGAGCCGTCGGAGCGTACTGATTTGCATGTCGTCCTGAGATTCCAGCCGCGAGAGGCTCGGCTGCTTGATGCCCAGGGACGCGGCCACTTGCTCCTGGGTCAAGCCCACCGCGCGGCGAATCTCCGCCAGCAGCATTTCCGCCACGATGCCAGTCCGTGGAGGATGTCGCCACGACGGCTCTCGAGAAGGCATTCCCGCGATCCGAGGCGGACCAAGATTGGGGCAGACGCAACCAGCGCCGCCTGGAGTTGATTCGTCAGAGCACACGTCGGGAACTGACCCTGCCCGAACAAGTGGAACTCGACGACTTGTAGGGCTGCCTGGACGAACGGTTCGCGTGGTTTGACGCCGGGCTCTTGCACCAGCTGGAAGAGATGCAGCAGGCTGTCCAACACTTGCCGACTGAGCCACCCCATGAATGACGGACGTTGGGTCAATCTGCCACGTTTGCCGGTGGAACGACAGTGTGATCGTATCAAGGCGCCCTCCTGCCCGATGGCTGGCTGGAATAGGAAAGCACCTGCAAACCGGGGATGCGCAGAAAATGCTCCGGATTGCGGATCAGCAGGGGAAGGTCTGCCGCTCGGGCCGTGCATCCGATCCAAAGGTCGTTGGTGCCGATCAACAGTCCGGCCGATCGGAGGTGGCGGAGCGTGACGGCGTAGATGTGCGCGACCGCCGCGGTGATCTCCAGAATCTCCAGAGGATCGACAAGAGCCCGGGCAGCCGGCGAAGACGGGTCCGAAAAACCTTCCAGAGACTCCCCCAGCGCCACCGCCGGCAGCAGCAACTCGGTATCGCGGTGCGATTCGAGGAACTTCGTTGCTCCCCGCACCTGCCCACGCTGGCGTCGTTCGTTCTGCAGGTCGATCAGAAACGTGGTGTCTAGCGCGATTCGATCCATGCGTTGTCCGGCGCCGCGTCTGCCTGTTGGGCGGATTCCAATCGCTGAATCACCCCTTCGTCAAGCACGGGGGCCTGCTCCAGGGCTTGGAGCAGGGCGGCGGCCGTGGAGGGCGGCGTTTCCCAGCGCGCACGCCTGATGACCTGCGAGAAGGACTCGTCGGGTCGAATCCGAGCGCGTCGCAGCCGGTCGTAAGCATCCAGATCCAAGGAAATCGTTTCCGTCGTCATACTTCAATCGTTGGCAGTCAACCGCATGAATGTCAAGCCCCGCGGCGGATTCGATCCGGCAGACAGCGTAGCCGGAAAGCGGGGCACCTCGCCATGGTCGAGCACTACAAGCGTCGGCGGGCGTCTTTGGCCAGTGTCCACCAACCCATCGAGCAACGCGGCGATTTCGTCCGTACCGGCGTCGTCGAACACCACCGCCGCGACCGGCCCTCCAAGCGCTTCGTCCAACCGATCGCGCGACACGCCGAGCCCAACGCCTGTCACGGGCGGTGTTCCAAGTGCGTAGTGGGTTGCTGTGGGACGCATGGAATTCAAAGGCTTTCTTGGCTCCAGCGATTTCGTTCAGGTTTTTCCCTCGATGATGCGCACCGTGTCCAGAGTCTGAAGTTTATCCAGCGCGATGCGCAACGGGTGTTTGGAGTCAGACAGATCCTCGAACTTCTCACGCAGTGTCTGCAGCCGTTTTGCTTCGGGGATGGTGTTGATGTCCGGCAGTTTGGCTTGCTCGACCAGGTCGAAGAGTCGCAGTCCCGCCCCATGGACTTCCTCCGGGAAATACAGCTCATACACCAGCCCGTTCAACACCCGCTCCCAATACGCCAGGATCAACGGATCGTACGAGACCCCCGATTTCTTATTGGTCATGGTCGACTTCGTGAGATAGACCGAGGCGCGAACGATTCGCTCGATTGATGCTCGTTGCACGTCCGAGGCGGGTGGAATCGGGATCGATTCCTGATAAATCAGCAGCGCCTGCAGATAGCCGTTTTGCAGGTCCGTGCAAGTCTGTGTCAAGAACCACCAAGCGCACGGTGAGTTCAATACTCCAACGAGAAAGGGGTCTGCGCGACCGATGCAGAACTGAGCGTTATTCGGGAAGTATCCCTCCTCGTCATAAGCGTATGTCGGCTTATTCATGAATATGCCAAGGACCACCTTCGGGGCTTCAAACGCGGAATGAATTTCGAATCGCGGACGGGCGTGTGCGTACCACTCGTATTTGATCCCTGTCTCGAATGGCACTGCCGCTTGTCAGCGTAGAAGTTACGGCGCGAGCGGGCAAGGGTGGGAGGTGAGAATCTCAGCGGCGATGGGGCGTCGGATCCTGGGGGACGCGAGGCGACAATGTAGAGGCTCATGGGACGCACCGGCGCGCACGGCGAGCTGCGGCAGGCCGGAATGTCTTTTCGGGCAACGGCGCAGAACGCGGCTGAAGTCAAGCGGGGAAGCGTGTGGTTCCTCCGTCCGCAGATAGGATCGGCGTGGGGAGGCTACGCGGCCTCGTGGGCCTCGGCCTCGGGCTCCAGTACGCCACGCAGCAAGTCGGCCTGGGCCTCCTTCCGGGGTTTGGTGAGCAGGCGATGCGGTTTGGGACGTTGCTTCACAGCGCGAGGTTCGACACGGTTGGGACGATCGCCGATCTGCTGCTGGGCGAGACTGTCGAGTTGTGCGATCACCAAAGCGAACGCGGACGCACCACTGGCGATGGGCAACGTCATCCACGAAGCCGCCACCGTTTGAACCGCGGTCGCGAAGCTCAGTTGACGTGGTAAGAGTTCGTTTCGCTGGGCCGCTTGGAGCATCGTCTTGCGGATCAGATTGTAGGCCAAGAAGCAGTTCCAGATTTCCTTGCGGACCATCGCGGGCGTCTGACAACGGAGCACGTCCATGCCGAGCGTAATCTTGATCGCCTCGATGTCTAACTCCACTTGCCACCTTCGGCGGTACAGGTCGGCGATCTCCTCCTGACGATATTTCTTGGCATTCAGCAAGGTCGTCACGACGACCAACGACTCGCTGCGGAAGCCAGGTTGGTGAACTTGCACTTCGACCTGTCGCAACGTGAGCGTCAGCGGCATCTGTGCGTACGTCGCATCGTCCATCCAGTCGGGCTTCTCGGGTCGTTTCCAGACGACCAAATGGTCCCCCTTGCCGAGACGCTGAGCGCGCGAGAAGTCGGTCTTGCGACACTGATGCAGCCGCGTCACGAAGTCGCACTTCCTCTGGACCAAGAGGGCGATCATGAAGAAGCTACAGAAGTAGCGATCCGCCAGCAGAAGGTCACCGGGAGCGAACTGGTCCAGCACTTCTCGGAGTAACGCCGTCTCGCCGGTCTCCTTGCCCGAGTACGGTCCCATGGCGGCACTGCACAGCATGGCGGTTGCCAAGGACAAGGCGACCACGATGCGGATGAGCGGGAAGCCGAGTCCTTCCTTCTGCGATGAAGGCTGCGGATAAGCGGCTTGATTCGCTTCCGTGTCCGGCATGCTGCAGGTGGTCCCGTCAACCATCTTCACGTGGTGTTGGTGCCACAGCCAACCCCGCGGAACCTGCGCTTCGCAGCCGCGGGCCACGTCCACCGCCAGAAGGAGACTGGAATCAAACCAAATCGACGT
>Ga0123333_10004510_pt1 | contig 13021 bp, 13 predicted proteins | sample BioC12SIPDNA_3_FD_89957 | JGI IMG/M metagenome (GOLD analysis project Ga0123333, IMG submission 89957) | Anaerobic biogas reactor microbial communites from Washington, USA - Biogas_R2_B C12 SIP DNA | ecosystem: Engineered > Bioreactor > Anaerobic > Unclassified | place: Washington, USA...
CCGGGGGAAGGTGCTGGTCTTCGCTCATAACAGCCATTTGCAGCGCGGGCAGGCGCACTGGCAGTTGGGCCCGCACGCGCTGGTATGGTCGCCGGTGGGCGCGCACCTCGCAGAGATGTTCGGGCCGCGCTACGCGGTTATCGGCTCGGCGCTGGGGACCTCTGAGGCGAACGGCATCGGCCAACCCGAACCCGGCACGCTCGAGGCGCGGCTGACAGCGGCGCCAGGGCCGGCGCGGTTCATCCCGACGCACAGGGGCCAGGGGCTGCCCGCCGCCGAGATCGCCGCCCTGCCGGCTCGGTCCGGCAGCATGAAGAACACAACCTATTTCGCGCTCACCCCGCAGAGCCTCAGCGATTTCGACTGGCTGGCGGTCCTGAATTCGACGACCTACGCGGTGGGTGGCCCGTCGCTGCCGGGCTAAGGCGCCCGCTATCGCGCCCGTCGCTGTTTTTCCGATCCGGCAAACCTGTTATCATGGGACCGGGAGGGACTGGCCTGGTGACCAGCCCGGCCCCTGTTTGCCGTGCTCATGCTCAGAAAAGGTATTCGACCCATGACTGAGACACCCTGGGAAAATTTCTTGATCGCCGCGCGCGGCGGCATCCCGCCCCGCCCCCCGGTGGCGCTGATCGTGGACAGCCCGTGGCTGCCCGGCTTCGCCAACATGCACACCCTCGACTTCTTCCTGTATCCCGACCGCTGGCTGGCGACTCATCTGGCCCTGATCGAGCGCTTCCCTGAGGCGGTCTTCCTTCCCGGCTTCTGGGTGGAATACGGCATGGCCAACGAGCCGACCGCCTTCGGGGCGCCAGTGTTGTGGCGCGCCGACGCGCCCCCGGCCATGCGCCATATCGACCTGCCGCCGGACCGCTGGGCCAGCCTGCCCCGCCCCGATCCCCACACTGACGGCATGATGCCGCTGGTCCTGCGCCGGCTGGCGAACCTGGAGCGCGGCGAGCTGCCCGAGCCACACCGGATCCGCATCGTGGCGGCGCGCGGGCCGCTGGCCCTGGCGACACATGTGCTGGGCACCACGCCCTTCCTGGAGGCGACCGCCGCCGAGCCGGACGCCGTCGAGGCCGCGCTGGACATCTTCACCGACACGGTGATCGCGTTCCTGCGCGCCCAGCTCGACTGCCTGCGCGAGCCGGTTGGCGTACTCGTGCTGGACGACATCCCCGGCATGCTCTCGCCGCGCGCCTTCAACCGGGTCGCGCTGCCGTATCTCAACCGCATTTTCGGCGCGTTCGACGGCCTGCTGCGCATCTACCACAACGACACACCCTGCACCCACCTGCTGCCCCACCTGTCCGCGCTGGATGTGGACGTATTCAACTTCAGCCACGAGATGGCGCTGGACGCGGTCCGGGAGGTGTTGGGGCCGGGCATCGCGCTGTTGGGCAACGTCGCCCCGCTCGACCTGCTGGTGCGCGGCACGCCGGATCAGGTCGAGGCGGCGGCGCGAGCGTGCATCGCCCAGGCGGGCGACGGGCGCGGGTTCATTCTGTCGGCGGGCGGTGGCGTGTCGCCCGGCACCCCTGCCGAGAATATTGATGCCCTGATCCGGGCCACAATATGACACAGATCATGTCCCGCCCGCCTTTTTTCGAGCTAAACTAGGGCTGTTTGCCATCCAACACGTGAGGAATTCCATCATGCAACGTATCATCGCCCTCACCTGCGAAGCCCTGGCCCGCAGCATGTACGCGCTGGCGGCCCAGTCCCCCCACACGATCTCCATCCGGCTCTATCGCCAGGGACTGCACAACACGCCCAAGGTGCTGCACCGGACGCTCCAGGAGCAGATCGACGACATCCAGCCGGGCGAGTGCGACGCGATCCTGCTCGTCTATGGCCTGTGCGGCATGTCGACCGTTGGGCTGGTGGCCCGGCACACGCCGCTGGTGATCCCGCGCACGCACGACTGCATCGCCCTCTACCTCGGATCGCACCAGCGCTACCAGGCCGAGTTCGACGCGCACCCCGGCACCTACTGGTACAGCCTCGATTTCCTGGAGCGCAGCGAGCCGGGATCGAATGCCGGGCTGGGCGCGACCAACCTGGGCGCGATGGACGACGTGTACGAGGAATACGTCGAGAAATATGGCCAGGACAACGCCGATTACCTGATGGAAGTCATGGGCGAGTGGAGCAAACACTACGAGCGGGCCGTTTTCATCGACATGGGCACCGGCGATGGTCGCGAGTTCGAGGAGCGCGCACGCGATGACGCGCAGCGGCGGGGCTGGATCTACGAGCGCAAGCAGGGCGACATGCGCCTGCTCAAAATGCTGGCTGATGGTGAGTGGAACGACGACGAATTTCTGATCGTGCCGCCGGGACACGCCATCCAGCAGACGGGCCAGGACGGCTTGATCGCGGCCGTCAAGGTGGATGGCACCTCCGATGACTGAGGTCATTTTCCAGCCGATCGGGCGCCGCATCGAGGCGCGGCCCGGCGATACCCTGCTCGAGGTGGCTCAGGAAGCCGGGGTCGCCCTGTCGTCGGTGTGCGGCGGGGTGGGCGTCTGCGGCGACTGCCGGGTGCGCGTGCTGCGCGGCCTCGTCACCGGGCTGAATTCGACCGAGCGCGAGCTGCTCTCCGATGCCGACCTGGAGAGCGGGCTGCGGCTGGCCTGCCAGGTGGAGATCGAGGGCGATGGCGAGATCGTGGTCGATGTCCCGCCGGATTCGCTCAGCGCGCCGCAGCGCAGCCAGGTCGAAGGCGAGGAGATCGCGCTCGACGTCGCGCCGGTCATCCAGCTCCACCACCTGACCGCCCTGCCGCCCTCGGTCGAGGATCTGCGCGGCGACTGGGAGCGCATGCAGGGCATTGCGCCGTCGGACTGGGACGTGCCCGCCGCGGCGCTGGCCGACCTGCCCGCCATCCTGCGCCGGCACGACTGGCGCGTGCGTATGGTCACGCACGGGCGCGCCGTGGTGCGCTTCCTGCCGCCGACGCGCGTGCCGCTGGGCTTTGCCGTGGACGTGGGCACGACCGGGCTGGCCGCCTACCTGGTCGACCTGACGAACGGCCAGACGCTGGGCATCGCCGGGGCGACCAACCCGCAGATCGCCTATGGCGAGGACGTCATGGCTCGCCTGACGCTCGTCGTGCGCGACCCGGCGGGGGCCGGGCGGCTGCAGAAGACCATCGTCGAGGGCCTCAACGGGCTGCTGCGCGAGGTGTGCGACCAGGCGGGCGTCTCGACGCGCGACGTGGTGGATGTGGTCACAGTCGGCAATACGGCCATGCACCACCTGCTGCTGGGCCTACCGGTCGAGCAGCTCGGCTCTGCGCCCTACGTGCCCGCCATCTCATCACCGATGGTCACGCCGGCTGCCGCGCTGGGCCTGGAGGTCGCGCCGGATGCGCGCGTCTACCTGCCGCCCAACCTGGCCGGGTTCGTCGGCGGCGATCACATGGCGATGCTGCTGGCTACCGGCACGGCGGACCAGCCCGGCATCACCCTCAGCCTGGACATCGGCACCAACACCGAGGTCACCCTCAACGCGCACGGCCAGATGTGGAGCTGCTCGACCGCCTCCGGCCCGGCCTTCGAGGGCGCGCACATCCGCGACGGGATGCGCGCCGCCGACGGCGCCATCGAGCGCCTGATCTGGCGCGACGGCGAGCTGCGCTGGCTGACGATCAACCACGCGCGCCCGGTCGGTCTGTGCGGGTCCGGCATCCTGGACGCCGTCGCCGCGCTGCGCAGCGCCGAGATCGTCTCGCTGACCGGGGCGATGGACCGGTCGCATCCCAAAGTGCAGCCGGAGAAGGTCAACCCCTGGTTCGAGATCGCGCCCGCCTCCCAGACGGGGCACGGGCGCCCGGTCGCCATCAGCCGGTCGGACGTAAACGAGGTCCAACTCGCCAAGGCCGCCATCCGCGCCGGGATCAAGCTGCTGACCGAGCGCGCCGGGGTGAGCGAGCTGGACATTGACCGGGTGATTGTCGCCGGGGCGTTCGGCAATTACATCGACCTGGAGAGCGCGATCGTGATCGGCATGTTCCCGCCGCTGCCGCTCGAGCGCTTCCACCAAGTGGGCAACGCCGCCGGCATTGGCGCCAAGCGCCTGCTGATCAACGCGGAAGAACGCGCGCGCGCCGCGGCGCTGGTCCAGCAGTTGACCTACATCGAGCTAACCAACCACCCGCATTTTTCCGACCGGTTCAGCCAGGCCGTGATGCTGACCCCTGATCCATGGGACTGAACTTTTCACCAAGGAGAGAGAATTCGACATGCAGACCGTTCTGAGAGGGCCATCCGCCGAGGTGATCATCGGCCCGGACGAGCCGGTCGTGATGATCGGCGAGCGCATCAACCCCACCGGGCGCAAGGTATTCAGCGCGGAGCTTCAGGCGGGCGACCTGAGCCGGGTCCCGCGTGACGCTCTCGACCAGGCCGAGGCCGGCGCGATGGTGTTGGATGTGAACGTGGGCGCCGCTAGTGTGGACGAAGTGGCCCTGCTGCCGCGCGCGGTCCAGATCGTGCAGGAGGCGGTCGACTTGCCCGTCTGCCTGGATTCGGCCAACCCCGCGGCCCTGGCCGCCGCGCTGAAGGTCGTCAAGGGGCGCGCGCTGATCAACTCGGTGAACGGCGAGAGCGACAAGCTGGCCGCCGTGCTGCCGCTGGTGGCGGAATACGGCGCCGCGGTGATCGCGCTGTGCATGGACGACAGCGGCATCCCGGCCACTCCCGAGGCGCGTCTGGCCGTCGCCGAGGCCATCCTCGAGCAGGCACACGCGCTGGGCATCCCACCGGAGGATATCGTGTTCGACCCGCTGGTGATGGCCGTCGGCGCCGATCACGCCGCCGGCGCGACCACGCTCGCCACCGCCCACCTGATCCGCGAGCGGCTCGGCAGCAACATGACCGCTGGCGCCAGCAACGCGTCGCACGGCATGCCGGACCGCGAAGTGCTCAACACGGTGTTCCTGGCGCTGCTGGCCCAGGCCGGCGTCAACGCGCCGATCTGCAACCCGCTCAAGAACGGGCTCGCCGTGCGCGCCATCGACCTGATGATGGGCCACGACGAATGGGGCGCCGCCTATATCAAAGCCTACCGGACCCTGCAAAAGCGCGCGGCTCAGTCCTCGTAAAACGCGACGATCCGCCGGGCTGTGTCGATCACGCCCTCGCGCAGCTCCGGCGGGTCGAGCACTTCCGCCAGCGCCCCAAAGCCGAGGATGGTCGACCGCGCAGCATCCGGCGTCTCGAAGGTGAGCGACAGCGTCACCCAGCCGCCGCCGTCCGGCGGGCCGGCCTCGGCGATGGTCGTGTGGATGCCCTCGCCGAAGATCTGCGGCAGCACGGGCAGCAGCGCCGGGGCCAGCCGCAGCCGGACCGGGTAGCGCGCCCGGCTGGCCTCGAATTGCGCGCTCCACGACGCCCAATAGGTCGCCAGGTCGAAATCCTGCGGGCGCTCGAACTGCTCGTCGAGCACGGTCGCGTCCTGCACGCGCGACACGCGGTAGACGCGCACCCGGTCCTCTTCCACGCCCACCAGGTACCAGATGCTCGCCTTGGCGACCAACCCGTAGGCGTCGACACGGCGCTCGACCTGCTGCCCGTCGCTGCGCCGGTACACCAAGTCGATTTTGCGGTCCTCCCAGACGGCCCGCTGCAAGAGGGGCAAAAACGGCACCGGCTCCTCGGGGCGGAACCAGCCCGCCGCGTCGAGCAGGATCCGCTGGCGGACGCGCTGAGCCTCGTCGCGCCGGACGGAGGGCAGCGCGGCCAGCAGCTTGAGCATGGCATCGTCGACCGCCTGCCCCAGCCCCAGGTCGGCCAGCGGGCGCGACACGCTGGCCACGAACAGCGTGCGGACTTCCGCTTCGGTCAGGCCGGTCAGGCTGGTACGGTAGCCTTCCACCAGGGCGCAGCCGCCATTCGGCCCGCGTTCGGTATACACCGGCACCCCGGCGGTGTTGAGCGCGTCCAGGTCGCGGTAGATCGTCCGCTCCGAAACGCCGAGCGTCGCGGCCAGTTGGGCGGCGGTCAGGCGTCCTTTGGATTGCAGCAGCAGCAAGATCGACAACAGCCGGTCGGCGCGCACGGGTCACCTCCTGAGAGTCACCGCCAGCATACCACAGAATCCTGACAAAAGGTGTCAGGAATAGCTGGTATGATTGAAGCAGAACATTTGTCCCCTCGATCAAGGAGTCGTTCGAATGGCTGAAACCACCGCCAACCCGCTCACCTTTTACGCGTATCCCGGCGTGATGACCACCCCCGGCGAGCACGCCGCGCTGCTGCAGGGCCTGCCGGAGGCGATCCCTGCGCTGTGCGCGATCGTGCAGCAAAACCTGCTGCATGTCTTCTGGGCCGAGCGCTATGGCGCGCCCCTCTCGCCGGAACGCCGGGCCGAGGTCAACATTCGCCGCGCCTCGACCATGCTGGCGCGCATCGCGGCCCTCGACAGCCGCCTGCTGACCCTCCCCCGCCCGGTGGACGGGCGGCTGGTCGGCAACTGCCGCCACTTCGCGGTGATGCTCGCCACGCTGCTGCGCCACCAGGGTATCCCGGCCCGTGCCCGCTGCGGTTTCGGCGCGTACTTCACGCCGGGCCAGTTCGAGGATCACTGGGCGTGTGAGGTCTGGAGCGAGGCCGAGGGCCGCTGGGTGATGGTCGATCCCCAGCTCGACGCGCTTCAGATCGAGACGTTGGGCGTGACGTTCGACCCGCACGACGTGCCCGCCGACCAGTTCATCGCCGCCGGGCGCGCGTGGCAGATGTGCCGGAGCGGCGAGGTCGACCCGGAGCGTTTCGGCATCTTCGACATGCACGGGCTGTGGTTCGTGTGGGGCAACCTGCTGCGCGATTTGGCCGCGCTGAACAAGATGGAGCTGCTGCCGTGGGACTGCTGGGGGCTGATGGAAGCCGACGATCCCGGCAGCGACGACAATCTGACCGTCTTCGACCGCGTCGCCGAGCTGACCCTGGGCATCGACGACGACTTCGGCGCGGTGCGCAGCCTTTACGACAGCGATCCGGACCTGCGCGTGCCGCCGGAAATCATCAGCTACGGCGACGGCAAGCCGCAGATCGTCAACATCCTCGAAGGGGAAGAATTTCCTGCCTGAAGATCGGCAAAATCCGCTCGAATCCGGTATAGTGGCTGCGGCGTTTTGGCAGCCACTTTTTTGTGATTCGCACGCCACCAGACCAAGGAGCAGCCGCGTGATCCGCCGCCTGATACTCAGCAGCCTGTTCGTCACCGCCTGGCTGGCCCTCGCGCTGTGGGGGCTTCGCACGGCGCCGCGCCCCGCCGACGCCTGGCAGCTAACCGCCTCGCCGGTCCCGTCGCCCACGGCGTTCGTCGAGCCGGAAGGGTGCTGGGAGCCGCCCGACGACTACACGCTGCTGTGGGTCAATGGGGGCCTGTTCAACGCCCGCACCGTCGCCATGCTCGATCGCGCCCAGGCACTGTATGCCGCCCAGGGTGGGACGCTCGACCTGCGGCTGGCGATCACGCAGGGCAGCTACACCGGCGGCGCGCTGGCGGCCAGCTTCGGCACGCACGACGGCGGCGGCGAGGTCGACCTGTCGGTGCGCAGCCCCGTCGACTGGTCCGTGCAAACAGACGAGATCGAGCCGATGCTGCGCGCGCTGCGCGTCGCGGGGTTCGCGGCCTGGCTGCGCGCCGAGGACGAGCTGTATCCCGGCTCGGTGATCCACATTCACGCCATCGCGATCGGTGACGCGGAGCTGTCGGAGGCCGCCCGCGCCCAGATCGACGGGACGTTCGGCTACCTGCGCGGCTACGACGGCCTGCCGCAGATCAACGGCGTGCCCATCCCCGACCGCTACGGAGGCCCGGTGATCTGCCGCTGGATGATCGCGCGCGGGTTCCAGGACATGCGCGGCTGGCCCAACCCGCTGCCCACGCCGGGCGGCACCGCCCAGGCTGTGACCGCCCTGCCATGAGCGCCGCGCTGCTGCTCACCGGCGATCCCGGCTGCGGGAAGACCACGCTCATCCGGCGCGTGGTGGCCCGTGTGGCCGGTCCCACCGGCGGCTTCTACACCGAGGAGATCCGCGCGAGCGGCGTCCGGCAGGGATTCGCCATGATCACGTTCGAAGGCGCGCGCGGCATCCTGGCCCACCGATCGATCCCCGGCCCGCCGCGCGTCGGCGCGTATGGCGTCGACCGGGCCGCGCTGGACGCCATCGGCACGGCCAGCATCCGCCGGGCGCTGGACGGGGTCAGCCTGATCGTGATCGACGAGATCGGCCCGATGGAGATGACCTCGCCCGCGTTCTGCCAGGCCGTGCTCGACGCGCTGGACGGCGGCGTCCCGATCCTGGGCACCATCGTCAGGCGCAGCAAACCATTCTCGGACCGGATCAAGGCCCGGCCCGATGTGGAAGTCATCACCGTGACGCGGGCAAACCGTGACCTGCTCCTGGCGCCGATCCTTGACCGGCTGCGCGCCGCCGGCCTGACCCTGACCGAGTGAAGAGGACCCTGGTGAGAACCATCTCTATCACGCAGATTCGCCTGTCGCCGCTGCGCATCCAGATCATCGGGCTGGCCGTCGCGAGATTGGTGCTCAACACCGGGCACCGCATGGTGTACCCTTTCCTGCCGACCTTCGCCCGCGGCCTGGGTGTGGACCTGGAAGCCATCGCGCTGATGGTGACGGCGCGCTCCGGCCTGGGGTTGATCAGCCCCGTTTTCGGCGCGTTTGCCGACGCGCGCGGGCGCAAGAACGCCATGCTCGCCGCGCTGCTGCTGTTCGCCGCCAGCATGGCGCTGGTCAGCCTGTGGCCGACCTACCCGGCGCTGTTCGTCGCGCTGCTGCTCGCCAGCTCTGCCAAACTCTTGTACGACCCGTCGATGCAGGCATACATCGGCGACCGGGTGCAGTACACGCGGCGCGGGCTGGCGATCGCCATTACCGAGCTGAGCTGGTCCGGCGCGTTTCTGCTGGGCATCCCGCTGCTCGGCTGGCTGATCGCGCGGGCGGACACGTGGCGAGCGCCGTTCGTGCCCCTGGCGCTGGCCGGGCTGGGCGCGTCGATCCTGGTGTGGCGCCTGCTGCCCGCCGACGAGCCGCTCGCCGTCCGGCGGCCCTCGCTGGCCCAGGGCGCGCGCACCGTGCTGGCCCATCCAACCGCGCTGGCCGGGCTGGTCCTCAGCATGTTGATGAACCTGAGCAACGAGACGATCGGGATCGTCTACGGCGCGTGGATGGAGGACGCCTTCGGGCTGCAAGTGGCAGCCTTGGGCGCGGCCTCCGCCGTGATCGGGCTGGCCGAGTTGGGCGGCGAGGGCCTCGTCGCCGGGGTGGTGGATCGCGTGGGCAAGCGCCGCGCCGTGGCTGCCGGGCTCGCGCTCAACGCGGGGGCATGCCTGCTGCTGCCCGCGCTGGCGTTCCGCGTGGAGGGCGCGCTGGTTGGCCTGTTCGTGTTCTACATCACCTTCGAGTTCGCCGTCGTCAGCCTGATCCCGATCATGACCGAGCTGCTGCCCGGCGCGCGGGCGACGCTCATGGCCGGGAACGTGGCCTTCTTCGCGCTGGGGCGCATGCTCGGCGCGCTGATCGGTCCGCCGCTGTTCGCGTACGGGCTGCTCGCCAACGGGATCGTCGCGGCGGCCGGCAACCTGCTGGCGCTGGCGCTGCTGGTGGGCTTCGTCAAGCAGGAGTGAGCGCTCGCTAGACCGGCAGGTCGAACAGGAACGTTGTTAGCCCCGGCGTGCTCTCGACCCAGATGCGCCCGCCATGCAGCGCGACCAACTGCTGCGCGATCGCCAGCCCCAGGCCGCTGCCGCCCGTATCGCGGGCGCGGGCGTCCTCGGCGCGCCAGAACGGCTTGAACACCTGGGCCGCCTGCTCCGGCGAGAGCGCCTGCCCCGTGTTGCTCACCGCGAAGCGCACTTTGCCACCCTGCCGCGCCGCCCGCACCGTGATCCGGCCCTCCGGCGGCGTGTGGCGGAGTGCATTGGTCAGCAAATTCCCGAAGACCTGCTGCATCCGGTCGATGTCGGCGCGGACCGCCGGCAGTCCCGGATCGAAGTCGTGCTCCAACGTGATGTTCGCATCCAGCGCCAGCGGCTCGAAGCTCTGCACGGCACGGCGGGCCAGCTCGTCCGCGGGCACGGCGACGCGCTCCAGCGACAGCGTCCCGGCCTCGGCCCGCGTCAGCAGGCGCAGGTCGTCCACCAGACGGCTGAGATGGATCGTCCGGTCATAGGCGACCGCCAGGTGTTCGCCGTCCAGCGGAAACACGCCGTCGAGCATGGCCTCCAGGTGGCCGCGCAGCACGCTGACCGGCGTGCGCAGCTCGTGCGCCATGTCGGTCGCCATGCGCTGGCGCAGCGCCTCGCCCTCGGCCAAATCGCGCGACATGGCGTTGAACGCGCGAGCGAGATCGGTCGTCTCCGCCGTGCCGCCGGCGCTCACCTGGCGGCCCAGCGCGCCCGCCGCCAGATCGTGCGCCGCCGCCGTCAGCGCGCGCAGGGGCCGCGTGAGCTGCCACGCCAGCAGCGCGCCAGCCAGCACCGCGACCAGCGTCGCCACAATCGCCGTGATCGCCAGCCGGTCGGTCGTGTCGTCCAAGAAGCGCTGCTCCGCCTCGCCGAGCGCCTGCGCGCCGGGAGTCTGCTGAGCCAGCCAACCGGCCTGCTCCCCATCGACGTGCAGCGCGGTAGCGTCTGCTAGTACCGAAGCGTCCAGCGCCGTCCCGACCAGCGCCGGATCGGTCGCGGCCTGGACGACGCCCGCCATGTCGGCGACCATCACCTGCCGCCCGCCGCTCCCCGCAGCGCCCCCGGCGCCTCGTCCCTGGCCTTGCCCTTGACCCTGGCCCGGACGCGGGCCGGGCAGCAGCGCTTCCGCGCCGGTCCAGGTCCCGTTCTCGGCAAAATACGCCTCCAGCCGGTCGACGACCGCCGAGTCGAATGAGGCGTTGTCGCGCTGGTTGACGTAGTGGCGGAAGCTGCTCTCGATGGAGCTGCGCACGATCAGCGCTACCGCGCCGACGGCGATCCAGGCCACCAGCAAAAATACCAGCGACAGCCGCACCCACAGTCTATTCATGGTGCGACCGCATCCGGTAGCCTACGCCGTAGACCGTCTCGATGAACTGCGGCTGGCGGGGATCGTCTTCGATCTTGGCGCGCAGGTTCTTCACGTGCACGTCGATAGTGCGCTCATACCCGGCGAAGGCATCACCCTGCACCCGCTCGAGCAGCTCCATGCGCGTGAACACGCGGTCGGGCCGCACGATCAAGACCGCCAGCAGGTCGAACTCGCTCGGCGTCAGGTCGACGCGCTGGCCGCCTTTGGTCACCAGCCGGGTCTCGGCGTTCAGTTCCAGGTCGCCCACGCGCCACACCGTCGGCTCCGACGACAGATCGCCATACGCCCGGCGCAGCACGGCGCGCACGTGGGCCACCAGCACGCGCGGGCTGAACGGCTTGGTGATGTACTCGTCCGCGCCGATCTCCAGCCCGGTGATCTTGTCGATGTCGTCCACGCGCGCCGTCAGGAAGATGATCGGCACGTCGCTCTCCTTGCGAATCAGCCGGGCGGCGTCCCAACCATCCATCTCCGGCATCATCACGTCGAGGATCACCAGATCGGGCTGCTCGTGACGGTAGGTGAACAGCGCTTCGCGCCCGTCCCGCGCGACCACCACCTGCAGCCCGGCATTCTCCAGATAGGCGCGCATGGTGTCGAGGATGTGCTGCTCGTCGTCGGCAATCAGGATTTTCCGGCTCATGCTGCTCCCATCCGATCAAACTCGCCTGCGTCAAATAAACCCCAGCAGCGCGTTTTGTGCCACCACCGCCCGCGCCGGGTGGGCGATCCCTTCCGGCATCGTCCGCACTCAGTCTCGTCGCCAGGACGGACCGCCGCCTGTCCCGGCCCCCGGCTGCGCCACGCCGGTGCTTGGCTGGACGATGGCCGGCGCGGTCGGCTCCAGGCTGCGCAGGTAGGCCGTCAGCGCGGCAATGTCCCCCATCATGCCCCAAGATTGTGTAGGCATTGTGAAGACGGTATGTGAAGATTGTGTGCGGATCGCGCCGGGGGCATACCACGCCGGGCCGCACCTGCGGTACACTCCTGCTCATCACCCGCGTCACACGGAAGGATCGCTCGCATGCCCACGCTGTATATCGTGCCCACCCCCATCGGCAACCTGGAAGATATCACGCTGCGCGCGCTGCGGATTCTGCGCGAGGCCAGCCTGATCGCCGCCGAGGACACGCGCACGACGCGCGTGCTGCTCGACCACTACGCGATCGCCACGCCGATGACCAGCTATCACGAGCACAATAAGCTGGCCAAGCTCGACACGGTGCTCGACGCGCTGACCACCGGGGACGTGGCGCTCGTCTCCGACGCGGGCATGCCGGGCATCTCCGATCCCGGCTACGAGCTGATCCGCGAGGCGCTGGCGCGCCAGATCCCGGTCGTGGCGCTGCCCGGCCCGTCCGCCGTGGTGACGGCCCTGGTCGCGTCCGGCCTGCCGACCGACCGCTTCCTGTTCGTCGGCTTCCTGCCGCGTCGCAAAAAGGCGCTGGGCGCCGCGCTGGCGGCCCTGGCGAGCGAACCCGGCACCCTGGTCGCCTACGAAAGCCCCAACCGGCTGGCGGCCACGCTCCAGGCCGTGCTGGACGTGCTGGGCGACCGCCCGGTCGCCGTCGGGCGCGAGCTGAGCAAGCTGTACGAGGAGGTCCGGCGCGGCCCGGCCAGCGCGGTGCTGGCCCATTTCACCGAGAACCCGCCCCGGGGCGAGATCACGCTGGTGATCGGCGGCGCGGGGAATGCGCCGGACGACGCGCCGTGGGACGCGGACGAGGTGCGCGAGGCGCTGCAGGCGCGGCTGGACGCGGGCGAATCGCGGACGTCTGCCGCTCGCGCCGTCGCGGAACAGGCGGGCTGGAACCGGCGCGACGTGTATAACCTGGAGCTGGACTGACCGACTCGCGAGCGGAGTCCCGCGCCGGAAGGTGGCGCTTCGCCCGCCAGCCGGTATCATAGGGCGCGGGTTTGGATGTC
>Ga0123333_10004511_pt1 | contig 13021 bp, 11 predicted proteins | sample BioC12SIPDNA_3_FD_89957 | JGI IMG/M metagenome (GOLD analysis project Ga0123333, IMG submission 89957) | Anaerobic biogas reactor microbial communites from Washington, USA - Biogas_R2_B C12 SIP DNA | ecosystem: Engineered > Bioreactor > Anaerobic > Unclassified | place: Washington, USA...
CACGACCAGATCCTGCTCGGCGCGGTCGGCTTCCCCGGGGTGCCGGACCACGTGTCTCTGTGGGGGCTGCTGATCCCGATCCGGCGGGCCTTCCAGCAGTACATCAACCTGCGGCCCGTGAAGCTGCTGACCGGCATCGAGTCGCCGCTCAAGGTGCGTGAGGGCACCGACATCGACTTCCTGGTCGTCCGGGAGAACAACGAGGGTGAGTACTCCGAGGCCGGCGGCCGTCTGTATCGCGGCACCGAGCACGAGGTGGCCATCCAGGAGGCTGTCTTCACGCGGCGCGGCGTCGAGCGGGCGTCGCGGTTCGCGCTCGAGCTGGCGACCGGTCGGGCCGGCACGCTGGCCTCGGCGACCAAGTCCAACGGGATCATCCACACGATGCCGTTCTGGGACGAGGTGGTGCACGCGACGGCCGAGGCGTATCCCGACGTGGAGGTGCACGACTATCACATCGACGCCCTGGCCGCGCAGTTCGTGCTGGACCCGGGCCGCTTCGACGTGGTCGTCGCGTCCAACCTGTTCGGCGACATCCTGACCGACCTGGGCGCGGCGATCATCGGCAGCATCGGCATCGCGCCGTCGGCCAACCTGAACCCCGAGGGCGAGTTCCCCTCGATGTTCGAGCCGGTGCACGGCTCCGCGCCGGACATCGCCGGGCGGGGCATCGCCAACCCGCTCGGGATGATCTGGACGGCCTCGATGATGCTGGACCACCTGGGGCACCCGCAGGCCGCCGGCGAGCTGGTCGCTGCGATGGAGGCCTCGCTCGCCGCCGGCATCAAGACCCCGGACCTGGGCGGCACCGCCACGACGACGCAGGTGGCCGAGGCGGTCCTCCACCAATTTTGATAGTGGTTTCGTACGCCTCCCACACAAGTTTGTAGTGGTTCCGTACGCCTCCCGCAGAACTTCGTAGTGGTTCCGTGCGCCCGGGTGTCGAGAACGCTGAGCCGGCTCCGTCCCCTGGAATGAGGACCACCGACACGGAAGGATGCGACAGATGGATGCACAGCAGATCACCGAGATCCTGGCCAATCCCTACGCGCAGCAGCTGCTGCACGGGACCGACCCGCTCCGTCTCGCCTACGACGGCCTCGACGGTGACCCGCGGGTGGTTCCCATCGGGTTCTGGACCGAGGGCGACCGGGTGGTGATGGCGACCACGCCGAACGCCCCGAAGGTCCCCGCCCTGCGCGCCAAGCCGAAGGTGGCGATCACCATCGACACCAACGGGTTCCCGCCCAAGGTGCTGCTGATCCGCGGCACCGTGGACCTGGAGACCGTGGACGGTGTCCCGCAGGGCTACCTCGATGCCGGACGCCGCTCCATGGCCGAGGAGCAGTACCCAGACTGGGAGGCCGGGGTGAAGGGACTCTACGACCGGATGGTCGTCATCCGGGTCAGCCCGACCTGGGTCAAGCTGCTCGACTTCGAGACCACGATCCCGCAGGCAGTCGAGGAGTTGGTGCAGGCCAAGGCCGCTGGCGGCCAGGGCTGAGTGCCCTGCGGGGGACGAGCACAACGCCGGGTGGGTGCGTACGGAACCGCTACGAGAATGCGTGGCGGGCGTACGGAACCGCTACGAAGATTGGTGGGAGGCGTACGAGACCCCTATCTTTCTGGGGCTACTCCCGGACGCCGACCTCGACGAACGGGGGCTTCTTCACCTGCGCGGTGACGTCGCGGCCGCGCACGTCGATCACCACGTCGTCACCCTCGGCCGCGCTGCGGTCCAGGAGCGCGAGCGCGACGCCCTTGCCCAGCGTCGGCGAGAACGTGCCGGACGTGACCGTGCCGATCACCGCACCGTCCGCGTCCTTCACCTCGCACCCCGCGCGCGGGATGCCGCGGCCGGTGACGTCCAGCCCCCAGGAGATGCGGGTGTTCTTGGCCTCCCGCTCGGCCTCCAGCGCCTCCTTGCCCCAGAAGGCGTCCTTCTTCCAGCCGACCGCCCAGCCCGCGCGCGCCATGACCGGCGTGATCTCAGGGGACAGCTCGTTGCCGTGCAGCGCGTAGCCCATCTCGGTCCGCAGCGTGTCCCGCGCCCCCAGCCCGGCCGGCGCTCCGTCGTGCGGCTTCATCGCCATCAGCAGCGCGTCCCACAGGTCGCCGGTCGCGGCCCACGCCGGCAGCACCTCATAGCCGCGCTCCCCCGTGTACCCCGTCCGGCAGACGATCACCGGCTGTCCCTCCCAGTCCGTCTCCACATAGCTCATGTAGTCGTGCCCGACCGGCAGGCCCAGCGCGGACAGCACCTCGTCGCTCTTGGTCCCCTGGACCGCGATGACGCCGTATGCCGTGTGCTGGTTGATCACCTCGATCCCCTCGGGTGCAGCCTCAGTGAGCAACCGCACCACCTCGGCGTTGTTGGCCGCGTTGGGGATCAGGAAGACCTCGTCGTCGGACTTGAGGTAGGCGATCAGGTCGTCGACCACCCCGCCGGCCTCGTTGCAGCACATCGTGTACTGCGCCTTGCCGGGCTCGATCCGGTTGAGGTCGTTGGTGAAGCAACTGTTCACGAAGTCCTTCGCACCCGGACCGCGGACCAGCGCCTTGCCCAGGTGGCTCACGTCGAAGATGCCCACCCGGTCACGGACGGCCGCGTGCTCGGCCTTCACCCCGGCATACTCGATCGGCATCTGCCACCCGCTGAAGTCGGCCATCTTCGCCCCGAGGGCGACGTGACGGTCGTGGACGGGGGAGGTCTTCGGCTGCTCAGCGGACATGTGACACAACCTACCGCTTCGGCGGTTACGCTCTAGGCGGCCCCAACGCCCTGACCGATCGAACTGAATGGACAACGATGACCACTCTGACCCTCACCGACGGCAAAGTAGCGAACGCCAAGGTCGACGCACTCGTGCTGGCCTCGACGGCCGGCAAGGACGGGGCCGTCCTCGCCGAGGACACCGACCTGCCGAAGAACGCCCGAGCGCACCTGTCCAGCAACCTGACCGCCACCGGGGCCACCGGCAAGGCCGACGAGGTGGCCACGTTCGCCGGGGTCCCGGGGGTCTCCGCGGCGCTGGTCCTCGTCGTCGGCACGGGCAAGGCGGACGCCAAGGTCCCGGACGCGGGCGAGCGCTACCGCCGGGCGGCGGGCGCCGGGGTGCGGGCGCTGGCCGGCAAGGACTCGGCGGTCTTCGCCCTCGGGGGCGCCGAGCACGCACGGGCGGTGGCCGAGGGCGTGCTCCTGGGCGCCTACGCCTTCCAGACCTTCCTCGGTGAGGGGAAGTCCTCCAGCGCCAAGGCGCCGCTGAAGGCCGCGCAGGTCCATGTCCGGGGCCGCCACAAGGAGGACATCGCCGGGCAGGCCGGTGTCGTCGCGGACGCGGTCCGCTACGCCCGCGACCTGGTCAACACCCCGCCGAACGTGCTCTACCCCGAGAGCTTCGCCCACTCGGTGACCAAGCGCGCGGCCGGCAGCAAGGTCAAGCTCGAGGTGTGGGACGTCGACAAGCTGCAGGCCGAGGGCTGCGGCGGCATCCTCGGCGTCGGGCAAGGCTCCGGCCGCCCGCCGCGCCTGGTCACCATGACCTACAAGCCGCGCGGCGCCAAGGCCCACCTGGCCTACGTCGGCAAGGGCATCACCTTCGACTCCGGCGGCCTGTGCATCAAGCCCGGCACCGGCATGGTGACGATGAAGTGCGACATGGCCGGGGCCGCCGCGGTGGCCGCCTCGATCCTGGCGCTGGCCGAGCTGAAGGTGCCGGTCGCGGTGACCGGCTACCTCTGCCTGGCGGAGAACATGACCGGCGACCTGGCGCAGCGCCCCGGTGACATCGTCACCATGCGCGGTGGCCGCACCGTCGAGATCATCAACACCGACGCCGAGGGACGCCTGGTCATGGCCGAAGGCATCGCCCTGGCCTCCGAGCAGAAGCCGGACGCCATCGTCGACATTGCCACGCTCACCGGCGCCTGCGTGATCGCGCTGGGCAACCGCACCATGGGTGTCATGGCCAACGACGACGAGCTGCGCGAGCGGGTCACCGGCGCCGCCGGCCTGGTCGGCGAGTCCGCCTGGGGCATGCCGCTGCCGGAGGAGATCCGCGGCTCGATGGACTCCCCCGTCGCCGACCTCAAGCACACCGGCGACCGCGCCGGCGGCATGATGGTCGCCGCCAAGTTCCTCGAGGAGTTCGTCGGCAAGAACGACGCCGGGGAGGCCATCTCGTGGTCGCACCTGGACATCGCCGGCCCGGCCTTCAACGAGAAGTCCGCCTGGGGTTACACCCCCACCGGCGGCACGGGCTCGGGCGTGCGGGCGCTGATCGCCCTGGCCCAGTCCTACGCCTGAGTTGCCGGCCCGTCGGGGGCGCCGACTGGGGGACGTGACACTGGTGCATCCCGAGGCACCAGTGTCACGTCAGGCTGACCAGTGCCCTGACGCCTGCGGCGCCTGACGCACCCGTGCCGATCGCGCGCTGGGGCGCCGATCTCGCACAGCCGTTCCGGCAACAGAGGGGACTCCGGCCACACAGAGCCCACACACAGCGGTGCCCCGGGTCCCACCAGGACCCGGGGCACCGTCACGTGCGGCTCAGCCGCCGCTCTTGCGGCGGAACATCTGCTGGGCACCGGAAGTCTTGGCACGCGAGGCGTGATCCACCTTGCCGTGCTCGGAGTGGTCCGAAACATCCTTGCCGCCGTGCCCCTGCTTCTTCTCCAGCGCCTCGCGGAACTTGCGCTTGACGTCGTCCTCGACGTGCTCGCTGCCGCTGGCCTGGTCCGTCGGCTTGTCCTGCGTCATGGGCCACCTCCCGTAGTCAGTGCGTTGCGGCAAGCCTGCCACGGACCGGGCCGCGGCACGACCGGTTAACGCATCGGCCGGGACCCGTCGGCTTGTTCAGCGTGGCAGGATCAACCGCTGCACCGGTCCCTCGAGGCGAGCCACCCCGATCTTGACCTCGGCCAGCTCCCCGCGCATCCCGTCGATCCGTTCGTGCACCTCATCGATGCGCTCGTGCACCGAATCGATGCGGTCGTTCACCCGGTCGATGCGGTCGTGGACGGCACCGAGCTGGTCATTGAGCTGCGTGAAGCGTTCGTCCACCTGCGCAAACCGCGCGTCCACCTGCAGGAACCGACTGTCCACCTGCGCGAAGCCGGCGTCCATGTGGCTGATGGCTCGCTCGTGGAGCCCGTCCATTCGCTGGATCATCCACGCGAAGGCCCCGACCAGCATCGCCATCAGCGCCAGCACGCTGCACAGCGTCGTGATCATCTCCGCGGACATGTACACCTCCCCCATTCTGCCGCAGCGCACCTGAGTCGGTCAGGACTTCTTGTTCCGCCGGTTCCACTCCCGCATCCGCGCGGGGTAGCCGGTCTGGTTCACGTCATACACCGGGATGCCGAGCAGCCGGCCCAGCTCGAACCCGGCCTTGGGCGTGCCCACGGCCCGTCGCGTCCACTCCCCGTCCGTGGCGATGAGGACCAGGGTGGTGGTGCTCACGTTGGTGGCGGGCTCGACATACGCCTCGACGCCCTTGTGCGTGGCGACCCAGTTCTCGGTGTAGGCGCGCACCGCCTTGTGGTCGATGGTCATCGCCGGGCCGTCCTTGCGGCCACTCACCGTCCCACCACCGCCGGACGTCTCGTTCTTCCGTCGTCTCCACCACGCCATAGGGGCGAGATTACCCTCGGTGGTCCCTTGGCTCAGTGTTTGACAAGATGCTCACATGGCAGAGACCCCACCCGAGACTGACCGCACCTTCGACGTCGTGATCCTGGGTGGTGGCAGCGGTGGCTACTCCTGCGCGCTGCGGGCGGCACAGCTCGGCCTGAGCGTCGCCCTGGTCGAGAAGGACAAGCTCGGCGGCACCTGCCTGCACCGCGGTTGCATCCCCACCAAGGCGCTGCTGCACGCCGCCGAGGTCGCCGACTCCGCCCGGGAGAGCGCGAAGTTCGGTGTCAACACCACCCTGGACTCCATCGACCTCGGCAAGGTCCACTCCTACAAGGACGGCGTCATCGGCCGGCTCTACAAGGGCCTGCAGGGCCTGGTCGGCTCCGCCGCCATCGAGTATGTCGAGGGGCTGGGTCAGCTGACCTCCCCCACCACCGTGCAGGTCGGGGACCGCACCGTGACCGGCCGCAACGTCGTCCTGGCCACCGGCTCCTACGCCCGCTCCCTGCCCGGCCTGGAGATCGGCGGCCGGATCATCACCTCCGACCAGGCGATGACGCTGGCCGAGCTGCCGCAGCGCGTGGTGGTGCTCGGCGGCGGGGTGATCGGCGTCGAGTTCGCCTCGGTCTTCGCCTCCTTCGGCGCCGAGGTCACCGTGGTCGAGGCCCTGCCGCGGCTCGTGGCCGCCGAGGACGAGGCGGTCTCCAAGACCCTGGAACGGGCCTTCAAGAAGCGCAAGATCACCGTGAAGACGGGGGTCAAGTTCACCGGCGCCACGCAGGACGACAACGGCGTGCGGGTCTCGCTGGAGTCCGGCGACCCGATCGAGGCCGACCTGCTGCTGGTCGCCGTGGGGCGTGGCCCGGTCACCGACGGCCTGGGCTACGAGGAGGCCGGGGTCACCATCGACCGCGGCTTCGTCACCACCGACGACCGGTGTCGCACCGGGGTCGACGGGCTGTATGCCGTGGGAGACATCGTCCCCGGCCTCCAGCTGGCGCACCGCGGCTTCGCCCAGGGCATCTTCGTCGCCGAGCAGATCGCCGGCCTCGAGCCGACCCCGGTCGACGAGGCGGGCATCCCGCGCGTCACCTACTGCGACCCCGAGATCGCCTCCGTCGGCCTCACCGAGAGCCAGGCGCGGGAGAAGCACGGCGAGGTGACCACCTACGAGTACAACCTCGGCGGCAACGGCAAGTCCCAGATCCTCGGCACCGCCGGCTTCGTCAAGCTGGTCCGCGCCGAGGGAGGGGCCGTGGTCGGCGTGCACATGGTGGGTGCCAGGATGGGTGAGCAGGTGGGCGAGGCCCAGCTGATCTACAACTGGGAGGCACTGCCGGATGATGTGGCGCAGTTGATCCACGCACACCCCACCCAGAACGAGGCACTGGGCGAGGCCCACCTGGCGCTGGCGGGCAAGCCGCTGCACGCCCATGCCTGACGCCACACCCCACCCCACGTCCTGCCAGACGGCAGGAGAATCCGTAGACTGCAAGGCCCCGGACGAGGAGATCTCGAATGTCTGAACGCGTGACCATGCCGGCCCTGGGTGAGTCCGTCACCGAGGGCACCGTGACCCGCTGGCTGAAGAACGTGGGTGACACGGTCGAGGTCGACGAGCCCCTGCTGGAGGTGTCCACGGACAAGGTCGACACGGAGATCCCCTCGCCGGTCGCCGGGGTGCTCCAGGAGATCCTCGCCGAGGAGGACGACACCGTCGAGGTCGGCGGCGACCTCGCCGTGATCGGCGACGGCTCCGAGGGCGGCGGCTCCGACGGTGGCGGGTCCGAGGCATCCGCCGAGGAGGCTCCGGCCGAGGAAGCGCAGGAGGCTGAAGAGGCTCCGGCGCAGGAGGCCACCGCCGAGGAGACCGAGGAGGCTCCCGCTGAGGAGGCCCCCGCTCCCTCCGCCAGCAGCGGCGGTGACAGCGGAGGTGGCGACAGCGGTGACGGTGGCGACGGGGAGACCGTGACCATGCCCGCGCTGGGGGAGTCGGTCACCGAGGGCACCGTGACCCGTTGGCTGAAGGCCGAGGGCGACGACGTCGAGGTCGACGAGCCCCTGCTGGAGGTCTCCACCGACAAGGTCGACACCGAGATCCCCTCCCCCGTGGCCGGCACGCTGACCAAGATCCTGGCCCAGGAGGACGAGACCGTCGAGGTCGGCGGCCCGCTGGCCATCGTCGGCGGCTCCGGCGGCGGGTCTGCCCCCGCCCGGGAGGCTCCCGCTGAGCAGGAGTCCGCCCCCGAGCCGAGCGAGGAGACGGCGGACCTCGCCGAGGACGCCCAGCTGCACGAGGAGGCCGCCGCGGAGTCCGCGGAGCAGAGCGAGGCCGAGGCGCCCGCCGCAGAGGCACCGCGGGCCCCAGCCCCCGAGGCACCGAAGGCCGAGGCACCGGCCGCAGAGGCACCGGCCGCCCCGTCGGGCGGCGACGACGTCAGCGCGTACGTCACCCCGCTCGTCCGCAAGCTCGCGGCGCAGCACAAGGTGGACCTGAACAGCCTGACCGGCACCGGCGTGGGCGGGCGGATCCGCAAGCAGGACGTGCTCGACGCGGCCCGCAAGGCCGAGGAGGCCGCCAAGGCCGCACCCGCCGCCCCGGCGGCAGCGCCTGCGGCCTCCGCTCCCGCCGCTGCCCCGTCCGCTCCGGCGGCGTCGGCCCCCGCCGCACCGGTGGCGGCCTCGCCCAAGCGCGGCACCACCGAGAAGATGTCGCGCCTGCGCAAGGTCATCGCCACCCGCATGGTCGAGTCCCTGCAGGTCAGCGCCCAGCTGACGACGGTCGTCGAGGTGGACCTCACGAAGGTGGCCCGGCTGCGCAACAAGACCAAGGACGACTTCCTGGCGCGTGAGGGCGTCAAGCTCTCGTTCATGCCCTTCTTCGTGCTGGCCGCGGTCGAGGCCCTCAAGGTGCACCCGAACGTCAACGCCAGCGTCGAGGGCGAGGAGATCATCTACCACCCGACGGAGAACGTCGGCATCGCGGTGGACACCGAGAAGGGCCTGATCGTCCCGGTGATCAAGGACGCCGGCGACCTCAACATCGCGGGCATCTCCCGCAAGATCGCCGACCTGGCCGACCGCACCCGCAACAACAAGGTCATGCCGGACGAGCTGGGTGGCGGCACGTTCACCATCACCAACACCGGCAGCCGGGGCGCGCTGTTCGACACCCCGATCATCAACCAGCCGCAGGTGGCCATCCTGGGCACCGGCTCGGTCGTCAAGCGGCCCGTGGTCGTCGTGGACGAGGACGGCGGCGAGACCATCGCCATCCGCTCGATGGTCTACCTGGCGCTGACCTACGACCACCGCATCGTGGACGGCGCCGACGCGGCCCGGTTCCTCGGGACCGTCAAGGAGCGCCTCGAGGAAGGATCCTTCGAGGTCTGACCCCACCCGGCCACTGCGAGTCCCCCCGGGATCGCAGGAGGTCCCTCAGCGAGAGGCGGACACCGTGTCCTCGGAGCCGAGCACCCCGCGGCACCTGGTCGCCATCACCGGGTCCAGCGGGATGCTCGGCTCCGCGCTGTCCGGGACGCTGCGGGCCCGCGGGGACCGGGTGCTGCACCTGGTGCGGCGCGACCCGCGCGACGACGTGCCACCCGGGGTGACCGAGACCCGGTGGGACCCGGCGACCGGCTTGGCGGATCCCTCCGCCCTCGACGAGGTCACCGCGGTGGTCAACTTCGCGGGCGCCAACCTCGGCGGCCGCCGCTGGACCGCGCGCTACAAGGCCGAGCTGGTCCGCTCACGGGTCGGCAACACCCGGTTGCTGAGCAGCACCCTGGCCGCACTCCCCCACCAGCCGCGCCTGGTCTCCGGGTCGGCGATCGGCATCTACGGCACGCGCGGTGCCTCGGAGCTGACCGAGGCGAGCCCGCCCGGCACGGGCTTCGTCGCCGGCATGGCCCGGGACTGGGAGCACGCGACGTGGGCGGCCGAGGAGGCCGGGATCCCGGTCGCGCACATCCGCACCGGGATCGTGCTGAGCCGCTCCGGCGGGGCGCTCGGACGGCTGCTGCCGGTGGTCAAGGCCGGCCTGAGTGGACGGCTGGGCGGTGGCGAGCAGTACTGGTCGTGGATCTCGCTGCCCGACCACGTGGCCGCCGTGCTGTGGCTGGTCGACCACCCGGAGATCACCGGCCCGGTCAACCTGACCGCACCGGAGCCCGCGCCGCAGCACGAGGTCGTCAAGGCTCTGGCCTCCGAGCTGCACCGCCCCTCCGTGGTGCCGGCGCCCACGATCGCCCTGCGCCTGGCGCTCGGCGAGATGGCCAGCGAGGTGCTCGGCAGCCTGCGCGTGCTGCCGGCAGTGCTCGCAGAGAGCGGCTTCGAGTTCTCCCACCCGCGTCTGCCCGACGCCGTGGAATGGGTCACCGGGAGCGATGCCTGAGCCCGGGCCACCACGCCCCACCCGCTCCGTTGGCCCGGTCCCCGAGCCGCTCGAGCCGTTAGCCCGTGGCCCGCTGACCCCTGCGCTCGAGCGCTTCGCCGGGGGCCCCGTGCTCGCCGCGAGCGCGGTCGCGATGCTCGTCCTCACGACCTTCTCCGGGGTCTACGGCTACCACCGCGACGAGCTCTACTTCCGGATGCTGCCGCCCGACCTGGCCTACACCGACCAGCCGTTCCTGACGCCCTGGCTGGCCCGCACCCTCACGGGACTGGTCGCCGACGAGGTGTGGGCGCTGCGCATCCCGGCGACCCTGACGGCCGGCACGGCGGTGGTGCTGATCGCCCTGCTCACCCGCGAGCTCGGCGGGGGCCGACGGGCGCAGGCGCTCGCGGGCTGGGGGTATGCCGGCACCGCCTCGCTCCTGATGTTCGGCCACGTGCTCCTCCCGGCGACCCTGGACCTGGCGCTGTGGCTCGCCGTGCTGCTGGCCGCGACGCGCGCGGCGCTGCGCGACCCCCGGTGGTGGCTGCTGACCGGGGTGCTCATCGGGCTCACCACCTGGAACCGGTGGCTGGTCGTCGTGCTCGCCCTGGCCATCGCGGCCGGGGTGCTGCTCCACGGCCCCCGCGACGCGCTGCGCTCCCCCTGGGCCTGGGGCGGAGCCATCGCGTCCCTGGTGATCGCCGCGCCGAACCTCGTCTTCCAGGCGACCAACGACTGGCCCCAGCTGGCGATGGGCGCCGCCCTCGGCGAGAACAACGCCGGCGAGGTGCGCGTGCTGATGTGGCCGCTCCTGTTCCTCCTCCTCGGGCCGGCGCTGGTGCCGACCTGCCTCCGGGGGATCCGGCACCTCTGGACCGACCCGGCGCTCCGGCACGCCCGGTTCCTCCTCCTCTGCCTGCTGGCGCTGCTGGCCTTCACCTTCATCGGCGGCACGCAGCCGCACTACTTCATGACACCGCTGGCCGCGGTCTTCGCCGCGGGGTGCGTCCGGCTCGGGGCGCGGATCGAGAGCTATCGCCAGCTCGCCGTCCCGTGGGGTCTCAACGCGGCCTTCTGCGCGCTCATCGGTCTGCCGCTGCTCCCCCTCGCCGTCCTCGGCAGCACCCCGGTGCCCGCCATCAGCCCGCTCGCAGCCGACCAGGTCGGGTGGCCCGCCTACACGGAGACGGTCGCCACGGCATACGACCTCGCGGTGCAGGAACATGGCGAACCGGTGGCCGTGATCACCGCCAACTACGGCGAGGCCGGCGCGCTGGCGCGCTACGGCCCGGAGCACGGGCTGCCGGCCCCGCTCAGCGGGCACAACCACCTGCACGTCCTGGGTGGTCCGGACGCGGAGGCGGCCACGGTGGTGCTGGTCGGCCACGGGCGCCTCGCCACGCAGTTCGAGACCTGTGCGGTGGCAGGCGAGCTGGACAACGGGGTGGGGGTCGACAACGAGGAGCAGGGCGTCCCGGTGCGGGTCTGCCACGGGCCGCTGGACTCCTGGGACCAGCTGTGGCCGCTGTTCGCGCACCTGGACTGACCGAAACCGACTGACCGAAACCGACTGACCGAAACCGGGCCGGCCCGGCGATGTCGGCAGCGGCTCGCCGGTGTCAGACGCTCGGGTTGGCCCGTCTCACCCGCGCCGACGCGTTGTGACACGCGTGGCCTACGTGACTCACGTGACTGATGAGGCTAACGTGATCGCATGGATACGCCTCGGGGACTCCTGACCGTGACAGGACCCGCGCGACCGGTCGCCGCCGACCGTCTGGCGGAGTGAGCCGGTCGTGGGTCCGATCAGATACTCCGCGCTGCGGGCGAAGGCCTCGCCGCGCAAGGTGGCGGCCTGGCGGGAGCAGGTGCTGCAGGAGGTCGAGCAGCGCGAACAGGGGATCCACGGGCCGGACCGGGTCGCCGGGGTCCGGTTCCGCGCCTCCACCTGGGTCCGGGTCGTCGGTGTCCTGGCGCTGTTCTTCGGCGTGCTCAGCGTGGCCGCGGGGGTCGTGGAACTGACCGACCGGGGCAACACCGGGGGGATCTCGGTCGCGGCGATCCTGGCGACCCTGGCCTTCGGGCTGACCTGGGTGGTCCTGCAGCGGCAGGTGCGGGAGCTCGCGCAGGGGTGGCGCGATCCGTACCGCCTGATGTCCTTCGCCCGGGACAACGGCTTCCACGCCGTGCCGGTCGCCACGCCAGCCGACCTGCCGGGCCGCATCTTCGGGCGCGGTCTGGAGGAGCACCGGGTGCGACTGGACGTCGTCGCCTGGGTGCAGGGCGGGCGCCAGTGCCACGTGGCCACCGAGTGCTGGAGCTCCGGCGACCCCCGAGGTGGGGGCACACCGGTGGACGAGGGCAGCTGCCGCTACCTTGCTGTGCGCATCGGGCAGGCACCCCTGCCGCACACCGAGTTCGCCGTCTTCAGCCCTGAGGACGGCGGCGGTCCCGAGGACGGCAGAGGCCACGGGGACGGCAGCGGTCAAGGGGACGGCAGCGGTCACGGGAACGATCTGCGTCCCGCCGACCAGAACGACCCGCGCCTGATGACGGCGCCCGGCGCCGAGCGATGGGCGGCTTCCCTCTTCTCCGACCGGTTGACCACGCTGCTGAGCCACTCGGGGCAGCCGCGCGACGTCGAGGTGGTCGGCGAGTGGTTCATCGCCTACGACCTCTCCGACTCCGACCCGCTGTCGCCCTCCGGCTGGGAGCGCACCTTCCAGCTGGTGGCGGCCCTGCCGACGTATCCCGTGGCGCCACCCGGCGACGACGACAGCGAACCGCTGACCAGTCCTGCGGCCGAGCCGGCGTCCGCGCGCACCCTGTCCACCTGGGTGTCGCGCCAGTGGCGGCGACCTGCCCGGGCGATGTAGACCCACTCAGCCCCACCCCAGATCCACCCCTCAGCCCCACCCCCAGATCCGCCAGCGGTCGTCGTCGAGGCGTAGCTCCACCTCGACGGTATCGGTGCGTGCCTCGTGCTCGCGCGTGTCCGTCGGCCC
>Ga0123333_10004518_pt1 | contig 13014 bp, 8 predicted proteins | sample BioC12SIPDNA_3_FD_89957 | JGI IMG/M metagenome (GOLD analysis project Ga0123333, IMG submission 89957) | Anaerobic biogas reactor microbial communites from Washington, USA - Biogas_R2_B C12 SIP DNA | ecosystem: Engineered > Bioreactor > Anaerobic > Unclassified | place: Washington, USA...
ACGGATGACGAAATACCCAAGCACGAGGGAATGACGGATGACGAAATACCCAAGGACGGAAGGAAGGACGAAGCCCCAATGACGATAACGCCCATGTAGAGACCTCTTTCGTCATTCAGGCTCAGTCATTCCCTCGTGCTTGGGTATTTCGTCATCCGTCATTCCCTCGTGCTTGGGTATTTCGTCATTCGTCATTCCCTCCGTGCTGTCTCCATTATGGGTTGCCAGATTGCGCAGCATCTGCTTGATATCCATAGCGCCGCGGATGGCGACAAAGACTGTGATCAACGAATACCATATCAGGACCGCCAGCGTGAGCAGGGCCCAGAACGGATGGTTGGAGATCATCTCCCGCACTTGGCCGGGCAGATTCACCAGATTCATGGCGTGCCTTCCTTCAAATCGGGCGTGTCCGGCCCTGGTGAAAACACAGTCTTGAGTAGTGACCCCACGACCATGGCCACGCCTGCCGCCAGGAATGTGCCGATGTTCACGAAGTTGTCACCCACGTAATACTTGACCAGCCCCTGCGTGGCCGCGGCGCCATCTTTCAGGATCTGCGCGCCGTTCTCGTCCAGCAGGGGCACCTGGACGAACAGATTGAGCGACAGGGATAGCACCGGCAGCACAGCCCCGACGATGATCGCGGCGATAGCGCCCCAGTTGTTGGCGCGGCGCCAGTAGCAGCAGGCGATCAGGAGTGTCGCCATGCTGGCCAGATAGATCGCGCCGGTTATCTGCAGATACTCCCAGAGGTTGCCCTCCAGTTTGTACCACAGACCCCAGAACAGGAGGAACACGCCGATCAACGCGACAATGCACCGATTCCACAGAATCCCACGTTTCTCCGACCAGCGCGTGCGGCGGAACGGGCCCAGGATGTCGTTGTAGATCACACTGCCCCAAGTCAACATGTAGGATGAATCGGTGGACATGTCGGCCGCCAGCATGGCCGCTACCAGCACTCCCATCATGCCCGCCGGCACAATCTGGGCCAGCAGGTAGGGCATGGCGAAGAGCGTACCATCCCTTTCCCCAAACTGCAGGCCGATCCCCTCCACCACCGACGGATCGATCATGGCCAGCGCCGCGATACCCCAGATTCCCGGAATGACCCAGCGGCAGACAAAGAAGAAGGCCGTACCGGTGTACACGCGGCGGCCGGTCTTGCTGTCCTTGGCCGATAACAGCCGGGCGATGCAGGTCTGCCACGTCAGCACGGTCGCGATGTTGGTAAACAGATTCGACACTACAAAGGCCCACCCCAGATCCTGATGAATGAACGGGTTGAAGCCGCCGGCTCCATGGTGCAACTCGACCGCCTCGACCAGGCGACTCCAGCCTATCTCTCCCAGGATCAGAAAGGTAACCACCAGCAACCCGGCGCTCATCACGATGAACTGCAGGAAGTCGGTCACCAGCACCGAGAGCATGCCGCCCACGATGGTGTACACGGCAACGCCCACCAGCAGCACCGTCATGGCGATCTCCAGATACCCGAGGTCCATACCGCAACAGACCACCAGGAACTGGCCACCGACGCGCAGGAAGACCCCCATGTTGAGCAGCCCGCCCAGCACGATGACGACGCCGGAGAGCCATCGCACGAACTTGCCATAACGCTGCTCGAACAGTTCTGGAATCGTAATGACGCCCGAGTCGCGCAGCGGCTTGACGCAGAACCCTGTCCAGCCGACGACGAACATGGCGGCAGCGTTGAGGATGCCGGGGATCGAGCCGGAAAACCCGCGGGTGTATCCGGCCTGCGCCGTGTACATGCAGGTGACGATGCCAAACTCGGTCGCGGCCAGCGACGCAATCCCCAGGAAGACGTTCATCTCGCGGCCGGCCACCAGGAAATGGTCCACCCGGGACACGTATTTCCGCACCATGACCCCGGCCACCATCGTCGCCAACAAGTACATGCCGACGATGCTGCCGTCGAGCGTGGTGAAGGCCGCCATCAACGCCATGAGCTCTGTCTCCCGCACAAATACACAAATAAATGCTACAGTCGCTTGATCTGAATGTCTTGGAATGGAAGCGGAGTTTCAATTCGTGGCAGGAGTGCGGCTGCAGACCAATCACACCCCTGGTATCGACGTTGTACTGCTTGTGCAGTTCATCGTCCAGCATGCCATGCCGTTGCCCGCCTCTGGCCGATGCACCGTGATCCAGGCGTCCGCGTCCTCGAACGTCCCGTCGCCCACCGGCGCTCGCCCGTTCCACAATCCGAGGCGTGTTTCTGCCGCGCGGCGTGGGCGGGGAGTCCCGCGCCGAGCCACGCGCTGGCCAGCAGCAGGCAGTCGCCCGCCAGGCACCGCAGTTCCATCATCCGGTCCATCCCGTCTTCTTCCCCCGCTCTCCCCCGCTCAAAAACTCTCTCCCGCAGGAATGCCCAGCTGTTCCCGCAACCGCTGCTGCGCCTGATCGATGGTCGTCCCTTCGGAAAACATCGGTACCTCGAACTGGGCGCACAGCTCGAACAGCCGCTTGACGAGCGGCCGCAGCGTCTGCACCTGGTCGGCGCCCAGCTCGCTGGCCGGCAGGACCCATGCCGGCTCGATCGCGGCGCGGTAGGCGCAGATCGAAGCCTTGTCGACCCGCGCTTTCACCACATCGCTGCCGGCCAGCGCGAGTGCGTCGGAGAATGCCGCCAGCGCCGCCTGGGCAATCGTGTCGTCGATTGCATAGTCCGCGCCCCGGCCAAAGCAGTTGCGGTGGATTTTCCGCGCGGCGCAGTGGTCGTGGTACATGTTGATGAACTGCCGGATCGGCGGCGCAGCCGGGCCGTAATGCAGATCGAGGAATTCGTCGATCAACTGCTGGCCGCTCCGCGTCGGATCCCATAACAGGTTGGCCATCACGTAGTTGCGCAGGTCCGAGAGTTCGGCACCGGTCGAGTTGCCGGCCGCCTGCATGAAGATCCCCTGCGCGCCGTGCGCCACGAAGTAACGGATGTTGGGCTCGATCACGCGCAGGTTCGGGCAGGGCAACAGATAGTTGGTAAAGTTGGTGTTGTAGTTCCAGATGAAGATGTTACTGGTCAACTTGCCCCAGGCGTCCATATCCTGGCAGAACCGCACGTTCTGCTCGCAGGCTGGATCGTTGATTGGATGGAGCATGCAGCACTCAATGCTGCAGAGCTGGATCTGCACGTTCGGCCGGGGCTTGAGCGTCCGGGGCGGGGTGCGGCTGTACCAGTAGCTGAGCGTTCCGACCTTCACCTGCGGGTGCTGCCGCGCCACGACGTCCGCGATCGCGTTGACGAACTCCAACAGCGTGCCCATCGGCGTCCCCTCGCGGTCGTCGATCGCCTGGCATTGCGGACACTGACAGTACTGCGCATTGTCGTTCTGACTGACCGCGACGTTCTCCTTGTCCGGATGCGCCTCCAACTCGGCCAGCACCGCGTCGGTCACAATCCGGAGCACGTCGGGATGAGTCAGGCACGGTTCGCTCTGCGACCAGTCGTCCGAAACGTCCGACAGGCGTTTGCCGTCCCGCAGCGCGAAGTACTCCGGATGCTCCTGACCATACTTGCTGGTCGGGATCTGCCGGCCAAACGTATGACTGATAAGCGACTGGCCGGTGGTCCCGCCGTATTTGAGGTCGCCCCTCACCGTGTTCACCCGCAGACGCGCGGCCAGCATCGGTGAGCGGTTGGTCTCGCCATAGTAGCTCCAGCGGAACGAGAGCGGCGGGGTGTAATTCCGGTCCACCGCCGCGATCACCGCCGACGGCGCCAGCCGTGGCACATGCGTGTGGTCCGCGGTCAGGAACCGCACCCCCAGATAGTCTTCCAGGAAGGTGTACACACCATAGAGCGTGCCGCGCGGCCGGCCGCCGACAATCGCGATGAGACCGTCGCGGACCACGATCCGCAATTGCTCAGGCCCCATCGCCGCGACGTCCACCTGCAGGCCGGCGTCGGCCAGCATCGGACTGGCGCCGATCAGCACGTGCCGATCCGGCCGGTCAGCAGTTGTCACGATCGGCAATTGAATCCCACTCGCCTGCGCCAGGAACGACTGAAACTCCTCGGCCGCATGAATTTCGCTGGGGATCGCATCGTCCGCGATCACGATGTCCCAACCCGCGAGCTTGGCCAGGTCGACACCACTCTGCTGTGCAAGCGATCCGGCGGCCAAGCCATGCACCAGCACCAGACATCCGGCCAGTATTGCACGCGACATCGTATGTTCCTCCGGCAGGTGACAGCAGCACAAAACGGCTCGTATTCTAAGCCTGCCAACAAGCCGGTACAACATACCGGCCGGGAGGGAAACACGTGGCGGCACAGCCGGCGCCCAGACGGCACCATCGGCCCCGCGCGCATTGCCTGTCACGGCGCCGATACGGCCCGGACCAACATGCGTGGCACCGGTCCTGCCAGAGAGTAGTGGCCGGCGCGCGGCAAAGCGACGTGACCAGCGGTGCCGCGCGCAGACCGCTATCGATTACAGCCGCAGCCAGGGAGATCTGCCCAGTCTCCCAATTCCTCGCTGTCAGACACGCGGTCCACGACACCCCAGTACAGACGGACACTCTCGATCAGTCCGTGCCAGTGCTGCGGACCCGTGTACTCGCCGGCCGGCTCACCATAGTCCGCGCCCACACACATCGGCTCCGCCGGCACATCAGCCAGCGGACGACCCGGCTTCGTCGACACCGGCCAGCCGTTGGACACCAGCGTGATGTTCCCCTTCGCGTCGATCGTGCCGAACAGGTGTACCCACCGATCGGTGCCGGCCACTTCAGAACCGGCTACCGTTGTGAGCTTGCCGTCCGCCCGCACCGAGAAGTGGGGAATGCCGTTCTTCAGATACAGGCTGAATCCGTTCACCTGATCGCCGACTGAAATAATGACCCCATCCGCGCTGGCAGGCTTGCAGCGCGCACCGACCGACAGCGTGCGCGACACGAAGTCGAGCGTCTCGGCCCCCTCCGTGACCGTGATGGAACCTGCGCCCGCAAACGCAACCGCCGGCCGACGGCGACCGGGTACGATCTCGCCTCCCACAAGCTGCCCGTCATGCTTCTGGCCCGAAGCGTCGCTCACCCGGCCATCTTCTACGCCGAAAAAGTCGTAATGCAGCACCAGCTGCGGCTCGCGCGGGTCGAGCACCCGGGTGCGTTTCTCCTCGGCCACCACCGCCCCCGCGAGAATCGGCACCGTGACGGCCGTGACCAGAATCCGAATGACCCCACCGCATCTCATCAGCCGGCTCCTTTTACAGAACGAGAAACAGCACCTTATGCACTACGTGCCCGAGGCGGGCCCGGTTCGCTGCCAAATGGCATGCGGTTACCCGCCACCCGTGCCTTCTACCGGCTTCCGCAGGTGGTGGATGGTTTGACTTTCCCGATCGGCGGTGGGATTGAGGGCATGTCTTGTGTCCGGGGCACGGCCGAGTACATTAGGTTGCAGGCGTGTGATGCTCCACGTTCCGGTTCCCGACCTGCACAGAGGATACTCCAGACCATGGCGCGAAGTGCTGCAGCCCGTTCGATTGTCGCGTGGGTAGCTCTCCTGGCACCACTTCTGTCTGGCTGTGAGAACCTGGGGCTGTCCTCTCTGCTTGAGAGCGTGCAGGAGGCAGCATCGGAGCTGCGGTACGCGGCGCCGGACGCCGCCACGGAGGTGATCCGGCTGACGGATACCGAACGGGCGATCGCAGGTCTGGCCGTGGAGGAGGTGCAGCTGCACGAGAGCCGGCCCGTGCTGCGGGCGATGGCCATGGTGCTGGCCCCGCAGTCCCAGACGGCTATTGTCAGCCACGCTTTCTCCGGGCGGGTTTCGGAGATTCTGGTCCGCGTCGGCGAGCGGGTGGAGCGGGGGCAGCCGGTGCTGGTCCTCGAGAGCCAGGCGGTGGGGCAGGCGAAATCCGATTTCTACAAGGCGATAGCCGATCTGGAACTGGCCCAGCTCAATGTGGAGCGTGAGCGGCACCTGCTCGAACAGGGCATCGGCGTCAACAAGAATCTCGTCGCCGCCGAAGCGACCTTCAAGATCGCCCAGTCGACCAGGGAGGTGTGCGAGAAGGCGTTGCACGTGCTGGGCTTCACCGAAGACCAGGTCTTGGCGATGGGGCAGACCCATCAGATCAGCCCGTCGATTCAGCTCTTCGCCCCGCTGACCGGGCGCGTCGTGGAAATCAACGTGGTCGTGGGGGCACCGGTCGACGAGAGCACCGAGATCCTCAAGATTGCCGACACGGACGTGGTGTGGGTGGATGCCGAGATCTACGAAAAGGACTTCGCCAAGGTGGTGGTGGGGCAGCAGACCAGGATCCGCGTGCCGGCGTTTCCCGACACGGTCTTTGACGGCAGCCTCACCTACGTGGGAGACCGTTTCGATCTGACGACCCGCACGATCACCGTGCGGTCGGAGGTGCAGAACGCGGAGGGGAAGCTCAAGGCCGGCATGTTCGCCGACGTGGAAATCCTGCTTAATGGCACGACCCAGATGCTGGCAGTGCACAAGGATGCGGTGCTGCAGGACGGCGACAAGAGGATCGTGTTCGTCGTGGCAGGGGACGGCTATCGGCGCCGCGAAATCGAGACCGGTCCGCTCGCAGGGGAGTACCTGACCGTGGTCCGGGGATTGGAGAAGGGGGAACAGGTCGTCGTGGAGGGAAACTACCAGCTGCGATCTGTGCTGCTCCGGGATCAGCTGCAGGCGGAGCATTCCCACTGAAACGCCGGCCGGTTGTTTCAGGATGTTCCCCTGCGGAGCGTGTGACAGGTACTAATGAGGAGTCGCCCTGGTGATTCGAACGATCATTGACGTGGCGTTGCGCAATCGCCTGCTCGTAGTGCTGCTGACCCTGCTCGTATCCGCCGGCGGCTTTGCCGCCTACCAGGCGATGCCGAAAGACGTCTATCCGGATCTCAACGCGCCGCTGGTGAATATCATCACGTCCTATCACGGCATGGCGGCCGAGGACGTGGAACGGATGGTGACATATCCACTCGAGAGTCTCATGAGTGGCAGCCCCGGCGTCACGCGTGTGCGATCGGAATCGACCACCGGCGAGTCGGTCGTGACGGTTGAATTCGACTGGGACGTCGACATCTACCAGGCGCGCCAGATCGTCGCCGGCAAACTGGAGATCCTGGCCGAACAGCTGCCGTCGGGGGCATCGCGCCCGGTCATGGGTCCGGTATCTTCGCGGATGGGGGAGGTCTTCGAGTTCGCCGTCGTCGGCGACGGCGTGGATCCGATGGAGTTGCGCGGCGTAGCCGACTGGACGATTCGCTACCGGCTGCTGGGTGTCAACGGCGTGTCCTTCGTGGTGAATCTCGGCGGATTTGCCCGGCAGTACCAGGTGTTCCTGCGGCCGGACGCGCTGCGTCAATACGGGATCAGCGTGGCGGATGTCGAGGAGGCGATTGCCGACAGCAACCGCAACTTCTCTGGGGGGATCATCACCGAAAAGGCCCAGGAGTTCCTGATCAAGGGGATCGGGCAGGTGGAGTCCCTGGAGCACATCCAGAACACCGTCATCACGTCGCGCAACAATATCCCGGTCTACGTGCAGGATGTGGCCGACGTGCGGATCGGGCACAAGCCTCCGCGTGGCCGCGCCAGCCTCAACAACCGGGAGGCGGTGTCGGTGGTCGTCCAGAAACAGTATGGCGGTGATACGCTGGCGGTCATTGAGAATATCAAGGCGTTCCTGCGGGACATCCAGGGTGACCTGCCGCACGGTGTGGAGGTGATTCCGTACTACGACCAATCGACTCTGATCTGGAGCACGCTGCGGCATGTCGGCTTCTCGATGCTCGAGGGAGGAATGCTGGTCCTGCTGGTGATCCTGCTGTTTCTGGGCAACCTGCGCGCCTCGCTGGTCGCCGCGCTGACGATCCCCGTGTCGGTGCTCTTCGCGCTGCTGCTGATGCATCTGGGCGGGGTGTCGCTGACGGTGATGGCACTGGGCGGCCTGGCCATCGGCGTGGGCAAGATGGCCAGCGGTTCCGTGATCATGGTCGAGAACATGTACAAGGCGTTTGAATCGGGAGCGGACCACACGCCCCTGGAGGCCGCCGCGCATGGCGCGCGGGAGGTCGGACCCTATGTCTTCTCGGCAAACGTCATCATCGTGCTCGTGTTCCTGCCGCTGCTGGCACTCGAAGGGATCGCCGGCCGGATGTTCCGCCCCACCGCCTATGCGCTGGTGGCGGCCCTGCTGGGCTCGCTCGTGATGAACATCACCCTCCAACCTGTGCTGATGTCCTTCTGCATGCGTGCCCGCGACCTGCACCGGAAGGAGAACATCTTCATCCGCCTGGCCACGCGTTTCTACCTGTTCCTGCTCCGCGTGTCTTTCCGCCTGAAGCTCGGCGTGCTGGCCGTGGCCCTGCTCGTCCTCGCCCTGGGCGGCCTGGCCTATCGGCAGCTGGGGAGCGAGTTTGTGCCCTTCTTTGACGAAGGGTCGCTGATGCTCAGCACGGTGATGCTGCCCGAGACATCGCTGCAGGAATCGTGCCGGATCGGCCAGAAGGTGGAAGAGATCCTGCTTTCGTTCCCCGATGTGCTGAACGTCTGCCGTGCCACGGGCATGGGCGAAGAGACCGAACACGTGCATCCCGCCAACCACTCGCACAACCTCCTGCAACTCAAACCGCTGGAAGAACGGCAGCTGGGATATGCGGAGTTGACGGAAGCCATGCGTCACAAACTCGACCAGGTCCCTGGCATCGTCTACATGTTCGAACAGCCGATTGCCAACAAGCTGTCCGAGATGCTGACGGGCGTTGAAGGACAGATTTCTCTCAAGCTCTTCGGACCGGATCTGGATGTACTCAACGCCAAGATCCAGGAGATGCACGATGTGATCAGGACCATGCCGGGCGTGGCGGACCTGCAGATCGAACAGACGACCGGCATTCCGCTCATCGTGATCGAACTGGATCGCGAGGCGCTGGCCCGGCATGGCCTGCACGTCAGCGCCGTGGGGGACCTGATCGAGACGGCTCTCAACGGCGTGGAGGTGACCGATGTGCGCGAGCAGGAACGACTCACCTCGGTGCTGCTGCGCCTGCCCGAGGAGTACCGCCATAGCGTGGACGCGATCGCCAACCTGCTGGTCGACACGCCGGCCGGGAACCGGATTCCGCTGTCGGATCTGGCCCGGATCGACCGGGATGAAGGGCCGCAGACGATCTTCCGTGAGGGGCTCACGCGGCGCAAGATTCTCATGTGCAACGTCGTGGGGCGGGACGTCGTGGGATTCGTCCAGGAGGCGACGCAGCGGATCAGGGACACCGTCCCTCTGCCGGTCGGATACCGGTTCGCATTTGGCGGGCAGTTCGAGAGTCAACAGCGGACCATGCGGCAGCTCAGCTGGCTGATGCTGATCGTCGGGTTGAGCGTGCTGGTCGTGCTGTTCGCCTCGCTGGGCTCGTTCCGCCAGTCGCTGCTGCTGCTGTTGAACGTCCCGTTCACACTCGCCGGCGGCATCGTCGCCCTCTATCTGACCGGCCAGACCTTGAATGTGTCGTCGGTCATCGGGTTCATAGCGCTCTTCGGCATCGCCCTCCAGAACGGCGTCGTCCTGGTGGGCAAAATCAATGATCTGCGACGCGGCGGCATGGAACTGCACGCGGCGGTGCTGGAAGGAGCGGCGCGGCGCTTCCGGCCGATCATGATGACGGAGTTGATCCTGATCCTGGGTGTGCTGCCGCTGGCGCTGGGCAGCGCCTCGGGTTCGGAAATCCACCGCCCCTTGGCCGTGGTCTACATCGGCGGGTTCGTCGTGGCGATCTTCTTCGAGCAGTTCGTGCTGCCGATCCTGTATGAGCTCTTTGCACGAATACGCGGCGAGCGCGCCTTGTGCTGAACGCGCGCCGCGGCGCGTCCCGGACCTCGCCTCCGAGAGCTCCGCGATCAATCGAGCGGGTCCAGGCCGCCGGTGAGCAGGAATCCATCCAGGGCCACCGCCTGCGCCCAGAGTTGCTGCAGAGCGGCCAGGTACTCCAGATTCACTGCGAAGTAGGTGCGTTGGGCCGTCAACAGACTCAGATAGCTGAACTCCCCCTCCCGGTAGCCGATGGCCGTCAGGTCGAGCGACTTCATGGCCTTGTCCAGAATCGTCGTCTGAAACACGTTGACCTGATGCAGGTTGTTCGAGTATTGCTCGAACGCCTCGGCAAAACGATTGCGCAAGTCCAGCTCCACACGCTCGACTTCGCGCGTCGCGGCCGCCAGCGCGGCACGGGCTGACATGATGTTCCCTTGATTCCGGTCGAAGATCTGCAGCGGCATCCCCAGCGAGACGTCGGCCAGCGTATCGCGGGCCGTTTCGTCGTACTTGACCCCCACCTCCACCGAAACGTTGGCTCGACGTTGGGCACACTGCCACGCCAGGTTGCAGCGCGCCTGCTCCAACTGGGCCTGCGCCCGCGCCAACTCCGGACTCAAGGACAACAGCCGCGTCAGACTGTCGTCCCAGCGGATGACCGGCAGATCCTTTGTTACGTCCCCCGCCAACGGCACGGGCGCCATGTCCGGGCGCCCCAGGACGTTCGCCAGCTGATACCACGCGGTGCGATGGCGGTTGCGCGCCTGGTACAGGCTCACTTCGGACCGGTGGGCCTCGATGGCCGCCTGCAGCACGTCAGCTTCGGTGACCTCCTTCAGTTCGCGCGAGCGGGTCGTGATGTCTTCAGCATCCTTGGCCACGCGCAGGAGGTCCGCATTGACCCGCACCATCTGCTCGGCAATCAACACCTCGTAGAAACCCCACCGTACTGCGTTCCGGACGCGCCAGTGCTGGGCCTCCAGCGCATGCTCGGCGGCCACCACCGCGTGGCCGGCCGTGTTGCGCGCCAACTGCCGCTTGTGGGCAGTGATGAACTCCTGCGAAATGTAGGCGCCTTGCTGCCCGGACGTGCGGTCCATGCCCACGTCTGCCCCCGACCAGCCGACCTCCGGGTTCAGATAGACACCCGCCTGCACCTGCTGGCCCATCGCCTCCCGCACCGCCATCCGCGCCTGAGCCAGCGTCGGATTGGACTGCCAGGCAATCTGCTGCAAGGCGTCGAGCGACAGCGGTGGCTGCGGCAGCACATCACCCGGCGCAACGTCACCCGGCGCGTCGTTCACCACCGCGCCGGCTCGCCCGGCCGGATCCGGCACGGGCGATTCAGGCAGTTCCGAGCGGGGCACCGACTGCGGGATCACCAGCCCGAGCGGGCTCGGCAGCGCGATCCTGTCAGCCCACGCAGGCCGCGGCACAACAGCCAGCAGGCCCCCCCATACGATCAACCGTGTGAGCCACTTCCCTGTGACATCCATCCGTCAAGCATCCCTTTGCTGCGCGCCACGATGGGTCCATCTATAGGAGTGGTATCGGTCGTGCGGCCCGCGATATGAAGCTGTACCCCTGGAAGCGCAACACGCCTCCAGCCTCCAGGATTCGCGCCTAAACATCCTCCCTGAAACTACTTACACACTCTCCACTGCACACACGCGGCGCGCACGCCGTAACGATTGTAGCGATTAGACAATCTACACCAGCGGGGCTGCGAGAGCCGGGATCCCGTCACTCGTGCGCATCCTTCCGGCCGGCCGGAGTCCGCGCCGCCGCCCGGCGTGTCAGCCACAGCATCACGGCGCCGAAGGCCATCAGAAACAACCCCCACCACACGTTTACATTGTGGCCCAGCGACCGCCTATACAGCTCCACATCGGACCACGTGGCCAGCCCGTACGCGCACAGGATCAGACCGATGATAAGAAACATCGCGCCGATGGGCAGGCGGACATCGAGTTGCATGGGGAACGCTCCCTTACCAGAAGATAATGTTCAGGATGACAGCTGCGACCAGCACGGCCACCCCCAGCGTGGCCGGCTGTTTGTACCACGCCACACCGTGTTCTTTCACACGCGGGGTGAGTGAGTACACGAGTCCGCGCAGGTCATCGTCTGTCTTGTTGCGCGCTGTGCACAGCGACACCACGATCGTGACGACGAAGCAGGTGGTGAACGCGTAGATCGCAGCCCAGAAGTTCTGGGCCATGTCCACCGGGTAAGTGTGCACGACGTGCCCGCCGCACAGCCAGCCACCTTTGACACCCCAGTCAGCCTGGGCCGGCAGTGTCAGGCCGTGATGCACGGCGGCCGCCAGCGTGCCGCACACCAGGCCGCTGAACGCACCGTTGCCCGTGGCCCGCCGCCAGAACATGCCCAGCAGGAACGTGGCCAACAGCGGCGCGTTGACAAAGCCGAACACCAGCTGCAGCATGTCCATGATGTTGTTGAACTCACGCGCCACGTACGCACACGCCACACTGATCAGAATTCCCACCACGGTAATAACGTGCCCCATCCGCAGGTAGTGCCGGTCAGGCTGCCCCGGCCGGATGTAGCTCTGGTACAGATCGTAGGTCCAGACCGTGTTGAACGCCGTCACATTGCCGGCCATGCCCGACATGAAGGAGGCCATGAGCGCGGTGACGCCAACTCCCAACAGGCCGGCCGGGCAGAACCGGGCCAGCATCACGGGGATCGCCATGTTGTAGTCGGTGGCACCCTTGTCGTCAGTCGGCAGGAAGCCGCCGAGCTCGTGATGCAGCGCGATGGCGATCATGCCCGGCAGGATGACGAGTGCAGGAAACAACATTTTGGGGACCGCCGCGATCAACGGCGTGCGCCGCGCGGCTGACATCGAATCGGCCGCCATGGCACGCTGGATCACCAGGAAATCGGTGCACCAGTAGCCGAAGGACAGCACGAAGCCCAGCCCCATCGCCATGCCGAACCACTCCACCCCCATCGGGTTGGCGGCCGGCGAGTACATGTGCGCCCATGACTGCGTCCAGGCACCTTCCGCAAACGCCCGCCCGGCCGGATTGGCGGCGCTGGTGGCGACCACATCGAGCTTGGCGACCAGTGCGTCCCAGCCACCGACGCTCTGCAGTCCGATCCAGACCAGCGGCACGAATCCAAACACGATCATGAAGAACTGCAGCACCTCGTTGTAGATGGCGGAGGTCAACCCGCCCAG
>Ga0123333_10004522_pt1 | contig 13006 bp, 8 predicted proteins | sample BioC12SIPDNA_3_FD_89957 | JGI IMG/M metagenome (GOLD analysis project Ga0123333, IMG submission 89957) | Anaerobic biogas reactor microbial communites from Washington, USA - Biogas_R2_B C12 SIP DNA | ecosystem: Engineered > Bioreactor > Anaerobic > Unclassified | place: Washington, USA...
AGTACAAATTGCCCTTTACGTCGCATGCGGATTTTGGGAAACTCCCACCCCTATTACGCCCCCTTCTCAAAGTGAGCGATACCATGGTCGCTTTTCGGACTACTCTCACCAAAACGCCGTCGCTCGCCCGTTGGTGTTGGGGAGCGGCGCTGGGGATTGGCCTGGCTCTGCCGGGCTGCTGCAGTATGGATCTGGGCGGCGAGAAGTTCCGTGAGGACGAGTTGTCGGCCACCTGCCAGCAGATGCGACCCAGCGAAATGAATAGCGAGTCCTTCGGCTTCAGCAACAAGGCGAAGCAGATCGAGCGTAACTTCGGCTATCAGTAACAATATGCCCGACCCACTGTCCCGGCTCTACGAAAACGTCTGCCGTCACGCTCGCGAAACGGCTCTGCTCAACTCGATCGAATCGGTGCTCGGCTGGGACGAACGGACCATGCTGCCCGCCGCGGGCGGCGAGCATCGCGCCGATCAGATGACCTTGCTGGCGGGCATGGTTCACCAGCGACTGATCGAACCGCAGTACGGAGACTCACTCGGGCAATTGGCCGAAAGCCCGCTCGCCGCCGACCCGCACAGCGATTCGGGCGCGACGATCCGGCGGCTGAAACGCCAACACGATAAGAAGGTCAAGCTGCCCCAGTCCCTGGTGGAAGAACTGGCGCGGACCTCGGTGCTCGGACAGCAAGCATGGCAGGAGGCACGGCAAAACGACGATTTCGCCGCCATGCGGCCCTGGCTGGAAAAGACCTTCGCGCTCAAACGCCAGGAAGCCGATGCCTTGGGCTATGCCGACCGGCCCTACGATGCCTTGCTGGACGACTACGAGCCCGAAGAGCGAACGAGCCATGTGGCGGAAGTGCTCCGCCGTCTGCGGGAAGAACTGGTGCCGCTGGTCGAAGCGATTCGCGGCAGCGCTCGCCGCCCGGACACGTCGATTCTCCGGCGGACCTACCCCACCGACGCCCAGAAGGCGTTCGGCCGGCAAGCCGCCGAACAAATCGGGTTCGATTTCCAACGCGGCCGGCTCGACGTGACGGCGCACCCCTTCTGCGCCGGCCTAGGGCCGAACGACTGCCGCATCACCACGCGTTACAACGAGCGATTCTTCAACGAATCGTTCTTCGGCATCCTGCACGAAGCAGGCCACGGAATCTACGATCAGGGCCTGCGGACGGACCAATACGGCTTGCCGTTGGGCGAGGCGATCTCGCTGGGCATCCATGAATCCCAGTCGCGGCTCTGGGAGAACCTCGTGGGTCGAAGCTGGCCGTTCTGGGAGTCCTTCTATCCGTTGGCCCAACAGCATTTTCCAGCCGCCTTGGGAGACGTCGATCCGGACGACTTCTACTTCGCCGTCAACGACGTGCGTGCGTCGCTGATTCGAGTCGAGGCCGACGAGGCGACCTACAACCTCCATATCCTCATCCGCTTCGAACTGGAGCAAGCGCTATTGGACGGCGATCTGCCCGTCGCCGACCTGCCGGCGGCATGGAACGGGAAGTACCGGGATTATCTGGGAATCGAACCTTCCAGCGACGCGGCCGGCGTGCTCCAGGACGTTCACTGGAGCGCGGGGCTTGTGGGATACTTTCCGACCTACTCGCTGGGCAACCTCCACAGCGCGCAGATTTTCGCGGCGGCCGACGCAGAGTTGGGTAGTTTGGCCCAGAGCTTTTCCCAGGGCGAGTTTCAACCCCTGCGGCAGTGGCTCAATGAAAAGATCCACCAGCAGGGCCAGCGTTACTCGGCCGACGAGCTAGTGATGCGGATCACGGGCAAACCGCTCTCGCACGAGCCTCTGATGGCGCATCTCCGCGCGAAGCTCGGCCCCTTGTACGGTATCGCCTGACCGTAAGCGGGGCGGCAGGTCCGAGGGGGTCGGGAGTCTTTTTCCGTATCGGCCTCATCGCCGTTCGCCGTGTCATACGCGGTTGGTGGCCGATACGGAAAAAGACTCCCGACCCCTTCCCGCGTCGATTTCACGCTAGATCTACTCGCTTTGCAGCCGCACGATGTGTTCCGCCGCCTCACGGCGAATACGCCGGTAGTCGACGCCGTCCAACCGGCCGGAGAGCGAAACCAAAATCGGGCTCTCCTTTTCAATCGCCTGCAAATCGGCCGGGACGGGCGTGACATTGCGGCGAAGCTTCTCCAGCCAGGCACGAGCCTCGCGAGCCGCCGGCGCATCCGGCCGTTGGCTCAAGAGGAACTCGAGCGTCTCCAGGTATCGCATATCATCGACCCCTTCGCGGAATGCCTCCCAGTGCCGCGTCGATACCAGCCGGCTCGGGTCGCGGGGATCGGGGGCGGCAAAGGCAAAGTCGCCGCCTCGCAACCGTGGCCCGTCCGTTGCGTCCATCGGATTGCCGTTGAAGCTGTAATACATCCAGGGGACATGGACGCGCAGCGGGCTCGCCCAGAGCCACAGCCCATTGACCAGCCGCATCCACTCCGCCTCGAAGAACGCCCCGCGGATGTTGTGGTACGTCCACCCTTCGTCGCCCGCCCGCTTCAACTCTCGCCCGAGATCGTCGAAGGTGTGGCCGGCACGGACCCAGGTTTCCAGGGCATGGCCGTTGTAGCATCGCACATCGACATACGGATCCACTTGCTCGGTCATTTCCGCCACGCCGGGGCTCGGCGTATTATGCAGGGTGATATAGACCCGCAGCGACGGGATCTGCCGGACCGCTTCGGTGAGGCGGATGTAGAGTTGCAGCCGATCCCGTCCGAAAACCTCGTCCATATGCGTGGCGAGCGGTTCCATCTCCGGATACCGCTTGAACAGATCGAGCATCCGCAGCAGCCCCTCTTTGACGACGGCGAAGAATCGCGCTCGCTGTGCTTCATCGGCATAGTCCTTCACCGGATCGTACTCCAGCAGCCTTGCCGCCTGGATGCAGCCGGTCTCCACCGGCAACGGGCCGTGAAAGCCGTGTTGTTTCAAGAGCTTGAGCATTCGCTCCAGGCGGTCCAACGACGGCTCGATGTTGCCGTCGCCGTTTCGCTGGTATTCGATGCCGACGTTGGCTTTCACCAGCGTGCAGCCGTGGTCGCGGAGATCGGCCAGTTCCGCGTCGATATAGGCCCAGTCGCTCTCCATTGCCGGGAACCGGTAATACATACCGTAGGCCCTGCTCGGCTCTCGGAGACGGAAGGGAAGCACCGTCACCTCGAGCGGCAGTTCCGTCAGCGGCCTGCCGGACGGACGAATCCGAACCTGGCCGCGGTACACGCCCGCCGCAGTCTCGTCGGGCACGTGGACGATGAGGTGGTACTCGCGAAACGTGCCGGCGGGAATGTCCACCGTTTCCAACGGCAGCAGGAACCGCGAAACGACGGTCGAACGCTCCGGCGGGAGCGTGTAGAGGTCGCGCATCAGGCCGCGGAGGACGAGCCGAGCATCGATCCGCGAGGCTGGAATCGATCGATCGCCGCCGGCCAGATCGCTCACCTCCACTGCCACCTCGTCGAGATCCTCCACGGCATAGACGACGAAATTGACCGGCTCATGCTCTCCCGGCGTGGCCGTCGCGCTCAGGGCCGATTGCAGCGATTCCGCCTTCGGCGGCTGGGACGGGTCGAGATCGTCCTCCCAGAACTTTCGTGCGACGAACGAGGGAGAATTCACCGGCGGCTCGAATGTGTAGTTGTCGGCCATTTGCTGGCGGCGAAACATGTCGAGCAGCGCCGGTTCCAGCGTTCGCACGGACGGGAGCACCTCTTGCTTCGTGTCGCGGCGGACCAGCGGGTTTCCCCACACGCCCCAGGCTCGCCGCGCGGCTTTTCCGTCGGCAATGGTCGAGAGCGTCAACTGCTTGACGCCGCTGATCGGCACGGAGACGTCCAGCGGCGGCTGGCCGGCGGCCCGCGGCCCCGATTCGAACAGTCGCTTGCCGTCGCCGGAGATTTCAAAAGAGCAGACCGCCTCGGGCGCCGAGAAGGCGTCTACGCCTACCTTCGCCTCGAGCGTTGCATGGGGTTCCGACAACTGCACCGAGAGCTTCGTTTCGGGCCGGCACGAGATCCCCTTGAGATACTGCACATCCGCCAGGACCAACGGGATCGAGAGGCCGCCCAGAAGCCTTCTCTCGAAGGGCTCGCCCGCCGCGCCGGGTCGCCGGTTGAAATCAACCAGATAGCGGTAGGGCGGCTGAACCGCATTGGCGATCGACTGCTTTGCGTCGTCCTCGTCGAACATCCGCTTCGAGATGCGGAAACCGTCGATCGTCGCGTCGCCGCCGAGGACCGAAAGGCTTTCCGGCATTTCTGTCGGCATTCGGGCATCGTCGACCGTGTCGCGGCTCACTTGGCCGTCGAGAAGAACTCGCAACTGCCCCTCTCCCCAGGCAAAGGCGACGTGATGCCACTCGTCCGCCTTCCAGCTTGAGGTGTCGCCGTCGGCTCGCCGCCACGTCCACTGATCGCCGTCGCCTGCGGCCAGGGCGATACCGAGCCGGCCCTTGCCGAGGGTGTTGATATTGATGTACCCCCGCTCGCCCAGCCGGCAAGTGAAGAAGCTCCGTTTCTCCGGGGCGTCGCCGGGCCAATGCGGCTTGATCCAGAACTCGATCGTCCCCTCGGACGGATGGAAGTTGCCGTCGTTGCCGACCAGGCTGATCTTGTCTCCGGCAGCCAGGTTGACGCCGCCTCCAAAGCGGCCTCCGCTGACTCCGGTGAGCGGGGCTTGCGTGTCCACATTGGGCGTGCCCAGCGCGTAGTCGGCGGTCAGTGTACGGTCGAACTGAAGCAACAGGAGTGTGTCGCGGTCGGGCAAGATCTGCGACTCGGCGGCCGACGGCAATGCCGCCAGGCAGAGCAACATCACGGAAACACGCAATAGGCAACACACTCGTCGATAAACAGCGCGGTTCGTATTCACAACAAGAATCTCCATTCAGTTCGGTATCAGGCTGGTAGGGGGCGTCGTGGGGCAGGCATGCAACCTGCCTCGCATCCGCGTGTAAAGCGGGCAGGTTGCAAACCTGCCCCACGGTTTCCCGCCCCCCGATGGGTGGCTGTATCTCTTCGCCGACGCCTGGTACGTTTCCAGCCGGGCTGATGCTCACTTGCCGGCCAGGATCAACTTCGCCAATTCAACCCTCGCTCGGTCATAGGCGGCCGGGTCGGTCTCCCAATCAAACCAAGATTTCGTCAGTGGCAGCACCGCCTTCTCCGCCTTCTCGGCGAGCCCTTTCTCCTCCAGGATCGAGAGATACGCATAGTCCTCGATCGCGTCGCGGAGTGCTTTCACCCGCAGACCCGGCGCTACGCCCTCGTAGCCAACCGCCCGACCCGGATAAAGCATGCTTCCTTCGCCGTTGTACATCAGCTTGGGATTGCGGTCGCGGCGGTCGAGCGTGCCGGGCTCGGTCCACGGATCCTCGACGTCGTTCCAGTAGGCCATTCCGCCCCAGTAAAGAATGCCCCTCATGCGGTAGCGCCAGGCGAGCCAGGCGGGCACGCGGTAGTTCAGCAGCGGAAAATCCGTATGCCACCAGGGCGTCGGATCCCGCTGACACAACGCCGTGTAGGTCCAAACGGTTTCCCCCAGCGCCTGCCGCTTGGCGGCGCTGTCGGCCTTGAACAAGGAAAACAGCGGACACCAGATATCGACCGCCCCATACAAATCTCCCCAGGCCTCATCCTGGGTCCAGGTCTGCTCCACCACCATCACCTTCACGACCGAGTTCGCCTCGCGGACCGCACGGCCCCATTTCTGCACATACCGATACGCTTCCTCGTCGTTCGGCTCGTCGCGGAGGTAGGTGTAAAAGAGCACCTGCGGCCGGTCCAACTCCTTCGCCGCCCGGTCCCAGGCGCCGAGCCAGCGGCGCAACTTCTCCTGCTCCGCCACCGGGTCTTTCACCGCGGTCCGCGGATGGGGAACCACAAAGGCGTTGATGTGGTAGCGATCGACGAATTCGCGGAAGGCGTCGATCTGTTCCGCCGGGATACGATACGTTCCATCGGGCTGGGCCTCCGGCGCGATCATGTCGCGGGGCGGCGTGGCGTTGATGTCATGCCGGCTGAGCAGCTCAGCCACCTGACTCTCCACGGCATCCCAGTCCTCGGGCTCCTTCTCCTTGCCTTCCTTGGCGCGGCGGGCATAGTAGCCTCGCAACCGATCCGCCGGCGAGCCCAAGGCGGTCCGTAGCGACGGTGTGTCCGGCAGAGCAAAATCCCAAACGGAGAGTTCCACGGGGATTTCCACGGTCGTGCCGCCGTCGGCCGTCAGCCGGTACTGTCCGCGGTAGACGCCCGCCTTGGCATCCGCCGGCGCCTTGACATCGACCCAGAATCCGTGCGTCTGGGCGGCGGGCAAATCGAAGGGGACCGCCGTAAAGCGGGCGCCGCACAGCGGTTCGCCGCTGATCGGATGCCGGAAGGGGATGAGGGGATCCGGATACCAGCCCGGCTTGAACTGTTCGTTGCGGTGCGTGGGGACGGTGATTTCCAGTTGGTGCTGCCGGTAGAGTCTCGCGTCGCTTGCGGGGATCACCGCCCCATCCGGTCCCGTCAGATCTCCCGGCTGAAGCGTAATCCCCTTGATCGGCGCATCGCCGCGCATGAGAACCTGAAAACTCTCCCACTCGTTTTTCGCCGCGCCCAGCCGAACGGCCAGTCCCTCGGCGGCCGGATCTTCGCGGAGCACGCGGCGGGTTTGGGCAACTGTCCAGACGTGCCAATCGGCAGCGACTTCAGCGACAGCCGCCAGCACGAGGGTTGACGTCAGCATCATCCGCAGCAAAACCTTCATCGCTAACCTCCTTCGATCGTGGTGGTCTTACCGTTTTCGGAGCGGGAACGCGGGGGGCAGGTCGATGTTTTCGGACAGCGTCTTTGCCGCAAGACATCCCGACGGACCGAAATAATGAACCAGCCCCCGCCCGCGCCGTTGAACGGCTCGGTGGAGCCATTCTAACGCCAACCGCGCGAGCCGAAAACGGGTGGCCGACTTCCGCATTTGAGCGCGGGACGGATTGGTAATCCGTCCCGGAAACACAGACGGATCACCAATCCGTCCTACAAGAAAGGGGCAACCTATATCGCGGTAGCAGGCACGCGCCGCCGTGCCGTCGGGAAGGACCGCAGGAAGAAGGAAAGGAACGATGAGGATCGTTGGCGGGGACCACAGCGTCTCACCGCGCCAGTGGTACACGACACAAGCGGTCGGTCAGCGGCTCGCGAGGCGGTGCGGCAGGGCTTCGTGGCACCCGCGGGACGGCTGAGTGAACCGATACCTTCGTTGGCCCCCCAAGCGTCGGAATGGTCAGTTCGTGTTTGTCTGTCCATCATGCAATGAATCGGACGTGAACCCACAGACCAATCTGGCTCGTTGTTTTCACTGCGAGCGAAACTTTGATCCGATCGAATTCACGATGGCGACTCAGACGGACCACGTCAAGGAAGCGGTGGAGTTTCCGAAGCCGTTGTTACGCGATTAGCGCAGATCAACCTACCGTTCCAGGGCCAGCACAACACTGGCCCTTTCTTCTTGCGCCGCGGCCCGCCCCTCTCCAAAGGGAGTTACTCAAAGCGGTTCCCAATCGTCAAACGAATTTGAGTCGAAGCAGGCAGAACTCGCCGCAGTTGGTTCGGCGCGGAGTATTCTTGGAATATCAATCCACGATATGGCAAAGCAATATCTCCGTAACTCATTAGCCGAGGCGGGACTCGAACCCGCACGTCCTTTAACGGACACGGGATTTTAAATCCCGAGCGTCTACCGATTCCGCCACTCGGCCCAGTAGGGAGGCGGTTCTGCAACCGCCTCCGCCGTTTCCGCTTTCTTGGGTTGGCTACAGATTCGCCGGTTCTTTCTTGCCATCGCCCACCGCGACAATTCGGTTGATCGCATTGAGAAAGGCCTTTGCGCTGGCTTCGACGCTGTCGGTCGAGACGCCGCGGCCGCGGTAAAGGACGTTCTCGTGCTCGACCTGGACCGTCACTTCGCCCTGGGCGTCCTTGCCGACCGTTACACTATGCACCCGGAAATCCTTGCAGGATACAGTGTAGCCGGTGAGTTCCTCGATTGCCAGAAAGACGGCGTCGACCGGTCCGTCGCCATAGGCTTTCTCCGTGGAAAGGATCTGTTCGCCCCGGCGGATGGAGAGCCGGACTCGCGGGCGGTGCCCCGTTCCGCAGGTGATTTCGTAGGAATCCAGCGAATAGACCTCTCCGGCGGCATGAATCTGCTGTTCGATCAGGGCGGCCAGGTCGGCGTCGTAGATCTCCTTCTTCTTGTCGGCGAGCACCTTGAACTGCTCGAAGACGACGTTGAGCTGCTCGCCTGTCAGATGGTAGCCCAGCGTCTTGGCGCGATCGGCCAGCGCCGCGCGGCCGCTGTGCTTGCCCAGGACGAGGTCGCTCATGGTGAAGCCGACGTCCTCAGGCCGCATAATCTCGTAGGTGCGGCGCTCTTTGAGCATGCCGTCCTGGTGGATGCCCGCTTCGTGGGCGAAAGCGTTCAGCCCCACGATGGCCTTGTTCCGCTGCACGTGCATGCCGGTGATGCTGGCCACCAGGCGGCTGGTGGGCACGAGCCGTTGGCTGACAACGGCGGTGTCGGCCTGGTAGTGGTCGTGGCGCGTCCGCAGCGCCATGACGATCTCTTCCAGCGAGCAGTTGCCGGCGCGCTCGCCGATGCCGTTGACGGTACACTCCACCTGCCCCGCGCCGGACTCGACCGCAGCCAGGCTGTTGGCCACCGCCATACCGAGGTCGTTGTGGCAGTGGACGCTGATCACGGCCTTGTCAATATTGGGCACGCGATTGCGGAGCCTTTGAATGACTTCGCCCATGTGCTTCGGGGTGGCATACCCAACGGTGTCGGGGATGTTTACCGTGGTAGCGCCGGCGGCGATGGCGGCCTCGACGACCCTGCAAAGGAAGTCGTGCTCGGTGCGAGCGGCGTCTTCGGGTGAAAACTCCACGTTGGGACAGTAGCCCACGGCCCGCTCCACCCCGGCCACCGCCCGGCGAATGATTTCCTCCTTGTCCATCTTGAGCTTGAACTCGCGATGGATCGCGCTGGTGGCGAGGAAGACGTGGATCCGCGGCGACTCGGCATGTTTGACCGCTTCCCAAGCGCGGTCGATGTCCTCGTTGCGGCAACGGGCCAGCCCGCAGACGACGGGACCGCGGACGGTTCGGGCAATCTCGCGGACGGCCTCGAAGTCGCCGGGCGAAGCGATGGGGAATCCCGCCTCAATGATGTCGACTCCCAGCGCAACCAGCGCCTGGGCGACCTCCATTTTCTCGGCGAGATTCATGCTGGCGCCGGGAGACTGCTCTCCGTCTCGCAGAGTCGTGTCGAAAATAACGATACGCCGGTCGGAAGATGGATTCATGGTAGGTGTTTCCTGTGGGATTCGGGATAGTCGTTCTACGTGCGGTATCAACTCCAACGATGGTCCGTTCGCCGACCCCTGGTCGGCGCGGGCAACACCAATCCGGCCCTCGGGGAACAAAGCCACTGGAACATTCCGAACCACACTGGATTCACCGTTTTCCTATTCACCAGTTGATCGCCGACGATTCAAAAATCCGGCGAGATGTCCGTTCAACAAAAAACCCCGAAGCCGTCTTCGGCCTCGGGGTTCGGATGATCGATTTGCTCGTTGTCTGCGCGAACCCTACGGCCGTCTCCCGGAAAGGAGCAATAACAACAGGGATAACGGGTTCGCGTTGGTCATCGGTCTGCCAAGATCTATCGCACAACAAAACAGGTCAGCTTGGAAGTGTATCGGATGAATGGGGGCGAGTCAACTATTATTCCGCTTCTGATATTCGGGCGCCCCGGGTTGTGAGCGGCTGGCCACCAGGGTAACCTGATAGGGTTATCGGTTTTGTCAGAAGGGCCGCGGATGAACGACACTCTGAAACTCTGGTATCGAGAATCGACCGGCTATCACTGGTGGATCTTCACGGTCGCCACCTTGGGCTGGATGTTCGATACGATGGATCAGCGGACCTTCGTGCTTTCCAGAAGCCGCGCGCTCCAGGAACTGCTGGGGCCGACGGCCTCGGCCGCCGAGGCCAATCAATGGGGGGGCTTGCCATGCCGTTTCTGCTGATCGGCTGGGCAACGGGGGGTATTGTTTTCGGCATGACGGGGGATCGATGGGGCCGCGCTAAGACGATGCTCCTGACCATCCTGGTCTACTCCCTGTTCCCAGGGCTCTCGGCAGTCTCGGTGACGGTGTACGACTTTTGCCTGTACCGTTTCCTTACAGGGGCTGGGAGTGGGAGGCGAATTTGCCGCGGGCGTTACCTTGGTGGCCGAGGTGATGCCCGCCCGTGCGCGTCCCCATGCCTTGGGACTGCTTCAGGCGGTTTCGGCAATCGGCAACGTGATCGGATCGCTCGTAGGGTTCGTGCTGCTGCCGATGACGATTTCGCTCGGGTTACTCGCGCTGGGCTCGATCGTGCTGGTGTTCGGCGCGCTGAACGTCCTCTATGTATCGTTGGGAGTTCAATATCCCTTCCGCTGGGCCGCGATCACCGTGGCCATGGTCTATGTAGTCGGCTTGGCCGTGATTCCTTTCGCGCCCGAGACAAAAGATCAACCGCTGCCCGAATAGTAGGTCGTTGAAATTGGCTGCCGACGCAAGACGATGCGGGATTCTGCTGGGCGAAGTCGTACTGGCGATCGTTGCGGTGAGTCTGCTGGTGCGGACTTCTCGCGATGGCAGTGAGGCGGTGGAAGCGGCCGCGGGTGGAAGCTGTTCGCGGATCGTCTCCATGTCGCCCAGCATCACCGAGACCCTTTTCGCGCTGGGGTTGGGAGAACGCGTCGTCGGGGTGACTCGCTACTGCAACTACCCGCCCGAGGCCAAAGCCCTGCCTCAAATCGGCGGCTGGCTCGATCCCAGCTACGAGGCGATTGTCGCGCTACGGCCGGACTTGATCGTCACCCGCGAGGGAAGCGACCAGTCCACCGCGACATTGCGGCAGTTGGGCCTCGATACGCTTGTCGTCCACCACGATCATCTGGAAGGGATTCTCGACTCGTTCACCACGATTGGCGGGCGATGCGGGGCCGACGGCGAAGCGGAGCGGCTCGTGGGGCAGATCAGGCAGAAGATGGACGAAATCCGCCAGCGGACCGCTTCTTTGCCGCGGCCACGGGTGTTGTTCGTCGCCGAACGAACGCTCGACAGCGGAGAAATCCAGGATCTCTACGCGGCGGGGGCCGACGGCTTCATCAACCGGGTCATTGAATTGGCCGGCGGGAGCAATGTTTGTGCGGAGACGGCCGGCGGTTTTCCCGTCCTTTCGGCCGAGGGAATTCTCAAGCTGAACCCCGAAGTGATCGTCGATCTGGTGCCGAACTTGCCCCAACAGCCGCGGGACCGGCAAGCGTTGCTCGGCGATTGGCGGCAACTCGCCGAACTGGATGCGGTTCGCCACGGTCGAGTCCACGTGCTTGACGACGACTACGCCTTCATTCCCGGCCCCCGCTTCATTCTGCTGGCCGAGAAGCTCGCCCGGCTATTCCATCCCGAAGAGGACTGGTCCCGGCTATGAGCAACGGCGCCGCACTCGAAGTGGCCGTGGAGGTTCGCGACTTCTCCTTTCGCCTGGGCAAGAAGGCGATTCTCCACGACGTGTCGTTCACGGTTCGTCGCGGGGAGTATCTGTCGATCATCGGGCCGAACGGCGCGGGCAAGACGACACTGTTGAAGTGTATCGACCGGATTCTCACGGGCGGAAAGGGCGAGATTCGCGTCTTCGGCCGGCCGCTGGCATCCTACCGGCAGAAGGAACTCGCCCGCCGGATCAGCTACGTGCCGCAGGCCGACGGCCGGGTGTTTCCCTTCACGGTCGAGCAGTTTGTGTTGATGGGGCGTTATCCTTACCTCAGCCCGTTCTCGTCGGTCGGCCTCGAGGACCGCCGGGCGGTACGCGAGGCGTTGGAGAGGACCGCAACCACGGAATTCGCCGGTCGGCTGTTGAACACTCTCAGCGGCGGCGAGCGCCAGAAGGTTTACCTGGCGGCCGCCCTGGCCCAGCGAGCGGACGTGCTGTTGCTGGATGAGCCGACGACGTTTCTCGACTACCGGCATCAGAGCGAAATCCGCGACGTGCTGGCGCTTGCCAATGCCGAGTCGGGCGTGACCGTGGTCACCGTCACCCACGATGTGAACCGGGCAGCGCTGGACAGCGGCCGCATCGTGGCGCTGCGCGACGGCGCGGTGGTCTTCCGCGGCCTGCCGCGCGAGGTTATGCAACCGAGCGTTCTGGAGCGGATCTACGGCACGGGTTTGCTGCTGGTGCCGCACCCGCAGGCTAACGTGCCGGTGATCATTCCCACTCCGTCGCCGGAGAGGACGCCATGAGGCCGTCGCTGGTGCTGATCCTGCTGATGGTGCTGGCGGCCCTCGTGTTAGCCGCTGCGCCGCTGATCGGCATGCAGGAGATCCCGTTGCGAACGCTGTGGCGAGGAAACGACGAGATGGCCGCGCGGATTCTTTGGCAGATCCGGCTGCCCCGCGTGGCAATGGCGTTTCTGGCCGGCAGTGCTCTGGCGATAAGCGGCATGGCGTTCCAGGCGATGTTTCGCAATCCGTTGGCCACCCCCTTCACGCTGGGCGTAGCCAGCGGGGCATCGCTGGGAGCATCCGTGTATATTCATTTGGGCCTGGGTTTTTCGCTGTTGGGAATCGCGGGCAGCTCGTGGTTCGCCTTTGCCGGAGCGTTGGCGGCCATTCTGCTTGTCTATGGATTGACTCGCACCGGGCAGGGAGTCTCGACGGCGGCCATGCTCCTGGCCGGCGTGGCGGTGAGTTTCTTCTTCTCCAGCCTGATCCTCTTTCTCCAGTACCTCAGCGACTTCACGCGAACCTATCGCATGCTCCGCTGGGTGATGGGTGGGTTGGACAACGTGGTCGGGTCGGATGAAGTGCTCAGCGCCTTGCCGATCGTGATCCTGGGCGGGTTCATTGTCGTGTACCTGACGCACGAGTTGAACCTGATCTCCACGGGTGAAGAGCTGGCGA
>Ga0123333_10004526_pt1 | contig 12994 bp, 9 predicted proteins | sample BioC12SIPDNA_3_FD_89957 | JGI IMG/M metagenome (GOLD analysis project Ga0123333, IMG submission 89957) | Anaerobic biogas reactor microbial communites from Washington, USA - Biogas_R2_B C12 SIP DNA | ecosystem: Engineered > Bioreactor > Anaerobic > Unclassified | place: Washington, USA...
CGGGTAGCGGTTCATCCACTGGGTATAGAGGCGCGCTGTGCTCTCCCAGGGCGGGGGAGGGGGCTCGCCGGCGAGGGCGCGCTGCCAGCGGGTGAAGGGGACGTAGGTATCGAGGGCCTGCGGCCCGTCCCGTTCAACCCGCCGCTCCAGACGCACCAGCGCCATGGCGTATTCCCCCTGCCAGGCAGCCAGACTGCCAAGCAGGTGGTGCAGGTCGGGATCGTCTGGACGGTGGGCCAGGGCTTCCTCCAGAGCCATCACAGCCGCTTCGGCTTCCATCGCGGGCAGCCGGCCGGTCTCCCGCGCCGCGACCAGCACCCGGTGACCGCGCACGGCGCCCAGGTTGCCGGCCAGCACGCCAGGCAGGAGCGTCAGCGCCAGTACGGTCAGGGCGACGGTACCTGCACCCACCGCACGCCACAGCCGCGCCCTCCACGTTTTGGGCGCTTCCTGCGCCGTGTCTCCAGACAGCAGGCGGCCTGCAGCGGCGCCCGCGCCCAGGAGCAGCCAGAGGGTGACCAGCGGCTTGCCACCCAGCGTAACGACGTCAAGCAACCCCGAGGCGATATAAGCCAGCGCCACACCCGCCAGGCCAAGCAGCAGAGCCCGCTGCCAGGGTTCAGTGCTGCGGCGCGCGGCCAGGGCCAGGACGGTGAAGAAGGACACGAACAGCCAGGCCAGGGCCAGCAGGCCGGGCAGGCCCACGTCGACGGCGGTCTGCAACAGCAGGTTGTGAGCATGCGGCTCGGGGCCCAGCAGATAGCCGGGATAAAAGTGGGAGAGGATGAGCGGGTAGCCGTTCAGCCCGACCCCGGTCAGCGGCATATCCCCGATCATCGCCAGCGCCCGGCTCCACATGTCGAAGCGCAGCACGAAGCCGACGCCCAGCCAGTGGTCGATATCGAGCAGGGCCCCGGCGAGGCGCAGCGGATCGACGATCAGCAAAGCCGCCAGGCCACCGGCGGCGAGCGCCAGGGGCACGATCACCCAGCGGCGCCACGCAACAGCAAAAAGAGCCAGTGCGGCGGCCAGGGCCAGGAACCCGCTAAGCGCCTGGGTCAGCGCCAGGATGAGCAGGGCCGGCAGGGCGGCAAGCGCCGCCAGGAGTCGTCCGCGCCGGCCGTGGCCAAAAAAGAGCATGGCCAAAGGCAGGGGCAGCAGGAAGCCCAGAGTGATGCCGACCTCACGGGGATGGAAGAGCGGGGCGCTGCTGGGCAGGCCGTTGTCGGGCAGCCGCGCCAGCAGGTCCAGGCGTGGGAGCGCTTCGTAGAGCTCGATGCCCGGCAGCAGGCGCACGAGTGACCAGTCGGTGCCCAGCAATCCAACGAGAGCCACGGCGGTGGGCAGGGCGACGAGCCAGGCGGCTCCCTGTCGCAGCCGCGCTATCGTCGTCAGCCAGTTCAATGCAACAAAATAGACAGCGGCCTGGAGAACCATGCCCCACAGCTTGGGCCAGCTGAGGGCGCGGTCGGCAGAGACGAAGGTCGCCATGACGCCCAGCAGGAGGATGAGGAGCACGGGCCCGTTGAGCGGGCTGCACCGCGTGAGATAACGGCAACCGACCAGCCGGGACAGCAGCGGCACAGCGAGGGGCAGGAGGGCCAGCGGCGCCCAAGGTGGGGCCAGGAACAGCACGGGCGCGGCCAGGCCCAGGAAGAACCACTCCTGGCTGGCCAGCCAGCAGACTGCCGCCCGCCAGCGGGGCAGCTCCTCTACGCCAAACAGGACCTTAGTCCCAGTCGTCCTGGTCAACGGCCGCACGCGCTTGACATCAGGCCACCACCGGGGTATAGTGAACCCCAATCACCTGTATGATCGCGGGAGTACGCATGATTTCGACCGTTACAACCACAACCGTGACCACAGTAACCACCGTCACGCTGGCTGCCTCCCTGGCCCTGCTGGCCGTCGTGGCGCTGCTGCTCTTCCTCATCCAGAAGGAGATCTTGTCGGCGGCCACCAGCCCGCGCGCCCAGGCTCTAAGCCGCGTCCTGAACATCGCCATCCTGCCGCTGCTGCTGAGCTTCGCCTTCATCGCCGTCGTCAAGGTGGCGGAGGTCCTCCGGTAGGTCAGGTTTTGGCCCGAGGCCGAGTTGAAGGCCCGGCCCATCAAAGAAAACAGCAAGCGCCGGTCTGCACAGACCGGCGTTTTTTGTTCCGGCGCGCTCATTCTTCGGGTGGCGGGGAGGCGCTACCCGGCTCGGCCGGCAGCCACAGCAGCTGTCCGGGAATGATCCGGTCCGGGTCGGGCAGCCAGTTGAGCAGGATCAGCGTCTCCACGGTGGTGTCCCGGTCGCGGGCGATGCGGCTAAGGGTATCCCCGCTCTGCACGATGATGAACTGGCCGGTGGGCACGATGGGTTCCTCCCGCGGCACCGGCAGCCTTAGCTGTTGGCCCACGACCAGCAGCGTCTCCCCGGCAAGCCCATTCAGCGTGCGGATCGCTTCCCCGGTCGTCTGGTAATAGCGCGCCAGGAAAGCCAGGGTCTGCCCCGGTTGGACCCTGTGCTGGGCGGAGGTGGTTGACGCCTGCAGGGGGGCCGGCGTCACCGCGGGCGTGTCGGTCGGTGGCAGGGGCGAGACAGTGGGTGGTACGGTTGCTCGCGTAGCAGGCGTTTCCACGCTGCCCCTAACCGGAGCCCTTACCTTTCCTCCGGGCGCTGTGGAGCTGCTCGTGAGCGTGACGGTTGGCTCCACTGTTGGCGTGTCGAGGGGGGTCGTGGTGGGCGTGGCAGCGGGTGGTTGCCTTGGGGCGGGTATGGACGACAGGGTGACGGTGGGCAGGAGCACGGTGGGTTTGACCACCGGCAATCCGGCCGTCTCCAGGACCTCCACCGTCGCTGTTGGCAAGGCGCTGGCGGTCGCCGTGGGGACGGGAATAGCGCTCTCAACCAGAGCGCTCGCGGGCGGCGGACCAGCCTGGGCCAGCGGCAGGCGCGGGAACTCCACTCCGGCAGCGACGAAGGGCATGATCAGGAAGAGCGTAATATTGGTCAGGCCGTGGCCCAGCGTCACCCCCAGGAGACTACCCGTCCGCTGGACGACGAGGCCAAAGAGGAGGCCTACGGCCAGCACGAAGAGCACGTCGAGCAGGGAAAGGTAGCCGGCGTGGAGCACGGCAAAGAAGAGGGCCACGTAGAGGATGCCCTGCCGGCGGCCGAGCTGCTCGACGGCCGCCTGCTGCATGAGGCCGCGGAAGATGAGCTCCTCCAGGTAGCCGGTGCTGATCAGCAGGATCAGGGCCGGCAGCCAGATGGCCTGCCAGGTGAAGGCCTCGACCAGCGGCTCGGGCTTGAGGATGATGTACTCGACGTAGCCGAGGGCCAGACCGCTCGCGCCGATCAGGAGCTGCAGGGGCAGCGCCAGCAGCCCACCGGCGCCGGCGCCAAGTCCCAGGCCGCGCCATCCCAGCTTCAGATGGTGCATCACGACCCCGGCGGCCACGAACAGCGGCACGCTGGTGATCGCATACCAGGAGACCAGGGGGAAGCCAGTCAGAGGCAGGCTCATGCTGACCACACGGATGAGGGGTACGAAAGCCAGGGAGAGCAGCAGGCGGTGCAGCGGCCGCTGCCAGACGAGCGCGCTGTGCAGCAGGAGGAGAAAAAGGCCGGCCAGGTGCAGGAACACGCCGGGCTGCGGCGCCAGGAACACCGTGACCAGCTCGGCCAGGGCCAGCAGCGCCAGGTAAGCCAGGGCGACGGGCAGCGGGTTATCGCTCTCGTAGCTGTGGCGCAGCTGCGTTCTGAGCACGCTGTGCCATGGCTGTATCTTAGGTTCTGATGTCGTGGAGTCCATAAGGCTATTCCCCCGGCCCCAAGACATTGAGCCAAAGCCGCAGCTGCCGGTAAGGCTCGCCGCCCTCACCGTTGAAGAGGTAGAAATCCACGATCTGGTCCTGACCGGCCCAGGGCATGGCCCACGTGAGGCGCTGCTCGACCCTCTCGTCGACGGCCAGAGCAAACGGCCCGGCCGCCTGCACAAGCTCGCGCCGCTCCTCCCAAGGGTCGACGGCCCAGACCTCGACGTGGTAGTTCTGCGCTTCCCGCTCCCTATTGTGGATGCCCATCGTGACCCACAGCGCCTCGCCCGGCGCCGCCTCGCGCGGGTAAGCCTCGGCCCGCCCTTCTTCCCCAAGGATGTAAAACTCGGTCATGAACTCGTCGGGGGAGGGGACGAGGAAGATCCAGGCGGCGGCCAGCCCTGCGACGAGCAGCGCGCCGGCGCAGAGCAGGTAAACGCGCCGGTCCAGCGCAGGCAGTGCGCGCCACCAGGGCCGCGGCCGCCAGTCGAGGGGTGGGGCATAGGCCTCATCCGCAGGCAGACGTGCGCGCCGCCACAGGGCCACGACGGCAAAGAGCAGGATGGAAGCCAGCTCGCCAAGGAAGATGGGCCAGAGGCGTAGCCCCCAGGGCAGCCGGTCGAGGATCAGGGCCAGTACCGAAACCCAGGCCACGCTCAGTCCCAGGCTCAGCCCCGTGCGCTCAATGCCGTCCAGATCGTCGCCGGCCGGGAACAGCGCCGACGTCAGCCAATAGCCTGGGACAAAAAGGATGTAGGTGAAGCCGAGGACCAGCCGCGGTATTTCTACCATCAGCCGGGCCGCGACCGGCAGCCCCTGCAGCCGGCTGCTCTCGCCAAGGGCGATCAGCGACGCCAGGATCAGCCCGCCCAGCAGCGCCAGCCGCAAATCTCCAGCCAACAAGCGCGCTGCTTTTGCCGGCACCAGCTGCTGCTCCGGCATTTCTAACTCAGTCACTGGCTGCCAGTCCATGCTGCTCGCGAAGCGCCGCTCCTGCTGTAGGTTTTCTGATGAGCTTGGCCATAAACCACTCTATACTGAGGAAATAACCGAATCGTTTCCAGTAAATGTTTACGAAGCCGTATATCGAGATTAGGGTGAAAAGGACCAACGGCAGGAATAATACCCAGTTGATCTTTACCGCATAGCCCAAGTGACGCTGAAGCAACAGTGCGCTTAATACTACCCCTATCAGTTGAACATAGTAGATAGAGAGCGAGCGCTGGCCCATCTCTGCGAGAGCCTGAGACATAGGTCTTAACTTTTCAGCTGAAGTAGTACTCTGGTCGAGAAAGTAGTATGAGAGGGATAGCAAGATAATGAATGCGCCGAGCAGCATTGTAAACGTGGTGAAATCAACATCGTTGCCGTGGATCCACGAAGGTGCTTTGCCCAGCACCACACTCAGTCCCTGTGTGATCGGAACTGCAAGTAACAAACCAAAGCTAACCATCAAGAGAGAGGCGTGCCGTACGGGACCATTTCTCACGTTTACAATGAAGTACTCGCCCGCCCACATGCCGGCAAAAAAGAAGCTACCCCAAGGAAAAACCGGGGCAACGCCCGTAAACAAAGGCGCAAAGAGGGGAAACCTGGGGTAGGCCAACTCGAGAAGCACCCATGGCAAGAGGATCCAAAATATCCTCAACAGCAGGGACGAACGGCTAAAAAGGGGGGCAAACAACAGGCAGACGCCAATCAGTTGAATGACGCTCCAATTCAGAATAGAGATATCGAGCAGATTCAGAACGGGCCCGGCAAGAATATTGACTACCGACGACAACAGGAAAAGGAATAGTCCCCGGGCTAAGATGAAGTGACGTATTGATTGTTCCGTCACGCCACGACCACGATAGGTGCTTAACAATAAGCTGGCGCTTACACCCGATACCATGGTAAATAATTCTGCTGAATTCCCTCCTATAACGATACTAGCGTTGCGGATTATTCGACCAATAGGATGAAGGGGTTCGGCAATGAATGCTTGCCAAATATGGATTTCGATCATTGCGATGACTGCAAGGCCACGCATGAAATCGATTGATAGCAATCTTCGTGTCATGACCTTCTGTAGTTTCCTTGACTCATATTCTCAATTCTTCCGTTTATGGGCCTCAAGTGCTTGCCTATAAACATCAATGGTTTCTTGTGCAGTCCGCTCCCACGTAAAGAGTCCTGACCGGGCTGGTCCCTTTTCAATGAGTTCTGCCGCAAGCGTCGGTTGAGACAGGACTGAGCGCATGGCTTCAGCGATCTGCCCAACACTGTTCGGATCGACAAGGATAGCCGCGTCCCCCGCCACCTCTGGTAACGATGATGTGTTGGAAGTCACCACGGGTGTGCCGCAGGCCATCGCTTCCAGCACCGGCAGGCCAAAGCCCTCATAGAGGCTGGGGAAGGCAAAGAGATCCGCCCCCGCATAGAGCGCCGGCAGATGCTCGTCAGCGACGTAACCGGTGAAGGTCACGTGCGGCTCCAGCCCCAACCGCTGCACCGTCTCGAAGATAGGCGAGAACTTCCACTTGCGCGCGCCGACGATGACCAGGCGCCACTTTGTGGACCACTGCCGTAGCTGCGCGTAGGCTTCCAGCAGCCGCGGCAGATTCTTGCGTGATTCCAACGCCCCAACATAAAGAATGTAAGGCCGTACTATCCCGTATTTCTGGAGAATCGGATCAACTTCAACCATCTCCATTGGGCGAAAGCGGCGGCCGGCCGCCTCTGGTACGATCATAATCCGTTCCTCTGAAACGCGTAGGTGCTTCATAATATCCTTTCGTGACTGTTCACTGACGGTAATGATTACATCCACTCTTCGCAGCGCGAAGGGCAGCCAGACACGATAAATGAGCCAGTCCAGGCGCGTGCTCGTTTGCGGATAGACGTACGGAATGACGTCATGGATCGTTACTACGCGTGCAGCGGCGGTCAGGGCCAGCGGCATCGCCCCCGTTGGATCGTGCACCACGTCCAGACCCAGCCGTCGCGCCTGCCATGCAAGTTGGCCCTGGCCAAGGGTCAGCAGACCGGGCAGATAGTACGCACCCCGCAGCGCTACGCCCTCGGCCCCTGTCGGCCGGCGCCCGGCCCATAGCCTGTGGACGTACGATCCGTTACCCACCAGCGAGCACGCCAGCTCAGTTGCGTAGCGCCCAATTCCTGTGGCGTCACGGTCGAGGCCGTAGTGAATGAGGCCAATACGAATCGTCATTTCTGATATGGCGTTCGCGGGCGTAGATGGTACAGCTCAGCCGCACCGTTGTCGTAAACGCGCAGGCTATCGCCCTCGATGGGCAGTCGCAGGTTCAATCGCTCACTGCGAGCGCGCATGACATCGGAAATGAGGTGGGTGCGTGTGCTTGGTGCCGGATCGTGACTATCGAACTTAGCGCCTTGTGTCTCCCAACCGTATTGTATGCCAGTAGAGGCGCGGAGTCGTGAATCGAATGCCGCCCAAGTACTACCATTCGGGTTGTTTTGACGCGCCCAATCCAGACCGGTGAATTCAGCAGGAGTGCTGAAGACCCATCGGTTGCTCACCAATGGTTCGTTCGTGGCCTTGGCCACAGCCACTACCGACAAAAAGGATATGACAACAACCAACAGACCGTAGGCTAGCGGGCGAGTTGTCGTCCTGAACGTCTGTTGTCGCAAAGACCAGGCGGTCACGAACGGCGCAGCAATCATCGCGAAGGATGGGAATATGCGGTGCTGCAGGTTGAGGGCAATGGCACCACTGACGTCTACGAGGATGCTGACAGCACCTAGGAAGCCAAACGCCCCGTATAGCGACCACAACAGAATGGTCCGGGGTTCCTCTGGCCAAGTTCGTTTTCGCCACCAAGTGTGGGTTTGTACTATCCATAGAACAAAGGATGCGATCAACAACAGCCAGTTGGCGATGCTGACGATTAGATACACGGGAAAGCTGACCCACGCCGTTGTTAGCGTGTGGTAAGGGTTTGCCGCCACCTCTTCGACATCAAGGAAGAGCATGGCCATCCGATCCCAAACGGATTCAACGATTCTAAGCCCATGGCGAGCCGGAGGATAAGCATAAAACGTGAAGAGAAAGGCGAGCAACAATGAGATGCTAACGGCATAGAGCAGCCGTCGCATAGTGTCGGAAGAGTCGCTCCGTGGAGCTATTAGGTACCGCATAATCAAGCCGAGCACGAGCGCCAAGCCTAATGCGACAATGAATGAGGTAGCGAGCAAGTTATTAAATGTGATGAGCGCATAACTTGCCAGGTAGAAGCCAAGCAATAACGCGGCAAAACGCCGCCAAGTTTGCCTGGCCAGTATACTGCGCACCAGTAAGAACAGGCATAAGAACATGAGACCGCGCGTAAACTTCTCGTGCGTTCCCCGAAGGATAGGGAACAGAAATTCTGGCTGGATGAGAATGAGAACTGTAGCAAGGGTCGCGCCCCGTGCCGAGCCAACAAGTTCCCGGTAGGCGAGCCAGACCGGCAAGACTACCCACACTGCAAGTAATGCACCACCAGCCAGCTGCATTCCAGTAACCGAAAGGCCGCTGATGCTTACAAGATAAGTCGCGAGGACCGGAAAACCATAGCCATTAGGATAAACACGCTGCACGGGGACTAGCTTGGCCTCGTCAACCATCGCTCGTATGAGGACTGCAAAGACATTTGTGTCTGTCTCTCCCCACAACTTGCCGTAGCGCATAGATGCATATCCCGCGACCAGGAACACAGCTACGAACACAACCGTCACCTCCAAGGACGAACTGTGCGAACGACGCGCGGTGGCCCTGTTACTCATGAGCCCCCGGTTGCACCCGCACGGCTAAGGCCGTGGCGGTGGCGAGGAGTACGGCAAAACCGACTAGCACGGGTATGAGAACAGGTTTCTGCTCCAAACTGTAAATCGCCTCACCCTCGATTTCTTTCTCGCCAGCCAGGCCCATCATCTCGGCCGCAATGACGCCTCCCTCAGCGTTCTCGAGGCGGATGGTCAGTCTGGAGCTATTGTGACTATTGGGCACATCTAGCAGCACGTGGGCCGTTTCGCCGGAGAGCGCATCCACCGGCTCGCGTGTCAACTCGGTCACCACACCGTCAGAATTCTTGGCCTCGGCAACGAGCACCAGGCCAGGCGCGTCGCCAGTACCGTCGTTGGTGACAACCACCTGTAGCGGAAGAGCGGCAACATCTTCGGAGAGCCGCTTCACCTGCAGGCTCATCTCCGGAGGCGTAAGTGGGGCAACAGTAAACGCATCGTTCCTGTACTCGACCACATACTCGCCTGGTGTCAACCCCGCCACGCCAAGCAGGTCGTTGCCGGTCACTTGATAGCCCGCTTCCAGCGTTAACTGGAAGCGGAAACCGTCGTCCGTAATGCGTACGTTGGCGAGCGACGCGCCGGCAATCTCGCTGCGCGGGCCGGGGAAGGCGTCGAGCCGCCTTCCCTGGCACGCTACAACCAGCTGCTGGAGAGCTTGCCATGAGCAGTGACGCCTTCTGGCAGTTGGAACAGCAGCTCAAGCAGCTCCACCTAGGCGCGATTCTCGACCAGTATCAGGCGCAGGCTGAAGAAGCCGTGAGAGCCAACTGGTCTTACGAGACCTACCTGGCCAGCCTCATCGAACGAGAGAGCGAGCGGCGTACGGGGAACCGCCGCCGCCGGCGCATCAAGGAAGCACGCTTCCCCGTGCTCAAAGAGCTGGCCAATTTTGACTTTGAAGCGCTGCCCTCGCTCAACAAGCAGCGCGTGTTGGCGCTGGCCGAGGGCCATTACCTGCAGCGCGCCGAGCCGGTGCTGATGGTCGGCAATCCCGGTCTGGGCAAGACCCATTTAGCCATCGGCTTGGGTCTGGCCGCCTGCCGGCAGGGACAGCGCGTTCGCTTCTACACCACCACCGGCCTGGTCAACGAACTGCACCAGGCGCAGGACGTCTACCAGCTGCCCCGTTTCCTGGACAGGGCGCTGCGCACCCAGCTCGTCATCCTCGACGAGTTTGGCTACGTGCCCTTTTCCACTACCGGCGCCCAGCTGCTTTTCCAGTTCTGCTCCGCCCTGCACGAACGGGTCTCCCTCATCATCACCACAAACTTACCCTTCGGCGATTGGGTGCAGGTCCTGGGCGACGAGCGACTGACCAGCGGGCTCCTGGACTGCGTTACGTTCCGCAGTCACATCCTCGAGTTTCGCGGTGAGTCCTATCGCTTCCGCCAACAACGGGAGGGAAATACAACCCCGTGAGCGCTAACAACGGCTTCCCTCTGCTACCTTCCACGCCCATGTGCCCGAAGAGTGACGCCGTTTCTGCTGATCTGGTGACGCTGTTTCTGGCGATCACGTCTTATTGGGCCCTGGCGTTTTGACGCTGTTTCTCGTGATCTACTGACGCCGTTTTTGGTTGTCAAAAACAGCGGGGCGCCAGGGCTTCTTGACGGTAGGGGCAGGGGAAGCGTCTGACAGCTCGGCGTCGGGCAAAGGTGATGGGTTCGGGCGGAGGGGGCCGTCTGGCGTCGACTGCGCCCACGTTCTTAGCAAGTTGCTCCTGCTGGAAGAGCACAATCTGCTGCCAACCCTCCTGCCAGCGACCATTGCAGACGAGATTGCGCAGGGCCAGCATCGGGTCGAGATGCTGCTCGGCTCAGCGCATCCCGGCCCCCTTCGGGCGACGCTGCACCACGACCTTGTGCCCACGCTCGGCACTACCAGAACCGATGGGATAGCTGCGCCGGCGAAAGTGAGCATAGTTGAGCATCAATAGACGGTCATGCACGTAATGGAGGGCGCTGTCGATGGGCGCCGCCTGTTCCTCGCTTGTCGCTTTCGGCTGCAGAAGGCGCAGATTGGTGACTGTTTTCTGCGGCGGCTGGTGCTTGAGCCGGTCACAGGCCGCGGCGAACCAGCCCTTAAAGGTCTCGCTCTCTTCTCCCCAGGCAGCTTTACCCACCTGGGCAACGTAGCCCTCGACCTCCTGACGAACCAGCGCTGTGGCCGCTCCTCTTCGCGCAGCCCTTTCAGCTCCGCCGTTCGTCCCCCCCTCCGCAGGTTCTCGACCATCGGCCGTCGCAGTTCGGCTACCTGACTGTCGACGACCTCTTCTCTCTCCGCCAGCCCTGCTTCGCTGGCGGTTTTACGGGCGCGGAAATGGATCCCCTTCACGCCGGCCCAGCCGCGGGCGGGCATGCGCCAGACAGAGCGAGTCAGGCGCACCCCACCCGCGGCGGTCATTTACCGGTGCTAGAACCTGGTAACCATTGGCAAGAACAGCCGGTAGGGCTCGGCTGTTGTCGTTACCTTCAAGGTGACCGCCACCGTCTGCTCCCCAGGGGAGGTAGCCGTCACGGTAACCTCATTCTCCAACGGACCAGGCAGGTCGCTGCTCAACACCGTGTAGCTATAGCTCGCGGTGACCGACGCGCCCGGCAGCAGGCTCTCTGGCAGGTCGAAGCTGCCAGCAACGCTGGTCACACTGTCCAGGCCGGTCAGGATCACGTTGCCTGTGTTGGTGATCGTCAGCGTATAGGTCACCGTGTCGCCCGGCCGGACGACGTCTGGCAAGGCGACGAGGCTGGCTCTCAACGCGGGCTGTTCAGGCGGCTCTTCGTCAACGTCTTCGACAACAATGGTGAAGGTCTCCTCGACAAAAAGCCCTTCTACGTCGGTGCTGCGCACGCGGATGGTATACAAGGCCTTCGTCTCGAAGTCGAAGGAGGCAGCCGTCCGCAGTTCATTGCCGTTGATGGTGAAGGAATCGTTGTCGTCGCCGCCTGTGCCCGGCACAAGCGTGTAATCATGCGCATCGCCGTCGTCCGGATCGGTAGTAGTGAACGTGCCGACGGGCGTACCGGCCGGCTCGTTCTCGGCCACTGTATTGGCCGACAGGACGAGAGCGGCCGGCGCTTCGTTCACGTTGGCGACGGTGATAATAAAGACCTCCTCGACAAAGAGCCCATTTTCGTCGGCACTGCGCACGCGGATACTGTATGTGTCCTTCGCCTCAAAGTCGAATACAGCGCTGGTCCGCAGCTCATTGCCGGTGATGGTGAAGGCGGCGTTGTCGGCCGAGCCCGTGCCGTTTACCAGCGCGTAACTGTGACTATCGCCCGTGTCCGGGTCAACAGTACTGAACGTGCCCACAGTTGTTCCGGCTGGCTCGTTCTCATCGACTGTGCTGGCCGACAGAGCAACGTCGGTTGGCCCTTCATTTACGTTGGTAACGGTGATAGTGAAAGTCTCCTCGACAAAGAGTCCATTTTCGTCGGTACTGCGCACGCGGATGGTGTAGGAGGCCTTCGTCTCAAAGTCGAAGACGGCGGCCGTTATCAGCGTGTCGTCGTCGATGTCGAACGAGGCGTTGTCGTCGTCTCCAGCGCCTTCGACCAGCGCGTAATCGTGCGTATTGCCGTCCCCGGCCATCGTGCTGAAGGCGCCGACAACCGTCCCGATTTCCTGGTTTTCCTCGACCTCATCATGGGAAAGGGTGATAGCCGCTGGGGCTTCATTCACGTCGGTAACGGTGATGGTGAAGGCCTTCTCGACGAAGAGCCCTCCCGCATCGGTGCTACGCACACGGATGCTGTACGAAGCATCCGTCTCGAAATCGAACGCTTCCGCCGTCTGCAGCGCATTGCCGGCGATAGTGAAGGAAGCGTTGTCGTCGTCTCCGTCGCCTGCCACCAGCGTGTAATGGTGCGTATCGGCGCCATCTGGATCGCTGGTGGTGAAAGCGCCGACGGTCGTCCCGGCCGGCTCGTTCTCGGCAACCGTGTTGTTGGAGAGGGCGATGTCCGTGGGGGCCTCGTTGACGTCCGTGACGGTGATGGTGAAGGGTATCTCGAGGTAGAGGGCTCCCTGGTCGGTGGTGCGCACGCGGATGTTGTACGTCTCTTTCGCCTCGAAGTCGAAGACGGCAGTCGTCCGCAGTTCGTTGCCGGCAATGGTGAAGGAGGCGTTGTCCGTCGAGCCGGCGCCGACTACCAGCGCGTACGCGTGCGTGCCACCGTCCGGGTCGGCGGTGCTGAAGGTACCCACAACGGTCCCGGCCGGCTCATTCTCGGCAACCGTATCCTTGGAGAGGGCGATGGCGGTGGGAGACTCATTTAAGTCGATGACGGTGATCGTGAAGACCTCCTCAAAGGTCAGCCCACCCGCGTCGGTGGTGCGCACGCGGATAGTGTACGAAGCCTTCGTCTCGAAGTCGGGCGATGC
>Ga0123333_10004534_pt1 | contig 12987 bp, 10 predicted proteins | sample BioC12SIPDNA_3_FD_89957 | JGI IMG/M metagenome (GOLD analysis project Ga0123333, IMG submission 89957) | Anaerobic biogas reactor microbial communites from Washington, USA - Biogas_R2_B C12 SIP DNA | ecosystem: Engineered > Bioreactor > Anaerobic > Unclassified | place: Washington, USA...
CAGGTAGCCAAACCGTTCCGGGGCGAAGCACTCCAGGTTCTGATATAGTCCCTGGATGCTGGCAACCACCACATCAGCCCCAGCGTCGTCCTCGTAGTTGGTAATCTTCTCGGTCCTGGCCTGCGGCCACAGCTCCCGGAACCGGTTTACCGCCTGGTCCAGCAGTTCCAACCGGTGGGCGATAAATAAGGTCGGCAATCCCATCTTCTTGGCATCCAGAACCGCCACGGTGGTCTTGCCCGTCCCCTGGGCGTCCGCTACCAGAGCCATGGAGCCTTTCTCGGAGCGCCAGGCTTCCAGGTTGTCCAGGCACTCCTGCTGGTGCTGGCGCAGCTCCAGAACCTTCCCCTTCTGATAAGGAAGATAATCGTCGCCAACTTCGAAGTGGGGATCCTGCCCCAGGAACTCACGCAGCTCCGACTTCACCTGTTCCCTCTGGTTGGCCAACTGCCGGTAGGTCCAGATATAGACCTGCCAGCGCTGATAAGTCAGGCTGTTTCTTTTCAACAGATCATCTTGATATTTGTCGATGGAAATCAAGGCGGGATTATGAACCTGTTCCCCGTCAATCTCGATGGCGTACTTCTGCATGGTAGTCTGCAGGACATAATCGATATAGCGGTTGTTGCCATAAATATCTTTACAGGGGTACTCGTTCATCAGGTACTGGGTCTTTTCCAACCCGAACGTCTCCGAAAATATGTCGACAAACAGATCTTCGGCTGGGGTGGCAGCGTCCACGCAGTTCATGGGGTTGTCTATCATATGGTCAGCCAAATCTCCACGCTCCTCCTGGTCTCACGAGCAATTCCTGTACTTGGGAAGATCACTAATAGATGCGGCGGGATGGTATCACTCCCCGCACGCCTCCCCTTGGGTTATCAATATCTCCAATATACCTGGGTATGAGATGCACATGCAGGTGCATGACCGTTTGCCCGGCCGCCTCCCCGCAGTTGATGCCGATGTTATAACCATCCGGCCTCAACAATTTATCAATATGCTTCTTGCAGTCCTCCAACAGATCACCAAGCGCCTGACGCTCTTCCCGGGTAACGGCCCAAAAGTCCTCCACATGCCGGCGGGGAATTATCAACATATGTCCCTCGTTTACGGGATATCTATCATAGATTGCAAATGCCAGATCATTTGAGAAAACAATTTCTTCTGGGCAGCAGAACGGGCAAACCAGGTTCATTATTACCTCCTGGGATTCAAAGGTTTTAATCATCCGTCGATGAATTTCCAGTCTGTTACTTCGACATGGAACAGCCTCAGTTCTCTGGACGTTCTCAATGTCATAGTATCAAACCTACTTATAATAATGATGGCTTAATAATGGGGAATTCTAACTTCACGAGTTCACCACGCACAATTTGGAGCTCTGACACTACTTCGTTATAATCTCTGAAATAGGTCGTCTTCCCCTGCCTCTTTTTGGCGTATCCACTAGCTCCTGCATAGCGAATACTGCAATCGTCTAGTTCAAACCATACTCGGCCTTCGGGATTGTCGGGGTCAATTAATTTTACTTTACCTGGATTCCTCAGGTGAACATTAATCCCCCTAGCCCCTAGATCCTCAAACAACCGCCATTCTGGTTCAGTTTCTAGTAGTAGTTCTTCAATACGCTTCGCTCGATCAAGAGCTAGACGGGTGGTCCAGCGATGCATCCTAAATGGATTGCCGCGCTCTTCCTTATTCAGATTTCGTACGGGATTGTTGAGCTTAACGACTTCACCCAACTTGTATAAAACCTGATGTTCATTTTCTCCTCTATTGCTGTTCCATGGAGTATTTATATCCTTTCTCAATACAACCTCCATGCCAATAACCTCGGCTTTATGGGTTACTGCTCCTGGCTTGCTAATGGCTTGTGGCGAATATATCGCTACCCATTTGGTTTGATATTGACGCAACTGTGTTTTTAAAAGGGGCATATAGTAGCATCTATTTTCGATTATCCATTCAAGATGCTGAGCCGGATCGGCTCCCCTTAACACGCCAACTAAAGCTGCTTCAGTAGCGGCGACGCGCCAGGCCTGAGCATGACGTTGAATATTATAAGGAATAGCTCTCCGGGATGTCGTAAATCCGCCCTCGTTCAAAACTCCCTGCAACCACTCCCTTAAATACTGAGTATTATCCGGTAAGAAAGGTAAGGCCCCTACGCCGATCCGATTCAAAGATTGCCACAGCTTACTCTCTTTAAATGACTGTTCTTGTTGCTGGTAGGGAAATAAAGCTGCCGCCTGTATAACATTTCTTCGTACTGAATTCTGTTCTACATCATTTTTGTCTAGTTCCAGGATTGCATCTCGATAGCGATGCATAATGTTGATGGCATCCTCAGGCGGGCCAAATGATTTATAGTTTTGAAAATATTTTTCTGATGCATCCACTCTATATTTCGCATCCAAGACCAGATGTATCTTAGGCCAATCTTTGTTTTCAAGGGTAAGTAAAAAATCTGGTCTTTGCGGAATAAGCATCGGCTCGCCACTGAAGCTAGGATTATAAGATACAACAATTTTTTTACCATCCTGCCCGTCGAAGGGGACTTGAGTCTTATATCCATGCTGTAATAAAACCTGCAGCCCGTTAGTCTTTATCTTTAGAAGTTGCTTGGCTGGGATTTCCTGCCCCGTTTCTTCAGATACAATTCGCAATAGAGCCAAAAAGCACCAATATTCATATAAAAGACTCAGATCCTTCAGTGATAAACGCATCGGCCCGCCCTCAATGCGCAATCCCAGGATTAAAACCATGCACGCCCGATATGCCTCTTTGTAACCTGGCGAACCTAATAATTGCATGGAAGCAAACCCCATTGGAGCTTCTCCCTCCGCCTTAGCTATGGGTTCCAACTTCTGCATAAAGATAATCTTTGATTCAAGCACTTCTAGTTCTTTAATAATCTGTTTGCTTTTTTCCGTCGGCGTGTCTTTTGCTTTATTCCACCATCCGATTTCTTCAAGCCGTAAAGTATTAAGACGTCGTCTTATCCTCTGTAATTGCCCGGCCAACCATTTATGTTCCACTGTGTTCAAGGTAGGTTGGGGTCTGTTTTCATATATTTGCTGACGCACGGCCACACCATTATTAAGTATGGATGGACTTCCTTTCCCACTCCCACACCGTATCGTGGTACGAACGAGGGTATCTATATGTTTGATTTTTTCTATTCTAACAGTTTCGACCTCCCGCTTTAATCCGCGGATCGGTCGTCTAGCTACGTATAACAAAGCCCGTTCTAAGTCATCGACAATGTTCCGCAGCAGGACTAACCATTCAATGTTACTGGTCTTGTGTATGTCTATTTTCGTCCCTAACTGATAAGTGGACTTTAAATATTCCATCGCCAAACCGGTCATAATTTCCTGGACATTGGCTAAAATTTTTTCATAGTCGGAGCTATAATCCAGTTTGGTTGGAAATACTTCAACTTCAAAATCGTACTCAGGAACATTGTCCACCAACACCCTAAATTCGGATCTGCCTACTTGTGAACGAAAGTTTACATACCCAAAGATACTCCTATAGTTATCACCTGAATCTATGCCTCTTAATAAGGACGGATCGCGATGAACGATTCTCACTCGTGAATCAGTTTCATTACAAACTGCATAGAGTCTATAATCTGTTTCCTCATAGAGCCGGGGGCCCATAATTTGATCGGAAAAGGATCCAATCTCTTCAGGGATTCCTTGGCGCCGAATCGTTTCCCATACTATCCCCATGCGTTTGTTAGTGATTGCTAACCTTCCAGGAGTGTCAGCCCTTGGCAGTACAGCAGGCAACTTTTCAGTGGATTGACTCAACCTGAGCTCCACCTTATCCGTTTTTAATTCAAAGAGGTGTTTCATATCGATCACATCCAGAATGAGGTAAAGCCTTCGTTCATAAGTCTGTCCCACATCAAGCAAAGACGAGCTGCCGTTCGTGGGAATCTACTATCCTGCACCGCCGAGGTACGCCCTTCATTAATCCAGGTGTCTACCACTACCTGCACATCTGATTCACTAGTTAATGTTTTGCCCGTAGACCAAGCCAATAGATCTTGTAATACCTGTCGAATTGATGAACTTCCCCCAATAATTCTGGGTAATACTTTCATTTGAATAGCCATGTCCAGAGGGTCGACTTTCTTGCCTTCGCTATCAATAAATGAAGAAGCCATTTCCCGGGCATTGAGTATAAAAAGAGCAATTTCATCGCGGACTCTAAATCCTACCTGTAACTGAGCTTTAGTTAGTATTTTGTTGATCTCGGTCAGGGCGTCTATTACTTGGTTAATATCTTGTTTATCCTGATCGGTTATGTTAGTTAACTCGCCTAATCGCAGTGCTCGTGGATACCAAACTTGAACTGGCCAAACATCGATTTTTTGACCAGGTTCATCATGGACACTTCGCTCCCATGAACCCAGATTTATATCTGAAAACTCGATCGTAAAAGCACGATCCAAGACCTTGCGGCTAAATCCGTTAGTGCTTTCATCCATATTTACTGTGCCCACAATGGCCAAGTTGGGTGGAAGGCCTTGATTAGCCCATAATTTGTCCCCATCGCTTAACTTCTGGTTTACTAGTGGATCACTTTTATAACCACCACCTTCATCGATAGAGCGATCCTCTATCCGGCTCAATACTTCAGCAAAATAATGTTCCACTCTTGCCAAATTCATTTCATCGATGATGCAGACATACTGCTGTTTTTTGTTACCCCCTGCATCTCTGGCAAAGGATAACAGATCACCAGGACGGAAGATTCCTGACAAATCACAATACCCTAGAACATCTGAACTATCTGTCCAATCTGGCTTTACCGGAATTAGCTGTCTCTCTGCACCGGTGGCTTTAGCAATTAGGCTAGGTAGCTTAGACTTACCTGTCCCAGAAACCCCCGCTAAAATAACAAACGGCTTCGTTTTCAAAGCCGCAACATAAGTGGCAATTTGCCATGGCTCAAACGTATATCCCTGTGAAATAATCGATTGGATTAACCCGGAGACTTTCTCGTCAATGTTGAACGGTTGCATTTCTTCCGGCTCATCCGGGCTAGTGGAATCCAACCTACAAAAATCAGGCCATTGCGTTTCGGGTTGCATATTCCGTAGTCTTGACAATCCTGCAATAGTGAAATTAAATAAATAACCTTGTTTGACGGCTCCTGTGATATCTAAGGGGCCATCGGTAATATTGAGTTTTAGTATTTCGGGAGATATCTTTTGAAGTGCGATCTCGGGCAAGAGTTGATGGCAAGCAACTTTCACTAGTCTACCCATTTTGTTATTATAGTCCTCTATATTTTGGTCCGGGCTTAAGGACTCTACCGCCTTAGATAACGCGCGACCCACATACCTTATGGTTCCCTTTGCATAATGCAGAATAATATCGCCTAGCTTTATCTCATTTAGGCGATCCCAGTGGCCAAGCTGCCCGCCACTTTTTGATTTTATAGGTGCCCAAATATATCCTCCAGAACTTTCTTGTGATATGTTTTTACCCTGATTAACCCACCATACATTAGGTCCGATCTCTTCCCTGTCAATGAACGTTTTCAATATGTATTGGAAGGGTATATCCGTTCGCATTAAATCAATATATGCATGTTGATCAATGGCCTCGTTTTCTGTAACGTCTTCTGTTTCCTGATCATTAGAGGTTCGCGCCAGTATTTGCTGATAGGTTTTATCAAATCGACTCTTCAACAACTCATTTAACTCATTATTACCATCCCATCTAAGTTGAAGCGTATCTTTATTAAATCTTCTTCTATCTACATTAACTAACTTTGCTTTGTATTGATAACCGTTCAACCGCAAGATTACATCTTTGGTTTCGCCCCGATTTAAGTGGTAACCACCATTGGCCTGTTCAAAATCCTCTATAAATGGAATTGGGACATGACTTCCGTACTTGAATATTGATAAATCAACTCGTTTTCTTCCAATCAGACCCGGTATCCCGGCAGGTTTTGACCAACTACGAGCAGTTTTCTCTTCGGAAACAGATTGATCATCTGATAGCTCATCCTGGTGGAGATCCACTATTTCAAAATCCCTTGCTCTAAGATAATTGTTAGCTTCGTCTCCACCGCTGAATGAATTTACCGGTGTTCCCGTTGCCATGGAAATAATGCGCTTTACCGGGTACAATTTTTCATTATGGGATATGGCATATTTGTGATTCTGTTTACTTTCCCAACCCCACCACTCTGCACTTGAACGCTCTTTTTGATCGAATTGTTCCATAGCTTTTAATACATCTTCACGTGTACATTCCGCTATCATCTTCCCAACCCCTATATGTTATTAAGCAGCTTTCCCCTTAAGCGCACGACAACTTGCGACACCATTTGGCTGCGGTTTGCTGTCATCGATATTCATCTTGGTTATATCGTTGTGCACCATCTGTAAAAGTTTTAAGGCGGACCCTCTTCGGCTTACAGGCAGATATTCTACAAATTGTGAGCATTTTCCTTTTTGATTACATATATTAATACGGTCGTGCTGCGGCGGAACGAATGGGCATGTTCGCGACGAAGCGTTAGTTTTTTGACGAAAAGATGCCCTATCCCTAAATCGCCGGCTTGCATAAGGCTTATCGGCGGTCACTCTCTCAGTGTCACAAGATAGCACCACCCGTTATGAACAACGGCCAATCCCTCTCAAGATGCAAGAACTATTAGGTCGTGCCTAATAGTTCTTGTTAGTTAATTATATGACGCTCGTTTGCCACAGCTTTTCAATGCTGGAATTTTAGAGGAAGGGCTCGGGTTATTCCTATCCCGTAATTTTCTTTCCCTTCACCTCTCCCCCCACCACCTAACCCCTCCCCCAGCTCCTCCTCCCACTTCTGCAAGACCTGGGGGAAATTGGCGCGGCCGAATCCGATCCGGAAATGACTGTCGTCGTAATCATAACAGCTGCCCGGTAAGATCAGGATGCCGGCTTTGGCTGCCAAACGATCAGCGTAATCAGAAGCCGAGATCCCACCCCGGAAGGCTGGAAAGGCGATGGGGCCTCCACCGGGACGCAGCCATTCGAATCGGTCCTGGTGGCGGGTAAAGAATTGCTCCAGCAGCTGCAGGTTGTCCTTTATGAGACCGCGATTGCGCTCCAGGATGGCAGAACGGTTGCGCAGGGCCAGGTTGGCCAGGAATTCGGAAGGGGCGCTATTGCAGATGGTGGTGTAGTCTTTATAGGCGGCCATCGCCTTGAATATGCTGGTGTTACGGGTGGCGATCCAGCCGATCCGCAGGCCCGCCAGGCCGAAGGATTTGGACATCACCCCCAGGGACACGGCATTTTCATAGACGTCGCAGGCCCAGGGCAGGGGCTCATCGTCGTGCTCCAGATACCGGTAAACCTCGTCCGCAAACACGATGATATCGTGGCGGGCGGCCAGGTCGAATATCTGCTTCCATTCCTCCCGGCTGAACAGGTGGCCGGTGGGATTGTGGGGGCTGTTGACGATTATCAGACGGGTCCGGGGGTTTATCAAGGAATGGAGCTCGTCCAGATCCGCCTGCCATTTTCCCGACCGTGGACGGAGTTGCCAGCCGCTGACCCGGCATCCCTTAGAGCGGGGCAGTTCACTCAGAGACTGATAGCAGGGCATCTGTACGATGACATGATCGCCGGGTTGGAGCAGAGCGGCCGCCATGTTATGGATGGCTTCCTCCGCCCCGCTGTGGACCAATACCTGCCCGGGGGCGATGGTCCGGTACATGGAGGCGATCTCCTCCCGCAGCACCGGGTTCCCCTGGGATTCGGTATAGCCCAGCCACAGGTCGAGGAACTCCTCCTGGCTGCCGGCCTGCATGTGGAGCAGCTCCCGGACCGACATGGACTCGCAGTCGGAACAGCACAGCAGGTTGGGGGTTTCGAATTCATAGCGGGCGAAGAATCTCTCCAGTTTGAAGTCACTCGGTCTCATATTGGCTCTCCCCTAACCGGTTAATGTTGAATGGTCTTAAGGCATTATACACCGCCCCGGCCTGATTGGGGTACCAACGGCGGCGGCCAGTCTGATTGGTGTTGGGAAGCGGATACGGCAGGGCGAAAGGAGGGAATGGTTTTATATTACTTCCAGGGGAATTATCGAACTGAGAGTTTTACCTCCATATTCAAACGGCAGCATTTTTACTTTTACCCCAAAAACATCGCTGAGGTTTTCTGCCGAGATGATGTCTGCGGCTTTTCCAAACAGGTATTGTCTTCCCCTACCGAGTATCAAGGCATTATCAGCCAGGCGCATCGCATGCTCAGGATAATGGGTATTGATAATACAGCTCAGGTTACCTTCACGCACCACTTTTTCCAACATACTCAACACCAGGATCTGATTGCGGAAATCCAAGTGGGATTCGGGTTCGTCCAGAATGAGCAGCTGTGGTTGGGCGGCCAGGGCGCGGGCGATGAGTACCAGTTGATATTCTCCGCCGCTTATCTCATTACACTTCTTTCGGTACAGGTGAGCGATGCCCACCTGATCCAGAGCGTGCATAGCGATGTCATAGTCTTTTTTCGAGGGCATCGAATAGACTTTGAGGTGAGAGCAACGGCCCAACAATACCATGTCGAGGATGGTGTAGGGGAATTTGGCGCTGCTGGTTTGGGGAACATAGCTGATCTTCTCCCAAATGTTGGTTCTGTTTCTGCCGGTGACCGGCACCCCATCAATAATGGTATGGCCACTATGCCACTTCAGAAGCGTGGTTATGCAGCGCAGCAGAGTGGTCTTGCCGACTCCGTTGGGTCCCAGGATCGACAATATCTCGCCTTCATTGACAGCAAAATTGATGTCATCATAGAGTAGATTGTCCAGCGTGTAACCGTAGCGGCCGTGTTCTACTATCAGTTTCATGACCATTGACCACCTGATTTACTTAATAGGTAGGCGAAAAAGGGCGCCCCTACCAAGGCGGTTAAGATTGACAGAGGTATCTCAGTACTGACCAGGCTCCGGGCCAGATTATCGATCATCAAGAGATAGACGGCGCCGACGGATAAGCAGGCGGGGATCAGGTTCTTGTGATTGGGACCCACGATGATCCTGCAGATATGGGGGATTACCAGTCCTACCCAGCCTACGATGCCGCATACTGACACCGATGCTGCGGTTATGAGGGTACAAAATATAATCACCATAATACGGGAGGCGTTGATATTGATGCCCAGAGACCGGGCTTCATCATCGTCCAGAGAAAGGATATTCAGCCGCCAACGCATGATGATCAATCCCACTATGCCAAAACCAATTATGGGAGCCACCATCATCAGGTCCTGCCAGGAAACATTGGCCATACTGCCCAGCAGCCAATAGGTGATGGTAGGCAGTTTGCTGAACGGATCGGCCACATATTTGATGATCGAAATCAAGGCCTCGAAGAAAGCCGATGTGATCACACCAGCCAACACCAACATATATACGGATGAATCGCCGCCTTTAAAGCGACTTATGGCGTAGGTAATAGCCACCGCACAGATACCGAAAAAGAGTGCCATGGTTTGAATCATGAATATGGATCCGGACAGGAGGATGGCCAGAGCCGCCCCAAAGCCAGCTCCGGCCGAAACTCCAAGTATCTGTGGACTGACCAGGGGATTGCCAAACATGCCCTGCAGGGCGGCGCCAGCCATAGACAAGCCGGCGCCCACCAACAGGCACATCAGAATGCGGGGAAACCTCAACACCATGATCACTGAAGTATCGGTGCCCGGGTAACTGCTGGGCAGATTAAATGCCTGCCCCCACAGGATGCCCCACACCGCTTGAGGCGACACATTATAACGGCCCAAACCGAATGACAGGACAAACACCACCAACGGCAATAGGACCAGTATCACCTTGGTCAGCAGTGGAATTCCATGCCTTTTGGGAGCCGCCTCCCAGCTCTCGATGTGTGAAACCGGATCCATTTATTCTTTGGTGCGGGCTTTATAGGAACCGGCATCGCTTGATGGTTTCAGGATAAGTGCCAGCTCCGCATCATTCAGATTGTAATTATAGAATTTAGAATAGTGATTGCGTATTTCGGTCTCGATATTATAGTAATTAAAATACTGCGGATACACTTTTTGAGCTGTCCACTGCAGCATCAAGGCGCCGTCGGAAGTCGGGGTAAACCACCGGTATACACCCAACGGGATCTTATATACATGACCGTCCTTGACCGCCTTCAGGTTACTCCAATCCTGACCGGGATATTTGTTGTTGTAGATGTCCTCCGGTTGAGTCTCGGTGAAGTTGGTAATAAAGATATAGTCGGGGTTCCATTTGTAAATCTGCTCCATGTTAACCACCGCTACATTGGACACTTCCGCCGCAGCATTTATGCCCCCGATGGTCTCACACCAGTACTGGCTGTAGAGGTTGGAGCCCCCCACCTTGATGGTTTTTCCGTCATCTGTATACAGAAACATGATTGTCTTCTTTTCCCCGGCGGGAATGGTCTGGGCTACCTCTTTCACTTTTTGGGCCACGGCTCTGCTGTGATCGATGATGGCTCCGGCTTGATTCTCTTTGCCCATCACCTCGCCAATAAGTTTCGCCCATTGGCTGAATAATTCGATGGCGTCGGTGCCATTGGTCTCCATGCCTACTGCCCGGATGCCCACCGCTTCAAGAGCGTCTATCTCCTGCTTATTGGTGTTCAGGCAAAAAACAACCTCGGGTTTTAGTTTCATCAGTTCTTCGATATTGGTTTCGTTGCCTTCTACGAAGCCGGTCGGAAGATTGACTATGTTGGGAGCCAAAACCGCCAGCATTGAGCTCTTGGCGGCAACCATGGAAGACGGATTTATCCCGACCAGTTCATTGATGCTGCCGGTGGCGGCCAGGTAAGCAGCCGGGATGGGGCGGACGCTGGACATGGCAACCCTTTCATACTGCTTTTCGATTACGATGTTTCTTCCTGCTTGGTCGGTAATGGTATAAGGGAATTTACCTTTTTCAGCAACCGCCGGGGTGCCAGATTCTTTACTGGCATTGCTGCTGCAACCCACGACGGTAAAGATTATGGCGACTGATAAAAGCATAATGATAATTCTACTGCTAAGATGCTTCATAAAACATTTCATCCTTTCTTACTGCTAACGGCGCGAATTGTGGCTTAGTCGCCCACTACCTCTTCGCATGAGATTTCAAAAAACAGATCATCGGGATCGGCCGCGATTATCGCTTCACTCAGCTGGTAGCGTAAACGATGCAAATAGGCCGTTTCCTCTGGGGTCAGTGTCTCCCCGGTTTGAGCTCTCTTGCCTGCCAGCTCCGACATTCTGATGAACTCAGCGGGTATCATGCCTTCTTTTACCCCGAGGCATAATTTGCGGTTTTCATAGCCAATTTCGAAATAGTAGTGCCCGCCCCCCGGGCAATATGCGCCCGGCTTATCCATAGAATAAGCTTTGTCGAGTCCGAGACGATCGTGGGTCTTGACCCGCAGCACCATCTCGACCGCATCGATCACCCCTTGTCCTCCCGGACCGATGCCGCTGTAAAAATAGAACTTACCCCTCTGGGGCACTTGGTCGGTCAATTTGGGGATGCCCCACAACATGATCTTATAGGCCAGGGCTACACCGCCGATCATGTTATAGCCGTGAAACTTGATCAAGTCCTCATAGCCTATTTGTAGAATCGCTTCCCCATCTCTGATAGAAATTCGAGGTAAATCGACAGGATACAAATTTTCACCACCCACCTATGTATTGGCACGATTGTTTGCGAATCTTCACCCCCAGACTCTAGATTTGTGCGCGCTCACTACCACTGATGCAAATAATACCACAGCTTTCGATAAATTTGTATAAATTTATGTATAACTTTATATTATATTTGTGTCCGAAATGTACGGCGTCATGGGCCCATTCAGTATAGATCAGCAATCATGTATGCGCCGGAATCAGCTCTAATCATTTCCGCAAAAAAACCTCCCCGAGGCGAGCACCCGATTCGCCCAAGGGAGGAATCACAAGAACATATAATTAATCTATGCGAATTTCGCAGATGTGTAGAACAAGCTCTCCCCTAACCGGTTAATGTTGAATGGTCTTAAAAGGAACCTCACTGGATGATGGAATGGCTGTGGATATAGAATTCTTCCTGGCTGGGCTGGATTTTCTTCTCCATCTTCTCCAGGCTGTCATCGAAGCGCTCGGCTTCTTGTTCGTCTATCTTCATCACCGGGCTGTCATAGTAAACCCATTTCCTCCCGTCCAAAGCTTCCGGCTGCAGTTCTTTTACCATCATCGCGGTGCATGACATGAACCAGATAGTGTTCGACGCACCCCGGTATATATAGATTATAGAAAGCTTTCTTGGTGATCTCTTCTACTCTCGCATGATCCGTCTCTGCTTCATTCTTGATCCTGATCGTTTTGTCCATCGATAAACCTCCGATAGTTTGCTGCTCAATATATTCCTGTTTCATTTGTATTAAATCATTAATATCATCACGATGTCGATCCTATCGTGCCGATGAACGGCAGGATCAAGGCGGAGGAATTCCTCCTGTCCCTGGGGTTTGACTGAGCCGAGGATTACCCCCCCGCCCAAGCTCCATTACCTCTACCTGCGCCCGCTAACGCCACAACGGCCTATATCCGATGTTTATGCCATCGCCGCTTGGTATAAAGACTGAGTCTATTTGGCGCTCTTCCTGGACATTTCACTCATGCAACGGCCGCAGACGTTGTGGCCCTTGTGTCTGTTCACTCTGTCCACGCTTCCGCAGAATATGCAGCCGGGCTCGTACTTCTTCAGAATGACCTGGTTATCGGCCACGAAGAATTCAACCGGGTCGTTGTCGTTCATACCCATGGTAATCCTCAATTCTTTGGGGATGACTACTCGTCCCAGTAAGTCAATTTTTCTTACCACACCTGTCGCTTTGAACAATTTTTGACCTCCTTTGTTTAATTAAAAATATTAAAGATTAGTGTTGGCAACATAACCGTCTCCTTGCCTAATCCAGTAC
>Ga0123333_10004535_pt1 | contig 12985 bp, 10 predicted proteins | sample BioC12SIPDNA_3_FD_89957 | JGI IMG/M metagenome (GOLD analysis project Ga0123333, IMG submission 89957) | Anaerobic biogas reactor microbial communites from Washington, USA - Biogas_R2_B C12 SIP DNA | ecosystem: Engineered > Bioreactor > Anaerobic > Unclassified | place: Washington, USA...
AGCCCGGCCTTGGCCGCCGCATAGTCGATGGCGCCACCACCTCCGTCGTACACGGTCGACGAGCCGACGAACAGGATCCGGCCGCCGCCGGCGTGCAGCATGGTCGGCAGGACCGCCCGGACGGCGTAGAACGCGGACGACAGATTGACGTCGATCATCTGCTGCCAGGACTGCGTGGAAGTCGCCTCGGCAGGACGCACCAGGTTCTGACCTACGTTGGCCACCAGCACATCGAGCCGCCCGAAATCACGCGTGGCCTGCTCCACCACCGCCTTGGTCGTCTCCGGCTCGCACGCGTCGGCGACGGCCGCTTCGACCTGGCAGCCATCGGCGCGAAGCTGGTCCAGCATCTTCTGCACCTGCTCGGCATAATGGGGCTGCCCGGTGTGCGTGAACAGCGTCGTCGCACCGGCGCGCGCGAAAGCGTCGACGATGCCGGCTCCGATGCCGCGCGAGCCCCCCACGATCAAAGCTACCATCCCCGCCAAATCCATTGTCAACATAGTGCACCACTATCGGAGTACTGCCTGCATCGCGTCACCCAGCAGCCGCAATACTTCATCGCAGGCTGCGTGATCGATGATCAACGAGGGCCTGATCTCCAGCAAATTGCGGCGGACACCGGCCAGCCCGAAGATCACGCCACGCCGGACCCCCCTCGTCGCGGATCCGCCTGGTCTCTTCGTCCAGCGGTTCCTTCCCCGCGGGATCCCTGACAAACTCGACGCCGATGTGCAATCCCACCTGGCGAATATCACCCATTTCAGGAAACTCCCGCCGCAGTCGCAAGAGCCCTGCCGGGAGATATTCGCCCATGCGGTTCACAGCCACACACGGCCGACCCGCCATGGACACTGCGGCCCAAATGAGCCTGTTCCTGCACCCGTGGGGGGCCGCGAGGCATATCTGTGATGGAATCCCGGCCGCCGACGCGGTACGATGAAGGGGCGCAGTGCGCGACTAAGGAGAACGATATGTCAGTGCGAGACAAGACGCGGTGGAGAGAGTGGGCCGAGCGTTTACGTCAGGAAATGATGACCGGGTTGATCCCCCAGGTGACGAAATCCGTCGACACGATTACGGAAGAAATCGGGACAGACAAATCCCCCTCCGTGCTGCACAGCTCCCGGTTCTGGAGTTCGTGCCAGGCTGCCCAGGGGGCGAACGATACGCTGGTGAAGGCCGGTTTTGAAATCGACTTTAAACCGAACGACGAGAGCGAAGTCGACGAAGTGACGCTGCGCCTCAACAGCACCTGGAAGGCTATCATGCAGGGTGTGTTGGATCGCCGCGTCAAGTAGTGTTTTCCGCAGGTCGCCGTTCCGCGCGGATTCCACGCTGGACCACCGGTCGCGTGGGGGTGGAAACCCACCAGCGATGGCTCGACAGATGAGTGTCAGGCGCGCGGCTGTGTGGGAGCGAGAGGTGACGCGCGCGCGACAGCTAGTTTCTCGGCCGGCCCGGTGGCCTCACCGGAGCTGTGCCAGGAGGTTGCCAATGAGTTGCTGGATTCGCTGGACCGTGGTGCTTATGGCGCTGACTGTAGTGCTGTGGGCCGGGCTCTGTGCGCCGGCCGCGGCCGCGGAGCCGATCGACATCGGCGCGCGACGCGAACTGATGGTCGACGACTTCCTCATCGAGGCGATGCGGGGTGAGGTCCGTCTGCAACTCCATCATCCTATGCCGCGCGAGATTGTGTTCGAGACCGACGCGCCGTGGGAAGGCAACGCCGCCGCCTACCAGTCGGTGTTCCAGGAGGGGAACTTGTATCGCATGTACTACCACGGTGGCCAGTACCGCACCGGCGGGGCGGCGACGCAGGCGATGGACGAGCATCCGTGGACGTTCTGCTATGCCGAAAGCGACGACGGGATTCACTGGCGCCGCCCCGAGCTGGGCATCTGCGAGTTTGGCGGCTCCACCGCGAACAATATCATCCTGATGCCCGAGTCGCTGGCCGAGTTCGGAGGGGATCCGGCGCATACCGCTGCCTTCCTGGACTCCAATCCCGCCTGCCCCCCCGACGCGAAATACAAGATCGTCGTGGTCGGCTCCAAACCGTTTGGCTTATACATCCTGAAGTCGGCTGACGGGATTCATTTCTCGCCGCTCAGCACAGAGCCGGTGATCACGCAGGGGGCATTCGATTCACAGAACCTGGCCTTCTGGGACCCGGCACTCGGCGCGTACCGCGCCTACTGGCGGATCTTCACCGAGGGGATCACCGAGGGGACCACCTGGAGTCCGGGCGGGTTCCGTGCGATTCGCACGGCCACCTCCCCTGACCTGCTGCAGTGGTCCGACCCGGTCGATCTGACCTACGTCAGCTCGCCCGAGGAGCACCTGTATACGAATCAGATCCAGCCCTACTACCGGGCCCCCCATATTCTGATGGGGTTCCCCATGCGCTATACCGAACGCAGCTGGTCTGAGCCGCTGCTCGATCTGCCTGGTCGGGAGGAGCGGATGGCACGCGCTGCGGGCCACCCGCGCTACGGCGCCGCGATCACCGACGGACTGTTCATGACCAGCCGCGACGGGCAGCTGTTCAAACGGTGGAATGAGGCCTTCTTGCGTCCCGGACCGCGCGCGCGACACAGCTGGGTGTACGGCGACAACTTCATCTTCTGGGGCATGGTGGAAACACCGTCGGTACTCGAAGACGCGCCGCGCGAAATCTCCTTATATGCTACGGAAGGCTACTGGGAGGGGACCAGTACCAGCATCCGTCGCTTGACCATCCGCGTCGACGGCTTCGTGTCCGCGTCCGCCTCCCTGGCGGGCGGCGAACTCGTCACCAAGCCGATCCGCTTCGCCGGCGGCAACCTGTCGCTCAACTTCGCCACTTCGGGCGCGGGGAGCGTCCAGGTGGAAATCCAGGACGTTGACGGCCGGCCGGTCCCCGGCTACGCGCTCGACGACTGCCCGCCGATCTTCGGCGATCGGCTGGACAAGGTGGTCCGCTGGACGGCGCCAGGCGGTGACGTACGTTCGCTCGCGGGCCAGACCGTCCGGCTGCGCTTCGTACTGCGCGACGCCGATCTGTACAGTTTCCAGTTCGTTCCGTACGAGCCGGATCCGGCAGGAACTTGAATGACCACTCAAACATCACGACTCAGTTCACACAAAGGAGCTCAATGATGAACATGCCGCACTCCGTTTCGCGTCGCCAGTTCGTGGCGGGGACCTCGGGTTTGTTGTTGGCTGGAGCGGCGCACCGCGGAGTCAGCGCGGCGGTGGCGCACCAGGATTCCAAGTTGGCAGTGGATGGGGGCGAGAAAGCGGTCAAGGCGTCTGCCGGATCGGGCACGCGCTGGGGCGATGTGGAGCTACGGCAGCTCGAGGAGATGCTCCAGCAGAACTCGCTGTTCTACTGGCAGGGGCAGCAGACCGCACTGCTGACGGAGCGCTTCCAGGGCTTCTGTCCGGTGGAGCACGTGCAGACCTGTTCGTCGGGCACCGCCGCCCTGCACATTGCCGTCGCAGCCGCCGGGATCGGTCTGGGGGACGAGGTGATCACGTCCCCCGTCACCGACATCGGCTCCGTGATTGGCGTGCTGTATCAACAGGCGGTGCCGGTCTTTGCCGATCTGGGCGCCGGGACATGTAACCTGGATGTGGCGGATGTCGAACGGCGGATCACCCCCCGCACGAAGGCGATTATCGCGGTCCACCTGACCGGCAACCCGTGCGACCTGGATGCCCTCAAGGCGTTGGCCGATCGCCATAATCTGATTCTGATCGAGGACTGTGCCCAGGCGTGGGGCGCGCGCTATCGGGGCCGCCCGATCGGCACCGTCGGCCACTTCGCCTGCTTCTCGCTCCAGAACTCCAAGCATATCACCTGTGGCGATGGCGGCGTCGTGGGTTCGAACGATGAGCGGTTCGGACCGCTGCTGCAGAAGTTCGGCGACAAGGGGGGCGATCGGCGGAAGTGGGGCGGGTTCGACGCGTTTGCCACGAACTACCGCATGAGCGAGCCGCAGGCGGCCGTGGCAGCCGCGCAGCTCACGCGACTCGAAGATATCGCCGCCAAGCGCGCACGGCTGGGAAACCTGCTTACAGAACAGATCGCCGACCTGCCCGGCCTGATCCCGCACGAGGTGCATCCGGAGGACCGGGCCGTCTACTGGTTCTACATGTTCCGCATGCGTCCGGAAGCCTTTACCTGCGGTCGCTCCCCCTTCGTCAAGGCGCTGCAGGCCGAAGGGGCGCCGGTGTCGGGCGGGTACATCAAGGTTCCTCTCTATGGGGAGCCCGTGTTCCAACAGCACGGCTTTTTCGCCGGGCGCTGGCCGGTCAAGGAAATGGGGCTGACCGAGATGGATTTCTCGACGCACAAGTGTCCGGAGGCCGAGGCCATCCTGGAGACAAGCATGCGGGTGCTGATTGATGAGCACATGACGGAGGAGTACATCCTGGAAGTGGGGGCGGCGATCCGGAAGGTGGCGCGTCACTTTGCCGCGTAGGGGATCGGATAGCTGGGCGCGAAATCTGTGTGGCAGCTGGCCGAGTGGCCGGGGCAGACGCCCCGGCCACGGCTGTCAGCGGGCTGCATGGCGCGCCCCCCGTATTGACCAGGGAAGTGGTGTCAGTTGATACTGATGTGCTTCCAGGACCGCCAGATCAGGAGTATCCCATGACCGTGAAGAAGAGAATTTCGCGGCGCCGGTTGCTGGGGCAAGCGGTTGGTGTCGCGTTGGCTGGTGCTGCCTTGCCGGCGTGCGACAACGACAAGCCGGCTCCCGCGACCAAGACCACCAAGACGACGAAGAAGCCGAGTGCGGAAGCGGTGCGCAGAGCCTCGGAGGCGAATGAAGAGGTGGGGGTGGGCATTATCGGCTGTGGCCGGCGCAACGGGCAGCTGGCCATTGGCAAGGGGGGCCAGGGGAAGCGGCCTGACTTCGCACGCATCGTCGCCGTCGCCGATCTGAATATGCGGCGCGCCAAGGCGTGGGCCAAGCACTTCAAGGCCAAGGAGGCCTACCAGGACTACCGCGCGCTGCTGGATCGCAAGGACGTGGATGTCGTCGTCTACGCCACGCCGGAACACTGGCACTATCTGCCCTGCATTCACGCCTGCCAGGCAGGCAAGGACATCTACGGCGAACAGCCCCTCTCGCACACCATCCGCGAAGGGCGCGTGATGGTCGAGGCGGTGCGGAAGTACAACCGCGTGTTCCAGACCGGCGAGCAACAGCGCTCGCATCCAAAGGCCCGCAAAGCTGTGGAGCTGATCATCAACGGCCGGATCGGCAAGATCCAGTCGGTCATCGGCTACAACTACCCGAGTTCCTACGAGTGCGACTTTCCACCTCAACCGGTCCCCGAGTATCTGGATTGGGATCGGTGGTGCGGACCCAATGAGGTTGTACCGTATCACACCGACCTCTACCTGTCCCGCATCCCGTATGAGCCGGAGCCGACGTTTCCGGTGACGCCGGCCGAGAAGCTGGCAATCGGACCTGGCTGGATGTCATTCCGCCCGTACTCCGGTGGCGAACTGCCGAACTGGGGCTGCCATGGGCTGAGCATGGTGCACTGGGCGCTGCAGATGGACAACAGCGGACCTGTCGAGATCTGGGTGGACCCGGCCGAGAAGCTCGAGCCGGTAGTGTACTCGCTGCCGGAAACCCGGGATCGCGGGGATGCTGCCTGCAGCCGGTCAATCATCAATTACAAATATGCCAACGGTGTGGTGCTGACGTTGAGCTCGAACGAGTCGCGCGTGGGTGGTGGAGCCACGTTCATTGGCGACAAGGGACGGATCACGATCTTCCGCGGCGGGTACGAATGCGATCCCGTCGGGCTGGACGAGGAACCGTTGCCGGCCGACGCGATCCGCGTCTACGAGAGCGATGACCACATGCAGAACTTCTACGACTGCGTGCGTTCGCGCAAGGACCCGATCATGAACGTCGAGAGCGGGCATCGGGTGGCGACGCTGTGCCACCTGGGCAACATCGCCCGGCGGCTTGGGCGGCCGCTGAAATGGGACCCCGAAAAAGAGGTCTTCCCCGGCGACGACGAAGCCAACACGTATCTCGATATTCCCCGGCGCAAGGGCTACGAGCTCCCTGATCAGGTTTAGGCCACATTCACCAAGGACTTTATCCATGACATGGCGATTTGTTGTTGCGTTCGTACTGGCAGTCTGCCTGACCGGATCCGGCTACTGCCCGGCGGCTGAAGACCAGCCGGCAGCGGAGACGCCCGCCGGCGGAAGCTCCGGCGCGGCCGTGCAATACCTGGCGCTCGATGCGCCGGCCGGAATGTCGCAGGCCGTTGTGGTGGAGGGTCAGCCGCTGGTGCACACCCGCCAGCTGCTGCCCGTGGATCAGGCCGGGCAGGTCGTCGACGCTGGAGCGCTCGACAGGCAGATCGAACAGGTGCTCAACAATCTGGATGCTGTACTCGCGGCCTCCGGTTCGGCGCTCAACCAGCTCGTGCGACTGAACGTGTATGCGATCACACCGGACGTGGTGGACCAGGTGCGCGAGCAGTTGAGCAAGCGGCTGGATCCGGCGGTGCGTCCGGCGATCACGGCGGTCCTGACACCCATGCCGCGCCGCGGGGTGCTGGTCGCCGTCGACGCGGTAGCTGTGGCTGCCGCGCAGGACCAGGAGGTGGCGCAACCGGTGGCGCTGAAACGCTGTGACGCGGTGGCTGGCGACGCCCAGCATGCCGATGCTGCTGTGCTGCCGGCCGGAGGGGTGGCCTACCTGTCGGGCGTGCCGAGAGAAAGCGACGTCGCGGTGCCGGCGGTTGCCAAGGCCATGGCGACGCTGATGAAGACCCTCGAACTCCTGCAGCTGTCGCCCGCCCACGTGGTGCAGCTGAAAGTGTTCCTCCGCCCCGCCTCGTCGGCCGAGGATACCCTGCGCGAACTGGCGAAGTTCTTCCCCGGACAGATGACCCCGCCGGTGGTTTTCGTGGAGTGGGTGGCCGTGCCCCATGTGGAAATCGAGCTGATTGCGCAGTGGCCTCCCACCGACGCGGCAGCTGAGCCAGTGCAGTACTTCACGCCGCCGGATGTGAGAGCCGCCCCCACGTTCAGCCGCGTGGCACTGGTGCGCGGCGCGCGGCACATCTACACCTCCGGCCTGTTCGCCCGTGAGGAGGGGAACGGTGAGAGCCAGGTGCGCGACCTGTTCGCGCAGTTGGAGACCATCCTCGCCGAGACGGGGAGCGATATCCGGCATCTGGCCAAGGCCTCCTACTTTGTCTGCGATGCGGATGCGAGCCGGGGGTTTGATGTCGTGCGCCCGATCGCCTTTGACCCGCTCCGCCCGCCCGCCGCCTCGCTGGTCATGGTGCATGGTGTCGGCCGGGCCGGCCGCACGCTGACCATGGACGTGATCGCAGTCGGCAAGTAGAGGATCCGGCTGCCGCCCGCCATGTGTGCGAGTGCGCGGTTCGCGCCGTTGCACGCTTCCTGCGGCACGACACCGGAACACCGGCCCGGCGCATCTGCGGACGAGGCCGGACCGATACACGCGTTGCGGTGCTCCCATCCATCAACCGGAGGACGATAGCCGTGAAAGTCTCTGCTGTACCGCGAACCTGCCGTGTCTCCCTTCGCCGGCCGCGCGGACTCGGTCGGCTGGCTTGTGGCTGGGCTGCACTGCTGTGTCTCGGCGCCGGAGTCCAGGCCGGGGAACTGCCCCGTTTTCGCGAGCACGTGATCGCGGCCGATCTGAAGGTGGGTTATCAGCTGCTGGCGATCGATCTCACGGGTGACGGCAGGAAAGACGTGGTGGCCGTCGACGAACAGGGGACGGAACTCGCGTGGTACGAATACCCGACCTGGCAGCGGCATGTGCTGGCAACCGGCGTGCCGCGCCCGCTCAACGTCGACGGGTGGGATATCGATGGGGACGGATGCCCCGAACTGGTACTGGCCTACCAGTTCGACTCGCGCCCGGAACAGAGCGTGGGGAATGTGACCTTGCTCACGCACGGCCCGGATGTGCGCCAACCCTGGACGGCGCGTGAAATCGACCGCGTGCCCACGGCACACCGCGTGCGCTGGATCGATCCGGAAGGAACGGGCGCGAAGGTGCTGCTCGTCGGACCGATGGTCGGAACCAGATATCCGCCCCAGGAGGGGGATGCGGTGCCGGTGTATCTCTACCGGCCTGACACCTGGAAGCGAGAGGTGATCACCACGGTGCCGCGCGGTGTGCTGCACGCCATACATCCGGCAAACTGGGACGCCGGTCCGCGGCAGCAGCTGGTGACTGCCTGCTATGCCGGGCTGCACCGGCTCGACTTCCGCGATGGCCAGTGGGTGGCAACACACCTCGCGGCGGGCGATCCGCGCTCCTGGCCACAGTGTGGCAGCAGCGAGGTGCGGCTGGGGCAGCTCGGCGCGCAACGGTTTCTCGCCGCGATCGAGCCGTGGCACGGAAACCAGGTGGTGGCCTACAGATGGGAGACCGGGAAGTGGCAGCGCGCGGTGCTCGACGACCAGATGGACAACGGTCATGCCCTGGCAGTCGGCGATCTGGACGGCGACGGCTGCGACGAGATTGTCTGCGGGTTCCGGGGCCAAGGGTACCAGCTGTCGGTGTACCGGGCGACGGACGCATGCGGAACTCAGTGGCAGAAGACGGTGCTGGACGACGGCGGCATTGCCGCCGTCGACTGCGTTGTGACCGAAATGACCGGCGACGAGCGGCTCGATATCGTGTGCATTGGGGCATCGACCGGGAACATCAAGCTTTACGAGAATCTCGGGAAATAGCGTGCGGGCAGCGTGCCAGACGGAGCGCGACCGGTGTGGCTTACTTGTGCCACACGGCGGCACGGTGGCGGCGATCACGCAACTTGTCTTGTTGCGAAATCGGCCTCTCTGATATCATGCCTCTCTGATACTACGGATGGCTGCGAGCCGGGCATGTTGTGGAGGACCTCATCACTATGGATAGCGCTGTGTCGAATCCTCCATCGCCAAGGCGGGTTGCTACGCCGCTGCGAATCAAGTTCACGGGGGCGATCAATGACCTGAGCCTGCTGCGACGATCGCTGTTGTTTGCCGAATTCTCGCGGGTGGCCTACTACGATCACGAGACGGTTGCACGTCTGGTCGAACCGATCGGGTTTCATCTGAACGTGGAGTTTTTCGATCGGAATGGAGCTCAGGCGTATCGGCTGGACAATGCCACGGATGTCGTGATCGTGTGCCGCGGGACGGAGCCCCACGAGACGACTGACATCAGAGCGGATATCGACGCGGCCAAAGTGGTCGCCGAAACTGTCGGGCACGTGCACCGCGGATTCAAAGGGGAAGTCGATCAGTTGTGGCCGATGATCAAGCAATCGCTCCAGGCCAATCGGCGTAAAAGGGTCTGGTTCTGCGGGCACTCCCTGGGCGGTGCCATGGCCACGATTTCCGCCGGGCGGTGTTTTATATCCGAGATTCCCTCAGCGCCCGAAGCGCTGTTCACGTACGGCTCGCCTCGCGTCGGCACGAAGCGGTACATCAATTACTGCCGGATCCAACACATCCGCTGGGTGAACAACAATGACATCGTGCCCCGGCTGCCGCCGGCGTGGTTGGGCTTCCGGCACTCCGGCCGGGAGATGTATCTCAATCGCCATGGCGAGCTGTGCAAGCTTGACTACTGGGGCAAGGCCAGCGACCGTATCCGCGGCTTCATTCACACGTTGGGGCGGTTTCGCATCGACTGGCTGTCGGACCACTCCATCAATTCGTACATCGATGCGATTGTCGGGCTCTGCGAGCGAGCGGAGGCGGCCGGCTATCACGACGAGGTTCCATTGGCCAAGTTCTGGCGCCGGTCGCTGCATGCCACGGGCCAGTCGCGTCATGCCACGGGCCGGTTGCATACGGCGAGCGGCGCTGCGGATCGGCTGACGTCCGCACAGCGCTAGCGTCTGCCGGTGCAGGGCCCGGCGCACACAGCCCGGCGCATTGGGCCCGGCGGTCTTGTCAGACGCGGGGCGCGGTCAACTGCCGATACAACTTCTCGTATCGGTCCACGACCGCCTGAATGGAATACCGCTGGCAGATGAGTTGCCGCGCGTGGGCGCCGCACCGCGCGCGCAGCTCAGCATCCTGGAGCATACGCAGGAGCTGGTCGGCCAGATCTGCCGGTCCGGAGGCGTCGGCCACCAGTCCGGCCTGGCCGTCATGAATCAGATCGACGTTGCCGCCGGCCGACGAGACGACGCTGGGGAGCCCGCAGGCCATCGCCTCCAGCAAACTGTTGCTCATCCCCTCTGAGATGCTGGGCAAGACGAACAGGTCGGCCGCCTGCAGATACGGGAGCGGGTTGCTCTGTTGCCCCAGGAACCGCACGCATTCGGTCAGTTGCAGTTCGGTGGCCAGTTGTTCCAGTGCGGCTCGTTGTGGACCATCACCTACCAGCAGCAGATGGGCTTCCGGGCATTGGCTGTGGACGCGGCGCCAGGCGTGCAGGAGCACGGCGAGGTTCTTCTGCGGGTGCAGTCGGCCGAGGAAGATGGCGCGGGGCCGGGCCGGCAGTTGTGATTCCAGCGGTGACGCGCCGGCCGCGTATTCGGCCACGTCGATGCCGCTGGCGAACCGATCCAGCTGTGCGTCGGCCACCCCCCATTCCCGGAGTTCCTCTTCGATCTGCTGCGAGATTGCGACGAAGTGGGAGTTGCTCAGGATCAGCGAGCGGATCAGGCGGTGACCTCGGGCCTGATTCATCAGCTGGACTTCGCCGTACGGCCCGCCCGCGGCCGGTTGAATCAGCGTCGGCAGGCCGGTGCGCCGGTGGACCCAGCCGGCGGCCACCGCCTCCCACGACGCCTGGTGGCAGTGCACCAGGTCGAGCTGGTGGCGATCGCGCCACAGCCGCCAGGCGAGGCTGGCCAGAAACGTGGTGCCGAAGAGCGGGCCCAGGTCCCAGGTGCGTATGGCCCGGCAGATTTCGACATCTCCGTCGCGCTCACGCACCGGCCGGCCCAGGACGCGCCGCGTGTAGACGGTGACCTGGTGGCCGCGGCGGGTCAACTCCTGCGCTTGCCGCCGCGCCTGCCGCTCGGCGCCGCTTTCAATCGGCCAATACAGGCTCAGGCAGATGCCGATCCGCAGTCGGGTGCCCTGCACAGGTTCCGGGGACAGTTGCCTCATCTGCTAACGCCCTCCTGCTTCGTGCGACATGGCCGGCGCCGCCGTGTGCCACTGCCGCCGGGAGACCCACCACACCCAAGCCACCCCCGGCATCGTCACCAGTGTGGCCACCGCGGCAAATCCCCAGCCGGCAGCCAGTGGTCCAAACCGGCTCCCGAACCAGAACACGGTCAATCCGATCAGCGCGTTGGATACGACCATGATACCCAGCAGCGGATCCCGTTTGTGAGCACGCAGATACACCGACAGGCACTGCACAATGTGGATCGGAATCTGTCCGGCGCCGAAGACGATCAGTGCGGGCGTGTCCAGGAACCGCCCGGCCAGCGACTCGAGGGGCGCGACCCCGCAGCGGGCCAATCCCATGACGGTCAACACCAGTGCCAGCAGGGCCGCGGACAAGGCCACAAGTGATACGCCCGAAGCCTTGAAGAACTCGCGGTCCAACGCGGCATAATCGCGCCGCGCGACAAGTTCACCATAACGCGGAGCGCGGGCGCGGGTCCAGGCGAACGCCGCTAGCTGAATGTTCGACATCACACTCCACGTCATACCCATGCGCCCCGCGACTTCCGCGCCGTGAAACGCGAACATCACTGGCGTGAACAGGTAGAAGGCAAAGTATCGCACCGCCGACTGCACCCCCATCCGCCACTGGAGCGGCCATACCTCCCCGTGCCAGTCGAGTTTGGGAGTAACCGACAGCAGCGAGCGAAAGAACGCGCGATAGGAGCCCCACACGAGCTGGATCTCCCAGGCGATCTGCACTCCCGTCGCCACGACAATCGCCCAGAGCCCGGTGCCTGCCAGCATGGCGGCCCACACCGCCAGACTGCCGGTCACGGCCTGCCACAAACGGGTCCGATTGACTGCCAGCACCTGCTGGCACCCCTCGAGCACCGCAATGCGCGGCCCGATTGCCAGAGAGGTGGCGGCCAGCAGGATCACCAGGCACCCAGGGACCCGCCACGCCACATCGTGCGAGGCTCGTCCAAAGAGCCAGCTGCCGGCGGTCGCGGCCACCAGGGCGAAGATCACCGCCGCCCAGCTGAACCAGCGTGTCGCGAACACCACGAGTCCGGCCAGACGCTGTTGCGCCACCGGGTCTCCCGATACCTGACGCCGGGCATCAAGTTGCAGCGCCGACCACTCGTGACTGGCGAAATGCAGGATCACCCACTGCAGCCCCAGGTCGACGAACGTCTGCAGCGCCAGCAGGTTGGAAATCGTGTAGTAGTAGCCCTGCAGTTCCGCCGTGAAACAGACCGCGATCAAGAGTGTCGTGACCAGTCCGGCAGGGAACTGCCAGCACCGCATGGCCAGGGCGTAGGCCACAGGCCGGTCGATGTCCAGGTGGCGCAGCCAGCTCACGATCTTCGCGTCCGACACGTTACTCATGTGCGCCCCGACAGCGCATCGTACTGGAGAAGCAGGACCGTGGGGAGCCCGGATCAAGTGGGAACGGCGGCTGGCCCGCCCGACTGCGGCGAATACCTGGCCCGTTGCGGCTTGGGGCCGGCACGCTGGCTACCGGAGCCCGCCGCACGCTGGGTATAATCACAGCCGAGGACTTGATACCAAACTAATTCGATCCGCCTACGGCCACAGGAGCCTATTATGCGTAACCACATCATACGTAACCACATGGTGACATATCTGATGCCGATCATCGCAGTCATGGCCCTGGGTGTGTGCGCGCCTCGAGCTGATGCTGAGGAGTTGCTGGTGTTCGTCTCGGCGTTCGCCGCCGACGAAGAGGGGGCCATTCACGCCTATCGGCTCGATGTTGCCACCGGCACGTTGCAGCTTCTGAGGCGGACCACCGATGTCGAATACCCGTTCTTCCTGGCGTTCGCACCC
>Ga0123333_10004539_pt1 | contig 12970 bp, 10 predicted proteins | sample BioC12SIPDNA_3_FD_89957 | JGI IMG/M metagenome (GOLD analysis project Ga0123333, IMG submission 89957) | Anaerobic biogas reactor microbial communites from Washington, USA - Biogas_R2_B C12 SIP DNA | ecosystem: Engineered > Bioreactor > Anaerobic > Unclassified | place: Washington, USA...
GAACCGGCGGATAAAGCCCTTATCCAACGCCTGTTCGTACTCCATCAGGTTAGGGCCACGCGCCTCGCGCTGGTTGCGCTCCAACAGGGCCTCCACCTGCCGTGCCTGATCGGGCAGCGCGGAGCCCCCGAACGGCGCCTTCAGCTTGAGCCCGTTGTAACGCGGTGGATTGTGGCTGGCCGTGATCATCACGCCAGCAACGGCTTTCTTTTCCACAACCGCGTATGAGACCGCAGGCGTGGGTGCGTCGGCGCGGGTCAGGTGCGCTACGACGCCGTTGCCTGCCATCACGCGCGCCACCTCGCGGGCATAGCGGTCCGAGAGAAAACGCGTATCGAACCCTACGACAACCTCGGGGCGCTCAGTGTCGCTCTGCTCGCGAACATAGTCCGCGATGGCTTGCGCCACAATGCGCACGTTTTCGAATGTAAAGGTGTCACTGATGACAGCACGCCACCCATCAGTCCCGAACTTGATGGTCACAGAACCTCCTGTAGAGGACCAAGACACGAAAAAGGGCCCATACCATCAAGGTACGGGCCTCACGCCCCCGGCTTCTCGAATCCTACCCGATGGCCCTGAGTTGTCAAGCTGAGGCAACCGCAGCAGGGTGCAAGGGCTAATGGGCAGAGCGTCGGGCCGCCCATCGAACGACTATGATTCGACAGCGCTCAGGGCATGACGCAGACGCGCCATCTGCACACTACTGGTCAGATCGCCGCGCGTGCGCTCGAGGACGCCTCGTAGCTGATCCACCCGGTGCCGCAGCCCGCGCGTGATGGCGTCGGGATAGCCGATGGACATAAGCACCTCATAGGCCGCATCCATCGCTTTCAGCAGCCGCTCGGCCTCGGCAAAATCCTCTTGCCTGAGCATGTCCAGGCAGCGTCGTCGAAGCTCGCTCGCAGCCTCGCACACGCCGTTGAGGTAGGTGTTGAGCGGGATCCCCGACGCGCCGTAATCCGGGAGCGCATGGCCGGATATCAGCGCCAGAGTGACACGCGCCTCGACCAGTTCCTTGAGCGCGTCTTGCGTATAGCCCGCATAATAGAGTTCGGGAAAGGACGCCAGGAGCGCCTGCATCTGCCGACCGATTCCATCCGCCTGGGCCAGCAGATCCTCTGCACTCTGCCAATCATTTCGATGGCCCGCGCGAATAGCATTGGAGCACAGGCGGATCAACTCTCGACTCTGCTGCAACGCTTCATCACGGACCGCGTTCTGCTTCCCTAGATCAGCTTCCGCTGCAAGGGCCAACCCATCCAGCCAAGTCTGTACGGATTCGATCTCGTTCATGACTCCGCCTCTGACGGCATCTTGCCGCCGAAGAATGATAGCCTCTGCACTTCTTGGGAAACGCCAACGCCAGCTAGAAGACAACAGAGGGGCAAGACTCCCCTCTGTTGTCACCATAGTCAAGTAACTCTGACCGGCGCGCGTTCCAGCGCCATCTACACCGCTGACCTAGAACGGAATCTCGTCCTCCAGACCGCCTTCAGGACCGCCCTCCTCCGGACCCATACCGCCGCCCGGCGCTTCACCACGCCCGCCCAGGAAGACAATCCGATCCGCCGTGAGTTCGAAGCTGGCTCCCGGAGTCCCATCGTTCCGGGTGTAGACTCGCGGTCCGCCAGTCGCCTTGTCCGGGGTCAGGCGCCCCTCGACCATGACCTGGCGCCCCTTAGTAAGATACTGAGCCGCGATCTCTGCGGATTTGCGCCAAGCAGTGACGCGGAACCACACCGTCTCCTCGCCTTGCGAGCCGTCAGTGTTCGTCCAGCGACGGTTTGTCGCCACATTGAAACTGGTTACCGGAGTGCCGTCGGGCGTATAGCGCATCTCGGGGTCACGCCCGAGATTGCCGACGATAATGACTTTCTGGTAGGACATAGCGCAGACTCCTTTCAAGAGCGGATTCGGACGCCAAAGCGTGACACACACTACATACTAGATTCTACCCCAGACGGCGTTGCAAAGCAAACGTGCAACACCGAACACCGGCACAGCCCAGGCACTGCCAGACGCACCCTCTAATCGGCGCCCTACATCGATAGCATGGCTATCAAGAGTTCAGCGCGGCAGGACTCGCGGTCTGGCCTCCAGATGGGGACGGGGATTGAGCCAGTCGAAAGTCACGGGCAGATCAACACCGGTCACGCGCATGCCGAAGTGGAGATGGGGGCCGCTGCGGTGCGTTGCGGGACCCGCCCAACCCAGCACATCGCCGCGGGCGACCAACGTGCCCGTTGTCACCTCGATGCCCGAGAGATGGCCATAGAGTAACGTGATCTCCTCACCTTGCGGGCCGTAGCTACGAACCCGCACATGCTGACCGTAGCCGCTCTGATCTAGCGCAACCTGGACAACGGTACCACCAAGCGCAGCGTGGATAGGAGATGCCTCAGGCGCATCACGGTCCACAGCCAGATCCACCCCATTGTGCCCCCCGACGATGCCGAAGCCATCGTGGTGGGCTCGCTGGTGATCTCCAAAGAGCTGATCATAGGCCCGGAACCCAGTAGGCCAATAAAACCAGACCTGTCGTGGGTCCGGGAGCTCGGGGCGTCGCCCCAAGTGCGCGATCGTCGCGCGGGGCGTGCCATCGTTCGCAATCCACGCCAGCGGGTCATAGTGCGGATCGGCTGATCGCAGGAGGAAGCCACTCGCTCCCAAGATGCGGTCGTACTGGGCCAACAAGGTCACAAACTCAGCATACTGATCGCCGCGCGGCCCAGGGGCCAGGTCCAAACTGGCGTTGGCGAACTCGGTGACGATGAAGACCTGCTCCGGGAAGGCCTCCAGATAGGTCGCGAGGAAGCGCATGCCCGCGCCAGAGCCGCGCATCTCCTCCAGCGTACGCCAGTATACGTGCAGGGCCGCCCAATCTGCGAGTTCCAGCGCATCTCGGCATTGCTCAAGAAAGGTGCCCTCGTCAACAGCTGCTGAGGGATCCGGTCGCCGTGACGATGCGGGGGTGAGCGCGGGGAAGCCAACCCTGGGCGTATCGCCAAACTTGCCACGAATCAGATGGGATACCGCGTGGAACCATGCAGCGAAACCGGCACCATCCTGCCAGGTCACCCCCGCGCCGCGATCGGAGCGGTTGGGCTCGTCGTGCACCTCGAGGTAACGCCCACCCGCCTTCAGGAAGGCCTCGATGTCCGCGGCGAATACCTCAACGAAGCGTTCAGGGGAAGTTGGCTGTCGAGCTGGCAAGGGACTCAATAAGCTCAGGATGGCCTCGGCAGCACCGGCATCGCGCCACTTCGCGAGGTCCCCAATGGGATTCACCTGGGCGCGCAAGCGCACCAGGCGTAACCGTCCCTGTCGAAAAGCGTTGAGATCCGAATGTCGTGCCGGGCCTACCCCTGCCAACACTCCTGGCAGGCCGTGCGGGTCACTCAAGGCGATTCACCCTCGATGAAACAGATCAACCCATCGATGATGCCCTGCGCCACGATGTTGGGGCGATTGACCAGAAGGTCGCGGTCATCGAGCATGAATCCGATTTCGATGATCGCCGCGGGTGTGCTGGGATCGATCTCGTAGTAGGCGTGATAGCGCGTCATGTCATAGGTGATTGTATAGGGATCGAACGGCAATCCGGTCTGCCTGGCGTAGTGCTGGCTGACACAGGCCACCAGACGATCTTCCGATTCAGGGATATAGCTGGACTCGGCGCGTGCCATCTTGAAGCCCGACTTGTCGGGCATGTTACAGGAGTCGGCGTGGATCGATAGCACGGCATCGGCCCGGTAGTCCGTCAAGCGCGCGTCAAACTCATCGAGTAGCTCAACTTGCCATCCCCGAGCCTGAAGCGAGGCTACCACACGGTTCGCAACGTCGCGGTTGATATCCACTTCCTGCAGCCCATCATCACAGATTGCTCCCGAATCACTGCCGGCATGGCCCGCAATGATCCCGATCTTGGGAATCCGTGGGGTAGGCGTTGCCAGAGGCTGCAGCGTACCGGTGGGCGTGGGGGTGCCAAGCGAGATAGTGATCGGCCCCTGGACTTGGGTCAGCTCGCCGCTCTCGTCCGTGGCAACCGCCACGATGGGAATCAGACCCGTCGGAACGCCAAGAGCAGCCAGGAAGGCTATCAGCACCAAGACGCGGATGGTCCATCCCACGGCCCAAGGATCTGATTCCAGTTTTCGCTTCATCGATCTTCTTTCGGAGGTTACTGCGTCAGCGCATTCGGCGCTTCCACTCGTCCTTTAGCTTGATCTTGTCCCAGTCGTCACGATAGGTCAAGAAGTCGCGCGTCAGCCGGTAGAACTTGCTCGCTGCGTCCAGCATAGGATAGTGCTGAGCGCTCTCAAACGCAACCGCATAGACATTGTAGTCCAATCCGGCCAGAACGTCATCATCGGGAGGGAGAACGATGGGATCCTCGTGCCCGTTGACCAACAACACCGGAACGTCGATCTCGCTGAGCAGGCCGATGAGGTCATGGCCCAATGCCGATCGTACACTGCTGACCACTGCCGCCCCATCCGTCTTCCCTGCCTCGATCTCGACCTCCTCGTACGACTTCAGGCGGCGCCCTAACAGCGCTCGCGCAGGATTCTCTCCCCCGCCGAAGGCGCTGAGCGCCCGAGAGATCTGACCAGAGGCGAGCGGCATGCTGATCGCCATGACCTGATCCACGCGATCCGGATGCTCCCGGGCGAAGGTGACGCCCACGACACCCCCCAAGCCGTGGCCGACAATTGGGACCCGGGCGATACCCATCTGATCCATGAAGAGCGCGACCTGTGTCACATAGCCGGCAACACTGTACCGGGCGGCAAGTTTGTCGGAATCCCCAAACCCCCAGAAATCCAAAGCATAAGCACGATAGAGGGACGACAGATCGATCATCGTGGGCACCCAATAGCGCCACGACCCCAACCAGTCATGAAGGAAGAGCAGGGGCTTTCCGCGCCCAAGGGCCTCATAGTGCACGAGGCTATTTTCCAGGATAATCGCGCTCATGATCCGGGAACCCGGCTGCCGGGCTAAGCCTTCCCTGTCTCCTTCAGGACACGTTTGACTTCCTTCGTCAGCTCATCCGGCGCAAACGGTTTCAGAATGTACTCAACCGCCCCTACACCCAGGCCCTCCTGGATCTCGCTCTCCTGCCCCTTGGCCGACAAGAAGATCACGGGCGTGTCCTTGGTCTCGGGCAAGTTCTTGAGCACTGCGCACGCCTCATAGCCCGTCATACGCGGCATACGTACGTCCATCAGGATCAGGTCAGGATTGACGGTAGGGGCGAGTTCGACCGCTTCCGCACCGTTGGAGGCCAGAATCACCTCGAAACCTGCGAATTGGAGCGTGAAGGCGACCAACTCCCGGATATCGCGTTCATCTTCAGCAACCAGTATCTTGACCATGCTTTGACTCCTTACCGGCGGGCCGCCCTAACACTTCAAAGATTGCGTCTGCCAGCTCATCCACGGATGGGTGCTCGAACAGACACTGCACACCACGCAAGGCCCGCAGCCTATTCTCCAACTGAGCCGTATCTCCCCAGGCAGCAGCTCCCGGGGACGCGGTGACAATGATGGGAATACCAGCCGTATGTTGGCTGCGCCTCAGTCTGTCGACTAGTTGATAGCCATCTAGCCCTGACAGTCCTAGATCTAGTGCCAAAAGCGCCGGTTGCAGTCCCCTACACAAGCGCAGCGCTCGATCTCCCCGCATCGTCGCACGAATGCCGATACCGTGTCCTTGCAGGATCTCTCGAAGGCGGTCAACCGATTCCTTGGGGACGCCGGCAACGACTACGAGTACACGCTGCAGCAGCGTACGCCGGACAACCTGCACCAACTTGCGCGCCTCCAGCGGCTTGGCCAGATACTCGATTGCGCCAAGGCTGAGTGCCCGCTCGCGGTCAGACACCACCGACACGATCACTACTGGAATATCCGCAGTCTCCGGGTCGCGTTTGAGAAGCTGAAGCACGTCCAGGCCATTGAGATCCGGCAAGCGAATGTCCAGGGAGATGAAATCAGGCAGTTCATCGCGGGCCATGCGCAGAGCCTCTTCTCCCGATAGAGCCGTCAGCACCTGCATGCCTTCGGCTTCAATCGTTAGCTTCAGCAACTTGGCGACTTCGGCGTCATCCTCTACCACCATGACGGTGGGTACCGCTGTTGTAACCAGCGCGGGGGGCAGGTCCCCCACATCCTGCGTCGGCTGGTCGCTGTCCAGTGGTATCGAAAACGTGAAAATGCTTCCCTCGCCCAACTCGCTCTCCAGCCAGATACTGCCACCGTGCATCTGGATCAGTGACAGCGTGATCGCCAACCCCAGGCCGGTACCCGACACTTCATACACGGCAGGGTCATCCTCGACCCGGTAAAACCGTTCGAAGATCTTCGCCTGGTTTTCGACAGCGATGCCGATACCCGTATCAGCCACCGCAACGTGAAGTGCTCCATCGCGCACACAGGCATAGACCGTAATCAGACCATCGGCCGGCGTGTATTTGTGAGCGTTGCTCACCAGATTGGTCAGGATCTGTGTAAGGCGATCCGGATCACCGTAACACTTGGGAAGCGCCGGCGGCAGCACCGTTTCGAGCACCTGCCCCTTCTCCTCAGTCCTGGGGCGTATGACGTCGAGAACTTGGGCGATGATATCTTCCATTGCTACGGCGCGCAGTTGCAGTTCGATCCGGCCCTGCTCGATCCGCGAGATGTCCAGCAGGTCGTCGACCAGGTTCGTCAGACGGTCCGCATTTGCTTTGACCTTCTTGAGAAACGAGAGCTGCATCTCCGTCAACGGGCCCACAGCGCCACTGCTCATCAGGTCGACATACCCCACGATGGACGTCATCGGTGTCCGCAGCTCGTGCGACACGGTCGACACGAAATCGCTCTTCGCGCGATCGGCCTCAATCTCCGACGTGATATCCCGGAAGACCGCTACCACGCCCAGGAACTCGTGGGTGCCCGTAACGACCGGCGAAAGGTGCACACTGACAAATCTGCGGCCCACCTCCAACCGGTGCGCGAGGAAGGTGTCCGCTCCGCAGTTTGCGACGTCCTGTTGCCACGCCTCAATCTGTGCCAACCACGCCTGGGCCTCGCTGCCATACAAGCCCAAGATCTCGTCTTGTGGACGCCCCAGGGCCTGACCTCGGGTGATAGATAGAATACGCTCGGCAGCAGCATTGAAGAGGGTGACGTGCCCACTGGCATCGGCCACCATCACGCCGTCCGCAATCCCCTCCAGAATCGACTGGTTCTTGGCTGCCTCGATCTGCTGTGTACGCAGCATCGTGCCAAGACGCTCGGCCTGCTCACGGATAAGGCGGTAGAGCTCGGCGTTATTCAATGCATTACCCAGCTGAACAGCAGCAGCCTCTACGAGCTGCAACTGCGGTTCGTCGAACACCCCGCGGAGGGGCGATTCGAGCAGAATGACGCCCAGTGATTCGCCTCCCGCGCCTAGAACGGGCACTACAAGCATCGACCGCGCGGCATCTGTGGCACTCGGTGTGACACGATCGTCTTCAAGAGCGTCGTGCACGACAATCGATCGGCGCTCCTCCAGCGCCCTGCCCACGACCCCTTCGTCGCGCCGGAAGGGCGCCGGTATGCCGCCTGGCGGGATCGGGTGGGTGTGTCCAATGGCGGCACGGTAGAAGAGCTCGCCGGTGTTGGCATCGACCAGTATCACGGAGCTGCGCGACGCGCGGACCGCCCGCTGCAACAGCATAAGCGCCTGGCTAAGAACCCGGTCCATATCCAGGCTCGCAACCAACTCAGACGCGATGTGATAGAGCACTTCAGAACGGTCCCGTTGAAACCGCAGCCGCTCCAGAGCCTCGGCAAGCTCTTGAGTCCGGTCAGCGACCCGCGCTTCAAGTTCCTCGTTGAAGCGTTTGACCTCCTCAAAAAGCCGGGCGTTCTCCACGGCAACGGTGACCTGATCGGCAAGGGCTGTCAAGGTCGCCACCTCAGCCGGCGAAAAGTCGCCGGCTTGCTTGCGATCTGCCTTGAGGATGCCTACTGTCTGTCCCTCTACCGTCAGCGGGGCCGCGACGGACGACCCGATGGGCACTCCGATGCCAGCAAACCGGGGGTCTGCAGCCACATCATCGACCACCAGCGGCAAGCCAGAGCGTACCACGTCGGCGATGAAGCCAGCATTCACCCGTAGTGGCGCGCCTTCCAGGAGATCAAGCGCATAGCCGGACGAGGCCATCGGCACGAAGTGCTGCGTGTTTCGATCGCGGAGGAAGACCGTAGCGTAATCGTAGCCCAGCAGATTCGTCACAGATTGGGCCACCGTGTTGAGTACCAAGGGCAGGTCGAGCTTGGTGGTAATAGAGCGATTGAGCTCGTTGAACAACTGCAGCGTCGTGACCTGCCGGCGGAGATCGTCGACGAGCCGGTGATTCTCAATGGCCTGAGCTACCTGAGCCGCGAAGAGCTCGAGCACCTCAGCCGTCATAGCAGTAGGCGCCAGCCCGTTCCTGGGCCGGTCGACGGACAGAATCCCGACGATCTCCCCGGTATTGCCGCGCAACGGCACGAACAAGATATCCTCGGTATGCCAGTAGCCCGACCCGCTAACCGCAGCTGACTCCTCGGGTACGAAGACGTCGATCCCTTCGGTGAGGTGGCGGTATTGCTCCGGTATGTAGTAGCACTGGCCCAATCGAAACCGGTCCTGGCATAGTCGCCGGATGCGTTCCCAGCGTAGTCGCACCCGCTTGCGCTGTTCCAGTTCGGTCAGGGGAATGCCCGCACCGGCGACCCGCCGGAGGAGGTGCCCCTCCAGCACACTGATCAACACAAGGTCGAACCCGGTACCTTCCTGGACCGCATAGGCCATATCGAGCAATATGTCATCCAGCGGCCGGTCCGAGCGCATTGTTCGGCTAACTTCGAGGAGCAAACTCATCTGCTCGGCACGCTGGTGCATCAGCTCACCGCGCCGCAGTTGGTCTTGGTAGCGCTGTGCGTTGCCCACAGCAATCGACATCTGCGTCGCCAGGCACTCTGCGAACTCGATAACAGCAGGCGTGAAGGCGCCTGGTCTGGCGGACTGAATCATCATGCTGGCTGCCAAACGCTGCTCATAGAAGACAGGCATCACCAACATGGCCCGGGCGTTGGGCTGCGGCACCTCGACCCCACCTGGAGCCGACACGTCGTGGAAGCAGTGTGCCTCCTCACCCACTAGCCATTGCGGTAGCGTATGGTCATCTCGCGGGCCGTCGAGTTGTGACTGCAGTGCTGCTAAATCCGTCTCGGCGTAGCCTTGCGACGCGCGCACCTCGGGCAATCCATCAACGAACGACACGACTACCCCAGCGTCGGCGTCTCCAAAGCGTATGGCTTCATCGAGCACCACTCGCAGGATCGCGTCAAGATCGAGCGTCGCGGCTATCTCGCGCATCACCCGCTGAAGCGCTTTCAGCGCCCCGACACGGCGCAATTGCTCTGCACCGGGCTCGAGTTCAGCCTGGATGCTGGCGACCGGCGCCTCACCTTGGCGGTTGGACACTTCGATTTGACTCCCCGATACTGAGCGACTGTGGCTCTACGCTCCCAAAGCTGCCAGCAGGCGCCATGAATCCACGCCCTGCTACGTAAGGATGGCCTCGGCGCGCTCTAGGCGCTGCCGCGTCGCCGCGCCTCCGCCGCCGCCTCTGTGATCTCGCGGATGTCGGTGAAGGGCCCATCTTTCTCCGTGAGCGTCCCTATGGCGAGGCTCATAAGCGGTGCGTGCACTTTGTTGCCCTCATCATCTTCGACCAACAGGTATCCCTGCAGCCGCGTCATGAAGTCATAGTGGGTCCCGACATCTTTGCTGAAGTGTTGGACGATGGTCTCACGCAGCGCGTCAACCAGAGAAGCACGGGTGATCACGATGAAATCATCACCGCCGATATGTCCGACGAAATCGTTCTCGGTCCCCAACTCGTCCACAGCGTCGTTCAACACCATCCCTGTGAACCGCAGGACCTCTTCACCGGCAACAAACCCATAGGCTTCGTTGAACGCATCCAATCCCCGGATACCGGTGTACAGGATGCCCCAGGATTCGGCCTGCATAAGGTCACGGAGCTGCTGCTCGATCAGTCGCCCACTGGGAAGTCCCGTGGAAGGACTCGTCAGACTCGCCACTTCAGCACTCTGAATCGTGTTTCTCACACGCAGGCGCAGCTCTTCGACGTCGAACGGCTTCGTGATATAGTCATCGGCTCCGAGCTCGAGCCCGTGGATCTTGTCGCTACGCTCATCTTTTTGGGTCAAGAAGATGATAGGAATGTGGCTTGTTCGCAGGTTGGTGCGCAGGCGGCGGCAGACTTCGTAGCCGTCAATATCGGGCAACATGATGTCCAGAACTATGACATTGGGCATCCTCTGCCGGGTCATATCGAGCGCGACACTACCGCGAGGCGCGACGTAGACCTCGTACCCCTGCGACTTGAAGTAGAGTTCCAGCATGTTGGCGATATCGACATCATCTTCTACAACTAGGATGCGGCCACCGCTCATACGGCACCTCCTACCTGGGCTTGCGCCTTCACCTTGCTCATCAAGGAATCGTCTAGCTTCTTCTCAAAACTCCGCAGGGCGGCCAAGGCAAAGCCATGCTTGGTCGCCAGGGCGTCCGCTTCTTGAATCTGCGCCAGGGCAAGATCCTTGCCCACCGAGTAATCCTCGAAGATGCCCTCGAAAGCGAGGGTCATCGTCTCCGCTATGCAGGCATAAGTCAGATCCGGTGGCAGTCCGTAGTCGAACCCGAACCTCACGTCACCAGGAACGTGCACCAGCCCTCCATCGATCACCAGCACATCCTTGCGCATGCTGCTCACCCACTGGGAAACATCGCGCGGGCGCGAGACATCACAGACAATGGCGCCACGTTTGAGCATCGCCGGCTCGATCAGCGCACCGCCAGAGCTGGTGACCGTCACAACGATGTCGGCCCGCACGATGTCGGCTGCTGCTGTAGAGACAGTCACCGCATCGCACCCGGCTGCGCCTATGAGCCTGGCAGCCTGATTCAGACGGTCGTTGTCTCGCCCAACCAGCAACATCGCTGCCGCGTGGGGTGCCAGGAGCTGAGCTACGGCTTGTCCGATGGCGCCCGTCGCCCCAACGACCGCCACGAGCGACTGTGACGGCTCGACTGTCATCCTGCGGGCAGCTTCCAGCGTGGCTTGGACCGCGATCGCCGCCGTATAGCTGTCTCCGGACGTGACCGCGATCTCCAGCTCGCGCGCGATCGTCGTGCCACCGTCACCGACGACCGAAGTATAGGCCCCTAGCCCCAGGACTTTGGCCCCGAGGCTCTGTGCCAAATGCCCCGCTGCGATGATCTTGCGATAGACCTCGCGCACCGGAAGCGACAGCAGCCGGGGGACCGTATATGGAATGGCAATGAGCCAGCCTTCGATCTCTTTACCTGTAGCCGCAGATCGAGCACCCGTGACATGCGAGAGCTGTACCGGCGGCCAGAACCGCGACAGGAAGTGAATCGCGGATTCCGGCAATACTTTTCCCAGCCACGGGTACCTGCGCGCCACATCCCGCTTGGGTTCTATGGGATGGATGATGAAAGCGAAGGCATCCATCTCAGTCGCGGGGGTAGAGCCGCGGGTGTAGCTTGGCGCCATCTCGCAGCCTCAGATGATCACTGTCCTCCCACAGCACGTTGCGATCCACAACCCGGCGTTCTGGCGAGGCGAACAGAATGACGTCCGAATCGATCATCCGCGCCGGGAAGATCACGAGACCTGCCCCGAGCCTAACGTTATGTCCGATGGCTCCTCCCAGAGCCGTCATACCGGTATCTTCGAGCTTACCGCCAAAATGCGACCGGATAGGCTTATCGACCAGGTTGAAATCGGTAAAGGTATTGCCTGCGCCCACAAACGAGCCACGCCCCACAACGCACATCTGGAGACACGAGTTCTGCGCCACCATGCAGTTCTCCATCAGCACCGAGCGATAGAGCGAAGCCCTAAAGGGGAGAAAGGACCCATCGCCTACAACGCTCAACATCAGTTGGCAACCCAGGTCGATGGTCACGTTGTTGCCAATATAGCAGTTTCCAAGAACCACGTCGGGACCGATCCAGACATTGCCGCCGATGAAAGCCGGGCCCTGGATAACCGCCGTGGGATCGATGCTGCAGTTCTTGCCCACCTTGACCAAGGCTGACGAAGTGAGAACCTGTTTCCGCTCCAGCATACCTCGCCACAGCAGCTTCAGATTGAGGCCCAGGTCTCGCTCGGCCTGCTGTTCGAACCGGGCACCGATCGCGAAGATACCGAAATCGATATTGGCATGGAGGACATGGACCCAGTGCTCAACAGAAAGAAACGGCTTGGTGGGCAAGTCGTAGACGAGATCGCCATACTGGTTGGACATATGAGTGGGGACATGGTAGAAGCCGACCTCGCGCGGTTCGGTGTTTACCACCAGGGGCCGGACCACGGGCTCGATCCCGTAGGGATAGTACCACAGGTCCGCCACGTAGTAGTTTCCCTGCTGGCGGATTCCCCGTTGCAGATAGACAGCCCGTCCAGCGATGGCTGGATCGTCAAGAGCAAATGCCACCTGACATGCCTTACCCGATGCCCTAGCTCGATGGATAAACTCATCGATAAAGACACCGTCGAAGAACAGGTTGTCCCGGTAAACCAGCGTCTCTTCGCGGTCTCCTTGGATCTCGGAGAGGCTATCGACTTCGCGCTCCTCCGTTGTATAGCGCGCCAGGGTATCGCGCTGGTGCAGCCAAAGCGGTTTGGCAAGCACACTTAGCTCGCGAGCTGGCTCGTTGAACGGCGCGATCTTCCTGCGATTCCTCAGAATGACCTTACGCATGGTAGTATCCTAGGACGACAATTCCATAGGCGCCTTGTCGATGCAGATTGTGCAGACAGGGTCGCCACAGGCGATGCACGTCGTCTCTTCGACCACAAAATGGCGCCCGCGACTAATCCAGAACA
>Ga0123333_10004540_pt1 | contig 12969 bp, 13 predicted proteins | sample BioC12SIPDNA_3_FD_89957 | JGI IMG/M metagenome (GOLD analysis project Ga0123333, IMG submission 89957) | Anaerobic biogas reactor microbial communites from Washington, USA - Biogas_R2_B C12 SIP DNA | ecosystem: Engineered > Bioreactor > Anaerobic > Unclassified | place: Washington, USA...
CCCAGACGAACCAGGGCATGAACGATCTCCCGCAGGGTGAAAGCCGCGTGCAGACGCAGGCCATGTGCTGCCAAATCCTCCCGCCCTCCCTGCTCGCGATCGATCAAGACGACCACATCGTCGATCACCAGGCCGGCGGCGAGCAGAGGCGCCGCGGCCTCCAGCTTGCTGGCACCGGAACTGATCAGATCATCCACCAGCACTGCGCGCTCGCCGGGCTGAAAGTCTCCCTCGATCTGCCGCCGAGTGCCGTACTCCTTCACCTCCCGCCTGGGGTATATCAGCGGGTCCCTCGTGAGCAGCGCCACCGCCGTTCCGATCGGCAGCCCCGCGTAGGGTATCGCCGCGATGCGATCGTACTCTAGCGGCTGCAGCAGCGCCTGGTACTCTCGCGCCGCGAGCTCCAGCACGCGGGCGTCGCTCACTAGCCGGCGCAGATCCACATACACCGGCGAATGAGCACCCGAGTGCAGCACAAAGTCGCCGAGTTGCACGCACCCCGTCTCATGGAGCGCCTCGGCCAACTTGAGCAGGCGCGCCTCCCGCAGGCGCGCAGCCATCGCATCGCTCTGTGCGCCGGCGCGCGCCGCCTGGCGAGCGCGGTTGATCCCATCCCTCAGATCCAGCGCCGCCTGGCGCGGGCTGTCCGCATACAGGATGCCGCGTGAGGAGTTGACGATGACGCCCTGCCCATCGTCGCGGAGTCCTGCGGCGAGGGCGGCCTCGAGATCCCCGCCCTGTGCGCCCACTCCCGGGACAAGGAACCAGATGCCTGGGTTGCTCGCCCGAATCTCGGCCATAGACTGCGGGTAGGTCGCCCCGATTACCAGCCCAATCTCGCGTCCCTGAGCCCACTCTCCGGCGAGCTCGGCCACGTGATGGTACAGAGGGACCCCGTACTGCGCCCAGTCCTGAATCTCGCCCGCTCCCGGATTGGACGTCTTGCACAGCAGAAAGACCCCGCGGTCTTCGTAGGCCATGAACGGCGCCACGCCGTCGATTCCCAGATAAGGGTTCACCGTCAGCGCGTCAGCGCCCAACCGGTCGAAGACTCCCTGAGCGTACGCGGTGGCGGTAGACGTGATGTCATTCCGCTTGGCGTCCAGGAGTACGGGGATATCGTCGGGGATCGACTCGATGATCTCCTGGAGCGTGTCCAGGCCGTCGGGGCCCAGCGCCTCGTAGAAGGCCACATTGGGCTTGTATATGCAGGCCACGTCAGACGTCTGCTCAATCACATCTCGGATGAACTCAGCCACCGAGCCGTACCGCTCGGGGACCTGACCGGGGTGAGGATCCAGGCCCACACACAGCAGGCTATTCCGCTTCTCAATGCTCGCGCTCAACTTGGCCCAGAAAGTCATCGTCTCGCTCCTGCCTAGACTTTGCCCAGCACGGCTGCCAGGAGTGCCATACGTACGTACATCCCGTTCTCCATCTGTCGAAAATAGGCTGCCCGAGGATCATCGTCGACGTCGTAATGGATCTCGCCGACGCGGGGGAGCGGATGCATCAGCGCCATACGTGGCTTGGCCTGCTCCATGAGCTCGGGCGTGATCTCATAGTAGTCCTTCACAGCCTCGTACAGGCGGAGATCATCAAAGCGCTCCTTCTGCACGCGGGTGACGTAGATCACATCAGCGTCCGCGATGACATCCTGGAGGCGACCCGTCTCGCGCACCACCCGGCCAGAATCCTCGAGCTCTGCTTTCAGATCGGCAGGCAGCTGCAGTATGTCGGGCGCCACGAAGGTCATCTTCGTGTCATACAGCCGCAGCAGCCGCGCGAGCGAGTGGACCGTTCGGCCATTCCTCAGGTCTCCGACCATCGCCACGTGCAGGCCGTCGACAGCGCCCAGCTCGCTGTATATGGTATAGATATCCAACAACCCCTGCGTGGGGTGCTCGCCGGTGCCATCGCCGGCGCTGATCACGGGCTTGGTGGCATATCGCGCCGCGACGGCTGAAGCGCCGATCTCCGGGTGCCGCAGCACGATCACGTCTGCGTAGCACTGAAGGGTTCGGATCGTATCTGGAAGCGACTCGCCTTTACTGACCGAGGAGTACTGCACACCGTGAATCGGTATGACAGACCCCCCGAGCCGCTCCATCGCCGCAATAAACGACGATGAGGTCCTCGTGCTGGGCTCGTAGAACAGGTTGCCGAGCACATACCCCTTGAGGAGATCCGTTGCGCCCACCCGTTTGACCAGGCTGCGCATCTCATCAGCCACACCAAAGATGTAGGTGAGATCGTCGCGAGAGAACTGCATCACAGAGACAATGTCACGTCCGTAGAAGCTGGCCAGCCTGTCCGGCGCCAGACCCACCTTCTTCTGGCTCCCATTTGTCGCCATGTGCTCCCCTTTCTCCAATAGCCGTGACGAATTCCGCCGCGCCCGTCGTAAAGCCTGTCGCGCTAGCCTGCCCGAGCCAACGGCGCACCACTTCCCGCCTCTGCCCTCACCTGCCCATCCACGAATACGTCGCATTGTCGCAGGCGAACCCGCGCGATGCGGCCCAGTGCGGCCACGCCCTCGAAAGGCGACCATCCACACCGCGTCCGGTATCCCCCCCGCTCGAGGGTGTACCGTCCCTCATCAAGGTCAATGGTGACCTCCGTGTCGTCCGGCGCACGCAACTGGTGGATGCGAAGAGGCCCGTAATATACGAGCTCCATGAGTCGCTCCAGGACAAGCCGCCCGTCGTCAACGGCCGCCAACAGGAGAGGAAGGGTCGTCTCCAGCCCTGGCACGCCAGGAGGAGGTTTCTTGCCCGCCTTTTCCTCGAGAGTGTGAGGAGCGTGATCGGTAGCAATGAGGTCCACCAGATCCAGCCTCTCCCAGAACAGCGCCCGTTTGCGCTCTGTCACCAACGGAGGCTTCATCTGTGCGAGAGAACCCAGCCGCAGTATGGCCTCATCGGACAACAGCAGATGGTGCGGTGTGACCTCGCAGCTCACGTCCACTCCGCGCTGGCGCGCCGCATCGATGACCAGCAGGTCATCCGGGTCCGGCACGTGGCACACGTGCAGCCTCTGGCCGTATCGCTCCGCCAAAGAGATCGCCGCACGTATGGAGTCGCTCTCACCGTGAATCGCGATGCGGCCGGGCCCCGGCCAGGCCTCAAACAGGGCGGCGAGATGTGCGGGCTCATAGTTCCTGAGGTCGCCAAAGGTCTCGTCCAGATACAGCTTGAGGCCAACCGCATGCGGAGCCATCGCGATCACATCCTCCAGCGACGTGCCATCCGACCCAGCAAAAAGGCCGTAGTCGGCTACGGCCTTTTCCTCAAAGAGCTTGCGCTTGGCCGCCAACCGATCCGGCCTGACGATCGGCGGAGTGTTGTTCGGCATATCCAGAACCCCAATCACTCCGCCCGCGAGAGCTGCCACAGTCCCGCTATAGATATCTTCCTTGTGCGTCGCCCCCGGCTCTCTGAGGTGGACATGCGCGTCCACCATCCCCGGGATTCTCAGTTGGCTCATCGCATGTCCGTTCCGCAGATATCTGCATACGGCGTCTCTATGCTATCCGGCCGATTATACCATCGGGCTCTTTGCAGAGCAATCGAGAGCGCGAACGCGAGCTATGCCACTCACCAAAGCGTAAAGCCCCCGTCTACCACCAACTCATGTCCTGTCACAAAGTCTGAGGCCGGAGAGGCCAGGTAGATCAGAGCCCCCTGAAGATCCGAGGTCTCTGCCATGCGCCCCATCGGTGTATCCTCGAGCCAGCCGGGCACCAGATGTGACACCTGATCAACCAGCGAGGTGCGCGTGTAGCCCGGGCTGATGCAGTTGACGCGCACGCCCCGGTCCGCCCACTCTGTAGCCAGTGAGTGCGTCAGATGTACAACACCCGCCTTGGAGGCATTGTACGATACCTGCTTCTGCGGTCGATTCACGATCCGGGCCGACATGGAAGCCGTGTTGATGATCTTGCCGTAGCCTTGGGCGAGCATCACACGACCTTCTGCGCGGCAGCAGTAGAACACGGCATCCAGGTTAAGCGACAGAACGTCACGCCACTGCGCATCGGACATCTCCTCGCCGGGAGCCCACAGTCCCATTCCCGCGTTGTTCACGCCGATATCCAGCCTTCCCCAGGCGGATACCACCGCCTCTACCATCGCACTCGCCTGATCAGAGTCGCGCACATCTATCGTCAGCGCCAGTGACCGTACGCCACGCTCTGCGACCTCTGCCGCCGCTACGCTGGCCGTTTCTGGATTGATGTCCACGACGGCCACGTCAGCTCCCGCCTCTGCCAGGGCCATGGCGTAAGCATGCCCGATCCCCTGGCCGGCCCCTGTTACCAGTGATGTGCGTCCAGCCAGCGAAAACCGGTCGAGAATACCCATATCCGTTCTCCCTCCCCTCGTCTTGCTCCTGTGTCCCCTGATGTTTACAGGTCGAACTCGGCCACCACAAAGGTGTGGTCGGAGGGCCTCTCCGCCCTGCGGGCATCCAGGTCGATCCATGCCCGTGTGGAGCGCGCCGCCAGCCCCGGGGTGGCGAGCAAGTGGTCGATCCGCCAGCCTACCCCCCGATCCACAGCGTTCCTGACGCGATAGTCGTAATAGCTGTACTGGTCCGGAACATCGGCATGGTGTAGGCGAAACACGTCAACCAAGCCCCAAGCGCACATGTGGGCATAGGCCTCGCGCACGGACGGATGAAAGTCAACATGCTCGGCGTTGGCCTTCGGATCATGAATGTCAATGGGCTCCGGCGCTACGTTCAGATCACCACACAGGATCAGATCGTCCGCTGTCGTATGGTGCCTCTCTAGGAGCGCTCGCAGACGGCCGAGCCATGCGAGCTTGTAGGCGAACATCTCATGATCAATCGATCGGCCCTGTGGCACGTAGGCCGATATCACATTGATGCCCTGAATGCGTGCCCTGAGCAGCCTGGGGCAATCGGGCGGACCGTCATCGTCAAGACCGCACAGGACATCCTCGGGCGGCGTACGGCTGATGATGGCGACCCCGGCGTGTGACTTTTGGCCGGAAAAGGCGACATGGAGCCCAGCCTCCTGGAAGGCCTCCTGCGGGAAATCCGAATCCTGGACCTTGGTTTCCTGAACGCAGAGGACATCCGCCTGTGTTGCCGACATCCAACCCAGAATCTGATCCAGCCGAGTACGGATCGAGTTGGCGTTAAAGGTGGCGATCTGAATCTTGCTAGGGTTCTCTGGCATTAGTCGCTCCTCATTTGCGTCGCGATCTCATTATATAGCGGGGCGAGGGCCTCGTAGGCCGCACAGAATAGCGGGTAGAGAGCGTCATATCCCTGAACGTTATCCGCGCCCGGCGTTTCTGCAGGATCGGCCGGCGCCCACTCGGAAGCCACTGAGTATCCCGGCAGCAGGCCGACGCCGACTCCGGCGGCGATCGCCGCGCCCAGCGAGGTGGCCTCCACAGCGAGCCCAGGCCGTGCCAGGGGCACGTCCAGCACATCCGCGAGGATCTGCCTCCAGACCGGAGAGCGAGCCCCGCCGCCAATCACTCGCAGGCTATCGATCCGAGCATCCTGTCGCCGAAAGGCGCCCAGTATGGTTCTGAGATTGTAGGCCACCCCCTCAAGTACGGCGCGCGCCAACTCACCGCGACCGTGGACCATGGAGAGCCCGATGAAACAGCCTCTCGCGTTTGGGTTCCAGTGCGGACTGCGCTCGCCAATGAGGTAAGGGAGAAAGAACAACCCCCGTGAGCCGGCTGGAACCTGAGAGGCCAGGTCGTCCAGTTCCGCATGCGCAGCGTCAGTCGCGCTGCCGCGGAATAACTTCTCAAGCCAGTCATAGGCTCCGCCCGCGCTTTGCATGGTACCCGTGGGGAACAGATAGGACGGATCCAGGTGAGCAAAGGTAAAGGTACGCTGCTCCGGATCATAGAGAGGCTCGGTCGACACATGGGATATCCACGAGGACGACCCGATGTAGCAGTAGGCATCTTGAGGGCGCACAACGCCCGCTCCCACCGTGGCGCAGGCGCCATCTCCTCCGCCGATGACCACAGGCGTTCCTGCTGCCAGCCCAGTCTCTTCCGCGGCCTCACGCGTTACGCCCCCAATGACGGTGGCAGAGGGGACCACCTCTGGCAGCAGACTGGGCTCCAGCTCCAGCCGTGACAGAATCCCCTCAGCCCATTTCCGGGCTCGGAGATCGAATAGGTTCGTGCCTGAGGCATCCGAGTAATCGGTGGCCATGGCACCGCAAAGGCGGAAAGCCGTATAGTCCTTGGCCTGCAGAACCCTTGCGGTCGCCGCGTAGAGATCCGGCTGATGACATCGCTGCCAGAGCAGTTTGGCCGCGGTGTAGCTCGGGCTGACGCGATGGCCGGTGATCCGGTACATCTCATCTACACCGATCCTGTCAGCGACAGCTGACGCCTCTTGCTGCGCCCGCTGGTCCGCCCAGATGATGGCCCTGGACAGTGGGATTCCGTGACGATCCACCAGGAGACAGCCCATCATCTGGCCGGAAAAGCCGATGGCGGCCACATCGCTCGCCTCCCGACCGCAGAGGCCGAGTAGCTTGCGGGTGGAAGAGACAACGGCCCGCCACCAATCGAACGGATCCTGTTCGGCCCAGCCAGGGTGCGGGTACTCAGTGCCATACGGACTGGATGCACTGGCCACCAGCGTGCCGCTCGCGTCGAACATAGAGGCCTTGTTGCCGGTGGTCCCCAAGTCATGTGCCAGGATCAAGTCCTTCATCCTGCCTCCGTGTACGCCCGGCTGACCATTACGGCTAGCCCGCCCTACCCGGCTCAATGCGCCGCGGGGCGCGCCGCGCGGATCCGCCTTCCGGAAGACCAGTTCGCCGGAGGAGGGCAGCTTCCGTCCCGACCCCGCAGATGCCTGCCCCCGCGTCCGTCTCGCGCCCGCCTATGGAGGCCCTGTGCGCAAGACAGCCCAACGGGAAGGCACCTAACCCTCCCTCGGGCACCTATCGGCGCGTTACGGGGCATGCAGCATGGTCCCAGATCACGGGGCGCGAGCCATACCCTACAGTCTCACCGGTGCCCCGACGGTACCGCGTCTCCCATCGGCTCGACCGGCCGAGCAGCCCAACAGAACGCCGTGGAGAGCATCCTGATGTCGCACTGGCTGCAGCATCAGGCCGAGTCCCCGAACGCGCTGGCGAGGCTCGTCGCTGCGAAATCGAGAGCCCCGACGCCGGGCCCGACCATCGAGGTCCCGAGACGAACAGGCGACGATCACGCCGGCTCCACGCGCCCGTACGAATACCGGAATCCCGAGCAGCCGTCAAGCAAATCTCCCCGCCCGTAGCACACGGCTCGCGCGCGTGCTATACTCGGGCGCACCAAACCAGAACCGAGGATCTCCATGACACAGACCCTGACACAACGCGTTGCGCCGTTTCTTGTGGCCCTTTGCGCCGCGATCGTCCTGATCGTCTCGCCCCTGCATGTGCTGTTCCGCCCCAGCTATGCCCGCTACCAGTACGCCCGGGGCGGGTTCCCGGCCTCCAGCCGGTTCACGCCGGACGAACGGGCCCGGCTCTCAGATACCATTCTGCGCTATATGGAGGGGAGCGCCGCGCTGGAAGAGATGGCCTCCATGGAGACCGATAACGGCTCCACCGCGTTGCGGCCATCGGAAGTGGAGCACCTGGTCGACGTGAAGGCGGTTGTGCGGGGGCTTTACGTCACGCAGGCGGTGGCGCTGGCTGTGGGCGCACTCGCCTTTGGCATACTCCTCCGAGGACATGCCCAGCATCTTGCGACGGGGATCCGGGTCGGCGTGGGTTTGACGGCGGGGCTACTAGTCACCATCGGCGCGGCCGCAGCAGTGGATTTCGATCGGTTCTTTACGATCTTCCATGGCGTATTCTTTGAGGCGGGCACCTGGACCTTTTTCTACGAGGACACGCTGATCCAACTCTACCCCCTGCCCTTCTGGGTGTCCGCCGTCACTCACCTCCTGATCCTGATCGCTGCGCTGGGAGTGCTGCTGCTGGGCCTGGCGGGGATCATCGCCTCTCGCTCTCGCCGCGTGGAAGCGACATGATCACCCCCGAGCAGGCTCGCGCCTACTATGGTGACAATGACTCTGCTCACGATTTCGACCACGTGCTGCGCGTAACCCGGATCGCTGAACGGCTAGCATTGGAGGAAGGGGCGGATCTAGAAGTCGTGAGGACCGCCGCGCTGCTCCATGACATCGCCCGCGCAGAACAGGAACGCACCGGGATCAGTCACGCCGAACTGGGTGCACAGGCTGCGCGTCGCATTCTGTGCGGGTTCCCGGAGGACCGCGTCGAGGCCGTCACCAGCGCCATCCGCCAACACCGATTTCGCGGAAGTGACCCGCCGACCAGCATAGAAGCCAGAGTGCTCTACGATGCGGACAAACTGGACGCAATCGGCGCCGTCGGCGTGGCTCGTGCCTACCTCTATGGCGGACAACAGCACCAGAGGCTCTGGGCATCGGTGGAATCCGCCGATGCCGCGCTGGATGTATCGGTGGCAGAGGCGGGTGTCGCCGCTGGGCAATACACAGCCGTACACGAGTACATGTTCAAGCTGGCCAAGCTCTGTGACGTTATGCTCACCGAGAGCGGCAGGAGAATGGCCCGTGGGCGCCATCGATTCATGGTGCAATTCTTTGAGCGACTGGAGCGTGAGGTAAGCGGCGAGTTGTAGGAGATCTAGAGCGCTGCCCGGCGCTCGCCTTCGCGGGCCACCAGCAGATCTAGCGTGGTGCTCTTTAGGATGTCGTGCGTCGCCGCGGTGACGCGCTCCCAAACCTCCCGCATGGGACAGGTCGCACCATAGGGGCAATCGTCTTCGACATCAGCCTGAACGCAGGCAACCGGTGCCAGAGGGCCTTCGAGCGCAATCACGGCCTCGGCCACGCTGATCGCCGAAGGAGCGCGCGCCAGCATGTGCCCTCCCTGAGGTCCCCTCCGACTGCGGATGATCCCTGCCTTGCGCAGCGTGATCAGGAGTTGATAGAGGTAGTTCTCCGGGATTCCCCTCGCCGTGGCGATCTCGGTGCTCTGCACGTATCCTTCGCCATAGCGCCTGCTCAGTTCCAGCAGCGCCCTGATGCCGTATTCGCCTTTGGTAGATATCTTCATGACCTACATCCGCCGGCCCCAGCCGAATAACAGGTTGTCTATCAAGTTACTGAGATTATACCACTGCGGAGAACGCTGTCAAGCTACTTGATGATGGACCCTCACGCACCCTGTGTGATCGTCGATTGTCGCCGCCCAGTACCCGTGGTACTATCCGACCATGAGCCGCGCCGACACTCTTGCGCACTACCTTCTCAGGTCGCTCAACAAGGCGCAACGTCACTACCGCCTGTTCGAGGATGGTGACCGCGTCCTCGTCGCCGTCTCCGGCGGCAAGGACAGCATGACTCTGCTCGACCTGCTTCACCGCCGGCAGACAACCGGTCCCGAGCGCCTCGAGTTGCACGCCGGCCACATCGTTGACGACTCGCATTGCGGGCAGGCGGTTCCAGAGCCCTGGCTTGCTCAGTGGTGCGCTGAACGCGCCATACCGTTGCACTTGGCACCACCCTCGAACACTGAACGCCCCACCCTGTCACCCCGGAATCCATGCTTCTGGTGCGCCTGGTCAAGGCGCAAAGCGCTCTTCGAGATGGCCAAGCGCGTCTCCTGCCGAACCCTGGCCTTTGGCCATCACGCCGACGATGTCGCGGAGACAACGCTGATGAACCTGCTCTACAGCGGACGGGTAGATACCATGCAGGCGCGCTCCGAGTTGTTCGATGGAGACTTGCTGCTGATACGCCCGCTGGCGTTTGTCGAAGAACGAGATATCCGCGACTATGTCCGGGCAAGCGAATATCCACTCGAGGGTGAGCCCTGTCCCGAAGGGGCCCAATCCCGGCGGGCCTTTGTGAAACGCGTTCTGAGGGAGGCAGAGACGCAGCATCATGACGTCAAGCGCTCGATGTACAGTGCCCTTCAGCGCGCCGGAAAGCTGGCATGTGCTCAAAATGAGGTCCGCGCTGGCGGAGACGATCCCCGATGAAGGAGGACCAGGTGCCAGAACAATGCGTTTCCTGCAGTTACTATGATCAGGCAGGGCCAGAAAACACAGAGAGAACGCTCGCGCTGGCGGGCGCCAGGGCGTCCCAGCTGGGTATTGGGTTCATCGTCGTGGCGAGCACGACTGGGGAGACCGGCCTGAAGGCAGTGAATAGGCTCAGCGCTCCCGGGCGCGAGATCGTCGTCGTGAGCCACTCGACGGGTTTTGCCGCTCCAAACGAGCAGGAGCTCACGAAGGAGAACCGCGCCGCCATCGAAGCCGCAGGCGGCGTGGTCCTTACAGCCCAGCACGCGCTGGGCGGCCTGAACCGCGCGATCCGTCGCAAGCTCGGCACGTACCAGATCGACGAAATCGTCGCCTACGTGTTGCGGAGCTTTGGTCAGGGGATCAAGGTGGCCTGCGAGATCACCGCGATGGCCGCTGATGCCGGACTCGTTCCGGCGGGCGAAGAGGTCATCGCAATCGGGGGCACAGGGCGAGGCGCCGATACGGCCGCCCTCTTGCTTTCGGCCAACGTGCAGGACTTTTTCGACTTGAGAGTGCTCGAGGTCCTCTGCAAGCCGCGTGCATGGAACTAGAGTGCAGAAGCGAGAACAGCTGGGGTGCTATACGGCTGGATCCCAGGGCGCTGTACCACTGGCGTTGAGTGCGGCCTCTCCCTTGAGCAACTCCGCCGTTGCCCGCGTGTTCTCCTCGATCGCCAAAGCCAACTGAACGCAATCGGCCACTGCGCTGAGCGCGACGTACATCAGTAGCGCCACAGCAGCCAGTGTGAGAGCCATGAGCAACGCCCCGGGCAACCCGGCCAGCGCGGATGCCAGGGCTCCCGCCTGAGGAACGCGGATGTTCCCGCCGATGACGGTGACCAGAATGACTCCCAGACTCGCCAGGATCCCTGCGATCAAGGCGACCCACGCAAAGACGCGGTAGAGCGAAGAGATAAACCGGAGTGCACCGTATGGCTTCATGCAGACTCTCCTTCATGCCGACTTGGCAACGAGCGGGCCCTCTGGCGGACGTGCCACATACTAGCCCCGCATACAAGGGCGGTCAAGCGTTCAGCGGCCTCTGTCAACAGAGCCTTCGAGCCTTCATCTCTGCGCAGGCGTCACGTGGAAGGCGTTGACGTGGCCAAGGGCGCGTCACGCGATCTCACGCCTCTTGCCGTACTGGCAGACGACCTGACCGGCGCCATGGACGCCGGCCTCCAGTTCGCACTAAGCGGGCTTGAGACCCTGGTGCAAGTCGGTGAGGGCCACCGTGATACGCGGGTGCTGGTCATGACCAGTGAGAGCCGCGAGCTCACGCCGAGTGAGGCCGTGGCCCGCGTGCGCCAAGCGCTCCCTCAACTCGACGGTCGGCGGATCTACAAAAAGATCGATTCGACCCTGCGCGGTCCGGTCGGGTACGAGCTCCGCGCCCTGCTCTACGCCTTGGCATTGCGCGGCATCGTAGTCTCTCCCGCCTTCCCGGAAGGCGGACGTACCACGCTACACGGTGACATACTGGTACAGGGCCAGCCGCTCGCGCAGAGTGCGATCCGGAGCGATCCGCGCTGGCCGATGACCGAATCGCACCTGCCGACGCTCCTGATGCAGCAATCCGGGATGGAGGCCGGCCATATACCTCTGGACGCGGTGACGCGAGGACCCGGCCCGCTGCGCGCGGCGATCACGGCTTGCCGGTCTCGTCTGGTCGTTGTGGACGCCTGCACAGAGGGCGACCTGCGCACCATCGCATTCGTTGTGCACGGGCTGGGCGCCGGATGGCTTCCCTGCGGATCGGCGGGTCTGGCCAAGGCGTGGGCCTCTCTCTACAGCGCGAAGGAGCCGGGTGGACCGGTGTGGACGGGCCAAGCCCGCAAACCGCTGCTGCTCATCTCCGGGAGCCGGAACCCGACCTCCATGGTGCAGGTCAGAGAACTGGAGCGGTCCGGGATTCCGGCCGTACAGCTCAGCAGCCAACGGAGCTACACACCGAGTGAAGAGATCGATCGCCTGGCCCAGGAGGTGACGCTGTTGCTACGGAGCGGCAGTGATGTGATACTAGAGTCGTCATCAACGGAGTACTTAGCCGGCGGGGGCCACCGTGTGGCCGCAATCCTGGCAGAGGCGGCATGCCTCGCGATCCAACAGGACCTGGTCGGTGGACTCTTTATCACCGGCGGCGAGGTAGCGCTGGCCGTCTGCCACGCAGTCGGCGCCGATGCCGTGCGAATCCTGGAAGCCATCGAGCCGGGCGTTCCCGGCGGCCTGCTCATAGGCGGTCTGGCCGAAGGGTTGCCGGTCGTCACCAAGGCGGGAGGTTTCGGAAGCCCGTCGGTAATGCTGGATGCGCGGCACTGGCTGCGCCAGGGCGCAAAGCAGCCAAGAGCATTCCTAGCGACAGGAGGGGGCAAATGAGCGAAAGACCGCTGCTCGGGGTGACGATGGGCGATCCCAGTGGAAGCGGATCAGAGATCGTCGTCAAGGCCTGGGCAGATCCGGCGGTGCGGCGCACAGCGCGCCTCGTCGTTCTGGGCGATGCCGGCTGGATGTCCAAAGCGATCCGCCTGGTCGGATCGGAGGCAAAGGTCCACGCCATCCACGATGTAGCGCAGGCACGCTTTGCAGAGGACGCCATCGACGTACTGCAGGCCACCAATGTCGATCTCTCGGATGTCGTCTACGGCCAGGTTCAGGCCAAGGCCGGCCAGGTGGCCTATGACACCGTGATCGCCGCCATAGATCTGGCGATGGCCGGGCAGATAGATGCGCTCGTCACCTCTGCAATCAACAAAGAGGCGCTCAACCTCGCTGGACACCACTATGACGGCCATACCGGACTCCTCGCATACCGCACGGGAGCCCGGAGCGTGGCGATGATGCTCGCAGCGGGGACCTTTCGCGTCACCCATGTGAGCACGCACTGCTCC
>Ga0123333_10004541_pt1 | contig 12968 bp, 10 predicted proteins | sample BioC12SIPDNA_3_FD_89957 | JGI IMG/M metagenome (GOLD analysis project Ga0123333, IMG submission 89957) | Anaerobic biogas reactor microbial communites from Washington, USA - Biogas_R2_B C12 SIP DNA | ecosystem: Engineered > Bioreactor > Anaerobic > Unclassified | place: Washington, USA...
ATAGGAGCGTGATAAAATGATGACAGGTGCCCCTTTCGCGTTGTACATGAAGCGGCGCTGTTGTGTAGCATTCCATCCTCTTGACCACCTGTCACCAGATTCAGTTCTTATCCCTATAACATCACGAACTTGAACAGTGAGGTGTATGAACATGAAAAAACTGGCACTATTTCTGGTGCTGGTCGTTTTCCTTGTTTGCGGTACTCCGGTCAGCGCCGGCATTGAACCAGTCCCCTGGATCATCGGAAAACTGGGGGCGATCGAAAGCCAAATGACCGTTGTCGACCAGCGCATCAACGCCGCTTTTACCCGCATGGGCATCGAGCCTTCCCCCTTCACCCCGTTTGTCAACCAGATGGGGGCGATCGACAACCAGCTGAACCATGTGAACCGGCGTTTGACAGAGGTGTTCGTTGACATCGATACGATCGGTCTCGGATCGGATCTAGAGATTGAGCTCGCCTTGTCACAAGTCCTGCAGGCAACCAGCCAGATTATGCTTACGCTTCGGATCAACACCGCAATCTGGGCGGGTCTGCTGCCCATTGAAGCTCAGGCCATCCTGACCCAGGTCTCCGCCGGCATCGAGGCGATCAGTGATTTGTTCGAGCCTTACAATCCGGTTCTGGCGACACCGACAGGATTGCGTGTCGTCGATGAGTCGCTCGCATTTCAACTGGAATTGAACTGGGATCCGGTTGTGAATGCCAGCGGATACGAGGTGCAATGGTCGGCATCCTCAACAGGACCGTGGCTGGATTTCGCATCTCCTGTCACCCAGACCAAAGCCTTTGACATGCCGGACCCCTGGGACCAGTACCGCTTTTACCGGGTACGGGCGTATCGCACCTATGGCACGGCACAATGGGCCAGCGCCTGGACCGACCCGGTCGGCGGAACCCAAAACAGTTCGGTCGTGCCCAGCAACTTCAGTGCGACCAGCACAGCAACATCGATCACAGTCAACTGGCATGCAACTTATGCGGCCAGCGGCTACCAAGTCAATGTCATCCGCCAGGATATCCTGCACATCTACACGCAGACGACAGGCACAACGGTCACGGTAAGCGGTCTGTCGCCTGATACAGATTATTATGTCGAAGTCTTCTCCTATCAGCTCCCGCCGGCGGGAAGCACCGGCGACACAGTATTCGGACCGCACACACCGCCGCTCTATGTTAAGACCAAACCGATCAGCTGACGCCTCATGCGGCAAATCTTTTCACTGCCCGGCAGGACTTCCATGAACAGGAGCCATGCCGGGCTTTTTTGCTGCATCCAAGAACACGCGCGATTGATATCGTGCAAATGAATCTGCTTAACGATGCAGCACTAATGCCGGCAATAACATATCGGCTGGGGCTTTCAAATCTTTGATCTAGCCTTAAGATCGTTAAAAACCGTAGGAACGGCGGGGATCGCCTCGTCAACAAAAGAAACTGCTGCGGATTTCAATGTTGTGTTTGCAGGCAGGTTCTGTTCCCAAGAATCTTCTGACTTCAGGCATAGGAGAAAAAACCATTCACCCGTTTACAAAAAAGTCCTCCAGGCATATCGGTACAAGGAATTTCAGATACGCGCTTGACAACCCGGACGTTTTCATCAACGATGGAATCACAGACCGATCCATGGTTCCCGAGTTGTTTGCCGCCCGTTTTAACCTGCCTACAGGAGGACAAGCCCATGCCACATCCCATGATCGCTGTAGCCAACAATGCCGAGATGACCATCGTGCTCAGCCAGCAGGCCGGCCTTCAGGAAGAAAACGCCGCAAAAGAGCTGCTCTACTACCTGGAACGCATCACCGGAGCCTGTTTTTCGATCGAAAAGGCCGCGTCAGCCCAGGCGGTGCCAACGCCTGCGATCGCGCTGGGCGAAGCCGCGCTCTGGCTGGGTCTTGATGAACCCCGGGGATTGGGCGAAGACGGTTTCGTGATCCGCACCCTGGGCGATAGCCTGGCACTTTTCGGCGGGTGCCGCGGCATACTTTACGCGGCTTACGAGCTGCTCGAGCGACTCGGCTGCCGTTTCTTCACGCCTCTGTGCGAAAAAGTGCCGACCTGCGAGAATCTGGAATTGCCCGACATGGACTGCCGGCAGGTGCCGGTGCTGGAATACCGCTACCACAATTATAAAGATTTCACGGATTACCCGAGATTTTCGGTCAAGCGGCGCATCAACGGTCCGGTTCCGATCGGCGAGGACTGGGGCGGCCACCTGGCCTACGCCTGGTTCGTGCACACGTTCGAACGCAACATCCTCAATCCGGCCGACGTGTTCGACGAGCACCCGGAATATTTCTCCATGGTCAGTGGCAAGAGGCTGCGGGAACGGACCCAGCTCTGCCTGACCAACCCGGATGTGCTTCGGATCACGATCGAAAAGGTTAAAAAGGCTTTGGCGGACAACCCAACGTGCCGCCTGATCTCGGTTTCACAAAACGACTGGGCCAATAATTGCACGTGTGACAGCTGCCGCAAAATCGACGAAGAAGAAGGCAGCAGCGCCGGCAGCCTGATCTGGTTTGTCAACCAGGTCGCCGAGGCAATCGAGAAGGATTTCCCCGACGCGATCATCGATACGCTGGCCTACCAGTACAGCCGGCCGGCTCCGCGCAAGATTCGGCCCCGCCATAATGTCTGCGTGCGCCTGTGCTCGATCGAAGCCTGCTTCATGCATTCGTTTGAAACCTGCGACGACGCCACGCGCGCGGTCAGGCGCCCGGATGGCACCGCCTCCCGCTTCATCACGGACCTTAAGGACTGGGCCAAGGTCTGCGACCGGCTTTACATTTGGGACTACACGACCTGCTTTGCCCACTACCCGATGCCCTTCCCCAACTGGAACGTCCTGCAGCCGAATATGCAGGCCTTCGTGCGCAACAACGTCAAGGGTGTTTTCGAACAGGCCTGCGGGGCAGCCGGCGGCAGCACCGACCTCAACGAACTGCGCGCCTACCTGATCGCCAAGCTGCTCTGGGATCCTGACTGTGATCTGGAAGCACACATGCAGGACTTCTTGAACACGTTCTATGGGGCGGCAGGCCCTGAGATCCGCCGTTACATCCGCCTGCTGACGGACATCGTCCGGCAGGAGAACATCCATGTAGGCTTCAACGACTCGTGCGACCGGCCATACCTGACCCCCGAACGCCTCGGCCAGTACAACGCGATCCTGGATCGGGCTGCCGAAAAAGTCCAGGGGGACCCGATCCTTCTGACCCGCGTTGAAAAGGCCCGCCTATCCCTGCGCTGGGTATGGATCAAGAACCGGGCCATGCTGGAAGGCAAGCGCGACACGGCTGAAATCAACCGGTTTTTTGCCGACTGGAAAGCGCACGGCCTGACCCGGATCGACGAGTGGGTCAGTGAGCAAACCACCCACAAGGCCCTGCTGCATCCGGTCTGGCGCGGCACCGACTTCCTAAAGGACTGGTGGGAAGAGGGCAAAGAACAACATTAAGGCAGATGGGCCATCGTCTCCTGGTTCCGGGCCAATAAACCGGCCAGCACCATGATCGCGCTGACCAGAACAAACGTCGGCTCAAAGCCGATCCGGCTGATCAAAAGACCGCCGGCAAAAGGCAAGATGACGCTCAAGATGTTCAGCGACCCGCGGATCCCCAGGTATTCGGTGCGGCTCTCCTCCGGTGCGATGTCCAGAAGGTACGGCTCGAAGCCGATCCGGCGGCCGCTGATGATGAACCCGATCAGGAAAAAGACGATTCCATAAAGCACGGGATTGGTCCGGATCAGCAAAATCGCGATCAGGGGGACCGCGGCGCCCATAAAAATGCAGGATCTGACGATGACGCGCGCCGCGGCGCGGGCGGCGATGCGGCCCCAGACAAAGCTGGACAAGACGGTTCCGGTCACCTGGACCAGCAAGTAAGGGCCCAGATACGACCCCGCCTCGGGAAACCTTTCCTTGGCCAGCAGCATGTAGAACGGGAGCGCCATGACGCTGAAGCTGGCCATGTTCTCGATCAGGATGAAACGCCGGAACGTTTTGTCGGCCTTGATGATGCCCGGAACCTGTCGGACATAGGCCAGAAACCCTTGCGGCTGCCGGACCGGAGATGGCGACATTGGTTCACGGATGCCAAAAAAACCAATCGAGGCGACAGCCAGGCCGATGAAGCCGATCCCCAGGCTCAGCGCATAGTTGTTTGGAAACGCGAGCGCACCTGGCTTAAACAAACCGGCGATCACGAAGCCGCCGCCAAACGCGGCCACACTGCCGAAAAACTGCTTGACCGCGTACAGCCGGGTTCTTTGCGCGCCGGCCAGCACTTTCCCCATCACATCCGCATAGGCGATCCCGGCGAACCCGGCGCTGATCGAAAACAGGAACACCCAGAAAAAAAACGTCGTCATCGCCAGTTTCGGGTTGCTCACGCCCCAGAGCCAGGTGGACAGCGCCATGCCGAGAAAAGCCGCCGAGCGCATGTAGATGCCGAGCAGGAGGTATTTTTTCTTATAGGGCCGGGTCTTCAGGACATGGCTGAACACCAGGTTGAAAACCAGCGGCGCACCCAGCATGATCGAGTAAAGCAACCCGAAAAGGGCTTTGGATTCGGTCAGTTCGGAAACCAGCGCAGGAAAGACCGTGTTCAAATCGAGCATCGACATCGTGAGAGCCAGGAAAAAACCGTGCCAGATGTAGGCAAAATAAACCGCTCTGGCCTGACCGGTCAGAGTCGCACGCGGATCGCCGCCGGTTCTATTTTGGTTTTGGCGCAACAGCTTTTTCATCAAGGCAACCTTCTATGCTGGTGTTACCAGAATAGACCACAGAACCGGTAAAAACAAGCAATCACGCGCTGGAGTCTGCCCATGCGCCTGTTTTCCTGTTATGATCAAACGAGACCAGTTGAAGGAGGCTTTCCTCATGAACAGCCGTGATCTTGTGTATCGGACCCTGGAATTTCAAAACGCGGACGGCCGGGTCCCCCGCCAGCTTTGGACCCTGCCCTGGGCTGAGCAGCACCACGCCGCGGCGCTGGCTGAAATATACAACGAATTTCCACCGGACCTGGCCGGCGTCAACGGGTATCTGCGCGAACGGCCCAGGACAGTCGGGGACCCGTACGAAACCGGGCTGTTCGTCGACGAATGGGGTGCCGAATTCGTCAATTTGCAGCGCGGGGTGATCGGCGAAGTGAAAGAACCCCTGATCCAGGACGAGGACTGGGCGGACGCCGACCGGGCGCACATCCCGGTCGAATGGCTGACCATCGACCGGGACCGGATCAACCGCGACTGCGCAGCCAGCACGTCCTTCGTGATGGGTGGCTGCAATCCGCGCCCGTTTGAGCAACTCCAGTTTCTGCGCGGGACAGAGGCGCTCTTCGTGGACCTGGCGCTCGGCAATCCCGGCCTGCACCGGTTTCTCGACCGGATGCACGACTTTTACTGCCAGTGGGTCGAAGCCTGGGCCAGAACCGATGTCGACGCCGTGTCCATGATGGACGACTGGGGCAGCCAGCGCAGCCTCCTGATCGACCCGGACCTCTGGCGGCGCGTCTTCAAGCCGCTCTACCGCGACTACATCGCCATCGCGCACCGCTACGGCAAGAAGATGTTCATGCACTCGGACGGTTACACGCTGCAGATCCTGCCCGATCTGGTCGAACTGGGCCTGGACGCGTTCAACACGCAGATTTTCTGTATCGGCATCGAGCAGCTGGCCGCTTTTCGCGGCAAGATCACCTTCTGGGGCGAGGTCGACCGGCAGCACCTGCTTGTGGATGCCCCGGTCGAAGACGTCCGGGCCGCGATCCGGCTCGTGGACCGGACCTTGTGGCAAAACGGCGGCTGCATCGCCCAGTGCGAGTTTGGCGCGGGCGGCAGGCCGGAAAATGTCCGGGCCGTGTTCGAGACCTGGTGCGACCTGCATGGGTGACCTTACCGTCCAACGATGCAATCCGAAAAAGACAACCGCGCCCGAATAATCCATTGGTTTTGTGCGCTGTTCGGGTTACCTTGAATCGGGGCAGATGACTGGCAGATGGCTACCCGACGCCATCCCGGCCATAGCCTGGGGAGGTTACCATGAAGAAGCTCATGCTCGTCGGCGGAACCGGCTGCATCAGCGGCGGTATTGCCGATTTGGCGGTGCGCAGCGGCAGGTTCGAGCTGTATGTGCTCAACCGGGGCAATCGGACCGATTTTATTTTGCCCGGCACGCATTGCCTGACAGCCGACATCACCGATGCGGACGAAGTCCGGCGCAAACTGGGCGGGCTGCAATTCGATGTGGTCGCCGATTTTCTCAGCTATGAGCCGGGCCAGCTGGAACGTACGCTCGATCTCTTTCGCGGCTGCTGCAACCAGTTCATCTTCATCTCCTCGGCTGCCGTCTACCGCACCCGGTCGCCCGACGAAATCATCACCGAGGCCGGCACGATGGTCGGGAACACGGTCTGGTCCTACGGGCGCAACAAGATCCTTTGCGAAAAATACCTGGCGGAGGAACACACCCGGTCCGACCTGAAGGTAACGATCGTCAGGCCGTCGTTCACCTACAACCAGCTGCGCCTCCTCTACCCGGTCGCCCCCGCGCACCAGACCTATTCCTGGACCATCGCCAATCGCATGCTGCAGGGCAAACCGCTGCCGATCCATGACGACGGCCAGGCGTTCTGCACCGTGACCCATGTGTCCGACTTCGCCAGAGGATTTCTCGGGCTGTGCGCCAATCCCGACGCCTACCAAGAAGCGTTCCACATCACGTCCGACCACTACTATACGTGGCGCCGTCTGGCCGAGCTGATCGCTGACGCCCTGGGGGTCACCGCCAGGCTCTGTCCCGTACCGGCTCATGAAATCGGGTTCGCGCTGGGCGGCGATTTCGGTGAGAAGCTGATCTATTTCTCACACAACGCCTTTTTGGACAGCCGCAAAATCCGCAGCGTGGTTCCTGAGTTTCGTTGCGAAACACGTTTCGAAGCTGGCATTTTGCAGTGCATCCGCTTTTATGCCGAGCATCCGGCCTATCAGGTCATCGATACCGCTTTCGACCGAAAGCTGGACGAACTTGCCGCCGTCTTCGGATAACCGGATCGCGCTTAGTCGATCGCCAGGATACCCAGCTGACCGGCCAGGTCGCAATCGATCGCGATCATGCCGTCGCCGGACAAATACTGGTTCCAGGCAGCCGTATCCATGTCGTAATCGACAACCGCGTCGAAGTTTCCTTCCAGGACGGCGTCCAGCGCGGTGGTCTCGATCAGAAAGTACGCTCCGGAGCCGCGCCAGGTCTCGACCGCGACCTGCATGTGGCCGGGCAGGATGATCAGGACGGCGTGCATGTCGGTCGCCTGGATGGCCGACGCGATCGTCACCGCTGTCTCGGCGCAGAGCCCTCCGGCCGACTGGATCACCTGAGCCGGTGTCGCCACGCGCTGCAGCTCGGTGCTGGTTGCGCTGAAGGGCGCCATCAGGTACTTGACATTCAGCTTAGCGGACAGGGCGTGCATCATGCTGATGACCTGGACGTAAGTGACCTGCTCGTCGCTGAACCCGGGCACTGACTGGTAGCCGACGATGGCGTTCAACGCGCCTTCGGTCAGCTCGTTGGCCGAGTCGGCCGCCAGGCGCAGCAAGGTGCGGATCTCCTCCGCCTCCGGCGTTACCCAGGCCAGGATATTCTCGTAATAGGGTGTCCCATTGGCATCGATCCACTGCATGTCGTAGCGCGAATACAGCTTGACCGGACGAGACTCCTGCAAGACGAGCGTATCGCTCGTGAGGTCGCGAACCGAAAGGACGATTTGCGCCTCCTTCGAGGAATTGAGCTGGCTGGCCGCGTCCGGCAGCAGCGGCGGCCGGATGCTGATCTCGGTCTCCAGCCGCGACACGGCGATCTTCTGCTCGTATTTCTGGCTGAAGCCGGGGATCTCAACGCTGACCAGCACATCGGATGTGCCCCAGTCTGTCCAGCACTGCAAGTAGACGACATAGTCGAGCGAGCGGTAATTGGCCGGAATAATCACCTCCGGCACCTTGACGTTGCATGCGACCGTCGTCGACCGGCCAAGCATCAGCTCCTGGGGGAACGGAATCAGCTCCAGCTGCTTTGCCGAAGTCTGCGACGTTTGTTTGCTGGTCGCGGCAGTTGTTGTCGGACGCGTGGTGCGGCTGGTTTCCTGCCCTCGGTTCGCCAGGGCCTGTTTCAGCAAGGTTCCGGCCAAAACCGAAACCAAGACGACCAGAACGACGGCGCCAACCACGATAACCAGGCCCTTTTTTGATTTTTTCACGACAGGCTGAACGGCTGCGACGGGCTGGCCGCAGACGTGGCAGAAGGGCTGGCCCTCGTCCAGTTCCGCTCCGCAATGGCGGCAATAACGACTCATAGCCGGCACCTCCCCTAATCCGAAGCCAGCAGGCTGATGTTCTGGTCAAGCCAGGTGCTCAACCCGCCTGCTATCTGCGCGATCTGCTCTGCCTCGGCGACCAGTTTGTTCTGACGGTCGACGATATTCTGGTCGATACCAACGACCAGGCTGTCGAAATGGCGCATCAGGATATCCATCCGGTAGGAGGCGGCGTAAATTCGGACCGGGTCGTCGATGTAGGCGGCCTGCAGCGTGTACAACACCGCCTCGTCCAGTTGGGTCAGGGAATCGGCCAAGTTGATGTTGACATAGGTCAAAAACGTCGGCACATCCGCGGCTGACAGGCATTCGAGCGCCTCCTGGATCGCGCCGCTGATCGTCTGGTATGTCGCGTCCAAGTCGTTTTCGTCGTAATACGCCATATTTTCCAGGCTGAGGCTCATTTGCAGCAAGGCCGCCGTGTAACCGAGGATCTGTTCGTACTCGGCCAGCAGGCTGTCCGCGGCCTGGAACAAGGCTTGCTGCGCGTCGCGATGCAATCGCAAATCAGAAAAATCAGGCACCTGCCGACCATCCAGTTCTGACAGTCCCCCTGCCAGTGAGGACCGATAGCCGGCGAGCAGTTGCCGGTAATGCTCAATCTGAAGTTCAGTTAATTCCTCATCGTCAACGGCTTCCTGCTCCAACAGGTCCAGCTCGGTATCTGCCAGGATAACGTCGATCGTCGTCAAATCCAGGCGTGCCAGTTCCAGGTACGTGCGCACCTGCTCGCGCTCAGAAGCTTCCGCCGCGGCGATAGGCATCCCTAAAGCGGCCACCAGGCAGCAAGCCAGCGCCAGGCAAAGGCGCAGCGAGCGGGCCGACAAATTGCTGCTTGTTTCAGATTTGATCAAGAAAACCCCTCCCCTGCCGGTTGAGCGTCAATGATGCTGCAAAGCGCATCCTGCTGGTTTGATCGGGACTGTTCTTTCCTGTTAACCACGGTAAAATATCATGTTGATCGGTTAGGGCAACCCAGCTGTCATAGCCTGATTATACCATGGCCAAGCCACAACCAAAACCGCGTTCTGTTTCGTCTGATCACGAAAATGCGGCGGTTCCAGTCGCCACAGGCAGATAAAATGCCGATGTTTTGGCTATATTCAAGAAAGGTAGCCTGTCACGGCGCGACGCCGGCCTCAAGCAAAAGGCGCTGCAGTTCACGCACATCAATATTCCGGGGCATGACCGCCCGGCGCACGCTCAATGCCGCCGCGATGCCGACCGCCTGGCCCATGTTCGCGCAAATCGGCATCACGCGATAATTGGCGTGGGCCAGGTGCGTGCCGGAAATGTTGCGTCCGGCCAGCAGCAGTCCGTCGGCACCTTGCGGCAGAAAGCAGCGGTACGGAATCGTGTAGCCGTTCTGCTGGGCAAACCCGCGCTGTACCCCGGTCGCATCAAGCCCAGGACCGGTCAGGTTATGCACGTCGAAGTTGAAATGGGCCCGGGTGACCGCCCAGTCGTCGAACACGCGCGCCTTGAGGATATCGTTTTCAGTCAAGGTGTAGTCGCCCTTGAAGTGGCGTGTCTCACGCACCCCGATCAGCGAAGCACTGCTGACGATATAGCTGTTCTCATAGCCGGGCACGTATGTCTTCAGAAAATCACAGATCACATCCATCTGCCGTCGGCAGGCCGCCTGGGCGCGTGTCAGATCCCTGGCCTTCGTCCCGTCGACATCGATGCAGTTGGTCATGTTGCAGGTGACGATACCAGGCAGCGTCGACGGATATAGCAGGACATGACCGGCCGGATAGGGCAGATGGGCGCGAGCCAGTGCCTGGATTTCACCGGCCGGCACCTGCGCCGTTTCCTCGAAGCTGCCGGGGAAGACCGCCCGCGCCGTGTCGACGCCGCCGATCTTGAACATCAGGGTCATCGGCTGCATCTTCCCGTCCTGCTCGCGGCCCTTGACGTAAGGAACCCCGGCCAGGGCTGCGATATCGCCGTCGCCGGTCGCGTCGACCACGACCCGGGCAGGCAGCGCCTCGCGGCCGGACTTGCTCTCGGCGACCACCCCGGTGATCCGCCGCCCTTCCATGATCGGCCGGCTGGCCAGCGTGTAAAGCTGCAGGTCGACACCCGCTTCCTGCAAAAGGTCAAGCAAGACCGTCTTCAGCCGTTCGGGATCGATCAGGTTGGTGCGGGACCCGTCCGGGTGCGAGCGCTCCAGCAGCTCCTGGTAAAATCCGCCCTGCGTGGATCCGGTCCAATGGCTCATCAGGCCGATGGTCGCCATCCCGCCGGCATCGCCGCTGCGCTCGATCAGGCGCGTGCTGGCGCCGGAACGCGCGGCCCACACCGCCGCGGCCACACCGGCCGGCCCGGCACCGAGTACGAGGACATCGCTGGGCGGCTGCTGCAAGATGTCCTGCGCCGGTTCGTGATACCGTTGCATAGGCAGCTCCTTTTCACGTGTTGATCTGTTTGCATCATACCGCAGGCAGCGGGAAGCAGGCAACCGCCAAAGCAAGAAGAAATTTGCCTTTTCCAGCTTGATTTCGTATAAAATAGGATATGAAACCGGTATCGCATCAATCATGCCGGAATGAATCATAAACGAGGAATGGACCATGAATCTGAAACAAACCATCGACAGCAAAGCCAGCCAAGGAACCCGCCTGATCCTCCAGGGCCAGTCACGCGAGGCCTGTGACATATTGCTGGAAGCCTGGGAGCTCGTCAAGCAGCTGATGCAAGATGAGGGCCACGCGAACCTGGATGCGTTGGACCGGGCCTATCCCCAATCCGAACCTGTTTTCAACTGGGCCCAGGATCTCGAACAGGAGCTTTACAACGCCGGCCTGGACGACAGTGCCTATCTGGCCAAGCGGATTGCCTATGGCTACGAGCTGATCGATCGCTGCCAGGGCATGAACATGCTCATCATCGAGAACGCGCGCCAGGCGATCGCCGAAACGCATTACATGCTGGGCGATCAGGAGACCTGCGACCGCCTCTTCCAGGGCTGGCTGGACGAAGACCCTGCCTGGGGCTGGGGCATCATCCACTGGGCCGACTGCTACCATCTGGGCCTGGGAAAGGGCGCGCCTGACCATGCCCGGGCCGAAGCGATCATCCGCCAGGGCCTGGAACATCAGAATGTACGCGACCGCGCCGATGTCCTCGAACGCGCAATCGAGATTTACCAGGCGCTTGGCGACAGCGGCAAAGCAGCCGAATTGAAAGCAGAAAGCAGACGGCTGGCCGGCGCTGCCCGCGTCACCCATGTCGGGCGCAACGATCCCTGCCCTTGCGGCAGCGGGAAAAAATACAAGAAGTGCTGCGGCAAATAAAGCTGCGCGGAAGGGGGCCCCATGCAGATCCAGTGCACGAAAACCATGCTCGACAAGCTCGGCCTGCCGGCGGTAAAACCTGTCGGCAAAAACGCGTTCTTTGACTGGTACGCCAGCTATGCGCGGGTCAACCGGCGCCATGCGGTCGTCTTCATGCATGACCTGAGCCATTACCCGCTGGTCCTGTACGGTCTGCTGGCGGCCGACTTCAAAAAGCTGCCCGACTTATTCCGCCAGGCGCTGCGCGAAGCACTGGCCGGCGAGGGCATCGACCAGGAGACGGCAGAACGCTATCTCCAGGCCATGGGACCGGTCACCTACACCAGGACCGATGACCGTTCAGCTACGGCACAACTGGCGCAGCTGATGCGCGACCTGCCGTATCTGGCGCCGCGTTTTGCGTCCGATCAGCTGGCTCTAACCGATCTCAGCATGGCCCGGGCTGCCATGTCACAGCGGATCGGCCGTGGCTTCGGCGAGCCGCGCCAGCGGCTGCTGGCCGTCCTGGAGCAGTTCAAGGCAAACGGGCAGACCGTTTTCGACCCGGAGGCGGTTCCGGCCAGCAGGCACGAGGGGGAAAAGGCATTCGTGCTGCGCGTCCAGCTCGCCTGCGAAGACCTCCTGATCTGGCGAAAAGTCGTCGTCCCGGCAAAAATGACCTTCAACGGCCTGCACCGCGTGCTTCAGGCTTGTTTCAACTGGTACGACGAGCACATGCACCAGTTCCAGCTGCTTGACCCGGACAACGAGGTGGCAGCCGAATCCGAGCCGGATGATCCGTTCGAGCTGGGCCTCGATATTGGGTCTGCCCGAGAAATATTCTCCGAGCGAAAGCGCCTGTCCGCCTATCTGCCCCGATTCGGCCGCTTGCTTTACCGCTACGATTTCGGCGATGACTGGCTGCACATCGTCGACCTGGAAGAGACGATCGAGAATTATCCCGATCTGCTGCCCGACTGCCTCGACGGTGCCGGCACAGCGCCGCCCGAGGACGTTGGCGGCGAGCCTGGTTTCCTGGAATTTCTATCCGCCATCGACGAGGGCGCCGACGCGCAGGAAAGGGACGAGATGCTGGAATGGGCCAAAAGCCAGGACTGGCAGCCGTACGATCTGGCCGCGGTCAAAAGCAGGCTGCGCGCCTTCCAGCGCTAAGCCAAGGAGGTTTCCATGAGCAACAGCGGCAGCCTATTCGGCTGGCTGATCACGGCAGGACTTTTTTTGACCCTGCTGAATTATCCGGTTAAGGCCATTTACCGGCGCTGGATCGCCCCGCTGCCCCGCGAATCGAA
>Ga0123333_10004543_pt1 | contig 12966 bp, 10 predicted proteins | sample BioC12SIPDNA_3_FD_89957 | JGI IMG/M metagenome (GOLD analysis project Ga0123333, IMG submission 89957) | Anaerobic biogas reactor microbial communites from Washington, USA - Biogas_R2_B C12 SIP DNA | ecosystem: Engineered > Bioreactor > Anaerobic > Unclassified | place: Washington, USA...
CCAGGTTGCCCAGCACCCCCATGCCGAAGCAGCCCGCCAGCACCACGCCGAGCAGCAGGGTGTTCTCGGGGGTGGCGCCGCCCAGGCGCGCGGCGAAGAACGGCTGCCACAGGTTCTCCGAGGCGCTGAGCGCCACGCCCACCACCACCTCGGCGCCCAGCAGCAGGAGCAGCGCGCGGTCGCGGCGGGTGAGGCGCGCGGCGTCGGCGAGGATGCCGCCCAGCGCCGCGAACCCCGTGCGTAGGGTCGTGAACGGCCCGCGGCGGCGCGCGGCGCGCGGCCGCGGCGCCTCCCGCACCACCAGCGCGGTGAGCAGCAGCACCGCCAGGTTGGCGACGATCGACGCCACCAGCGTGACCGACAGGGGCGTCAGCACCGCCGTGGGGTGCTGCGGCAGGGAGGCGAACAGGCCCGGCAGCGCGCTGCCCACGAAGGTGCCCGCGGCCAGCGCGGCGAGGTTCCACGCCCCCGCCCCCGCCAGCGCTGGCTGCAGGTCCACGTCCGGGTCGGCGGCCTGCAGCGCGTCGATGAACCACGCCTCGAGCGCGCCGGAGGAGAGGGCGCGCGAGACGCCGAAGGTGAGCGCGTACAGCAGGAACGCCGGCAGCCCGAACGCGAACAGGAACACCGCTTTCGCCACGACCCCCACGCAACCCGCGAGCAGGTAGGTGCGCTTGCGGCCGATGGCGTCGGCCAGGGCGCCCGACGGCAGCTCCAGCAGCACCACGGTGAGCGAGTAGGCGCCCAGGAAGTAGCCGATGTCGGCCAGGCTCAGGCCGCGCGACCGCGCGATGAGCACCATCACCGCCATCGGCAGCACGTTGGCGAACCAGTTGAGCGAGCTGACCAGGTAGTAGGTGGCGCGGGGTCCCATGCCGCATGCTCGGTGCTAGCCTTACCTGAATGGAAGGCCCCGATCCAGGTAGGCCCCGCGCGGACGCGGACGCCTTCACCGTCGCGGACCCCGAGCAGGCGCGGCTGCTCAGCGACCCGCGCTTCCAGGCGGCCATGCGCCCGTTCCTGGCGCGCGAGGCGAGCGCCAGCGCGGCCGCCGCCGAGCTCGGCCTCGACCTCAACGCCATGCTCTACCGCATCCGCCTGCTGCTGGCGGCAGGGCTGCTGAGGGTGGTGCGCGAGGAGAAGCGCCAGGGGCGCCCCATCAAGGTCTACCGCTCGGTGCACGACGCCTACTTCGTGCCCTACGAGGCCACCCCCTTCGCCGACCTCGAGGAGCGCCTGTGGCAGCAGCAGCTGCCCGAGCTGCGCGAGCTGGTGCGGCTGCAGGCGCGCCGGCTGCGGCAGGGCGGGCGCCACGGCCAGCGCCTGTTCCGCGACGCCAGCGGCGAGACCTGGGTGCAGAGCGCCGCGGCCGGCGACGAGCGCATCGACTGGCTCGACCCCAGCCAGCCGGCGGCCCTCGACTTCTGGACCGACCTGGCGCTGGACGAGGCCGAGAGCCGCGAGGTGCAGCGGCGCCTGTACGAGCTGCTACGGACCTACTCGCTCGACCGCCGCCAGGGCGCGGGCCAGGGCCTCGCCGGGAGGAAGCGCTACCGGCTGAACGTGGCGTTCGTGCCGCTGGAGGAGTGAGGGGCCGCGGCACCGCGCGCGCTGGCGTAACCTAGGCGCGATCCCTTGAGCGTCGGCCCGGCGCGTGACGACACCGCCCCGAGCGAGACGAGCGCCGCCTGCGCCCACCGCGCCGCGCCCGGCGACGCCCACCAGCGAGGAGCCGCGATGGAGTACCCCACCAGTCCCGCCGGCCGCTTCGGCGGCGTCCACACGATCATGCCCACGCCCTTCACCGACGACGGCGCTCTGGACCTCGCCAGCCTCGAGCGCCTCACCGACTTCCTCATCGGCCTGGGCGTCGACGGGCTGGTGGTGCTGGGGGTGCTGGGCGAGGCGCCCAAGCTCACCGAAGCCGAGCGCGACGCCGTGCTGCGCACCACGGTCGCGGCCGCGGCCGGGCGGGTGCCGGTCTACGCCGGGGCCGGCGGGGCCGGGACCGCGATGGCGGTGGCGCGCGGCCAGAGCATGCTGGCGGGCGGCGCGGCCGGGCTGCTGGTGGCGCCGCCGCCCACGCAGAGCGACGCCGTCGTCCGCGCCTTCTACCAGGCGCACGACGAGGCGCTCGGCGCGCCGCTCATCCTCCACGACTACCCGGCCGTGACGGGCGTGCGCATGAGCGCCGAGCTGGTGGCCGAGCTGCACGCGGCGCTGCCGAGCGTGGTGGTCATCAAGCTGGAGGAGACCCCGAGCCTGCCCAAGGTCAGCCGCCTGCGCGAGCTCGGCTCCGAGATCGGCATCGTGGGCGGCCTGGGCGGCGGCTTCCTGCTCGAGGAGCTGATGCGCGGCGCCGACGGCATCATGACCGGCCTGTCGTACCCCGAGCTCCTGGTGGAGATCGTCGACGCCTGGCACGCCGGCGACGTCGGGCGCGCCCGGCGCGTGTTCTACGGCGCCTGCCCGCTGATGCGCTACGAGTTCCAGCCCGGCATCGGCCTCGCTATCCGCAAGGAGATCTACCGGCGGCGCGGCGCCATCGCCTCGGCGCACGTACGCCACCCCGGCGCCCAGGTCGACGACCACGTCCGCGGCGAGCTCGACGCCGTGCTGGCGGCGTGCGGCCTCGCCTGAGGGCGGCCTACGGTCGAACCATGGCCAAGATCGTCCTCTGCGACCTCGACGGCACCCTCTCCGACACCGAGCACCGCGTCCACCACGTGCGGGGCAAGCGCCGCGACTACGAGGCGTTCTTCGCCGCCAGCAAGGACGACCCGCCGATCGAGCCGGTCATCGCGCTGGTGCGGGCGCTGGCGGCCGCCGGGCACGAGATCCACATCGTCAGCGGCCGCCGCGACGACACCCGCGCCGACACCGAGGCGTGGCTCGAGCTGCACGGCGTGCCCTACCACCGCCTGGTGCTGCGGCCGTACGACGACCGCACCCCCGACCACCTGCTGAAGCGCCAGTGGTTCGAGGCCGACTACCGGGCGGAGGACGTGCTGCTCGCGCTGGAGGACCGCTCGCGCGTGGTGGCGATGTACCGTGAGCTCGGCGTCACCTGCCTGCAGGTCGCGGACGGCGACTTCTAGGGGCGCCGGAAGGAGCCACGACGTGGGCATCCTCGTCATCGGCGGCACGCAGTTCATCGGCAAGAGCTTCGTGGAGCACGCCGTCGCGCGCGGCCACGAGGTCACCCTCTTCAACCGCGGCTCCAAGCCGGCGCCCGCCGGCGTGACCGACACCATCACCGGTGACCGCAACACCGACCTCGGCGCGCTCGCCGGCCGCAGCTGGGACGCGGTCGTCGACACCAGCGCCTACGTGCCGCGCCAGGTGCGCGAGGCGGCGCGGCTGCTCGAGGGCAGCGTCGAGCGCTACCTGTTCGTCTCGACCATCAGCGTCTACGCCGACACCTCCGAGCCGTACGTGAACGAGGAGAGCGAGCTGGCGCGGCTGCACGACCCCACCACCGAGGAGGTCACGGGCGCCACCTACGGCGGGTTGAAGGTGCTGTGCGAGGAGGAACTGGCGGCGGTCTACCCGACGGAGCGCACGCTGGTGGTGCGGCCGTGCATCGTGGTCGGGCCCGAGGACCCCACCGACCGCTTCACCTACTGGCCCACGCGCGTCGCGCGTGGCGGCGCGGTGCTGGCGCCGCACGGTCCCCGCTACCCGCTGCAGTGGATCGACGCGCGCGACCTGGCCGCGTGGATGGTCGCCGGGCTCGAGAGCGACCTGAGCGGCACCTACAACGCGGCCAGCCCCGCCGACAGGTTCGACATGGGCACGCTGCTGGAGGCCTCGCTGACGGCGGCGGCCGAGGTGGGCGCGCCCCCGGCCGAGATCGTCTGGGCCGACGCCGGCTTCCTGCTGGAGCGCGAGGTGCGGCCGTTCGCCGACCTGCCGTTCTGGCTGCCGGAGCCCGAGTCGAACCTCTTCCGCGTCGACGCTTCGAAGGCCGAAGCGGCGGGCCTCACGGTGCGCTCGGCCCTCGACACGGTGCGCGACACGCTGGCGTGGCAGCGCGAGCGCGGCGACCCGGCCCTGAAGGTGGGCCTGGAGCCGGAGCGCGAGCGCGAGGTGCTGGAAGCCTGGCGCGTCTCGCACACCGAGTAAGTATGCCGTGACAGAACGATAAGAGCACCGTAAGTACTCTAGTTGCATCATCCGGGTCAAGCACAAAACCGCAGATAGCGGAAGGCAACTTCGGAAGCGATGAAGTCTGATCCCGTACTCGGGCGCTTGGGACAGATGGAGCCAGTAGCGCGACCGGCCGAAAGATCCGGAGGATGCCATGCTTCGTCGTACCTACACGTCCACCCGCAACCCGATCATCGGCCTGATGCTGCTGGCCGCTCTGCTGTTCCTGCTGAGCGCCTGCGGCACCAGCACCCCCCTGGCCAGCCAGGACAAGCCCCCGGTGGAGATCGAGAACCCCGCCGTCGAGGACGAGGACGTCACCGACACCGGCGACGAGACCGGCGACGAGACCGGCGACGAGTCCGAGGACGAGGCCGAGGAAGAGACCGGCGATGACGCCGGTGACGAGGCTGACGAGGAGTCCGAGGACGAGTCCGAGGATCGGACCGGCGATGATGCCGGTGACGATGCCGATGATCAGGCTGACGATGAGGCCGGCGACGAGACCGAGGACGGCACCGGTGACGATGCCGACGAGCCCGGCGACGACGCTGGTGACGGGACCGGCGATGAGTCCGACGACGGTGATGCCGACGAGGACACCGGCGATGACGCTGGTGATGACACCGGTGACGACGAAGGTGAAGACGGCGACGACGACACCGGCGACGAAACCGACGACGACACCGGCGACGAAACCGGTGACGAACCCGGCGACGACACCGGTGACGACACTGGTGACGACACTGGCGACGGCGACGGTGATGACGACGGCGACGACGCCGGCGATGAGGGCGACACGGGCGACGACGGTGACGAGCCTGGCGACGGTGAGGAGCCTGGCGACGGAGATGACGATGGTAACGACACCGGCGACGAAGGCGAGGAAGGCGAGCCTGGCGACGGTAGCGACGACGGCGACGCGGACGAAGAGGGCGACAGCGAAGAACCTAGCGAGCCGGTCTACGCCAACGACTTCACCGACCGCAACTTCACCGGGCGGAACCTGAACTACGAAGCACTGCAGCGCTCGTACTTCCTCCGCACCCAACTCTTCGGCACCCAGATGGTAGGTACCAAGCTGCAGGGGTCTGCGTTCGAGGACGCGAACCTCACGGGTGCGAACCTTCGGGGCGCCTACTTGCAGGGATCGCGCTTCGAGAACGCAGGACTCGTGGGCGCGAACCTCTCCGGAGCTTTCCTACAGGACGTAGAGTTCTTGAACTCCGATCTCACGGGCGCCGACCTCCGCGACGCGAACATCGATGGTGCCGTCTTCACCGGCTCGAACCTGACCGGTGCCATCTGGACCGACGGCACGCCGTGCCTCCCGGGCTCGTACGGAGCGTGCTTGCGGTAGCCAACGGGTAACGAACCAGGGCCAGTCATCACGACCCCGCCGCGCTGCTGATGGGCAGCGCGGCGGGGCTTCCGCTTCCCGTGAGTGGCGGCTGCCGCGGCTTCTGTCGGGTGTAGGGCATACGATCGGCGTATGAGCCGACCCCAGCACGCCACCGACGTGGGCTCCGAGCTCATCGCCGCCCTGATCCGCGGCTACCGCGCCGACAAGCAGCTGGCCGAGCGCGCCCTGGCGCAGCTCGAGGAGGCCGACTGGCACGTGGCGCTCGACTCCGAGAGCAACCCCGTCTCGGTGCTGGTACGCCACATCGCCGGCAACCTGAGGTCGCGCTGGACCGACTTCCTCACCAGCGACGGCGAGAAGCCCACGCGCGACCGCGACCACGAGTTCGAGCGCGTCGAGCTCAGCGTCGACGAGATGATGGCCGAGTGGGAGGCGGGCTACCAGGCGCTCTTCGACACCCTCGAGAGCCTCACTCCCGAGGACCTGACGCGCACCGTCACCATCCGCGGCGAGCCGCACGGCGTGATCCAGGCCATGCTGCGCAACTACGCTCACACCGCCCAGCACGTGGGCCAGATCGTCATGCTCGCCAAGCACCTGGCCGGCGACCGCTGGCAGACGCTCTCGATCCCGCGCCAACGCTGAGCGCCCCCTGCCCGTCCCTCGCACCGCCGAAGCGGTAAGCTGGCCGCTGCCGCCCCCCCAGGGCGGCGCTTCGGCAACGGACCTTCGCCTTGAACCGCACCTTCCTGTTCGGCCTCCTCTTCGGCCTCATCGCCGCCGCCGCGTTCGGCGCCTCCGGGGCGCTGGCCAAGGGCCTGCTCGCCACCGGCTGGACGCCCACGGGCGCCGTGATCTGGCGCGTGTCGGTGGGGGCCGTGGCGCTGCTGCCGTTCGGCCTCCACGCCCTGCGCGGCCGTTGGCACACGTTGCGTCGGGGTTGGCGCCGCATGCTGCTGTTCGGCCTCATCGCCGTGGCCTTGTGCCAGCTGGCCTACTTCCTCGCCATCGAGACGCTGTCGGTCGCGGTCGGGCTGCTCCTCGAGTACCTCGGCATCGTGATGGTGGTGGTGTGGCTCTGGCTGCGTCGCGGGCAGCGGCCGCGGCCCCTCACGGTCACCGGCTCGGTGCTGGCCGTGCTGGGGCTGGTGCTCGTGCTCGACGTGTTCGGCGCCGCCGAGGTCGACGTCCGCGGGGTGCTGTGGGCGCTGCTGGCCGCCGTAGGCCTCGCCTCCTACTTCCTGGTGGCGGCCGACGACAGCGACGGCCTGCCCGCCCTGGCGCTCGCCTCGGGCGGCCTGGTGGTGGGGGCGCTCGCCCTGGGGCTGGCTGCCGCCCTCGGGGTGGTGCCGTTCGTGTGGCACACGGCGCCCGTGGAGCTCGCGGGCGCGACGGTGCCGTGGTGGCTCGACGTGGCCGCCCTCGGCCTCGTGGCGGCCGCGCTGGCCTACGGCGCGGGCGTGGCGGGCAGCCGCCGCCTGGGCTCGAAGCTGGCGTCGTTCGTGGGCCTCAGCGAGGTGCTGTTCGCGGTGGTGTGGGCGGCGCTGCTGCTACGGGAGATGCCGGCGGCCATGCAGCTGGTGGGCGGCGCCCTGATCTTCGGGGGCGTGGTGCTGGTGAAGCTCGACGAGCCGCGCACCTGAACCCGCCACTCTCGCATCCGGCTCGACCCTTGCACGGGAATGCGTAACTGCACGCCCCGCGGTTCGCATGCCAAGCTGACCAGTGAACGAGGAAGCGATGGAAGGAGCGTCCCTGGACGCTCGGCGAGAGCGGGACTACCACGGTAGTCGACATTGTGAGGCCTTCGCCCGCTGACTCGCGCGCCCTCGGTTGGAGGTTCAGATGGTCAGGAAGCTCGTCGTGCTCTTCGTCATCTCCCTGCTGGTGGCGGCCTGCAACCCGCCAAGCCCCAGCGCTCCCCTCCGCGTGAACGCGCGCGTGCCCGCCGCGAACGCCGTCGACGTGCCGCTGGACGCGACCGTCAGCGTGACGTTCAACCAGGCGGTCAACGCGAGCACCGTCGTGGCCGACAACTTCACGCTCACCAGCGGCGCCGACGACGCGCTGGTGGAGGTCCCCGGCGACGTCGCCTACGACGCCGCCAGCCACACCGCCACGTTCACCCCGGCCGACCCGCTCCTGCCGGCTACGGTCTACACGGCCACCGTCACCACCGACGTGACCACCGCCGACGGCCGCTCGCTCTCCGGCGACCTCGTCTGGTCGTTCACCACCGTCGACCCCACGGAGCCCGAGCCCACGGCGCCCACCGTCAGCATCGTGGAGGGCGACCAGCTGCTCACGATGGCCGACGACCCGGTCCAGCTGACCGCGGAGACCGACCCCGCGGACGCCGTCGTCACCTGGAGCAGCAGCGACGAGGACGTGGTAACCGTCGACGACACCGGCCTCGTGACCGTCGTTGGCCCCGGCACCGCCACCGTCACCGCCGAGGTAGCGGGCGCCGAGGCGCCCGCTACGGTCGAGGTCACCGTCGCCCCGCCGCTGGTGGCGGCGCTCACGGACGTGGTGGTCACCGACTTCGACGCGTACATCGACGACCTCATCACCATCCCGGCCCCCGAGCTGACGTCGCCGGGCTACGGCGCGGTGACCTGGAGCATCACGGCCGGCGCGTTCCCGCCGCCGTTCTCCGTCGTCGCGGAGCCGGTGTCGGGCCACGAGTACGCCGACGTCTACGAGCTCACCCTCGACGAGGACACCGGCGAGGTCACCGGCTCGACCGGCTACCCGGGCGTGTTCGAGTGGACCCTGACCGGCACCGACGAGCTGGGCCAGACCGTCTCCGTCGACTACGTCCTCGAGCTCGGCGTGTCGCTGCAGTACGTCCGGCCGATCGCGGAAGAGCCGGTCACGACCGTCCCCGTCACCACCGCCCAAGCAGGCGGGGTCGTGGTGCAGGGCGACCGGGTGCGCCTGAGCGGGGTGCGCAACACCCTCGACCTGGAGGAGGAGTTCCTCGCCCTCTTCTCGTTCGCCCTCAACGACGAGGTCAACTTCGACATCAACACCGCCGACGGCGCCATCACCTACATCGGCGACACCCCCGGTACCTACGTCGTGACCGTCACCGTCACGTACTCCGGAGACGCTGCCGGGCCGCTCACCGACACGCACGTGATCACCTTCGAGGTCACGGGCCCGGTCTGACCGCCGACCCGACGCGGGTCAGCCGCCAGGTGCCAGCCTGAGCCGTGCCCGCCACGAGCGCCGCCGCCCGGGACCCTCCCGGGCGGCGGCCTACGTGCTGGGGGCGGCCGTTCCGCGCCCCGCGTGCTTGTCCTGGTACATCCGTTGGTCGGCCAGCGCCAGCAGCTCCGCCGCGTCGTCGCCGTCGACGCCCGCCGTGGCGGTGCCCACGTTGGCGCGCAGCTGGCGGTCGGCGACGCGCACGCGCGCCACCGCCCGCTTGACGCGCGCCGCCACCTCGGCCGCCTGCGCCGCCGGGGTGTCGACCAGCAGGGCCACGAACTCGTCGCCGCCGCGGCGCGCCGGCAGGTCGGTGGCGCGCAGGCTGGCGCGTAGCTCCCGGGCCACCGCCACCAGCGCCTCGTCGCCGACGTCGTGGCCGAAGCGGTCGTTGATCAGCTTGAAGTCCTTGAGGTCCATCAGCAGCACGCTCGGAGGGGGCCCGCCGCGGGCGGCGCGGGCCAGCTCGCGCTCGAGGGCCGCGTCGAAGGCGCGGCGGTTGCCGAGGCCCGTGAGGTCGTCGGTCAGCGCGGCCTTGCGCAGCAGCTCGCGGGTCTGCTGGCGGTGGAGCAGGCTCGCCAGCGGCGCGCCGAAGAGGTGGGCCAGCTGGCTCGAGTCGGCGGCCAGGCCCTCGGGGTCGGTCAGGTTGTCGAGGTTGAGCACGGCCATCACGTGACCGTCGCGCAGCACGGGCAGGCAGAGCGTCGAGCGGATGCGGTGGTAGGTCTTGGCGGTCAGGTCCGCGTGCGGCGAGGCCGACCAGCCCAGGCGGGTGATGTCGGTGTCGTTGCTGCTCAGGATGCGCGGCAGGCCGCGGCGCCAGCCCTCCTCGTCGGGGCCGTACCAGGCGCGCGCCTCGGCCTCCGCGAGCGGGCGCTCGCGCAGGCCTGCGAGGTCGAAACCCCGCGCGGCCTGGTAGCGGAACGGCTCCTCGGGCGAGGCGCGCGTGAGCAGCGTGCCGCTGTCGGCGCCGGGCACCAGGCGCAGGGCGGTGTCGAGGACGCGCTGGTAGAGCTCCTCGGAGGTCGTCTCCTCCCCGGCGCAGTTCAGCTCCAGCAGCTCGCTCAGCACGCGGTCGCGCCAGCTGGCGTCGAGGTACGGCGCGGTGGCGGCGGCGATCTCGTTCAGGAGCGGGAAGGTGACGCTGTGCCGCCGCCGGTGGCACGCGAAGCGCACCACCAGCATCCAGCGCGCCGGGCAGCTCGAGGCGATGGGCGCGGTGAAGTAGCGGTCGCCGTGGCGCCTGGCGCCGAGGGTGCGGACGCCGGCCGCGGCCACCGCCTGCAGCCAGGTGTGCTCGGCGGGGTCGTCCGGCCACTCGCCCACCGAGGCCAGCGGCTCGAAGGTGCCCGACTCGTTCAGCAGCATCAGCCCGGCCTCGGCGCCGAGGTGCTCGACGGCCAGCTCTACGGCCCGCGCCGTCAGCTCCTCCAGCCCGGCGCCCGAGCGGGCCGCGGTGCGCAGCCCGCCGAGCGCCAGGCGGATGCGCCGCATGGTGATCGCGTCCACCACGTACGAGAGGTCCTGGGCGAGGTGGCCCGCCACGCGCTGTGCCTCGAAGCTGAACGGCGCGTGGTGCAGCAGCTCGATGGCGGCGTAGGGCACCTCCTGCTGCTGCACCACCAGGCGCAGGCGGTGAGGGCTGAGGGCGGCCGGCGGGTGCGGCTCCTCGTCGGCCCAGTAGACGCTGGCCTCGGCGCCCAGCAGCTGGCTCAGGGCGGCGGCCGCGGCCTCCACGAGGTCCTCGGGCTGCTCGGCGCCCGCGAGCTCGTGCGGGAGACGGAGGAGGCGTTCCGTGAGGCTCCACTCGCCATGCGCGTCTTCCACGACGCGCGGCTCTGCAGGGACGGGCATGCCCCTCCTTCCTACCCCCTCGCTTCCCACCATCTCCGGGCCGACGACCGGTCCTGTCGCGAGGTTAACGTGGGGTTTCTTACAGCCCGCTTACGTCCCGGCAGACGCCGAGGGGTCGGCGGCGTTAGCCTAGCGGGACGGTGCCGCGCTCCCCCCAGCTCCCCTTCTACCTGCAATGCCTCACCTCGGCGCTCATGACCGCCGCCTCCAGCATGATGCAGGTGATGGTGCCGCTCTACGCGGTCAGCCTGGGCCTGGGCCCGCAGTGGCTGGGGGTGCTGATCGCGCTGCCGGGGGTGTTCCCGGTGCTGCTGGCGCTGCAGACGGGCCGCTGGGTGGACCGCGGCGGGCCGGGGCGCTGGTTCTTCCTGGGCATGCTGGGCATGAGCGCGGGCCCGGCGCTGCTGGCGCTCTCGCCGGGCGTGGTGACGCTCGGCCTGGCGCGCGTCGTGATGGGGATGTTCAACCTGTTCGTGTCGGTGTCGGCGCAGTCGCTGACGGCGGGCCTCGACAACGGCCGCAGCCACACGGCGAACTTCGCCGCCTACTCGACCTGGCTGGCGGGCGGGCGCATGGTCGGCCCCGTGCTGATGGGCGCCATCCTCGACCGCTACGGCTTCGTGACCAGCTTCTGGGCGGTGCTGGCGATCCTGCTCTCGGGCACGCTGCTGGCCTACGGCGTGTTCCGGCTGGTGGGCAGCATGCGCGTGGACGAGCCGCGCGACGTGGTGGGCTCGGGCAAGCTGCTGAGGAGCACGCTCGGCAACGTGGGCTTCCAGGTGGCCGTCTTCGCCAGCGCGGGCATCGCCCTGGCGCTGACGGTGCGCGAGGCGTTCCTGCCCGTGATGCTCGAGGAGATGGGCATCTCGGCCACGGTGATCGGCGCGCTGGTCAGCGCCGGCTCGCTCACCTCGGTGCTGATCCGCCCCCTGATGCCGCTGGTGACGCGCCTGCTGGGCGGCACCGCCCGCACGCTGATCGTGGCCATGGCCGCCGTGGCGTTCGGCATCGGCCTGCTGGGAGCGGCGAGCTCGGTGCCGGCGTTCGCGGCGCTGGCGGTGGTGGTCGGCTTCGGCGCCGGCATCGGCTTCCCGCTCAGCATCGTGGCGGTGGCCAGCCACGTGCCGCCGCGCCAGCGGGGCATGGCGCTGAGCCTGCGCCTCTCGATGAGCCTGGGGGTGGAGACCGTCGTGCCGGTCCTCAGCGGCCTGCTGGTGGCCGCCACCAGCTACGCGGTGGGCTTCGGCGCGGCCGGCTCGGTGCTGGCGGCGCTGACGCTGCTGTCATGGCGGCGCCTGCCGCGCTTCGAGGCCGCCGAGGCCAGGGCGAAGCCCGAGCCCGACGCCAGCGTGGAGCCCGAGCCCGACACCAGCCCGGCGCCTCGGAGCCCCGACCTCACGTCTCGCAGGTAGCGGGCGGCCGCGCCGAGGCGCCCTAAACTACCGGCCTGCACGGGACGGGACGGTAAGGGAGCATGACCGACGAGCGTAACGAGCACGAGCTGATCGTCTACACCGACGAGGGCGGCGAGTCGCGGCTGCAGCTGCGCGCCGAGGGCGGCACGGTGTGGCTCACGGCGCCGGAGATCGCCGAGCTGTTCGCCATCACCCCCGGCCAGGTCGCCGGGCACCTGTACGACATGCGCCACGACGGGGAGCTCCACCCCGAGTCGGTGCGCGACGCCGCCAGCGGGGGCGCGCCCGTCACGCTCTACGACCTCGACGCCATCCTGGGGGTGGGCTACCGCGTGCGCTCGCGCCGCGGCGCGCGCTTCCGGCTGTGGGCCACCACGGTGCTGCGCGACTACCTGAGCCAGGGCTACGCGCTCGCCGCGGCGCGCCTGGAGGAGCCCGGCTGGGACTACAACGACGAGCTGCTGGAGCGCATCCGCGAGATCCGCGCCTCCGAGGTGCGCCTCTACGGCAAGGTCCGCGACCTGCTGTCGCTGTCGGAGGACTACCGCCCCAACACCCCCGAGGTCACCGAGCTCTACCGGCGCATGCAGAACGAGCTGCTCTACGCCGTCACCGAGCACACCGCCGCCGAGCTGATCCTCGACCGCGCCGACCCCGACGCGCCCAACATGGGCGCCACCTCCTGGCGCGGCGACCGCGTGCGCAAGGCCGACGCCAACGTCGCCAAGAACTACCTCACGCGCGAGGAGCTCGCGCAGCTGAACCGCGTGGTGGCCATGTTCCTGGAGTCCGTCGAGCAGCGCGTGCTGCGCCGGCAAGGCATGCGCCTCGCCGACTGGGGCGAGGCGCTCGACGCCTTCCTGCGCGCCAACGGCCTACCGGTGCTGGAAGGCGAGGGCGGCGTGACGCCCGAGTACGCCAAGCGCGTGGCGCACGAGCGTTACGCCGAGTTCGACGCCCGCCGGCGCGACG
>Ga0123333_10004547_pt1 | contig 12964 bp, 10 predicted proteins | sample BioC12SIPDNA_3_FD_89957 | JGI IMG/M metagenome (GOLD analysis project Ga0123333, IMG submission 89957) | Anaerobic biogas reactor microbial communites from Washington, USA - Biogas_R2_B C12 SIP DNA | ecosystem: Engineered > Bioreactor > Anaerobic > Unclassified | place: Washington, USA...
ACGGCGCGGTAGAGCAGCTCCGCGACGTGGCGGCCCGTCTCGCGCGGGCGCCCCGAGACGTGGAAGCCGACGCGCAGCCCCGGGCGCTCCGCGCTCCGGCAGGCGGCGTCCACGGCCTTGAGGAGCCCCTCGCGCTCCACCACCTCCGGCGGCTCGTCGTGAACGATGCGTGCGAGCTCCCGCACCAGGTCCGTGGCCTCGGACCTGAGGTGCGCGATCTGCTCGCCGATCGCGCCCGTGCCTCCGGTGGCCTCCTCCAGCAGCTCGAGCCTGAGCTGAAGGTTCGCGAGCCCGGGCCCGAGGCGGTCGTGGATGGCGCTGCGCAGCTGGTCCAGGCGGCGGCGCTCGCGGTACGGCTTGTCAGCGTGGGGCGCCGCCGGAGGGCTAGGTGACTGGTCGAGCGGCTCAGGCGGGCCCCTATGTCCGGAGTCGTCCATGTCGCCCCCCGATCCTCGAGAGGTTCCAAGGGTAGCCGACGACCGCGGGGCGGGGGCGCGCGAACGATACCGCGCGCTGCACCTAGCCCCGCGGCCGCTCGGCCCCTGGCGCTGCCGGACGGGAGACGCCCCGGGGCGCTCAGTCGACCCTGAACTCCGCGATCATCGCCGCTTCCTCGGCGGCCGCCGTGGGCGCGGGCGCGGCGGTGCGCACCGCCACCCAGTCGCCGGCCTCGAGGTCCAGCGTCACGATGGCCGAGGCGCCGGGCGTCACCGCCACGAAGCTCTCGGACTCGTCGTAGGGCTGGCGCCCTTGACCGCCGCCGGCGCCCAGGTACGCGAGCAGGTCGTCGGCCGTGCTGCCGGGCAGGAGCCGGTAGAAGCTCACGACCAGCGGCTGGTCGCCCGTGCTGCTCAGCTTCCACAGGTTTTCGCCGGTGACCACCGTCTCGGGCATGTCGAAGCTCGAGCCCGACAGCTCGGCGTCGTAGCGCGCCTGCGGCTCGTCGACCGCCTCGTCGCCCCCCTCCGTGACCCGGAAGGTGGCCCACTGCGGCGCGCTGCCGTCGGACGGCGTCGCGACCACGGCGTAGGTGCCGCGCTCGAGGTCGACCACCAGCTGCTCGTCGGAGAAGCCCGACACCGAGGCGCCGCTCAGGGCCTGCGCTTCATCGGCCACCTGCTCGAGCGCGGTGATGACGTCCTCACCGTCGGCGGCCTGCAGCGCGGCGTCTGCCGCCATCAGGTCGTCGACCGACGCGCCGCGCGACAGGCGGTAGACGTGGAACATCGCGGTCTCGGCCGTGTGGTTGACCAGGCCGATCGAGTGGTAGCCGGTGCCGGCGTAGACCGCGGGCGCGGAGAGGCGCCCGTTCATGAGCACGGCGTTGACGTCGGCCGCGCTCGCGGCGCCGAACAGCAGCAGCAGCGCCCCCAGCAGGGAGGCCTTGAACCGTAGCCCGCGGTATCGTGAGCCTCCCGCGCCCCAGGGTCCCCATGAGTCCTTCGGTCGTCTGTCCATGGCTCACCTCCGGCGGCATGTTCAGGCGCCGGCCGTCCCGTTGTCATGGGAACGCGGTCCCGTCCTGGGCCGGGACGCCCGCTCGGGACGTCAGGCGGCGGCCAGGCGCGCGCGCTCGGCCCGCACCGACCACCACAGCCACGCCACCTGGGCGGCGGTGGCCGCCACGAAGGCGACCATCGCGACGGGCAGCGCCGGGAAGCGCTGCAGCGCCACGCCGACGGCCAGCGCCGCGCCCGTGACCCCGAGGAACACCACCATCGACCAGGAGATCACGCCGGTGCGGCGCGTGTGGACGGCCACGCCCTGCACCAGGTTGCGCACCACGTCGAGCACGGGCCAGGGCAGCGCCCAGGCGAGGCCGAGGGTGGCGAGGGCGGTGAGGGCGGGCGGCAGGCCCGAGAGGTCGGCGAACCAGAACGTCGCCAGGGGCGTGAACGCCACCAGCGCCGTGACGGACAGCAGGGCGCCCGACAGCAGCAGGCTGAAGCGCCGCAGCGCCCGGTAGGCGCCGGGGCGGTCCAGCAGCGCCACCACCACCTCGTTGAGGGCGAAGCCGAGCGAGCGGAGGATGAACAGCAGGCCGCTCGCCACGGGCCAGACGGCCAGCGACTCCAGCGCCATGGGCATGCGCGCCATCGCCGCGCTGCCGATGGGCTGCACCACCAGCGACAGCAGGCTCGTGAGCACCAGCGGCAGGAAGAAGCGCATGAAGCCCGGGAGCGTGAGCGGGGGCGTCACCGGCTGCGCGGCGCGCAGCGGGCCGGTCACCACGGGGCGCGCGGCCACGGCGCTGTACACCGCCTCGAGGGTGACGCCCACGGCGATCGCCGCGGTGGCCGCCACGATGCCCTCGGCGCCCAGGAGGAACGCCGCCGCCAGCGACACCGCCGCCACCGACACGAGCCGCAGCGCCGTCCCGATGCTCACGTGGTGCGAGCGCCCGAAGCGGATCAGGAGCCCCTGCATGAAGCGGCGGTAGCCGATGGCCCAGGTCCACGGCAGCATGATCTTGAGGCCCAGGCGCGCGGGCTCGACGACCCCGGCGGGCGGGTCGAAGAGGGGCACCAGCACCAGGTCGAAGAGCGGGGTGAAGGCCAGCAGCGCGTGCAGCAGCGTGAGGCCGGCGCCGATCCACATCATGAAGCGGTAGATGAGCCGGTACGAGGCCACGTCGCGCGCCAACGCCACCGAGGCGGCCAGCAGCATGATCACCGGCGCCTCCACGATCAGCGCCACGGGGAACACCACGCCGCCGTAGGCCGCCAGGTGGAGCTCCGGGTCGGCGAGGCGGGCGATGACGGCGCTCACGACCGGCATCTCGAGGCCCATCACCGCCCAGCTGGCCGCCAGCGGCGCCCAGGCGCGCCAGACCTCGGCCACGCTCACGGGCGGGCCGGCGATGGGAGGGGTGGTCGCGGTGTGGGGGTCGGCGGCGCCGGGTGACGTGGACACGGCACGACTCTAACGCCCCCGCGGCCGGGCCGGCGCGCGCCGGCTACCCGCCTGTCAGCGCGGGGAGAACACGCAGGCCGGGCGCCCGTCGCGCATGCAGGCCAGGTGGTCGAGGTCGGAGCCGAGCAGGGTGCGCAGCACGGCCGTGTCGTAGCGGCAGACCGCGTCGGTGGTGCGCGCCAGCTGGTGGAACACGCAGTTGACGGCGTTCACGCGTCCGTGCGCGTCGAGGAAGGCGCCGTAGCCGAGCTCGTCGAGGATGGCCACCACCTCGCGCAGCCGCGCCTCGCCCTCCTTGCCCTCCAGGCGCGGGCGCACGGCCTCGCCGAGCTCGCTCGCCATGCGGGAGAGCAGGCGCTCGAGGCCCTCCTCGCCGAAGGTGGAGCGCACGTGCCGGAGGAGCGAGCCGGCCAGCTGCGCGTAGTGGCGGGGGAACAGCTCCATGCCCGCCTCGGTGAGGGTGTAGGCGCGGCTCGGGCGCCCGCCCGTGCTGCGCAGCTCCAGGACCTCGACCAGCCCGTCGCCCTCCAGGGCCGTGAGCTGCTGCTGCACGGCGTTGCGCGACACCTCGAGGGCGGCCGCCAGCTCGTCGGCGGTGCGGCCCGTGGCGCGGTGCCCCAGCAGCTCGCGCAGCACCTTGAGGCGCGGCTCGCTCAGGCGCCCGCCGGCGGGCATCGGCATCGGTGGGGTGAGGCTCTCGTCCATGCGCCGTACCTGGCAGCGCGAGGCGCGCCTCGGGCGGCCCGTCGGCGTCACCAGGCTGCTGCCACCGGCATCATCCCACACCGCCCCGCGGCCGTGTTGCCAGCAGGTACCGTGCGAGGGATGCCGTTCTCATCACGCTCCTGCTAGCCTGGCGCCATGAACCGACCGCGAGTCGCCCCCATCGCCCTCCTGCTGCTCGCGCTGCTGGCGGCCTGCGCGCCCGCCGCCGGCTCGAGCGGCCGTCCGATCGACGCCAGCGCCGGGCCCGCGCCGGCCGCGCGCGGCGCCGACCTGCTGGTGCGCGTCGACCTGAGCCTGGCGGACTTCGGGCTCACCGAGCGCGACCTCACGCCCTCGCTGTGGGTGCCGAGCGGCTTCGCCTCCGAGGTCGGCGACGTCAGCGCCTACTTCGGCCTCCACGACGTCACGCTGCCGCCGGGCTGGAGCATCGACCTGTCGCAGGTCAAGGCCGAGCGGCGCAGCAGCACGCGCGCCTCCACGGGCGCCTCCTCGGTCAGCTACTCGCTGTGGTCCGAGGTGCGGGTGCGGGTCGCGGAGGACGCCATCCCGGGCGTCTACCGCGTGCGCGGCACGCTGCAGGCGCGGGGCGGCGCCACGAAGCAGATCGAGTTCCGCGTCGACGTCGCGCCCTGAGCGCGTAGCGCCACGGCCGCCGGCCGAGTCCCCGCGGGGCCGGCGCCCCGCGGTCAGAGGTCGACGCCGTCGCGCGCCACCCCGCTCAGCGTCCACAGCCCGGCGCGCTCGCCGTAGCGGCTGCGCGCCAGCGCCACCAGGTAGCGCACCTCCTCGCCCGCGTACGAGACGACGACCTCGGCGCGGGCGCTGTCGTCGATGACCACGGGCTCGGCCGCGCGGAGCCCGTCGTGGTGGAGCAGCGGGGCGTAGAGCGCGTTGCCGAAGGCGCGGCGGAACACCTCGGGGCCGCCGAGCTTGCCGCGCATGCGGTCGGAGGCGTAGCGATGGAGCGCCGCCACCCCGGCCTCGCCGCGCCCGAACGCCTCGGCCACCAGGCGCTCCAGCAGCGCCGCGGCGCTCGGGGCGCCGGCCGCGGTGCCGGCCTCGGCCGGGGTGGCGGGCGCGCCCGGGCCGGTGGGCGCGCCCGCGCTGGCGCCGCTCACAGCGCCTCGCGCCTGAGGCCGACCGACACGAACTTGGTCTCGAGGTACTCCTCGATGCCCCACGGCCCGCCCTCGCGGCCCACGCCCGACTGCTTGACGCCGCCGAAGGGGGCGTACGGTGCCGACGGCACGCCGTCGTTGACGCCCACGATGCCGTACTCGAGCTCCTCGGCGACCAGCAGGGCGCGCGTGAGGTCGTGGGTGTAGAGGTAGGCGGCCAGCCCGAACGGCGTGTCGTTGGCGAGGCGCACGGCCTCGGCGTCGTCGCGGAACGCCACGATGGGCGCCACCGGCCCGAACGTCTCCTCGCGCATCATCAGCGCGTCGGGCGCCACCCCCTTGAGCACGGTGGGGGCGTAGTAGAGGCCGCCTCGGCGCTCGCCGCCGGTGACCAGCTGCGCGCCGCGCTCGAGGGCGTCGGTCACGTGGCGCGACACCTTGGCCACCGCCTGCTCGTCGACCAGCGGCCCGATGTCGGTGCGCTCGTCGAGCGGGTCGCCGACCACCAGGCGCTCGGTGGCGGCGGCGTACGCCTCGGTGAAGGCGTCGACGAGGCTCTCGTGCACGTAGACGCGGTTGGCGCACACGCACGTCTGGCCGGCGTTGCGGAACTTGCTGGCCATCACCTGCGCCACGGCCTCCTCGACGTCGGCGTCCTCGAACACCAGGAACGGCGCGTGGCCGCCGAGCTCGAGCGAGATGCGCTTCACGGTGGCGGCGGACTTGGCGTACAGCTGGCGCCCCACCTCGGTGGAGCCGGTGAAGCTCAGCTTGCGCACGCGCGGGTCGGCGATCAGCGCGTCGGCCAGCGGCACCGGGTCGGCGGTGGGGAGGACCTGCAGCGTGCCCGCGGGGCCGCCCGCATCGAGCCACAGGTCGGCGAGCAGCAGCGCCGACAGCGGCGACTGCTCGGCGGGCTTGAGCACCATGGTGCAGCCCGCCGCCAGCGCCGGCGCCGCCTTGCGCGTGACCATCGCCAGGGGGAAGTTCCAGGGGGTGATGGCGAACGCCGGGCCCACCGGCTGCTTCAGCGCGAGCAGGCGCTTGTGGCCTGCCTGCGAGGGGAAGGCGTCGCCGTAGACGCGCTTGGCCTCCTCGGCGTACCAGCCCACGAAGCCGGCGGCGTAGGCCACCTCGCCGCGCGACTCGCGCAGCGGCTTGCCCATCTCACGCGCCATGGTGGTGGCCAGCTCCTCGGCGTGCTCGTGCATCAGCGCCTGCCAGCGCTCCAGCACGGCGGCGCGCTCGAAGGCCGTGGTGCGGCGCCAGGCGAGGAACGCCTCCCAGGCCACCGCCGCCGCCTCGCGCCCGGCGTCGGCGCCGAGGTCGGCGACGCGCGCCAGCTCCTCGCCGGTGGCGGGGCTCCTGAGCGCGTAGCTCCGCTCGGCCCGGCGCCACTCGCCGCTCAGGTAGCGGGCGTCCAGTGCGTCGATGGTGATCATGCCCAGAGTGTAGCGCCGCGCGCGGCCCCGCTCCCGCTTCAGTCGAGCGGAGCCTCCAGGCGCCACAGGTCCTCGGGGCGCTCGCGGCGGCGCGCCAGCCGCGCCTCGACGCCGTCCCACGTCACCTCGGCGGGGCGCAGGCTCGAGGCGTAGTTGGAGGCCATCGCGAAGCCGTAGGCGCCGGCGCGCTCCACGGCCAGCAGGTCCCCGGGGCGCACGGCCGGCAGCTCCACGTCCTGGGCCAGGCGGTCGGCGTTCTCGCACAGCGGGCCGTCGACGTCGGTGGCGGCGCCGGCGTGTGCCTCGCGGCCCCCGCCCACGAGCCGCACGGGGTGATGCGCGCCGTACAGCGCCGGGCGCAGCAGGTCGGCCATGCCGGCGTCGGCGATCACGTGGCGCCGCTCGCCCTCCTTCACGTGCAGCACGCGCGTGAGCAGAACGCCGGCGTCGGCGACCACGAAGCGCCCCGGCTCCAGCAGCGGCGTCACGCCGTGGCGCGCGGCGAAGGCGGCGTAGGCGCTCGCGAACGCCTCGAGCGGCGCGTCGGGCACCGCGAAGCCGCCGCCGAGGTCGACGAGCTCCAGCCCCGGGAAGCGCTGGTAGAGGGGCTCGAGCGCCGCCACCACCAACCGCGCCACCTCGGGGTCGTCGAGCATCGAGCCGGCGTGGACGTGGAAGCCCGCCAGGCGGCCGCTGGCGGCCACCTCCTCGGCGAGAGCCGCGGCGGCGCCCGCCTCCACCCCGAACTTGGAGTAGCCGGCGGCGGTGGCGAGGTGCTCGTGGGTGTGGGGGTCGAAGGCGGGGTTGAGGCGCACCAGGAAGCGCACGCGCGGCGCCTCCACCTGGCGCCAGGCGGCGTAGGCGCCCTCGCCGTCGAGGCTCACGAGCTCCACCCCGGCCTCCACCGCGCGCCGCGCCAGCGCCGGCGTGGGGCCCGGCCCGCCCAGCAGCACGTCCTGCGGCCGGAAGCCCGCGCGCAGCGCCCGCTCGAGCTCGCCGAGCGTGAGCGCCTCGGCGCCCACCCCCAGGCCGGCGAGGTGCCGGAGCAGCGCCCCGTTGGCGTTGGCCTTCACGGCGTAGCGCAGCAGCGCCCCCGGGAAGGCGCGCCGCAGGCGCTCCACCTGGCGCGTGACGCGGGTCAGGTCGTAGAGGTACGTCGGGGTGCCGAAGCGCTCGGCGACGCTCGTCAGCAGGTCGTCTCTCATGGGCTCGGGCGAGCCTAGCACGCCCCGCGCGGGGGCCCGCGCCAGGGGCGTCGGCGCGGCGGTTATGCTGGGCGCATGAACCGTCAACTGCGCCGTGCGCAGGCGAAACTCGACAGCAAGGCCGAGCGGGAGAAGCTCAAGAAGAAGCAGGCCCGCCGGCAGAAGATGGAGTCCATCCGCGCACGGCGCCAGGAGCGGCGCGAGCGGGGCGAGCGGGGCGAGCGCCCGGAGCCGCAGGCGCCGGTGGCGGCGTCGCAGCTCACCCCCGAGCAGCGCAAGAAGATGCCGGGGCGCTTCTCGGGCGCGCTGATGATCGCCACGGTGTTCTTCATCATCCTGCAGGCGGCGGTGCCGCCCGACCAGGCCGACGTGTCCACCAGCCTGGTGGGCGCGGGCTTCTTCCTGATGTTCGGCTACTTCTCCACGCTGTTCCTGCTCAGGCGCGGCAACGACAACGCCTTCGGCACCACCATCGCCTCGGGCGCGGCGCTGGCCGTGGGCGTGCTGCTCACGCGCGTGATCGGCCCGGGCGCCGGCGGCCTCGACCTGCTGTTCGTGCTGATGGTTAGCCTCGGCGCCTTCCTGGTGGTGGCGGGCGCCTTCCTGGGGCGCGCGGTCTTCAACGCCGGCCTGAGGCGGTGAGCGCCGCCGGCTCCTCCGGCCCGGAGGCGGGGCGGGCGCTGGTCACCGCGGTGATGGGCGCCATGCGCGAGGAGGTGGCGCGCCTCGAGACCGCGCTCGAGGGCGCCAGCGAGGAGCGCCAGGGCCCGTTCCGCTGGCTGCGCGGGCGCCTGGAGGGCGCCGAGGTGCTGCTCGCCGAGTGCGGCATCGGCAAGGTCAACGCCGCGGCGCTCACCCAGGCGCTGCTGGCGGCTGGCGCGCGCCGGCTGGTGTTCACGGGCGTGGCCGGCGCCGTCGACCCCGCGCTGCGGGTCGGCGACGTCGTCGTCAGCCGGGACGCTGTGCAGCACGACGTCGACGTCACGGGCCTCGGCTACGCCCTGGGTGAGGTGCCGGGCACGGGCACGGCATGGGACGCCGACCCCGCGCTGGTGGCGGCGGCACGCGCCGCCGCCGCGGAGCTGCCGGGGGTGAAGGTGCTGGTGGGACGCGTGGCCTCCGGCGACACCTTCGTCGCCGACGCGGCCACCACCGAGCGCCTGAGGCGCGACTTCGACGCCGCCTGCACCGAGATGGAGGGAGCGGCCGTGGCCCAGGTGTGCCACCGCTGGGGCGTGCCGTTCGTCATCGTGCGCTCGGTGTCCGACAGCGCCGACCACGACGCCGAGGTGTCGTTCCGCGCTTTCACCGAGGTGGCGGCGGCCAACGCCGACCGGGTGGTCCGCGGCCTGCTGCGCCGCCTGGGCTGAGGCGGCGCGGGGCCCCCACGTGGAGGCGCGATCGCTCCCCCGCACGCGCCCCGCGCCGGAACGCCGCGCGGCTCGCGTTCGGAGGCTCGTGATCCCTGGAGCCAACGCTGGGTGGCGTACAATAGGGGCGATCGGGTGCGCCGTGGCCCGCCAACTACAGCCGGTACCCGGCACACGGCCGCATGCCCCAGTCCTGCAGGACGCCTAGCACCGTCCAAGAAGCCGTCGGCCTAGCCCAGCGCCTCCGCGCCTCGGCCCATGCCGACAGGAAACGAGAGGGATCAGCATGGCTGACGTTCTAGACCAACTACTCGACCTGGACCGCTCCCAGCTCGACCCGAAGGAGCTCGACGAGCTCAACCGGGTCGAGCTGCGTGAGTGGCTGGAGTCGCTGGACTACGTACTAGCGTCCGGCGGCCCCGACCGGGTCCTCGAGATCCTCGAGCGGCTCGAGGCGCACGCCCTCCAGCACGGCGTCGAGCTGCCCGTCGAGCTCGACACCGCCTACCTCAACACCATCCCGGTGTCGGAGCAGCCCGAGTACCCCGGCGACATCGAGCTCGAGCGCAAGATCACCAACCTCATCCGCTGGAACGCGATGGCGCTGGTGGTGCACGCTAACAAGGTGTCGCCCGGCATCGGCGGCCACATCGCCACCTACGCCTCGGCGGCCATCCTCTACGAGGTCGGCTTCAACCACTTCTTCCGCGCCCCCTCCAAGGGCCCCGACGCCGACCTGGTCTACTTCCAGGGCCACGCCAGCCCCGGCATCTACGCGCGCTCCTACCTCGAGCACCGCTTCAGCGACGAGGAGATGAACAACTTCCGCCGCGAGCTGCAGAAGGGCAAGGGCATCTCCTCCTACCCGCACCCGTGGCTGATGCCCGACTACTGGAGCTTCCCCACGGTGTCGATGGGCCTGGGCCCCATCACCTCCATCTACCAGGCGCGCTTCCGCCGCTACCTCGAGGACCGCGGCCTCTACCCCAAGGGCACCGGCAAGGTGTGGGCGTTCATCGGCGACGGCGAGACGGACGAGCCCGAGACCCTCGGCGCCATCCGCGTGGCGGCGCGCGCGAACCTCGACAACCTCATCTGGGTCATCAACTGCAACCTGCAGCGCCTTGACGGCCCCGTGTTCGGCAACGGCCAGATCATCCAGGAGCTCGAGGGCATCTTCCGCGGCTCCGGCTGGAACGTCATCAAGGTGGCCTGGGGCTCCGGGTGGGACGAGCTGCTGGCCAACGACAAGGAAGGCCACATCATCAAGCGCTTCGAGGAGCTGGTCGACGGCGAGTCGCAGCGCTACGCGGCGTTCGGCGGCCAGGAGCTCAAGGAGCGCTTCTTCAACACCCCCGAGCTGAAGAGGATGGTGGAGGGCTGGACCGACGCCGACTTCGCCCGCCTCAACCGCGGCGGCCACGACCCGGTCAAGGTGTTCGCCGCCTTCGACCGCGCCGTGAAGCACGAGGGCCAGCCCACCGTGATCCTGGCGCGCACCGTCAAGGGCTACGGCATGGGCACCGCCGGTGAGGCGCAGAACATCACCCACCAGCAGAAGAAGCTCGACGAGAACGAGATGAAGGCGTTCCGCGACCGCTTCAGCCTGCCCATCACCGACGAGCAGATCGCCGACGAGCCCTTCCACCGCCCGCCCGAGAACAGCCCCGAGCACAAGTACCTGATGGAGCGCCGTGAGGCGCTGGGCGGCTTCCTGCCCGCGCGCGTGGTGCAAGCCGAGCCGGTGGCGCCGCCGACCCTCGAGGAGTTCGAGGAGTTCATGAGCGGCAGCGGCGACCGCGAGGTGTCGACCACCATGGTGATGGTCAACGTACTGCGGCGCCTGCTCCGCAACCCGGACTGGAAGGACCTGGTGGTGCCGATCATCCCCGACGAGGCGCGCACCTTCGGCATGGAGGCGCTGTTCCGCCAGATCGGCATCTACTCCCCGGTGGGGCAGCTGTACGAGCCCGTCGACAGCGCCCACCTCATGTACTACAAGGAGTCCCAGGACGGTCAGATCCTCGAGGAGGGGATCACCGAGGCGGGCGCCATGTCGTCGTTCATCGCCGCCGGCACCGCCTACGCCAACTACGGCGTCAACACCGTGCCGTTCTACTTCTACTACTCGATGTTCGGCTTCCAGCGCGTCGGCGACCTGATCTGGGCCGCCGCCGACAGCCACGCCCGGGGGTTCCTGGTCGGTGCCACCGCCGGCCGCACCACGCTGGCGGGCGAGGGGCTGCAGCACCAGGACGGCCACTCCCACGTGCTGGGCTACACCGTCCCGAACCTGCTGGCCTACGACCCGGCGTTCGCCCACGAGATCGCGTTCATCGTGCAAGAGGGCATGCGGCGCATGTACCAGGAGCAGGAGAACGTCTTCTACTACCTGACGGTCGCGAACGAGAACTACGTCCAGCCCGGGCTGCCCGAGCACCTGACCCGCGAGCAGGTGCGCGAGGGCGTGCTGAAGGGCATGTACCTCTTCCGCAAGTCGGCCAAGAAGCGCGCCAAGCTCAACGCCCAGCTGTTCGGCTCCGGCACCATCATGAACGAGGTGCTGAAGGCGGCCGACATCCTCGAGCGCGACTACGGCGTGGCCGCCGACGTGTGGAGCGTCACCTCCTACAAGGAGCTCCACCGCGACGCGCTGCAGGTCGAGCGCTACAACCGTCTCAACCCCGACGCGGAGCCCCAGACGGCCTACGTGGCCGACGCCCTGAAGGACGCCAAGGGCGTGTTCGTGGCGGCCAGCGACTACATGAAGATCCTGCCCGACGCGCTGGCGCGCCACCTGCCGCGGCCGATGGTCAGCCTCGGCACCGACGGCTTCGGCCGCAGCGAGGCGCGCGCCGAGCTGCGCGACTTCTTCGAGGTGGACGCCCGCCACGTCGTCCTGGCCACGCTCACCGCGCTGGCCGAGGACGGCAAGGTCGACAAGGCCACGCTGCTCGAGGCGCGCGAGGACCTGCAGATCGACCCCGACAAGGCCAACCCGTACGTCGATTGAGCTGAGAAAGGATCACGCGTGGCGACCGAAGTCAAACTACCGGATATCGGCGAAGGGATCGAGCAGGGCACCGTCGTAGGCGTCCTGGTCAAGGTCGGCGACAAGGTCGAGAAGGACCAGCCGCTGGTCGAGCTCGAGACCGACAAGGCCGTGGTCGAGGTGCCCTCCACCGCTGCTGGGGTGGTCTCGAAGATCAACGTTTCCGAGAACCAGGAGGCGGCGGTGGGCTCCGTGCTCGTCGTCATCGACGAGGAGGGGAGCCAGCCCGCGTCCGCGCAGCCCGAGACGGGCGCCGCGAGCGGCGAGGCCTCCGAGGCCATCGAGGCCAGCGAGGACGCCGAGGACGCGGCGCGGGTCGAGGAGCTCACCGAGCGCTCGAAGCCGCCCCGCGAGGGCCCGCCCCCCGCTCCCAGCGCCCCGGCCCAGGCGTCACCCGCCCGCGCCGCTGGCGCCGAGGGGCAGTCCGGGCTCGTGCCCGCCGCCCCGTCCGTGCGGCGCCTGGCCCGCGAGCTAGGCGTCGACATCCGCCAGGTCAGCGGCAGCGGCGTGATGGGCCGCATCTCCGCCGACGACGTGCGCGCCTTCGCCGCCGGCGGCCCCGCCCCCGCGGCGCAGGCGGCCGCGGCCCCGGCCTTCACCCTGCCTGACTTCAGCCGCTGGGGCGAGACCGAGCGCGTCCCGATGAGCGGCATCCGCAAGGCCACCGTGCGCTCCATGAGCACGGCCTGGGCCACGGTGCCGATGGTCACGCACTTCGACAAGGCCGACGTGACCGAGCTCGAGAAGACCCGCAAGCAGTACCAGCCCATGGCCGACGCCGCCGGCGCCAAGCTGACGCCCACCGCCATCCTGCTCAAGGTGGTGGCCGGCGCGCTGCGCAAGTTCCCCGACTTCAACGCCAGCATCGACGTCGAGAGCCAGGAGGTCGTCTACAAGCGCTACGTCAACATCGGCGTGGCCGTGGACACCGACGCGGGCCTGCTGGTGCCGGTCGTCAAGGACGCCGACCGCAAGAACCTCATCGAGCTCGCCGCCGAGCTCGGCGAGCTGGCCGAGAAGGCGCGCGACCGCAAGCTGAAGCCCGACGAGATGCAGGGCGGCAACTTCAGCATCTCCAACCTGGGCGGCATCGGCGGCCACGGCTTCACCCCGATCGTCAACCCGCCCGACGTCGCCA
>Ga0123333_10004548_pt1 | contig 12963 bp, 8 predicted proteins | sample BioC12SIPDNA_3_FD_89957 | JGI IMG/M metagenome (GOLD analysis project Ga0123333, IMG submission 89957) | Anaerobic biogas reactor microbial communites from Washington, USA - Biogas_R2_B C12 SIP DNA | ecosystem: Engineered > Bioreactor > Anaerobic > Unclassified | place: Washington, USA...
AACTGCACGATGAATGCAGTCCAGGATCTATCCTGAAAAACAAGAATCCTTGCCGTATCAAGGCATTTTTTGCAATATCACTTCTTCCCGCTGTTCGGTATGGTTAACGGCGTAGGGTGGCACCGTACATTCGCAGATTGATGCGGCCCACTCCATCATCACCCGTGCGGAGAATCACTCGCTGCTCGCTCCAGTCCTTTGTGCCGACCCAGGTCATCATGCTTTGGCCGTCTGCGCCCTCGAATTCGTACGGGTAGACCTGTGCGCCGGGCTGGCCTGAGACGTTGTCCGTTTTTGCCCAGGCGATGAGCGTGTAGTCCGTGTTCGGCTTAAGCTGCACGTAGATCTTGTTGGTATTGTTGACGCTGTGCGTGTCACTCGTGATTCTCATGGACGCCTCGCCCGAACGTTTCACGTCGCGGTCCAGAGCCACCGGGTTCGCGATCGTCCAGCCTGCGGGATTGCCATTGGCGTCGACCTGCTCGAAGCCGCCGTTGGACAACAGGTTTGCCCTGCCGGCATCCTCTGCCGCGTCCACCTCTTCGAATAAGTAGTAGGGCGCGACGGGCTCGCCCAGGTCTGCCCGCATGGCCTCGAACCACAGCTCCGTCACGTTTGCATACGGGTGCCGACCGAAGCCGTAATAGGTGAAACGTCCGTGCGCGAGCAAATAGGTGGCAAGGCCGAACATCTTGTCCCGGTCATGGCTCACCGGCAGTTTGGGGCCGAACTCCGCGAGCGTCGGATGGAAGATCGGGTTGTACTGGATCAGTTGGACTTTACCCCGCCGGTCGAGTTCGATGGCGTGGTCCAACCGTTGACGCCATTTATCTCGCTGGTTGTCGATCGCCTGCCAGCCTTCGCTTTGGCGCCCGTCGTTGACCATGGGAAATGCGTCCCAGCCGTTGCCCGTGATCAGGCTGTGTGGCATGGCGATCTTGATCTTGGCAAACATCCTCTGCAGATCGCGCAGCCACCTGTCCGCCTCGGCGCCAACTCGCGGGTACTCCAGGACAGACGAACTCCGCCCGATGCCGGCCACGTCGGGCGGCACGGTGTCGAAGTAGATGCCGTCGTGCCCCTCACAGATGTGGGGAGCCCACACAGTCGCCATGAATTCCTGGTACACCGGGTGGCCCACGTTCATCACGAAGTCGTCCCGCGGCGGCCCCCAGAAGTAAATCGGAATACGCGCCTGTGAAGGTCGGCGCGCGGTGGCTCTCGTATTGGCGAGCCGTACGGCTTCCTCGTCGCCGACACGTCCGTCGCCGTTGAGGTCGTTCGCCGGATCCCAGCCCGGACACAGACGCTTTTCGCGCGGACTGGCGGCCCGCTCTGCACCCACGTGCAACGTCACGTAGGTGTCCTCTGAGAAATGGCAGAACATCTCTTCGAGTATCCCCTCGTTCGTCAGCCCTTTCTCGACGCAGAAGTCGGCCAACGCCTTGGCTTTTCCGGAGAGCGGTTCGCCGGTCGACGGGTGTGGCAGCACGAGCGTGCAGATCAGTCCGTATTGCGTCGCGAGTACGCTGTCTCTCAGGGACTTGGACTGCTTGCGGAAGCTCAGGTCGAGCCAGTCGCGTGCGAACTCTGCGTTGCCGCCGAAGTTCATGAACGTACGAAGGGTCGGCAAATGATGTGGCATGGCCTGCACATTCATACGGAATGCCTGCTCTGGAGCGTCAGGCAGGACGCGCCCGTCCGCATCCCATACACGAACGTGCCACCAGAACGTCGTAGCGTTTTCGAGTTCCGGCCCGGCGTATTCGGTGATCGGCAGCCTACTCTCAACTCGGCCGGAGTCCCAAACGAGGTCTTTGCCGTCCACGAGATCGGTTGGCGACCTCGCCACTCGCACCTGATACGCACTCTGGGATGCCGTTTCCCAGTACAATTCCGGGTGGGGGTCCGGTACGTCTGTTGGATTCACCCGCCATTCACAACGCAACCCCATAGGCGTCTGTCCGGCCACCGACGAGACGGCCATGGTCAAGGTAATAACGAACACCCCAATTCGCAACATGGCAGTAATCCCTGCTGATAAGAAAGTCGGTTCTTCGGCAGAATTCATGGGTGAGTCTGGCACAATTGACAGGCAACGGAAGACGGCGACGGGACGTCAATTCGTCCTGCTTCTCCCAGTCACAGTGTGAACAGAGAAGAGGCATTATACTCGCCTGCAAGAGAGTATAGTGCCTCTTCTCTGTACCGGTCTTGGGTGTCAGGAAGTAATCTTCCTCTCTTGTTCGGTGCTTTCTGAGAGCAGTCCAATTCGGCCAGCATGCGGATCGCCGCCGTGACCATCATCTCGCCGGAATCTTCCGCGCAACGGGCATTGACGACCACCGCTGCAGAGTATCGCACCGCGGATACGAATGCAAGCAAGCAGCGTCACCGAGGCTTCCTGCGCGTTCCACGGGGCACGGCGGATCGGCTGGTGCGGAACTGGCGGGCTTCGTGATCTCACGACTTCTGGTACCGGTTGGCGTGCGTCCGCAACCGGCCGGCAACGCTTGGGCGGTCTGCCGCCCGGATTACCGGCTACCGAATGCATCCTGAATAGCAGTGCTCGGAGCCGGTAAGCATCGTTCGAGAAGTAACTGGCCAGCATTTGCCGGGCAATATCACGGCGGAGCGTGATCGCTACGATGGAGTCGAGACAGTTGTTTCTCGAACGATGCTAAGCCACCCGGTACCGCCGCGACTTGTGTGATACAATGTGCGAGTGAGTTCCCCGTTCACCACCACTCGATCAGGAGAGCCGCCGTGCCCGAGATACGAAAAACGACCGTCGCAACAGGACTACTTGCCGTTCTCCTTTCCTGCACGGCGAGGGCCGACACGGCCGACGCGCTGCTGAGGGTTTACGGTGGTTGGGAAAAAGTCGACGCGCCGGCTCTCGCCCCCAGGCAGGTCGAGTGTTCGGTTCTACCAAATCCCGCCACAACGACACGAAATACCCCGTCGGACAACTCCTTGGTCAGCCAGGGTTGCGTCGCAAGTCGCCTCCCATTGGCGGCTCTTGCGTCGGCCCCGCTGCAGTAATACCATAGCCGGCGGCGATGCCGCGCGCCGCGACGCCGAACCCCGCGCCGCTAGACGCACACATTCCCGCACTGATCGATTCCACCATCCTGAAGGAGAGTCTCATGGACTTCCAAGAAGCCAACCGTCGTGAATTCCTCGCCTCCCTCGGCGCGGCCGGCGCCGCCTCGGTCCTGGTCGGGTCGCCGGACGGGCCGCACGCCCAAGCGGGCGAAGCCAAAGAGAAGCTGGCCATCGACGGCGGCACACCGGTCCGCAAAAGCGCGCTCAGCACTGGACCGACCGGACCCCAGTTCTATGACGACGTAGAGAAAAACGAGTTGCTAGAGGTCCTCGCGTCGCGGTCGCCCTTCCGCACGCCGGGCGGAAAAGTCAGCCAGTTTGAGCAGGCCTACGCCGCCCATATTGGGGTCACGTTCGCCTTCGCCGTCACCTCCGGCACCACCGCGCTGTACACTGCCATGGCGGCGATGGAGGTCGGCCCGGGCGACGAGGTCATCCTGCCCGCCTGGACCTGGTATGCCGACCACGACGCAGTCATCCTCTCGGGGGCCTTGCCGGTGTTCGTCGAGATCGACGAGTCGTTCTCCATAGACCCGGAGTTGATTGAGGCAAAGATCACTCCTCGCACCAAGGTGATCGTCCCCTCGCACCTCCAGGGCGGCGTCGCCGACCTCGACCCAATCCTTGAGATTGCGCGGAAGCACAAGCTCCGCGTGGTCGAAGACTGCGCCCAGTGCTGCGGCGGCCGATACAAGGGAAAGTTCGTCGGCTCGATCGGCGACCTCGGCATTAACAGCTTCCAGCTCGGCAAAACGATCACCGCCGGTGAAGGCGGCGCCGTGACCACCAGCGACCCGGTGCTCTACGAACGAGCGTTCCGCTTCCACGATGTCGGCATGGTGAGCCGGTCGTTCAACGCCACGGTCGGCAATGGCGTGCTTGGCGCGTTCGCCTCCTGCAACTTCCGCATGAACGAATTCACCGGCGCCGTGATGAAGGGGCAAGTCCAGAAGCTCGACACCATCTGCCAGGGGCTCCGAGCCAATGCAAAAAAGGTCCGCGAGGGCATCGCCGATTTGCCCGGCCTGAAGCTGCGGAAGTCGGCCGACGTCGAAGGCGATCTGGGCACGACGGTCTTTCTCGACTGCGGCACCCGCGAGCGCCGCGACCGGTTCCTCCGCGCGATGCGCGCCGAAGGGGTAAATGCCGCCGGACCCGGCGGATCGGTAATCCTGCCGGCCAACGCGCGAATCGCCAGCAAAGCGACGATCCATCCCCAGTGGCCTTCCTTCACCACTCCCCAGGGCAAGGCGATCGCCTACGGTCCTGAGTCATGCCCTCGCACGATCGACATCATCGGCCGCTTCGGCGGCGTGAGCATTGGCCCGCGTTACACCGAGGAAGACGTGCAGGACATAATCCGGGCCGTCCGCAAAGTGTACCTGGCAATGGGCCTGGGCTGAGTTGCGTTACCCGTCTGGTCAATCTATTCAGCCGACGAGAAAACCATGACCGGAATTGGAGTTGCAGAGCTGAGAAGGGCCGATTCTCGGCTGCGATTGAGGTTGTGAGTGATCCCGGTGCAGGCCGGCAGATCACTGACCACGCCAGTTTTCACGGCACGTGCAGACCAAGAACGCAGAATCTCTCGAACTGGACACGTGCGAAGCCGAACTCACGCCGCGCGGCGGTAATATCGCAATAACCCGCCGAGCCGTTCGTCGCAAACGATCTCGCCTTCGCTACGCCCGACTTCCTTGCCCGGATCGATGATGCGGTTCTTCAATTGGAACCTGACACAGACTCGCAACTCCAATGCAGTTTGACACTTGGAACTCGGCTGAATAATTTGACCACACGCGTCCATTGCGAGTGCGAGTGTGTTGCCGCATCGAGCGCTCACTGAAGTGGTCCCGGCAGACGTTCGCTCCAGGGACCCGGGAAGTTTTTCATGAGCGCCAGCTCCCAGGGAAGATCGTCGTAGTTGAAAGTGTCCGGCGTCTGCTTGGCATCAAAGCCTTGAAAGAGGAGCACGAAGTTGAAGTCTTTGATTTCGTACCGCTGGTCAATGCCGGAGCGCACGATTTCGAAATGGCTCACCTGGTCGTATTTGGCCTGGGAACCGTCGGCGAGATAAAGCCGGGCCGGGTCGCCGGCAAAGGCGTTGGACGAGCCTTCGGCGCGGGTCCAGGGGCCTTCGAGCTTGTCGGCTACCATGGCGAACATGAAGCGCTTGCGGCTGTCCCAATAGTTGGGGCGGGTCGGATGCGGGCGCACCGCTTCCAGCAGGGCCAGGTATTTCTTGGCGCTTTGGACGTAATAAATGTGGCTGGCCTCGTGCAGCCGCCACGGGCCGCGGGTGTCTTCGCCCCGTTCCGTGAGCACGGTTTCGTCTTGGGCGCCGCTGAAGTCCGGGAATTCTTCCAGGGGCACGCCCATGCGGAACAGGGAGCCCCGGTGGTCGGTGTAGAAAAGATGCGCGTGGCACTCATCGCAAATTACCCAGAAATCAATCCAGAAACCGTTGTTCGCCTTGCGGGTGGGGATCACCGTGGGCTTGGACCAGCCGTGCGGGTTCTCAAGGTCCGAGTTGGTAGAGTACACGGGTTGCAGGTCCGGCCGGGCGTCTTTGACGGGAACTTGTGCAATGAGATACCAGAGCTTTTGCGGCGCGAAATAGAAGACCTGCGGGGCTACGACGACGGCCCCCAGCGATTCGTTCAGATAGTGACGCGGTGCCGTGCGGAGGCCCGCCAGGGTCGGCGCACTAGTGTAGCCTAACCCGGAGCGCGTTTTTTCCACGTATTGCAGAGTACGGGCGGTCTGGCGAGTTGCCTTGCTGGTGTAAAATACATGATACTTGCCCTGGTAAAACACGATCGACGGGTCTTTGGCGGCCACATCATCGAAGGCGCCTCGCCGACCGGGACCCATAATGATCTCACTGACGGTCCAGCGTTCATAAGGCAGGGCGGCGGTGCCTTCGGCCGCCGATGAACCGCCGGTCAGCACCGCTAACAGGGCCAAAGCGAGGTAAACAACAGGTTGTTTCATACGTTCTTCCCCAGGTCCGAGATGTTGGAGATCGCCGAGTTGACAATCCCTTCCGTGTGTGCCGTGATCAAGCCCAGGTTCACGCCCAAATGATTTCGTTCTCGTCCTATGTCCTCGCAATGGTCGTGGCACGACCACTCAATGCGAATCGCAAGTCTTCCTCTTGAACGCATAGATGCCCTGCACCAGGTATTCGACTTCTCCACGCGAATTGGTGACAAACGAGAAGTCGATTTGCGGGGCGTCGCCAGATGCGGCGCGACGGAAACGGTTGACTCTGACTTTGGTCACCAGCCCGCCCTCCTTTCCCACCAACCGACCGTCTCTGACCAGCAATTCGATCGTGCCCTTGTTGACGTACGAGCCGGCATAACGCCGCATTTCCTCGGCGCCGATTGGCTGAACCTGGTCCACCACGGCGCCGGGCGACGGTCGGATTCCCAGCACCACTTCAGCAGCCTTGTCCTGCACGCGCGTCAGTTGTGCGGCCGTCTTGTTGGCCAGGACAATGACCGCGAATCGCTGGGAGGGACACATCCTCACCGTGCTGCCGTAGCCCGACAGGATGCCGCCATGGGAAAGCCATCGCACGCCGTCGCGGTCTTCCACGTTGAGGCCGTAACCGTAACGCCTGCCGCCCGCGGGCACGGTAACGTACGGTGTGGAAAGCGTCTGGATGACATAGGGCGAGAGCGCCCGCTTCCCCTCCAATTCGCCGTCGTTCATGAAGGCGATACAGAAACGGGCAAAAAGGGGCGCGCTGCAGAACAACTTTCCTGCCGGACGAGTGGCAGCAATGTCAAGGTCGTCAAGGTTGGGGATGAGTCTCGCCGGCCCCTGGCCTGCAGGGCCGTGACCATGCGCCATGGGCCCGGCTTTCGCCTCCGCGAGGTAGAACGTGGCGCGCGTCATACCCAGCGGCTTGAGGATGAGTTCACTGACGGCCGGGGCGTAATAGCTGCCCGAGGCGCTCTCGATGGCCACGCCGGCCAGCCAGTAGCCGACGTTGGAGTAGGAGTAAATCGCTCCAGGTTCCCAAAGGCAAAAACGTGCACCCTGGGTTCGAAGCATCTCGCCCAGCCTAGAATCTTCTTGGGGCCCCACATTCCCATATCCCGTGGCGGCCAGCCCCGCGGTATGCGTGAGCGCCTGGTGCAATGTCAGTCGGCCCAGGGCGGGGGGCAGACCGCTCACACACTCCCCCAGCGGCGCGTCGAACTTCAGCTTGCCGGCCTCCACGAGCGCTGCAACTGCGGCCGCGGTGAACATCTTGGTGGTGGAAGCGAGCAGAAACAGCATGTCGGCCTGCATCGGCTCGCCTGTCTCGATGTTCGCCAGACCGTAGGCCTTGGTATAAAGGACTTCCTTTCCCAGGACCACGGTCACCACGGCACCGGGGCAGTCATTTCGCTGCAGTTCGGCCGTTACGAAGGCGTCGAGATCGTCAAAACGGTAATCTCCGCCGGCTGCCGCCGTGTTCAGCAGCAGCAACAGCAAGCCAGCCAGCAGGTGTGGGTGTCGTCGCAGCATGTTGTCCTCGGGTGTTTGTGCTCGTGCGGGCGAGGATGGCGTCGTCAGCGCCTCCTCACATTCCGGCCGGGGTTCCGTAGCGGCGCACCAACGCGGCATCCTCGGCGGCCTGATCGCTGTAGCGGTCGTAGATCCCCACGATCACCGCGTCGCTGGGCTTGATCCCGGCGAACGTGTCGCGAAAGGCCTGTTCGACCCAGGCCTTTCGCTCCGAAAGCCGGCCAGCGGCCAGGATCTTGAAGGCCAGGCAGGGACGCTTGGTCTGCTGGATCGACTTGAACATGCGCGGCGGATCTTCGGTCAGGTAGACCTCGCCGACGGGGATCGGCACGTGGCCAAGCAGCTTGCGCAGTTGCTCGGCGCTGCGGTGGCGCTCGTAGACGCAGGTCATGTAGTAGTCCACTTCCCAGCCTTTGGATTCAACCACGTCGACCACCTCGGCGATGTGCGTTCCGACGCCGGCTAACATGCCCGCGTCGTGGACTCGCTTGAGCGTGTAGTAGCTCTTCATCTCGTAGTTCACGAACACCGAGAGGTGCGACCGGGCATTGAAGGGGTTGGCGCCGCAGATCAGACGCGAGATGCGGTGCGGACCGAGCTGAATCTGCGGCAGCCCGGCCTCCTCCTTCTGCTCAGCCGCAGCCGCGGACTGTGCCGCCATCGCGACGGCGGGCAGCGCCCCGGCCTGCTTCAGGAACCGTCGTCGCCCCTCACGATACGTGTCTGTTCGCTCGACTCGGGATTCAGCACTCTTGTCGCCAGTCGTCACAAACGCCTCCGAAGTGGAAGAACGGGGGCCGACGCCAACTGACCGTTATTGCGGCCTGCATCGCCCATGCTCTGCGCATGGGACAGCGCAAGGGAGACTTTGCGCAGAAGCCCGGTGTTCTCGACCTCCGCCTGGTCAACCTTGACTTCCGCGACGCAGAGTCCAACAGTCTTCTCGCATCATTCGATTGTAGCCCCCTCCGGTTCCCGTCGTCAATGTAAGGTGGCGCAATTGAACGAGACCATTGCGCAAGTCGCACGCGGCCCGCTAGCTCGCCCACCGCGGTGCCGCCAGACGCAAGAGGGCTTGAGGAATCGGCGAGCCGTCGGCTGCCAAACCCATTTCGTCAATAGCGGGGAGTGTGTCCGATTTCTGGCGTGGGATGTCATGTGCCCGGATTTCGAATTCTGAAACATGCGGTTTGGCGTGGCCGACTGGAATTGGGCGCGACCTTCGGCTAGGATCGCGGATGTTGCGGTTCGCAGCATATCAGAGCGGAGGCAAACGGAAGATCCCGCTAGAGTGTATTGACAAGGAGCCAACCATGAGTCGTCTCTTCGTAGTCGTTGCGATGATCCTTGGCGTTGGTCCGGCCGCCTCCGCGGCGGGTCCAATTCTCTGCCAGGGAGAGGCCAGATCGAGATTCCCGGCAAGACGACCTACGGAATTCAGGCAATGACCTTCGCTGACGGGTTCTTCTGGCTAGGAACGTACAGCAAAGACCGGACGTATCAGTGCGACGCGCAGCTCAAGATCATTGCCTATCACGCGGTCGATGTTTCCGTCGGCGTGTTCGGCCTGCCGAAGGGACAAAACGGCGAAATCCGGCTGATGGTTGCACGGAATATCAAGAAGGACAACGGACGCTGGACTGCGTCTGCCTCGCCTGCCATATTAAGGAACGGAAGACTCGAATGGGAAAAGTGATCGCGGCAGTACTGTGATGGTGTGTCGCGACAGACAGATCCGACAATCGACCTGCCGCCGGAAGGTAGCGAGCTACTGTGCAAGTCGGGGAATATGGCGACACGCTGGCGCTCACAGCGTATCTGAGTGGAGCCTGTATGGGACATTCCGGCTAGGCGCACTCGCAATCGGCCGCACGGCGCATCCCACGCAATACTTCCAGCCGCTTCCCGAGCAACATGCGCGTATCCGCGACGGCAACGACAGGATAAGGCAGTGTAACCCAACCAAAAGAATTCCCATGAAAAGAACTCGCTTATGTTCCCTGATGCTCGCCGTTTTACTGATGCTCGCTTCATGCGGAAAGACGCTCACCGCGTCCGAACCGGCGCCCGCCGGGACCGTTCCCGCCAAAACGCCTGAAACGGAAGAGAAAACCGGAGAAGCGCAGAGGGCGGGCGTCAACTTCCAAGGCGAAGTTTTCACCTGGCCGGACTACGCGCTGACAGCCGACGCCACCACGGACGAAATCCGCCGGACGGCGATTCGGGCGATGCACGACGAACTCGCCTTCCAGTGGACGCCTGAAACCAACATCCTTTACACCAAAGAAGCCGGCGCCGCGAAAGGCAAGGCTTTTTCTTTCAGTTCCGGAAAGACCTACGCGGGGCTTCCCTACACCACCGCGGGACAGGGGCTTCTGCACTGGCTCCAGTATTACGACTTTGAAACCGGCGTTGTTTCGGGAATCACTTCTGCCAACTGCGCCTCTTTCGGCAATTCCTGCGCCGCGAGCGTAATGTGGGGCTGGAGCGCCGTGGCAAGTTCCATTACCTGGAGCACCTGCGCGACGCCGACCGTCTCGCGCGGCTGTATTCCCGTCGGCCCGTATCGGCTCGACGCCTCCATTAGCAACCTCGGCGATTACACCTCCGATAGAGTCTGCGCGGAAAACGGCGAAGATATTATGATGCAGTCCTACGCTGCCATTCTGCCCGCGGACGCGCTGGTCAACACCCGCCACAAGGGCGACCACTGCATTATGGCGCTCTACGTGAACGTTGCCCGGAAAGACGGCAAAATCGATCCCGAAGAATCGATTCTGCATTATCAGGACCAGTGGGCGAGTTTCACCGAAATCGACGGCGTCCTGTATGAAGGGCACATCGAAAAGACGATGACCTTCGCCAAGCTTTTCGCCAGGCATTACCTTCCCTTTACCTGTGCGGAGTTTCTGGGCACGAAGGCCTATACCGTCCCGAGCGTAACTTTCAAAGGCGATTCTTCCACCGTTGACAAAGTCCTGTCAGGCACGCTTCACAGCCCCTACAAACTGGTAACCGTCACCCTCACCGTATCCGACAAGAACGGCCACGAAGTCGCGAGCAAGAAGACGCTGGTCACCCGCGAGGATATCAAAAGCGGCAACGCTCTTGATTTCTCCCTTTCCGGCGTCGGCGTCAGCACCACGCTGAACCGCAAATGCACAAAAGGCGAAACCTATGTCCTTTCAGTTTCCGCGCTGGATTCCACCGCCGCCACCCACGAAAACATCGTGAGCGTTGAATTCGTCTTTTAGTGTCTTTGTGCTGGACTTGTGCACATAATGCGCGCATGTTTGTGAAGGTTGGGTTGCGGGCGTGCCCCGCCTTGGGGAGAACCGAAATGAGCGGTCCCGCACGAAGTCTGGATAGACAAATGGACCTCGTTGGCTACAATGCCAGTGGCTTGAAAACAACGCATCGCCAGAAGGTCCACGTCATGAAGGCGAGGGCAAAGGCAAGAAAAGCGAGCAGGAGTTCAATTGGATTCACAGATTCACGCCAAACTTCGTTTCCGTCGAGAAGATCAAGGAGAAGGGACGCCAGCGCCAAGATCAGCTAATTCGGCTGCAACGAGCCCGAAAAACTCCAGAAACTCCTCGACCTTGGCGTCGACTTCATCCTCACCGACAGGCTCGACGTTATCCAGGCCAAATACAAAGAGTTGAAGAATGACAAATAGTTCTCCGTGCCTTATATCGGGACCGCGTAGGGAGGGGGCGGAAGTCGTTTCTGGCACGATTGGTGGCTCCGGCTTGGTGAGAGCGTGCCCCCGAGAGGCGAAACGCGGACTCTCCATCACAACGACGTTCGGCCGCTTTGCGAGTTCCTTGACGAGTGTTTGCAGATCATCCCAACTCTTTTCACAACTGACGCTTGAACTTTCGGACAAAACGGGGGAACAGAGGCATGAGGAAATTGATCCTGTCGGCGGCCGTCTGCGGCGTGCTAGTTCTTTCTGGGGCGGAGGGGACGTCTCGCGATTACCAGATGCGCCAGCGCGCGCTCGTCGAAAACGCGATGGCGTTTTTCCTCAAAGGCGCGGCGATGCAATACGATTCGGCGCCCCTGACGGTTGCCGGGATGCAAAAGAACGGTGTCGGTCTGCGCCAGCAGTATTTCGAAGCCCCTGAAGACGCCACAAAGGATCGCACACGCTACTCGGTTTGCACCACCTACGCCCATGAAATCTATTACCAGGCGTTCGGGTGGAAACTGGGCGGGGGCGTGCCGGGGTGTTTCACTGCTACCCTGGAAAAGAACTTGCCAGCGGAGTTGATCGTGTTCCGGCAGGACAACCTCGCCTGCCCTGACGGCAAAATCGCTGCCGCAGCCCAAGCGCGAGCACTTCTGGAGCCGGGCGACCTTTTGGTCGACTTCGTGCCGGAGCATTGGGGCCACGCGATGTTCTACGCGGGCGACACGGACGGCGACGGACGCGACGAGGTGCTGCATTCCAGTGGCCGAAAATACGACATGGCGACCGGGCACGACGCGGTGGAAATCGGTGGAAATATCTATAAGGACGACGCCGAATCGCTCTTTTTCACGGCGGGCAACGGCAGTCTGCACGATTTGACGCGTGTGAATCGGTATTTCATCGTCCGTCCCCTCCGCCTGGCCGCCGAGGACTGGCCGCTGACGCCCTCCTCGGAAACGCGTCTCCGCTATCCACGTCTGAGGATCGACCGCACGGTCTCGGGCGGCCACGAACCAGATCGACACCCACAAGCCGCTCTCCTTGAGCATGCGTACCGCTGCCTTCGAAGTGCGGTAATTCTGCCGGCATGGAACGTTCACGCCGAAGAGCTTCATCCGATCGCGGTAGGCGAGGATCTTCTTGACGGCCACTTCCTCGGTCGGAACGCGTCCGGTCAAAATACTGATCCCGACGTTACGGTCTTCGGCGACTCAGTCTTGAACAAGACATGGCAGCGGATTCTCGGCCACGCCAGGGCTCCAGGCGGGCGTGGTCGCGGGCTGGCGGTCGCGAAAGCGACCGATTCCTCAGCATTTGCAGATCGCAACCGCAGAACCATCGGAGATGAACAAGCGACGCCCGCACTCACGCGGCGTCACGTGCGTCGCGATAGTAGTACCGCAGCAGCTCGCCGAGGCGTTCGCAGCACTCGACTGCACCTTCGCCACGCCCGACTTCCTCGCCAAGGTCGATGACTTGGTTGCCGAGGCTCCGGTGATTTCTTTCTTGGTGGTCCTCATAGTGAAAATGCTAGCACTGCTACATTTGAATAATCTCCTTGAGCTTCTTGCCGACGCGGCGGTTCCGCGAGCCTGTTTCCATGGCGTTGATCATGTCGTCCCAGAGTTTGCTGC
>Ga0123333_10004554_pt1 | contig 12957 bp, 10 predicted proteins | sample BioC12SIPDNA_3_FD_89957 | JGI IMG/M metagenome (GOLD analysis project Ga0123333, IMG submission 89957) | Anaerobic biogas reactor microbial communites from Washington, USA - Biogas_R2_B C12 SIP DNA | ecosystem: Engineered > Bioreactor > Anaerobic > Unclassified | place: Washington, USA...
CAGCGTGGTCGGGCTGACGAAGCCGGGGCGAAGCGCGGCCAGCCGCGGAATATCTCGCTCGGTCATAGGGCGAATGCAGATATCAGGCAGCATCGATCAGCTTCTCCGTCCAGCAGCGCACTGCGGAAATTGTATGCCCTGCAGCCGCCAATTTACAAGGAAGTCGGCCAGTTGGCCACGCCGCGCCGGTTGCCCGCCCGCGCCGTTGCATGTATGCTCCACAAACGAACCTGTGAGGTGAGACAGATGCTCGAACGCGGACGCAATGGCGCCTGGGGCGCCCGGCTGAGCTTCGGCGCGCTGCTGCTGGTCTGCTCGGAGTGGATCGTCTGGCAGACGCCGCTGGACTTCACGCTGGCCGAATGGCTGGGCATCGCGGCCATCTCGCTGGCGCTGGCGGCCCTGACGCTGGACCTGATCGCGCGCTGCCATGTCAACGACCTGACCGGGCTGTTGTTCGTCGCCGGGCTGCACGGGCTGGTCGACGCGACGCTGATCAGCCATATCACGACGCGCGATCTGCCGTTGAGCCTGATCGTCCGCCCGCTGGGGGCGCTGCCGCTGGCCTTCCTGCTGGCGCTGGGCGCGTTCATCTGGCTTGCCGGGGGACGTGTGCCGCCGCTCCTGGCCGCCGGGGTGGCGCTGATCGTCGGGTTGGCCTGGGGCGTGTGGTTTCGCTGGTTCCCGGTCGTGTCCGACGAGCCGGTGTCGGAGGCGGCGCTGGGCACGGCGCTGGCCGCCGTGGGGATCGGGCTGGCCGCGTGTGGGCTGATCCGGTGGGCGTGGCCGCCGCTGGCGATGGCCCGCCGCGAGGACTGGCTGCTGGCCCCGCCCGAAGCTGCCGGCGTGGGGATCGTCCTGCTGGCGGCGCTGGCCTGGGGCGCGTCCCGGGACCTGATCGACGGGCTGGGGCTGGTCATCACGGTCGTGCTGGCCGCCTACCTGCTGATGGTGCTCGCCATGACGTCTACCCGCCGCTCGCCGTCGCTGCTGGAGGCGATCACGCCGCCGCGCCGCCCGGCGCTGGCGTCCTGGCTGATCGTCGTCGGGATGTTCCTGGCGGCGGGCTGGCTCGGGCACGCGCTGCCCGGTGATGGCGACAGCTCGGTCCAGAGCGATGTGCTGTTCGACGCGCTAACGCTGTTCGGCGTGCTGTGGCTGCCGCTGGCTTCGATCGCGGCGGGCGTGCGGGCCGTCGTGCAGATGGCGCGCCAGGGGTTTTGAGCGCGTTTGCCGTACCGCTTGTGTCTACACTACAATACCCAAAACCGCTGCCCGAAACGATACTGATGATGTCCTATCCTGTCCTCGACCAGATTCTGCTAGGCGACTGCCTGGCTATCCTGCCCACGCTGCCCCCGGCGAGCGTGGACATGGTGTTCGCCGATCCGCCGTATAACCTGCAGCTCACCCAGGAGCTCTGGCGCCCCAACCTGACGCTGGTCGATGCCGTGGACGAAGACTGGGACCAGTTCGAGAACTTCACCGCGTATGACGCGTTCACGCGGGCGTGGCTGAGCGCGGTCCGCGATGTGATGAAGCCCACCGCCACGATCTGGGTGTCCGGCACGTATCACAACATCTTCCGCGTCGGCGCGATCATGCAGGACCTTGGCTTCTGGCTGTTGAACACGGTGACGTGGTTCAAGCCCAATGCCATGCCCAATTTCCGCGGCACACGGCTCAAGAACGATGTCGAATTCCTCATCTGGGCCAAGCGCGACGAAGACGGGCGCTACACCTTCGACCACCACCAGATGAAGCAGTTCAACGACGGCAAACAGTTGGGCAGTGTGTGGAAAATCCAGGTATGCAACGGGCCGGAGCGTCTGCGCGACGCGAATGGCGATAAGCTGCACCCCACTCAAAAACCCGAGGAGTTGCTCCAACGCGTGATCCTGGCGAGCAGCCGCCCCGGCGACGTGATCCTCGACCCGTTCCTGGGATCGGGCACGACGGCGGCAGTGGCGCGCCGGCTCCACCGCCACTGGATCGGCATCGAACAGAATGACGTGTACGTGCGGGCTGCCCGCGAGCGCGTGGCGGGGGTCCAGCCGCTCAAGCCGACCCACCCGCTGGTTACCGCCGGAAAGCGCAAACCGCCGCGCGTGCCGTTCCGCGCCCTGCTCGAACAAGGCTATCTCAAGCCGGGCCAGGTGCTCTACCTGGGGCAGTCCGACCGGGCGGCGGTCATTCTCGATAATGGGCGGCTCCGCGCGGATGGCGTGACCGGGTCGATCCACACGCTCGGCTGCCGGCTGAAGGGCGTCCCGTCGTGCAACGGCTGGACGCTGTGGCACTACGTCGACGAGCGCACCGGTGAGCGCCGCGCGATCGACCACCTGCGGACGCTGGTCCGCCGGGCCGAGGCCAGCGAGGAATAACGCCCGTCAGGCTTCGGGCAGGGTGACCGGTTGCGGCGGCGAATTGGCGGGGGGCGGTGCCGGCTGGCTCTGGATATATGCCGCCAGCACCGGCGGCATCACGCGCAGCCCCGATCCACCGGCCTCCTCTAGCAGCAGCGATTTCTGCACAAGCTCGCGCACCACCGCCGGCGGCAGGTCGTTCTGACCCGTGGCCGCCCCGAACAACGTCCCGATCTCGTCCTGGTTCAGACCGCGCAGCAGCGTTGCACACTCGGCGCGGACGTTGTCCTCCGCGTAGAGACGCTTGGCCGCCAGCGCGACGGCCTGTTTGTATTCCCCGGCGCGAATCTGCCCCAGCGCCTCGGCGTGCTGGAAACCCGCGCGCAGCAGCCCGGCGAATCCGCCCGTCGCCCGGATCACCAGTCCCAGCGCGTAATCGTCCTTCGACACGCTGCGCTGTTCCAACTGCTCGATCATGCGCCAGGCATCGTCGTCGCCGAAGGGGCCGAGGTAGATCGTGCTGTCGTGGAACAGCTCGAAAAACGGCTCCATGGCGGCCATGCGCGGCCCGATCAGGTACGGCAGGCTGTTGCGCGTGAAGGTCACGAACATGACGCGGTACTTGAACCGGTCGCGGATGCTGCGCAGGGCCACGAAAAAGTAGTTGGGCATGGTGCTCAGGAAACGCTCGAACTCGTCCAGAATATAGGCGATGCGGATCGGGCGGCCTTGCTGCGCGTGGCTGGCCAGCGCCGCGTCCAGCAGGCGCTCCAAGTGGCGCAGCGCCAGGTGGGCGTGCAGCCGGTCCTCGAAATCGGTGACGTCCGGGTGCGCGTTCTCGAAACGCTCTTGCAGGCGCGCGATGCGCTCGACGAGGACCGGATCGTCGCTCTCGCCGGAGGGCGGGTGGTAGGCCGGGTACAACTGGGGCGTGATCGTGGTGCGGTGGATGAGCAGCTCGAAGCCCGGCCACGCCTGGGCGGCGATGTCGTCCTTGCTCTGGGGAAGAGCGGGCAGCAGCGCGTTCGGGTCGATGCTGATCGCCACGACCGGGCCCTGGGTGGCGCTGAGCGGCGCGTACCGCTGCCACGGGCTGTTGGGATCGCTGGCGGCCAGCCGTTCCTGATCCAGAAACTGGAGCAGGTTGGACTTGCCCACGCTGGGCGCGCCGATCACGGACACCGACTGGCCCCGGTCCAACGCCTGCACGATGCCGGACACTTCCGCCTGGCGATAGTCGGGGTGGTAGTAGCGCGAGTGCGGCATGGTTGGTCATCCCCCTATCATCTCAACGTTGGGCCAAGTGTAGACCAGCTTGTCTCCATCGACCAATTACCCGTTTGCCAACCCGCTGTTCACTCATGTAAAATCTCCGGTACGCCACTTCGTAGCCAGTTTAACACCACAGGCGTTATCGAAACGCCTATTTTCATGCACATCGAGGGAAAACCGTATGGCAACACCGAAGAAGGAAACTCTGCTCGATTGGTACCGCCAGATGGTATTGATCCGTCGTTTTGAGGAGCGCTGTGCGGAGCTGTACCAGCAGGGGCTGATCGGGGGCTTTCTGCATCTGTATATCGGCCAGGAGGCGACGGGGGTCGGCGCCGTGGCAGCCCTGCGCGAGCAAGATCACGTCATCACGGCCTATCGCGACCATGGCATCGCCCTGGCGCGCGGCCTGGACCCGAAAGCCGTCATGGCCGAAATGCTCGGCAAGCGGACCGGCGTCAGCGGCGGCAAGGGTGGCTCGATGCACCTGGCCGACCGCGAACGCCATTTCTGGGGAGGCTATGGCATCGTCGGCGGTCACCTGCCGCTGGCTGCGGGGATTGCGCTGGCCGCCCAGTACCAGGAAAAAGATGAGGTCGTGCTGGCCCTGATGGGCGACGGCTCGACGAATATCGGCTATTTCCACGAGTCGTTGAACCTCAGCGCGGTGTGGAAGCTGCCGGTCGTGTGGCTCATCGAAAACAACCAGTACGGCATGGGCACGTCGGTCGAGCGCGCCAGCGGCGCGAAAGAGCTGGTCCGGAGGGCGCTGGCCTACAGCAGCGAAGACGGCAGCGGGATGAAGATGGGCCCGCGCATCGACGGCATGGACGTGCTGGCCGTGCACGATGCGATCAGCGAGGCAGTTGAGCACGCGCGCAAGAATGGCCCGATCCTGGTCGAGTCGCTGACCTACCGGTTGGAAGGGCACAGCATGGGCGACCCGCAGCGCTACCGCACCAAGGAAGAAGTCGAGTCGTTTGTCAAGAGCGGCCCCATCGAGCGCTTCCGCGAGGTGTTGATCGACAAGTACAAAGGCGTCGAGTCCACGCTCGACAAGATCGACGAGGAAGCGCTGCAGGCGGTCGATGAAGCCGTCGAGTTCGCCCAGAACAGCGAAGACCCGACCTACGAAGATTTGATCAGCCACGTCTACGTTGACTAGAGGGGTGAAATGGCAGACAGACCGATAACGATCCGTGAGGCGCTCAGCGCGGCCTTGCGCGAGGAAATGCAGCGCGATGAGCGCGTGTTTATTATGGGCGAGGAAGTGGGCGTGTGGGGCGGCACGTATGCCGTGACGCGCGGGTTCCTCGACGAGTTTGGGGCCAAGCGCGTGCGCGATACGCCGATCTCCGAGATGGTGATCGCCGGGGCGGCAGTTGGCGCGGCGATGGCCGGTCTGCGCCCGATCGCTGAGCTCATGACGATCAACTTCGCCTTTCTGGCCCTGGACGCCATCGTCAACCACATGGCCAAGGTGCGCTATATGTTCAACGGGCAGTTCACCGTCCCGATGGTAATCCGCACCACGACCGGCGGCGGCAAGCAGCTCGGCGCGACGCACTCGCACGCGCCGGAAGTCCTGTTTGCGCACTTCCCCGGGATGTACGTGGCGGTGCCGGGCACGGCGTATGATGCCAAGGGCATGCTCAAGGCATCGATCCGCGATGACAACCCGGTGCTGTTCGTCGAGCACAGCACCATGCTCCAGCGCCGCAGCCCCGTGCCGGACGATCCCGATTTCGTGCTGCCCATCGGGAAGAGCGACGTCAAGCGCGAAGGCGACGACGTCACGATCGTGACCTTCGGTAAAGGGCTGGAGTGGTCGATGGCGGCTGCGGAGCAGCTCGAGAAGGACGGTATCGAGGCGGAGGTCATCGATCTGCGCTGGCTGCGCCCGCTGGACCTGGAGCCGGTGTTCGAGAGCTTCAAGAAAACCAACCGCTGCGTGGTCGTCGAGGAGAGCCTGCCCATGTTCAACGTGGGCGCCGAAGTCGCGGCCCAGATCCAGAACGAGATGTTCGATTACATGGACGCACCGGTCAAGCGCGTGGCGGCGATGGACATCCCGCTGCCCTACTCGCGCGAGATCGAGTTGATGGCGCTGCCCGACGCGCAGAAGATCGTCGCTGCTGTCAAGGAGGTGGTGTGATGGCCGAACAGCTCACCATGCCCAAGCTGGGCTTCGATATGGCCGAAGGCACCCTGATCACCTGGAAGATCGCGGTGGGCGATACGATCAACAAAGGCGACGTGATCGCCGAGATCGAGACTGACAAGGCCACCATCGAGATCGAGGCGCAGGCGGGCGGCACCGTGCTCCAACTGCTGGCGGAAGCCGGTGACGTGGTTGCCGTCGGCGCGCCGATCGGCTATGTGGGGCAGGAAGGCGAAGCCGCCCCGGAAGGTGGCGCCGCGCCCGCCGCCGAAGCGGAAGCAGAACCCGCCGAGGAACAGGCCGAAGCAGTCGAAGAAAAGGCGGAGGCTGCCCCTCAGGAAGCCAACGCCGCGCCCGCGCCGGCGCCTGCCGAGGAGGATGTGCCCGGCGGCGTGAAGGCCAGCCCGATCGCGCGACGCATCGCCGACGAGAAGGGCATCGATCTGCGCCAGGTCAAGGGGACCGGCCCCGGCGGGCGCGTCGTGAAGAAAGACGTCGAGGACTTCCCGGTCGGGGAAGCGCCCGCAGCGCCAGCGCCAGCGGCTCCGGCGGCGCAGGCCAAACCGGCCAAGGCGGCCGCTGCGCCCGCTATCGCGGCGGCGGCGACCTATGGCGAGGTGCCGGGCGGCCCGGACGTCGAGGTGATCGAGCTGAGCAAACTGCGCAATCGCATCGGCCAGCGCATGATCACCAGCAAGCAGCAGGTGCCGCATTTCTACGTGACGAGCGATATCGACGTCGCGGCGGCGCTGGAGCTGCGCCAACAGTTGAACGCCAGCTTGTCCGACGAGGCGCAGAAGATCAGCGTCAACGACCTGATCGTGAAGGCCGCGGCGCTGACCCTGCGCGAGTTCCCGAACCTGAACACGCATTACTACGGCGACAAGCTGGTGCGTCACAAGCGCATCCATATCGGGATCGCGGTGGCGCTGCCTGGCGGCGGCCTGATGAACGTGGTGGCGCGCGACGCGGACAAAACCGCCCTGGGCACCATGGCCGTGCAGAACCGCGACATGATCGCCCGCGCCCGTGAGGGGAAGGTCAAGACCGAGGACATCGAGGGCAGCACCTTCAGCGTGAGCAACCTCGGCCCGTATGACGTCGATCACTTCAGCGCGATCATCAACCCGCCCGAAGCGGCCATCCTGGCCATCGGCGCGGCCAAGAAAGTGCCGGTCGTGCTGGAAGACGGCACGCTGGGCGTCGGGATGCGGATGAAGGCCACCATCAGCGTCGACCACCGCGTGAGCGACGGCGCCGAGGGCGCGGATTTCATGCGCGTGTTCAAAGACCTGCTCGAGCACCCGATGCGCCTGCTGATCTGAGATCAGCCGCGCGGCTACCCGATCGCGAACCGGGGAGACACCCTCCCCGGTTTTTGTTTGGACGGGGCAGCCAGGCGCGTTTTTTCCCTTCAAACCGGCGTGACTTAGCATGACAGTTGTAACTAGTGACCGCGCTCCAGGGGTGTTATGCTGGTGATGCTTGACCTTGTGCCCCGCGCGGCGCCGGTGTGCCGGGATGCTGGCAACCGGCCACCCGGACTCGCCACGCGCGGGTATTTTTTAAGATGATCATGTAGTATATTGGGCACGAGCACCGCCGGATCGCGTGGCGGCGCGTGCCCGGCATATGCAGTGAGTCAACCAGGAGTCTTATGCAAACCTCACACGCAGTCGATGTGCTGGTCGTCGGCGGGGGGGCGACGGGGGCGGCGGCCGCCTATGACCTGGCGCGGCGCGGGCTGCGCCCGCTGCTGGTCGAACAGCTCGACCTCTCGACCGGGACATCAGGGCGTTATCACGGGCTGCTCCATTCCGGCGGGCGCTACGCCGGGCGCGACCTGGAAACGGCCGCGGAATGCATCGCCGAAAACCAGGTGCTGCGCCGGATTGCCCCGTTCGCGATTGAAGACACGGGCGGCCTGTTCGTCGCCACCCCCGACGATCCCGCCGACTTTCCCGATCGCTGGCTGGCCGGGTGCCGCGCAGCGGGCATCCCCACTGAGAGCATGTCCGCGGCGCAGGCGCGCGCCCAGGAGCCCGCGCTCACGACGCGCATCACCGCGGCTTACCGCGTGCCGGACGGATCGTGCGATTCGTTCGACCTGATCCACGCCTTCGTCGAGGCGACGCGCGCGCTGGGCGGCGACGCGCTGATCTACCACCGCGTGCGCGAGCTGATCCGCGAGGGCGACGCGGTCGTGGGCGCCCACCTGGAAGACACGCGCACCGGCGAAACGCGCACCGTGAGCGCGACCTGCGTGCTCAACGCGGCGGGTCCGTGGGCGGGCGTGGTCGCCGGGCTGGCCGGGCTGGACGTGGGGATCAAGTTCGACCGCGGCGCGATGATCGCCATGAACACCCGCTGGGTGAACACGGTCGTCAACCGGCTGCGCCCCGCCGACGATGGCGATATCCTGGTGCCGGTTGGTACGGTCTGCGTGCTCGGCACCACGTCGGTCCACACCGATCACCCGGATGATTACCGGATCGAAGCCTGGGAAGTCAGCAAGATATTGAACGAGGCCGATGTCGTGGTGCCCGGCATCCGTCACGGGCGCGCGCTGCGGGCGTGGGCGGGCGTGCGGCCGCTCTACGAGCCGCCCGAAGCGGGGCACGACGAGGCGGCGGGCCGCGAGGTCAAGCGCACCTTCTCGGTGATCGATCACGCCCAGCGCGACGGCGTGCGCGGGCTGGTGACAGTGGTCGGCGGCAAGCTGACGACCTGCCGCCTGATGGCCGAGCAGGCCGTGGACGTGGTCTGCGCGCAGTTAGGCATCGCGGCGCGCTGCACCACCGCCGGCGAGCCGCTGCCGGGGCCGCACGCTCCGCGCTACCACCAGCTCGGCGGGCGCCTGCACAAGTTGGAGCACGGCGAGCTGCCCGGCGAGCTGATCTGCGAGTGCGAGATGGTCACCCGCGCCCAGCTCGAGGCCGCCATCGCCGCCTACGGGGACCAGCCAGTGGCGCTGGACGACCTGCGGCGCGATCTGCGGCTGGGCATGGGTCCCTGCCAGGCCGGTTTTTGCAGCTACCGCGCGGCGGGCATCCTCCAGGCGGAGAAAGGCCACGCCGGCCCGGATGCCGCCGCGGCGTTCGGCGCGTTCGTGGACGAGCGCTTCCGAGGAGTGCGCCCGCTGTTGTGGGGCCACCAGCTGCGCCAGATGTATCTCGACGAGCTGATTTACCGGCGCACGCTCGGCCTGGATCAACTGGTCGAGGAGAGCGCCAAGGAGCCGGCCAATGGCTGACACGCCTCACGCGACAATTCCGCCCGGCGCGGGAACGGATGTGATCGTGATCGGCGCCGGGCTGGCGGGGCTGATGGCCGCCGTGCAGGCCGTCCAGGCGGGCGCGCGCGTGCGCCTGATCGCCACCGGCTGGGGCCAGCAAATCGTATCGCCGGGCTGGATCAGCGTGTGCGACCGCGCCGACGATGACGTGATCGCCGAGGTGCGGGGCTATGCGGCGCTGCATCCCGAGCATCCCTACGCCCTGGCCGAAGATGACGCCATGGTGCGCGGCATCGAGGCGTTCCGGAACATCGCGCAGAAAAACGGCCAGCCCTACGACATGCGCGACAAGGACGGGCACAACCTGCGCCTGATGACGGCCCTGGGGGCCATTCAGCGCCCGTTGCTCGCGCCGCGCGGCATGGCCAACGGCGACCTGACCGGCGTCAGCGGGCCGGTGCTGCTGGTGGGATTCACCGGCTGGCGCGACTTCTACCCGGAGCTGGCGATCGACAACCTGCGCGCGGCGGGCGTCGAGGCCCGCGCCGTCCGCATCGATCTGCCGGAGGACTGGGGCAGCACGTGGGATCTGTGGCCGGGCGACGTGGCCCGCCTGTTCGACGGGCCGGACTTTCGCGCCGGGGTGAGCCAGCGCATCAAGCCGCACCTCAGGGGCGCGGCCAAAGTCGGCCTGCCCGCCGTGCTCGGCCTGGAGAATTACGTCGAGGCGCTGGCCGACCTGAGCGAGCAGATCGGCGTCCCGGTGTTCGAGATCCCGACGCTGCCGCCCAGCACAGCCGGTGTGCGCCTGAGCAATGCGCTGCGCCGCTGGCTGCTGCGCCACCGGGCGCGGGTCCAGGTGGGGCACCCGGTCGTGCGCGGCGCCGTAGCGAACGGGCGCTGCTCGCACGTCGAAGTCGGCGCGCTGGGCCACACCAACGCCTTTTACGCCGACCAGTTCATCCTGGCGACCGGCGGCCTGTACAACGGCGGGATTCTTAGCGACGAAACAGGCCGCCTGTGGGAGCCGCTGTTCGATCTGCCGGTGGCGGCGCCGCCCGGCGACGGGCGCGAAGGCTGGTATGGCGAGCGTCTGCTGCAAGAGCGCGGCCACCCGATTCACCGGCTGGCGGGGCTGCGCGTCAACAAGCAACTGCAGCCGCTGGACCAGGGCGGGGAGCCGGTCCTGGAAAATGTGTACGCTGTGGGGCACCTGCTGGCTGGCTTCAACCCGCTGACCGATGGCTGCGCCGAGGGAATCGCGCTGGCGACGGCCTACAAGGCCGTGCGGACAGCGCTGCAATTGGATGAGTGAGAGCATGGCGATAAAAGAATTAAAGGCACCGACCCTGCAGGATGTGATCGCCGCGCGCGGGCGTATCCGGCCCTACCTGCCGAAGACGCCGCTGCACAGCTACCCGGCGTTGAACGACCTGATTGGCACCGAGGTCTACATCAAGCACGAGAACTACCAGCCGGTGGGTGCCTTCAAGGTGCGCGGCGGGATCAACCTGGTGTCGCAACTTCCGCCGGACGTGCGGGCGCGCGGCCTGATCGCCGCCTCGACCGGCAACCACGGCCAGTCAGTCGCCTATGCCGGGCGGCTGTTCGGCGCGCCGGTCAAGATCGTCGTGCCCGAAGTGGCTAACCCTGGCAAGGTGGCCGCCATGCGCGGCATGGGCGCCGAGGTGATCTTCCACGGCGCGCAGTTCGACGACGCGCTGAACCACGCCGCGGCCCTGGCCGCCGAGCACGGCTACCGCTACGTCCACTCCGGCGACGAGCCAGACCTGATCGCGGGCGTGGGCACGTATGCGCTGGAGATCCTCGAAGACGTGCCGGACATCGACACGATCTTCGTGGCGGTGGGCGGCGGCAGCGGCGCGGCTGGGACGTGTATCACGGCCAAGTCGATCAACCCGGCGATCCGGGTGATCGGTGCCCAGTCGGCGCAGTCGCCGGCGGGCTACGAGTCCTGGCGCGGGCGGCGCGTGACCACCGCCGCCAACCACACGTTCGCCGAGGGGCTGGCGACCGGCTGCGGTCTGCAACTGCCGCAGTCGATCCTGTGGGAGCGCCTGGACGATTTCGTCCTGGTCGACGACCGCGCGATCATGCAGGCCATGGTGTGGATGATCGAGCACGCGCACACGCTGGCCGAGGGCGCGGGCGCCACGCCGCTCGCCGCGGCGTACGCATGCCGCGACGACTTGCGCGGGCGCAAGGTGGCCATTATTTGCTCGGGCGGCAACACGTCCGTCGAGCATCTGCACCTGGCGCTGAACACGGTGCACGAGAACGGGCGCCGCTCGCCGGGCGGCATGTGATCCTGGTTATTATCAGTCGGATGAGTGGTTAGCGTGGCATGACCCATCACAACCCTTTACACCTGATCGAAGAAACGCCCTTCACCGCGGATCACTGCCTGAAGTGCAATATCTGCACGTCGGCGTGCCCCGTCGCGCCGCTGACGCCGCTGTTCCCCGGGCCGAAGACCGTCGGGCCCCAGGCGCAGCGCCTGCGCGAGCCGGGCGAGCCGTCGCCCGATCACTCGATCGATTACTGCTCCGGCTGCGGCATCTGCACGCTGGTCTGCCCGCACGGCGTCAAGGTGATGGAGATCAACACCCAGGCCAAGGCGCGCATGACCGAGACGCACGGCATGTCGCCGCGCAACTGGTTCCTGAGCCGTAACGAGCTGTGGGGCCGCCTGGGGACACCCTTCGCGCCGCTGGCGAACTTCGGCGTGGGCAACCGCTTCCTGCGCCTGATCGTCGAGAAGGTCTTCAAGGTGTCGGCGCGCGGGCCGCTGCCAGGGTGGGCGGGCTACACCTTCCGCGGCTGGTGGAAGAAGCAGACCAGGCGCTTCCCGCGCCCCGAGCCGGAGTCCGACGCGAACCGGGTGGTCTATTTTCACGGCTGCTCGACCAATACCTACGAGCCGCACATCGGCAAGCTGGCGGTGGCTGTGCTGGAGCACATCGGACTGTACGTGGAGATTCCACCGCAGACCTGCTGCGGGCTGCCCGCGCAGTCCAACGGGGACTTCAAGGCGGCGCGGCGCTACGCGCGGACGAACATCGACTCGCTGGTCGAGTACGCGCGGCGCGGCATCCCGATCGTGGGCACGTCGGCAAGCTGCATGACGGCGATCAAGGGCGACTACCAGCACGTGCTGGGGCTGGACGATGACGACGCCCGGCTGGTGGCCGAGCACACCTACGATTTCATGGAGTATCTGGCCAAGCTGCACCACGAAGGGCGGCTGCCGGTCGACTTCCAGCCGATCGAGCGCGAGCTGCCCTATCACGCGCCGTGCCAGCTCAAGGCGCACGGCATGGGCCGCCCGGCGCTCGACGTGCTCGACCTGATCCCCGGCCTGCACGCCTGGGAGATCGACGCGGACTGCTGCGGCATCGCCGGCACGTATGGCTACAAGGCCGAGAAGCGCGACATCGCCGAAGCGGTGGGCTGGCCGATCGCGCAACAGGTGTACGATGCCGGGGCGGACACGGTGATCTGCGATACGGAGACGTGCCGCTGGCAGATCAAATCGCTGACCGGCGCGAAGACGATTCACCCGGTCGAGCTGGTTGCCCAGGCGTACGGCCTGTCGGTCGATGGGTACCAGCCGCCGGTGGTGGCCTCCGCCGTGCCGCCCAAAAAGACGGCGCCCGGTTGGTAGCCCGAGTCTCCACCAGGATCAACTACAGGGACGGCTTTGCGCCGCCCCTGTTTGTTTGTGCTCCCGGCCCGTTGCTCAGGTGACGATCTGCCGGTCGAGCACCCAGCGCACCGCCCACCCGATCTCAGTGTGTTCCAGGCAGGCGGTGCACGAGGTGCTGAAGCGGACCGGCATACTGCCCTCGCTGCCGGTCAGCAGCAGGCCGACGAGCTCCTCTATGAACGGGTTATGTCCGACG
>Ga0123333_10004561_pt1 | contig 12932 bp, 12 predicted proteins | sample BioC12SIPDNA_3_FD_89957 | JGI IMG/M metagenome (GOLD analysis project Ga0123333, IMG submission 89957) | Anaerobic biogas reactor microbial communites from Washington, USA - Biogas_R2_B C12 SIP DNA | ecosystem: Engineered > Bioreactor > Anaerobic > Unclassified | place: Washington, USA...
CCCACCGAGGAGAGCAGCGCCGAGGAGCTCTGCAGGTACATCCTGGGCAAGGTGGTGGACCTGGTGGACTTTCCCTCCAACGTCAAGGAGATCGAGGTGGGGGTGCACGAGGAGCTGGGCCAGAGCGCCTGGGCCAGCAGGAAGCTGGGGGCGAGGAGATGAAGGCCATCTGCCTCCTGTCCGGCGGCCTGGACTCCACGGTCACCATGGCCTGCGCCCTTCGCCAGGGCTTCGCGGTCACCGCCCTGACCATCAACTACGGGCAGAGGCACCAGCGGGAACTGGATGCAGCCAGGGCCGTGGCCTCCCATTACGGGGTGGAGCACATTGTCATGAACTTCCCCCTCACCAGCTTCCGCAGCGCCCTGACCGATCAGAACATACCGGTTCCCGACCGCACGGTGGAGGAGATAGGCTACGACATCCCGGAAACGTATGTGCCCGCCCGCAACATAGTGTTCCTCAGCATCGCCGCGGGCCTGGCCGAGAGCCGGGAGGCCAGCAGCGTGTTCATTGGGGCCAACTCCATCGACTACAGCGGCTATCCCGACTGCCGTCCGGAGTTCTTCCAGGCCTTCGAGAACATGCTGGATGTGGGCACCAAGAGGGGCGTCATGGGCCATCCGGTGCGCATCGAGCACCCCATACTGCGCAAGACCAAGGCCGAGATCGTCAGGATGGGCCTGAAGCTGGAGGCACCCCTGCACCTCACCTGGAGCTGCTACCGCGGAGGGGAGAAAGCCTGCGGGCATTGCGATTCCTGCGTTCTGCGCCTCAAGGGCTTCAAGGAGGCCGGGGCCAAGGACCCGGTGCCCTACGAGGAATAGGGATGCTGGTAAACGAGATATTCCTGTCCATCCAGGGTGAGGGGCTGACCATGGGGCTGCCCACGGTGTTCGTCCGTCTCAGCGGCTGCAACCTGGACTGCAGCTGGTGCGACACGCGCTACGCCGGCGAGGGCGGGATCGAGATGGATGCGCCCAGGGTCCTGGACAGCGTCAGGGGCTATCGGGTCAGGCACGTCTGCATTACCGGAGGGGAGCCGCTCCTCCAGAAGGAGAGCCGCGAGCTGATATCCCTCCTGCTGGACGCGGGCAAGGTGGTGGTCCTGGAGACCAACGGCTCCCTCTCCCTGGAGGGTCTGCCCGACCACCCCGACCTGCGGATAAGCATGGATTACAAGTGCCCATCCTCAGGTCAGGAGGCCAGGATGAGGACGGGGAACCTGGCCCTGCTGGGCCCCAAGGACCAGCTCAAGTTCGTGGTGGCCGACAAGGAGGACCTGGAGACGGCCAGGGACGTCGTCGTGAAGAACGCTCCCCGATGTCCAGTGATCCTAACTCCGGTGGGAGGCCTGACCCTGGAGCCAGTGGTGAGGTTCGTTCTGGACCGCGGCCTGGAGGTCAGGGTCCTGCCTCAGCTGCACAAGATAATATGGGGCGACAGGCGGGGCGTCTGAAGCGTGCCATGCCTTAGCAATGATTATATAATATGTTCAGAGTTCCCCTTTCGTACATACGAGGTATGGCGATGAGCATCATTATCGTGGGAAAACACGGTCTTTTGCGTGCTTAAATCGACTCATCGCTGCGACCTTGGATGTGAGAGGTGGTTATCGTGACCGAACTTCGATCGTCGTGCAGTCAGGACTACAGCGCCCGTGGCGGGAATGAGGCAGACAGGATATTCACCAGTCACTTCAACCGCTTGGCCCTGGACCCGGCCACTCCGGAGAAGGTCGAGATCCTCGACACCACCCTCCGGGACGGGGAACAGACGCCCGGCGTGGCCCTTTCCCTGGACGACAAGGTCCGCATAGCCCAGCTCCTGGACGAGCTGGGGGTGGATGTCATCGAGGCCGGGTTCCCCCGGACCTCCAAGGGGGAGCAGGAGGCCATACGCCGCATAAGCTCCCTGGGCCTGCGGGCCAAGGTCTGCGGCCTGGCCAGGTGCTCCAAGGAGGACATCGATTCGGCGGTGGACAGCGGCGTGAACTACGTGCACACCTTCATCGCCACCTCCGAGGGCCACATGAAGAACAAGCTGAAGATGACCCGGGAGCAGGTCAAGGCCCGGGCGGTGGACGCCGTGGAGTACGCGCGCTCCCGCGGGGTCATCGTGGAGTTCTCCTGCGAGGACGGGACCCGCACGGACCTGGATTTCCTGAAGGAGATGCATGTGGCGGTGCAGGAGGCCGGGGTGCACAAGATCAACCTTCCGGACACCGTGGGGACCATGTCCCCCGCGGCCATGGAATACCTGGTCTCCGAGGTCATGAAGGTCACCAAGGTCCCCCTCTCCGCGCACTGCCACGACGATTTCGGCCTGGCGGTGGCCAACTCCCTGGCCGCGGTGCGGAAGGGTGCCCGTCAGGTGCACGTCTGCATAAACGGGCTGGGGGAGCGCGCCGGCAACGCGGCCCTGGAGGAGGTGGTCATGGGGCTGCTGGCCTTCATGAACACGCGCACCAACGTGGACACCAGGAAGCTGGGGATGACCTCCAGGGCGGTCTCCCGGATGACTGGCATGGCCATCCCCGACACCAAGGCCATCGTGGGCAACAACGCCTTCGCCCACGAATCCGGCATACACGTGCACGGGGTCCTGAAGGACCCTTCGACCTACGAGGCGTTCTCCCCGGAGCTGGTGGGCATGCAGCGCAACATAGTGATAGGCAAGCACACCGGGGCCCATTCCGTGAAGGAGAAGCTGGGGCAGTACGGGATATGTCTGCCCGACGATATGCTGGGCAGCGTGGTGGAGAAGATCAAGCGGCTGGCGGAGAGCGGCAAGGAGGTCGACGACGCTGAGCTGGTGGCCCTGGCCATGCACATCCAGGGTCAGGCGGACAAGGAGCGCCGGCACGTCAAGCTGAAGGAGTTCACCGTATTCACCGGCATGAACATCACCCCCACGTCCACGGTCATAATCGAGGTGGACGGGAAGACCGTCCGGTCCTCTGACGTGGGCATCGGGCCGGTGGACGCGGCCCTCAACGCCATCCGGTCGGCGGTCAGCGAGAGCATAACCCTGGTGGAGTACAGGCTCAACGCCATCACCGGAGGGAGCGATGCGCTGTGCGAGGTGACCGTGAAGCTGAGGATGAACGGGGACGAGAAGGTGATGTCGGTGGGCAAGAGCATAGGTTCGGACATCGTGCTCACCAGCGTCGACGCGGCCATGGGGGCCGTCGACCGCCTGCTGTCCCGGCACAAGACCTAGGAGTGAGCACATTGAAAACCAACCATCCCAAGACCATTTCGGAGAAGATACTTTCCATGAAGTCCGGCCACGACGCCGTGGCCGGGGACATCGTGGAGGCTGACGTGGACCACGTCATGGTGAACGACGTCACCGGTCCGCTGGCCTTCCAGGAGTTCGAGGCCCTGGAATGCGAACCGGTGCGCGACAAGATCGTGCTCATCCCCGACCACTTCGTCCCCAACAAGGACGTGGCCTCGGCCAAGCAGGCCAAGGAGATGCGGGACTTCGCCAAACGCTGGGGGATCCGCAACTACTTCGAGGTGGGCCGAGGGGGCGTATGCCACCAGGTCATGCTGGACCACGGGTTCGCCTACCCAGGGGCGCTGGTGGTCGGCGCGGATTCGCACACCTGCACCTATGGCGGGGTGAACGCCTTCGCCACCGGGGTCGGAAGTTCCGAGGCGGCGGCGGTGTTCGCCACCGGCAGGCTGTGGTTCAAGGTGCCCGGGTCCATAAGGGTACTGCTGACCGGACGGCCTTCCCGGTACGTGGGCGGCAAGGACCTGGTGCTCAAGCTGATCAGCGATATCGGGGTGGACGGTGCGACCTACAAGGCCCTGGAGTTCGCCGGCACCGGGGTGGCCTCGCTCAGCGTCTCCGAGAGGCTGAGCGTCTCCAACATGGCCATAGAGGCCGGCGGCAAGGCCGGGATATTCCCGTGCGACGCGGCCACCGTGGCCTACATGAAGACCGTGCGCAAGGACGGCTTCAAGGCCGCCTTCGCCGACGATGGCGCGGTATACGAACGCACCCTGGAATACGACCTGTCTGAGCTGGAGAGCATGGTGGCCCTGCCGCATCTGCCCTCCAACGGCCGCAAGGCCAGGGATGTGGACGTCACCATCGACCAGGCCTATCTGGGCTCCTGCACCAACGGCCGGATAGAGGACCTCCGGCTGGCGGCGGAGGTGCTGCGCGGCCGCAAGGTGCATCCCGATGTGCGCATGGTGGTCGTTCCCGCCTCGGTAAAGGTCTTCGACCAGGCCATGGCGGAAGGGCTGCTCGCCGAGTTCTCCAAGGCCGGGGCCTTCGTGTCCGGCCCCACCTGCGGCGCCTGCCTCGGTGGGCACATGGGCATACTGGCCCCGGGGGAGAGGTGCGTGAGCAGCACCAACCGGAACTTCATCGGCCGGATGGGGCACCGCGACTCGGAGGTATACCTGGCCGGACCGGCGGTGGTGGCGGCCTCGGCGGTCACCGGCCGCATCACCGACCCCCGGGACCTGGAGGTGGCGCAATGAGGGACGTGAAGGGAAGGGTGTGGCGCTTCGGAGACCATGTGGACACCGATCAGATAATCCCTGCCGAAAGGCTCACCAGCGACAACAACGATAGGCTGGGCACCTTCGCCTTCGAGAAGGTCAGGCCGGAGATGGCCAAACAGGTGAAGCGGGGCGACATCATCGTGGCCGGCCGCAACTTCGGCTGCGGGTCCAGCCGCGAGCACGCCCCGCGCGCCCTGCTGCAGATGGGCATATCCTGCGTGGTGGCCGAGAGCTACGCAAGGATATTCTACCGCAATTGCATTAACACCGGCCTGCTTCCCGTGGAATGCCAGGTGGAGGCGGAGGACGGCGACGAGCTCACCGTGGACTTCGCCAAGGGAGTGATCAGGAACGTCACCAGGGGCAGGGAGTGGAGCTTCGCCCCCTTCCCCCGGTTCGTCCAGGAGCTCATAGACAAGGGCGGCCTCATGGCCAAGATCAAGGAGGAGAAGAGATGTTCAAAATAGCGGTACTGCCAGGGGACGGCATCGGACCGGAGGTCGTGGCCGAGGGGATGAAGGTGCTCGACGTCCTGTCCGAGAACTACGCGTTCCAGTTCGATTTCCAGGAGTTCGAGATCAACTCGGAGCGATACCTGCGCACCGGGGACCTGGTCCGGGAGGACGACCTGGCCCAGCTGGGGAAGTTCGACACCATCTTCCTGGGGGCCATCGGCGACGACCGGGTGAAGCCCGGGGTGCTGGAGAAGGGCATACTTCTGGCCCTGCGCTTCCACTTCGACCAGTACATCAACCACCGTCCTGCGCCCCTCTGGAAGCCCTTCGGCCGCCTGAAGAGGGACGCGGACTTCAACATCGACGTGTTCAGGGAGAACACCGAGGACTACTACATCGGGGCGGGAGGCCGGGTGTCCAACGGGAAGGGGGTGCTGGACCTGCGGGTGAAGCGCCAGCTCTACGACATGAAGGTAAGGCTGGAGGCCAACGCCGACGCCGCCGACGACTTCGCCTTCGAGATCGGCATGATGTCCCGCAAGAACATAGAGCGGTTCGCGGACCACGTCATTGACTTCTCCAACCTGATCGGGGAGAACTACATCACCGTGGTGGACAAGGCCAACGTCTGCAGCAATATCTACTCCCTGTGGAGGGAGGTCTGGGACGACAAGTGCCGCCGGGCCGGCAAGGAGCACGGCTACATGTATGTGGACGCCATGACCATGGCCCTGGTGAAGAACCCCGACAAGTTCCGGGTCGTGGCCGTCCCCAACATGTTCGGGGACATAATCACCGACCTGCTGGCCGAGGTGACCGGAGGGCTCGGTCTAGCTCCCGGCGGCAACATCAACCCCCAGGGCATCTCCATGTTCGAGCCGGTGCACGGCTCCGCGCCCAAGTACAAGGGGATGGGCCGCATCAACCCCGTGGCCACCATCCTGGCGGTCAAGATGATGCTGGACAACCTGGGCCGGAGGGACCTCGGCGAGGTGGTGTTCAGGGGCGTCCGGGGGGCCTTCGACAGCGGGGTGTACACCCAGGACCTGGGCGGAAAGGCCACCACCGGGCAGATGGGCGACGCGGTCGTGGCCGCCATCCAAAAGCTGAAGTGAACGATACCCTCCCAAACCCCTTCCCACGCCTAATTTTATATTCATCAATGTAATTTATCGGCCATGGTCAAGGCGGGAGAGCTCTTCACGGTCGTGGGCGTGGCCATCCTGGTGATGTCCGGCGGACTGGTGGGGTATTGGGCAGCGCCAGGGGAACCGGCCGCCGAATCAAATTCAGGGGTTTACTTCCAGGTGTCCACCTATGAGCGGCTGAACCACGGCGGCTTCGGCGGCGGCATGGCCATAGGAGAACTGCTGGAGCACGGGGACCACGGCATCGGGACCGTGGAGGGCATCGACGGGGAGATGATCATCCTGGACGGGGTGGCCTACCGGGCAGGGACCGACCTGCGTCCCGTGGAGGTGCCCGAGGGGACCATGGTGCCCTTCGTCCAGCTCGTGGAGTTCAACTTCGGCCTGGAATATCAGCTGGTGGATATCGATGACTACTCCGAGCTGAGGGAGCGTCTTGGCTCCATAGCCTCATCCGGATACCTGGCGTACGGTATACTGATCGACGCCACCTTCCTGAACCTGACCATACGGAGCGTTCCCGGGCAGCAGGAACCCTATCCACCGCTGGCGGACGTGGTCGCCAATCAGACCGTCATGGAGCTGCATGGGGTGCAGGGGACCATGGTCGGCTTCCTGCTGACCGACGGCCTGGCGGGGATAAACGTCCCCGGCTTCCATCTGCATTTCATAAGCGATGACCGAAACTACGTCGGCCACGTCCTGGACATGGCCTTCGATCTAGCCTACGCGGACGTGTGCCATATGGACCAGTGCCAGGTGGTCATCTCCGACCGCTGAGCAGCTCCTCGTAGGTGCTGGCGGTCCGTCGGGCTATCTCGTCCCAGGTGAAGGCCTTCATGCGTTCCCGGGCCGCCTTCCCCAGGGCCATACGCCTGCCCTGGTCCCTGTCCAGGGAACCTATCTCCTGCGCCAGGCGTTCCTCGTCCCCCACCGGGAAGAGCACTCCCGCGTCCCCCAACACCTCCGGGAGCCCGCCGGTGTCGGAGGCGATGACCGGCTTGCCGTAGGACATGGCCTCCGCGGCCACCATCCCGTAGGCCTCGTGCACCGAGGGGATGACGAACATGCGGCAGTCGCACAGCATCCTCAGCTTCTCCTCCTCGCTCAGCCAGCCCATGAAGTCGATGCGGTCGGTCAGCCCCATGCGGTGCGAGAGCTTCTCCAGGTTCTTGCGCTCCGGCCCCTCCCCGCATATCTTGAGCTGGCAATCCGTGTGCGCCATGGCCCGTATCAGGGTATCCAAGCCTTTCAGGCGGACTATGCGCCCCAGGGACAGGATGAAGTCCCCATCGCTGCATTGCACCTCGGGGATCTCAACGCCGTTATAGATGGTGATCAGCTTATCCTCGGAGAAACCGCGCGCGGCCACGTCCCGGCGCATGTAGTCGGAGACGCACACCACCTTGTCGAACCGGTGCAGGTTGCGCAGGAACATGCGGTCGTTCAGCTCGCTGAAGTAATGGGTGATCCCCATTCCCTCGCCCAGGGTGTTGTGGCACGTGTACACCTTGGGCCCGGGGAACCTCAGCACCCCGTCGGTCAGCGAGCCGGCCCAGCGGTAGTGCAGGTCCACCAGGTCCGGGGACAGTTCCTTTAGGGCCTCGCGAACCTTGGAGATGTGCACGTACGGGGGATTGTAGAGGTCGATGAAGCGCGAGGGCAGCCTCACCACGGTGTACCCGTCCATCTCCTCCCGCTCGGCGGTGCCGGGCAGGCGGCTGGTGAGCACGAAGACCTCGTGGTCCCTGCCCAATCGCCTGCAGACGTGATGGAGGCGATTCTCTATTCCGCCCATAAAAGGATGATGGAAGGCGTTTACCTCCACGATCCGCACTTTTACGACCTCACATGTCCACGCGTCGGCTGAGCTCGCTGGGGTGATACATGGGGCGGAAGGGCATTCCCCCGATCTCCCCGCGCACCTTGGCGATCAGCTCGTCCACGGTCATATCCACGTTCTTGTTCTGCGCCCGATCGTACACGGTCAGGGTTCCGGAGCCCATCTCCTTGTCCCCGATCACGATGGCGTAGCCGACCCAGTCCTGCTTGGCCTCCCGGACCTTCTTTCCCACCGTCTCGGAGCGGTCGTCCAGCCCGACGCGTATCTGGGCCTTGCGCACCCTGTCCGCCAGCTCCCTGGCCCTTTCCAGGTGGGCCTCGGAGACGTTCATGAAGCGCACCTGCTCCGGCAGGACCCAGGTGGGCAGGGTGCCCAGCCTCCCCTGGGATTCCCTGCGCACCGCGGTATCGAACAGCATGTACAGGTAACGCTCGATCGTGCCGATGACCGCGGTGTGCAGTATCACCGGGAAGACCTTCTTGCCTCCCTCGTCCGTGTAGGTGATGCCGAAGCGCTGGGCGTTGCCCACGTCTATCTGAACCGTGCCTATCTCCCTGGCGCGCTTCAGATCGTCCAGGATGTGATATTCGATGTTCACGGTCCAGTAGTAGTTGATGCCCTCCGGGTAGAAGTGCAGCAGGGCGGGCTTATCGTGCTTGCGCACGATCTCCATGAGCATGTCCTTGTGCTGCTGGTAGGCGTTCCAGGAGGAGAAGTTGACCAGCATCTCATAGTCCCGCCCCAGGTCGTTGGCCTCCTTGAAGATGCGCTCGTCCAGCCTGGAGAACCAGTCCTCGGACTCGGGGATGTCCTTGCACACCACGTGCAGGTCGGGCATGTTCATCCGCCTGGTGCGGAAGCACAGCATGGTCTCCCCGGACTGCTCCAGGCGATACGAGTCGGCCACCTCGAAGGCCCCGAAGGGCAGGGTCTTGTAGCTAATGTTCCAGAGCCGCATCATGGCGAACTGCTGGTGGCAGGCGGCGTACCTCATGACGAAGTCGCGCTTCTCCCCCTTGATGACGTAGAGTCGATCGCCGAAGAGCTTGGCGTGCTCGGCCACCGGCCCCTCGTCCAGGCTGAACATGTTGGTGCCGCGGACGGTGTAAACCGGAAGGGAAATGTCATTCACGATGCGCGAGGAGTAGTCGGCCACCAGGTCGAACATCAGGGCGCCCTTGGGCGAGAAGCACATGTGCCCGGAGTCGCTCATGCTCTCCCAGTTGATGCCGAACTTCTTGCACAGGCGGGTGTACTTGACCTCGCCGGTGGATGGCCAGTCCTTCTTAAGCGCCTCCTTGGCCATCATTATCTGGAAGCACTCGGTTCCCTGCTTGAAGTCCTGGGGGTCCACCTCGCTTCCGTCCGGAAGCAGCACTATGAAGCGCTCCTCCCCCTTGGGGGCCTCGGCGGTCTCCTCTCCCTCGATCTCCCTAGAGAGCTCGGAGAGGGGATGCCCCTTGCAGCTTATCTTGAAGGCCTTGTACCATCCGAAGGGGGCGCGATGCACCTGCCACCCCTCCTCGGATATCAGCCGCTCCATCTCCCTGAGCGTCCTCTTGCCGGTCTCGGCGTCGGAGAGCTCGGGGCTGAGGTGGGCGTAGGGATACAGCATGATCCTTTCCGCCCCCACCTTCTTGGCCGTCTCCATGATGTCCGAGGCGGCCTGCGAGGCCACGGCCCCGACCCGCTCCTGGTCCTTCTTCTCCACGGTGAGGAAGGCCACCAGCACCTCGTCCATCCTGCCAGTCTTTTCCTGGTCGGTTATGGCCTCGGCCAACGGGGTGGGCTTCTTGACCTCGAACTCCATGAAATCGGCGTGTATGTAGAGGGTCCTCATCTTATCGCCTGATAGGGTGGTCTATGTAATGACCCACCCATATAAATAAGCGATTCTGGCCGAATGGCCAGGGCCAGCATGGTCTCCCGCCGCCATCTCGAATAAGCAATCTTTAAATTTAGGAAAGGGTTTGCCTGAATCGCATGGCTATGAGGTCAGATAGGTTGTCCAGGGACGCCGCGGGAGCCGTCAACGTCCTTCTCATCGTTTTGATCGCCGTTCTTATGGTCAGCGCCAGCACGGTGGTCATCCTGCTCTATCAGGGAGGCCAGTCCGAGGAATCCACCAAGACCGTGGTGGTCGCCGGCGATCAGATCAAGGTCGATTACATCGGTAAGCTCAACGACGGGCGGGTCTTCGACACCTCCCTGTACTACGTGGCATCCAATGACGCCGCCTATCCCAAGACCCTATCGTTCAACCTTCGCAGCAACAGCTCGTACACGCCGCTGGCCTTCACCGTGGGCAGCGGGCAGATGATCTCCGGCTTCGATGCCGCGGTGGTCGGGATGAGGGTCGGGGAGACCAAGACCGTGGTGCTGACCCCGGACCAGGCCTACGGGGACATGGACCCCAGCAAGCTGGTCACCTTCAGCCTGGCGCAGAGCGAGCCCCTGCTGCGAACCTTCACCGCCGCCTCCTTCCAGGCGGAATACGGCGTGGCCCCCGCCGCGGGCCTCACCGTCTACGACCCGGTGTACGGCTGGCCGGCCCAGGTGCTGGAGCATGACACCATGGCCAACAAGGTCACCGTGATGAACTCGCCGACCGTGCAAGGCGAATACCATGTCTTCGGGGAGGGCAGCGCGGGTTGGGACGTTCTGGTCACCAACGTGGACAGCAACTCAAACACCGTCACCCTGGTGCACCAGCTCACCGATGGCGACAGTGACATGGTGAAGGGCGTGGACGATATCGGAACGTTCTTCATCACCATGGTGGACGAGGCCGACGGCACCGCCGTGCGGAACTACAACACCGAGCTCCTGGGGAAGACCCTGGTCTTCACCATAACCCTGAAGGAGATCGTGGAGATGGCCTCTTCCTAAGCTCCTTCCCATCCCTTTTTTATCAGGCCGTCCTGGCCATCCTCTTCTTGCGGTAGGTGGAGACCACGAAGCTGATCACGACTATGGCCACCACCATCACCAGGGTCACGGTTGTGGCGGTGCCCCGTTCGAAGTAGGCAAGGAAGAAGCTGCTGGCCGCCAGGATCAGCCCGTACTTGACGGTGCCCCCCAGCACCAGGTAGAAGATGGAGCGGCGGTAGGACCAGCCGCTGAGGGCCACGAAGGCCCCCACGAAGGGCAGGATGGGGGCCACCCGGTTCAGCAATATCATGCGCTCGTCCGACACCAGCAGGAAGTGACGGTAGCGGTCGATGGCCGACGATATCTTCTTCGGGACCCGCAGCCTGCGCACCACCAGATAGAGGGTGGTGAGGCCCAGTATCTCGGCCGCCGCTATAGTAAGCACGAACAGGGACCACAGCCCCCAGTCCGGGACGGTCCCGTGGCCGGCGATGAAGAACAGGACCACGAACAGCTCCGGGAGGGTGGGCAGGATGATGGCGTCGATGTAGAACAGTAGGAAGACGCATATCAGCCAGCCGGCAAGGCCCAGGGGTGAGAAAAGGTCATAGAAGGCCTCGCCGATGCCGAACATCAATGGTGCGAAGGGCTAGAGCTTTAGAAAAGGTTTGTTGTTGACCCGCCCGGCCTTGGCCTCTATGGCGTACCTGTAGATGTCCAGGAGCCTGGTGGCCCACTGCCCCGCGGAGAACTCGGCGGCCTTGGCCAGGGCGCCATGGCGGTAGCGCTCGGTATCGCGCAGCAGCCGCAGGGTGGCCTGGGACCAGCTGGCCGGGGTCTCCTCGAACAGCTCCCCGTTCTCGCCCTCCCGGATCAGCTCGGCCACCGCCCGGAACCTGATCCCCGAGACCGGCTTGCCCACGGCCATGGCCTCCAGCACCACCAGCCCCTGGGTCTCGAACTTGCTGGCCAGGGTCAGCACGTCGCAGGCGGCGTAGAACAACGGGAGCTCCTCGTCAGGCACGAAACCGGTGAAAATGACCTTCTCCCCCACTCCCAGCTCGTCGGCCAGCTCCCGCACGTGCTCCTTGGCCGGACCTTCGCCCACGATGAGCAGCCGGGCCTCCGGCTCCTGCGACGCGAGCAGGGCGAACCCCCGGACCACCAGGTCCATGTTCTTCTCCCAGGCTATGCGCCCCAGGTGGAGGATGACCTTCCTCCCCTGCAGCCCGTAGCGCTCCCTTATCATCGAGCCGTCGATGCCCGGGTTGAAGCGGTCCAGGTCCACGCCGGTGGGCACCACCTCCAGCCGCTTAACGTGCGGGGCGTAGCGCTTTATCTCGTTCTTTATGGCCTTGGTGGGGGCCACCACCACCTCCGGGCGATGGAGAAGTATCCGCAGATAGGTCCAGAGCCCCATCTGTATGACCCAGTCCGGGAAGGGGGTGAAGTTGTAGAAGCGGGCGGCCTCGGTGACCATGGTATGGAAGGTGAGCACCACCGGCCGTTTCAGCTCTCTTCCCGCCAGCATGCTGCGCACCGCCTGGAACAGCAGCCCGTGCACATGGATCACATCGACGTCCAGCTTGCTGAGCAGCTCGCACTTGTTGGTGGGGAATAACGGTATGCGGTACCCGGAATATTGGGAGAAGCCTAAGGAGCGGAAATAGTACACGCCCTCCTCCTCCTGGGACGCATCGGCCGGCTTCGGCGCGAACACGTAGACCTGATGCCCCATTCGCTCCAGCTCCCTCTTGGTCAGGAGCAGGGAGGTCACCACCCCGTCATGGGTGGGCAGGTAGGAATCGGTGAACATCGCTATCTTCACGGCCACCCCTCATCCGAACAGCACCGATGCCTTGGACAGGACCTCGCGCGGGTCCCGCCCCAGTACCCTTATCATCGGTTCCTTGCCCACACCCCCGCGATCGAAGATCACGTCCGGGACATCGCCGCACTTCCTTATAGCCTGCGTGGTGCCCCATTCCATGGAGGACACCATCTCCGGCTCCTCCGATCGTTCGAAGGACCCCACGCGGAGGCCGCTCTCCTCCAGCCTCCTGACGTTCTCCTCGCTGAAGCGCAG
>Ga0123333_10004564_pt1 | contig 12927 bp, 12 predicted proteins | sample BioC12SIPDNA_3_FD_89957 | JGI IMG/M metagenome (GOLD analysis project Ga0123333, IMG submission 89957) | Anaerobic biogas reactor microbial communites from Washington, USA - Biogas_R2_B C12 SIP DNA | ecosystem: Engineered > Bioreactor > Anaerobic > Unclassified | place: Washington, USA...
TGCCTCCTGGCGACCAGGCGACCGGGATCACCATCCTCCGCCGTGCCCTGGAAGCGCCGATGCGCAAGATTGCCGAGAACGCGGGCAAGAACGGCGACGTCATCATCCAGAACGTGCGCGCCCAGCAGGAAGAACGCGGCGATCAGAATATCGGCTATAACGTGCTGACCAATGAGTATGTGAACATGCTCGAAGCGGGCATTATCGACCCGGCGAAGGTGACGCGCGGCGCGCTGGAGAATGCAGCCAGCATCGCCTCGATGATCCTGACGACCGACGTCCTGATCACCAACCTGCCCGAGAAAGAGAACGGACAGGCTGCGGCTATGGCCGGCGGCGGCATGCCCGGCGGCATGGGCTTCTAAACAGCCCCATACACTCAGAGCTGAAGGAAGGCCCCTCGCAAGAGGGGCCTTTTCTTTTTCCGGCCCATTTTGTACACTAACCTTATTTATCGTGCTCATTGGTTCGCCGGTGCAGCGGCCGCCGCTGCACCGGCAGGGGAGAAGGGCGAACATGGGAAAGGAACTGCTTCGCCAGCTCCTACCGGCGCTGGAGAAAATGACCTTCACCGGCGCCGAGGCGCTGACGCCGGCCGGCTATACTGTCTTTGAGGTCGGCCGGGACCAGGTGGACGCATACCGGGGAGATCCAGGGACACTGGCCGAGGCCCTGCGCACCTTCCAGACGGCGGACTCGCTGCCATACAAGTACACGGGCGTAGCCCTGACGGCCCTCGCCGCTGCCCGCGAGGCTGACGGCAGCTATGCCCCGGAAGGGCTGGAAGCGTCGCTGCAGTGGCTCGAAAAGGCGCAGGAGCTGGCGCCCGACGTAACCGACATAAACGTCGTCGAGGGCTTCATCTATATCTACAGCGATCGTCTGGACGACGCACGGCTCGTGCTGGATTACCTGCACGAGCAGGACAGCATGCACTATTACGTCGCCCGCGCCGAGATCGTTTACTGGCGCAGCCGGGGCGACCTCCGGCAGGCTCTGCAATGGGCCGAGCAGGCCATCCAGTGGGCAGCGACGCTACCCCAGCGGCTGCGCGTGCGCAGTATTATGGCCGAGATATACGACGCGTTGGGGGATCACCAGGCCGCCCTGCAGAGTTATCGCGAGGCCCTTCACTTCGATCCCGATAACGCCTGGATCTGGAACCGCGTTGCCCTTTTGCAGTGGCAGGCCGGGGCCGCTGAGGAGGCCCGAAGCGCCAACGAAAAAGCCCTGCAGCTCAATCCGGCCCTGGCTGAAGCGCAGGAGCTTCAGCAGGCGATGAATGCGGGCGCCGATCGCGGGGGTCTGTTCGGCCGCCTCTTCAGCAGCTAGGCCAGGGCTACGGCTCCTGCTCCCGTTCCTGCAGAAAAGCCAGCACCCTCGCCCGCACCGCCTCGACCGAGAGCTTGCTGGTGTCTACGTACAGGTCACAATGTTCCCGGGCGTGGGCCAGACGGGCGGCCTGTTCCTGCAGCCGTTCCGGACCCCAGCTGATCGACGGGCGGCGGGCTCGCACCGCTTCGTAGTCGACGTCGAGGTAGATGAGCACGTCGGGGCTGGTCATGCGCTGCCACATGGCCGGCACGTAGGAGTGTTCCTGGGCCACGTGGTGGGTCGGGTAGCCCAGCGCGCGCAGGGCGCTAACCAGCTCGCTCTTGCCCGACATGCAGGGGCCGACGACAGCCACGCGCAGCATTGGTTACAGGCGAAACCGCCCACTGAGCCGGCGCACGTCATCCGTAAGCGTCGAGGCGGCGCTCACCCTGACGACCACCACCGTGATATCGTCGCGCGGCCTGCCCTGGTCCAGCTCCACCGCCGCTTCCAGCAGACGATCGGCAATGTCCGCCGGCTCGCCAACCCCTTCTTCCAACAATCTGCCCACCATGGCGTGGGGATCGAACTGGTTCTGTTTTTGCCACCCACCGGCGTGGCGCAGGCCATCTGTGTAGGCGACGACCAGCGGACCTGCCACGGTAGGAATCTCTGTGATGTTCGGCTTGGTGTTGCGGCGGGTGCCGATGGATTCCGAAGGCTCGTCCAGGCAGAAAAGGCCATGCTGATCAGTGTGCACGATCACTGGCGCATCGTTGTTGCGCGAGATGACCACGGTTCGGGTTACCGCATCGACACTGACGATATTCAAGGTCGCCGTCACTTTGCCGGCCCGGTAGGTGTAAAGATAGTCGTGCGCAGCGCGGGCAGCGGCCCCATCGCGCACACCTTCTGAGAGCAGCTGGATCGCTTTGCGCGCCACCAGATTGCTGATCGACTTTGCCGCCTTGCCGCTGCGCTGCCCATCGACCATGACGAGCGACAGCCCGCCATGCGGCCGTTCGATCATCTCGACCGTGTCGCCGCTCTCGCCGGCAGCCCATTTGCTGATTTTGGCAACGGCAAAGCGGACATCCATCAGAGTACAACCTCACTCGGCGTAATCACACGTCATCACATGAACCACCTGACCGGCGGCGCGGGCCACTTCTCGACCCAGGGCAAGCAGCTCTCGCCTTACGTCCTCGTCGAGAAGCTTGCCCGCCTCGTCGAAGACGCGCCGCGCGCGGAATCGGCAAAACAAGCGGCACCGCCCAGCCGCGCAGGGCTCGCACGCAGAATTCCATTGTGTTGACTGCCTGCAGTCCCTGCGTGCCGCCCGCCACGCTGATCAGCCCGATCACCTTGTGCGTCAGATAGGCCGGTTCGCGCCGGCCCAGCGGGTTCAGCCAGTCCAGCGCATTCTTGAAGGCGCCGCTGACCGTCCCGTGGTAGAGCGGGCTGCTCCAGATCAGACCATCGGCTTCGTAGATGGTGTCGTTGAACCGCCGCACAGCTTCCGGCAGATCAGGCACATACATGGGCAGGTCAAGCTCGCGGATGTCTAGAAGCTCGGTTGGCGCCCCGTTCGATGCCGCCCCTTCCAGGGCGATACGCAAGGCTGCCAGGCTACTCGATTTCTCCGCCAGCGAACCGCCCAGGCCGACTATCTTTAGTTCTGCCACGGGTCCTCCCTTTGCTGTTGCAGGCGCCAGTCCAGCGCCGTGTGCCTCTCGGAGACGCGATTATTGTGGACGGCGATGCCCAGCGCGCGCCGCGTGCCCAACAGAACGACCAGACGTTTGGCCCGGGTAACGGCGGTGTAGAGCAGGTTGCGCTGGAGCATCATGTAATGCTGTGTTATCACCGGCATGACCACGCAGGGATATTCAGCTCCCTGGCTCTTATGCACGCTGATCGCATAGGCCAGCTCCAGCTCGTCGCTCTCCAGAAAGTCGTAGACGACCGGCATGCCGTCGATGCTGACCGTCATCGTCTGGGCGACGAGGTCCATGAAGGTGATGCGGCCAATGTCACCATTGTAAACGTTTTTGTCGTAATTGTTTACCGTCTGCATCACCTTGTCGCCGGTGCGGAAGATGCGGCCGCCCAGCCGTCGCTCTGCTTTGCGCGCTCCGGGCGGGTTCAATGCCGCCTGAAGCAGGTCGTTGAGGTTGTTCACGCCGGTGGCGCCCCGATACATCGGGCTGAGCACCTGCACGTCGTCCAGTGGATCCAGCCCAAACTTGTGGGGGATACGGTTCTTGACCACGTCCACCAGCAGCGCAGCCAGCTCCTCCGGCTCCTGTTTGACAAAGAGAAAGAAGTCGCTCGCGTCCGGCGGCGTCAACGGCATCTGTCCCTGGTTGATGCGGTGGGCGTTCTGCACGATCAGGCTGTTCGCCGCCTGCCGAAAGATGGTCTGCAGGCGGACGACGGCCGTCACGCCGCTGTCGATCAGGTCGCGCAGCACGTCGCCGGCCCCGACGGAAGGAAGCTGGTCCACGTCGCCCACCAGCAGCAGGTGGCTATCGGGCCCAATTGCCTTGAGCAACGTGTTGGCCAGCACCAGGTCGAGCATTGACGCTTCGTCGATCACCACCAGGTCGGCATCAATCGGGTTCTGTTCGTTGCGGGCAAAACCATCGGCGGGCTTGAACTCCAGCAGGCGATGGACTGTCTTCGCCTCGCGCCCGCTAGCCTCGGCCAGCCGTTTGGCTGCCCGGCCGGTTGGGGCAGCCAGCACGTAATTGTGCCCGCCCTCGTCGAGCAGGTCCAGCAGGGCGCGCAGGGTCGTCGTCTTCCCCGTGCCCGGCCCGCCGGTGAGGATCGTCACCTTGTTAAGCACGGCCGTCTGGATGGCCTCCACCTGGTGCGGGGCCAGGCGGATGCCCTGTTCAGCCCGGGGCCGCCACCCCTCGCTCCGCAGGCGTCTCTGCAGGGCGTGCAGGCGGCTTGTGGGATGCTCGACCATGCGCTGCACCCGGTTGGTGACGCCGACCTCCGAAAAGTAGAATGGCGTCAGGTAGACCGCGCGCTCTTCCTGCACAACGGCCGGCTCGGGCGACGACGTTTCCCTGCCGATTTCATACTGCAGCGGCTCGCGACGGATCGTATCGCGCTTGATGAACGCCTCGCTCTCCAGCGTCTCCAGCCGGGCCGCGATTTTTTCGGCGGGCACCTGCAGGATCTCCGCCGCCTCGGGCTCCAGCTTCTCCTGCGGCACGTAGACGTGCCCCTCCTCGGCCATGCGGTTCAGCGTGTAGGCGATGCCGGCCTCGATCCGCCCCGGATCGTCATGGGCCAGCCCGAGCGCTCGCGCGATCTTGTCGGCGGTCTTGAAGCCGATGCCGTAGACGTCCTGCACGAGGCGGTAAGGCTCGTTGCGCACGACCGTCAGGGCATTGTCGCCATATTTCTTGTAGATTTTGATCGCCAGCGACGTGGAAACGCCGTGCGATTGGAGGAAGATCATGACATCTTTGATCGCTTTCTGCTCCTGCCACGCCTTCTGGATGCCACTGATGCGCTTCGGCCCAATGCCGATGACGTTGCGCAGCCGCTCCGGGTCGTTGTCGATAATGTCCAGCGTCGCCTCGCCGAACTGGTGCACGATGCGCTCGGCCATCTTCTTGCCGATGCCGCGGATCATGCCCGAGCCGAGATAGCGCTTGATGCCCTCTATCGTGGCGGGCAGGGCCTGCTCGCATTGCTCGGCCTGGAACTGCCGCCCGTATTCGCTGTGGCTCGTCCACCGCCCGCGCAGGCGCAGCCATTCGCCGGGGTTCACTTCGGGCAGATTGCCGACGACGGTGATCAGACCATCGCGCCCCGCCGCATATCGAAAACGCAGCATATCCGGCGAGTCCGGCTTCAGGCGAATCACCGAATAGCCGTTTTCGGCGTTATAATAGGTCACACGCTCTACCGAGCCGCTGATCTGGCTATCGTGGTCCTGGATCATGGCTTTATTTTACCTTAGAGCGTCGCGGCGGTCCTGAACTCTCAGTTGCGACCTGCCCCCAAACGTGCTAGACTATATTTCTGGCCCGCTGGCGTGCGGGCTCTATTTTTGTCCTGCGAATCCTGACATTTCTGTGCGGAGGTTCTCCTCATGTCTGATTTATTGCTGAAGGCGTTCGACACGCCGGCCAACGAAAATATTCCCGACCTGCGTGTCGGCGATGACGTGACCGTTCACCTGCGGATCGTCGAAGGCAGCCGCGAGCGTATCCAGTTCGTGCGCGGCACCATCATCCGCATGACGGGCGGCGGCAACAACCGCAGCTTCACCGTGCGGCGTATCGCCTCCAACGGCATCGGCGTCGAGCGTAGCTTCCTCTTCAATTCGCCGCTCATCGAGAAGATTGAGGTCCATCGCCACGCGCACGTGCGCCGGGCGAAACTCTACTTTTTGCGGGAGCGGACCGGCAAGGCTGCCCGTCTGCGCGAGAAGCGCTACTAATCACAGCCGCCTTGCCTGGCTGTTCGGTGTTTGTGCTCTCCCGCATAGACTATGAGCCCACGCCCGCTGATTGGCTGCGCGACCTATCAAAAGAGGATCCAGCAGAGAGAGCCGATTGAGATAATTGGGCTGATGCCCACTTATATCCAGGCCGTGCGGGCGGCCGGTGGGCTGCCTGTGCTCATTCCCCTCGGGCTGGACGAGCAAGAGCTGGGAGCGCTGCTACAACGAGTAGACGGCGTTCTTCTGCCGGGCGGGGGAGACGTTGCCCCGGCAGCCTACGGGGGCGACGAGCAGGCGACGACGATCCGTGACGTCGATACGCGGCGGGACGAGGCGGAGTTCGCGCTTGTTCGCCACGCGGTGGACGGGGAGAAACCGCTACTGGCTATCTGCCGCGGCCTGCAGCTCTTTAACGTCGCCCTCGGCGGCTCGCTGTGGGAAGATGTGGCCGAGAGTATGCCCGGCGCCATCCCCCACGACTTTTTCGGGCAGTACCAGCGTGATTATCTGGCCCATCCGGTAACGATAGCCGGAGATTCCCGGTTGGCCGAGGCGCTGCAGAGCAATGGCACAATCGGCGTGAACAGCCTGCATCACCAGGGCATCCGCAGGCTCGCTCCTGGCCTCGTCCCCGTGGCCTGGGCTCCCGACGGTCTCGTGGAGGCCGTCGAATATCCGGATCACCCCTTCGCGCTTGGCGTGCAGTGGCACCCGGAAAACCTGCTGCAGGTCGAGCCCCAGATGCGGCTGCTCTTCCGCGCCTTTGTCCAGGCGGCGGGCGGCTGAGCTTGTCGTGCAGGCGCGTCCCGACGACCCCATTGCCGTCTTTGATTCCGGTGTCGGGGGGCTGTCGGTGCTGCGCCACATCGCCGCACGGCTGCCCCAGACCAACCTGATTTACCTCGCCGATCAGGGGCACGTTCCCTACGGTCCACGTCCGGCTGAAGAGGTGCGCGCTTTCAGCGAAGGCATCACCCGCTTCCTCCTGGCGCGACGCGCCCGCCTGATCGTCGTCGCCTGCAACACGGCGACTGCGGCAGCCCTTACCTCCCTGCGCGGCACCTTTCCCGACCTGCCCTTTGTGGGCATGGAGCCGGCCGTCAAACCGGGCGCGCGCCAGACACGCTCGGGGCGCGTCGGCGTGCTGGCGACGGCCGGAACGTTCGAGAGCCAGCGTTATGCCGACCTGATGGCCCGGTTTGCCAGCAACGTCACCCTCTACGAGAACCCCTGCCAGGGCCTTGTGCCGCTCATCGAGCAAGGCCGGCTCGACGGTGCAGAGACGGAGCAGCTCCTGCAGGGCTGTCTGGTGCCTATGCTCTCGGCCGGTGTGGATACCATTGTCCTGGGCTGCACCCACTATCCGTTTGTGCTGCCGCTCATCGCGCGCCTTGCCGGCCCCGGCGTTTCCCTGATCGACCCGGCCCCTGCCGTGGCGCGCCAGGCGCAGCGCCTTCTCGTGGAGCACGAGGTTGCGGCCGATGGAAACGGCCCGCGCACACTGCTCGCCTACACGACCGGCGACCCTGCCGCCTTTGCCTCGCTTGCCGCCCGGCTACTCGGACAGCCGGTGGCTGTACGTGGCCTGCGCTGGCGTGACGGGGCGCTGGAGCCGCTTTCTGCACCTGCCAGAGCTACCACCGGCCCTGACCATACAGTATAATCGGCGGCAGGAGAGATAATACATTGAGGCGACGCAACAACGAGCGTTGGCGGGCCATTGGCGCCCGGCTGGGACGCGAGCTGACGATCTGGCTGACGACGGTGCGCCCGGACGGCCGGCCCCATCTGGCGCCTGTCTGGTTTGTCTGGCTCGACGACAAGCTCTACTTCGCCACGGGCACGGAGACTGTTAAGTTCGCCAATCTCCACGGCAATCAGAACGTCGCCCTGGCGCTGCCCGACACCGGCAGCGTGGTCATCATCGAAGGCGAAGCGCATGGTGTGGGACGCGCGCGCACGGAGGAAATGGCCGAATATTTCTACAATAAGTACGAGTGGGATTTTCGCTACGACGAAAGCATGGACTGGAAACTCGTGGAAGTCACGCCACATCGTATCCTGGCCTGGGGTGATGGCTACGACGAGGAAGGTCTGCGGGTTCTCTAATCATCCAAGCCGATTCTCTTACAGGAATCCTACCTCTTCTTCCTATAATTTGATACTGATAGATAGTAGAAATGATATGGGAAGAGTTCCACCAGCCGACAAAAAAGGTCTGTTGTGGGAGTAATCCTGCCTTCTTTTACATTGCTGCGGCTGCCGGCAAAGGCGAGCCGTGGTAACGAGGAAGAGACATGAGATTTGATAGATTTACCGAGCGGGCCCAGGACGTGGCGGCACGAGCGTACGAAATCGTGCAGCGGTACGGCCATACTCAGGTCGATACCGAGCATATGTTCCTGGCCCTGCTAGAACAAAGAGACGGCGTCGTATCCCAGATTCTGGAACATCTGAATGTAGACGTGCCGCAGCTTGAGGGGCGTCTGGACGAAGAGCTGCGCAGCAGCCCGAAAGCCTCCGTCTATGGCGGGGGCGTCGGCCAGATCTTCTATACGCCGCGCATCCGTACCATTCTGGACCTGTCCGAAGGGGAAGCGAACCGTCTCAAAGACGAGTTTATTTCGACGGAACATATCTTTCTCGCCATTCTGAGCGAGCGTAATACGCCGGCGGCGCGCATCCTGCAGGAGTTCGGCATTACGCGGGAACGCGTGATGGAAGGCATCCAGTATCTGCGCGGCGGCAAGCGTGTTACCGACCGCCAGGCGGAGAGCCGCTATCGCACGCTGGAGAAGTACAGCCGCGATCTGACGCAGCTCGCGCGCGAAGGCAAGCTGGACCCGGTGATTGGGCGCGACAACGAGATCCTGCGCCTGATCCAGATTCTCAGCCGGCGCACGAAGAACAACCCAGTGCTCATCGGCGAGGCAGGCGTCGGCAAGACCGCCATCGTCGAGGGCCTGGCGCAGAAAATCATCGCAAGCGACGTGCCCGAGAACTTGCTGAACCGGCGTGTCATTTCGCTGGATCTTGGGGCGATGATCGCCGGCAGCCGCTTCCGCGGCGAGTTCGAGGAACGGCTGAAGACGGTCATCGAAGAGATCCAGAGCGCCCAGGGTGAGATCATCCTCTTCATCGACGAGCTGCACACGGTCGTCGGGGCAGGGGCTGCTCAGGGCGCCATGGATGCCAGCAACATGCTCAAGCCGGCCCTCGCTCGGGGCGAGCTGCAGACTGTCGGCGCCACCACGCTAGACGAGTATCGGGAGTACATCGAACGCGACAGCGCTCTGGAGCGCCGCTTCGCGCCCGTCTTCGTGGACGAGCCAACCGTTGAACAGACGATTGAGATGCTGAAGGGTCTGCGCGAGCGCTACGAGAAGCACCACCAGGTGCAGTATTCGGATGCGGCTCTGGAGGCTGCTGCACGGCTCTCCGCGCGCTATGTGACCGACCGTCAGCTCCCGGACAAAGCCATTGACCTGATGGACGAGGCGGCGGCCAAGCTGCGCGTGGCGCTGCATACGCTACCCCCCGATCTGAAAGAGGCCAAGATCCGCCTGGACCAGATCGCCGCAGAGGAAGAGGAAGCGCATACGGTACGTGACTACGAGCGTGCGGCGAATATGCGCGCCGAGCGCCTGCGTCTGGAAGCGGAGTTCGAAGCAGCCCGCGAGCGCTGGCAGGCCGAGCAGAAGCTGGACGAGATCGTTGACGAAGATGACATCGCCGAGGTCGTCGCTTCCTGGACCGGTATCCCCGTCACGCAGATGATGGAGACGGAAGCCGCGAAGCTGCTGGACATGGAAAAACGGCTCAGCGAGTACATCATCGGCCAGGAAAAGGCGATCAATGCGCTGGCCGATGCGATTCGCCGCAGCCGCTCTGGCCTCAGCGATCCGCGTCGCCCGATTGGCTCCTTCATCTTCCTGGGCAGCAGCGGCGTTGGCAAGACCGAGCTGGCCCGCGCTCTGGCGCAGTTCCTCTTCGACGACGAGGATGCACTGGTCCGAATCGACATGAGCGAGTACCGTGAACAGCACACGGTGAGCCGCCTCTTCGGCGCGCCGCCGGGCTACGTTGGCTACGACCAGGGCGGGCAGCTTACCGAACAGGTGCGCCGCCGCCCCTACAGCCTCGTGCTCTTCGACGAGATCGAAAAGGCGCATCCAGATGTCTGGAATGCGTTGCTGCAGGTGCTGGACGACGGGCGACTGACCGATGGTCAGGGCCGCACGGTCAACTTCCGCAATACCGTGATCGTCATGACCAGCAACGTTGGCACGAGCTTCGTCAATCGGTCGGCCGGCCTGGGCTTTGCCGGGCTGCGCGATCCAGAGGAAGAAGAGAGCCGCAAGCGCATCGAGGAAGAGCTGAAGCGCACCTTCCGGCCGGAGTTCATCAACCGTATTGACGAGATCATTATTTTCGAGCCGCTGACGCGCGAGGACGTTGTTGCCATCGTCGATCTGCAGATGGCCGAAGTCGCCGCACGACTCTCCGAGCATGGGCTGCGCATCCAGCTGACGCAGGCCGCCAAAGAGTGGCTGGCCAACGAAGGCTACGACGAAGACTTTGGCGCCCGGCCGCTGAAGCGCGCGCTACAGCGTTACGTGGAGAGCCCGCTCTCGGTCCGCCTGCTCAAGGGCGAGTTCGGGAAGGACGACCACATCCTCATCGACGTGGACGGCAATGAACTCACGTTCAGCCGGCTCGAGCCGGCTGAACCAATGCCGGTAGACGAGGAACTGAGCGTCTAGCCGCCGGCGAGCAACCCAATAAACGATTGATCGCGAAGCCCGTCCCCGGCTCTACGGGGGCGGGCTTTTTGCATCGACCAGCGCCTGCTGCATCACCATAACATCTGGCCTGATCCCCGTCCACATCTCAAAAGCCAGCGCCCCCTGCTGCACGAGCATTCCCAGCCCATTGCCGGCGGCGCAGCCCGCCGCACGCGCCTGGCGGAGCAAAACCGTTTCGGGCGGACTGTAGACCATATCGTAGATGAAACTGCCGGCCGGAAAGGGCAGCCCGGCCGGCCAGGGCGATGCATCCTCGTGCGGCGGCATGCCCAGCGGCGTCGCGTTGACGATAAGCGGCGCTTCCAGGGCAGGCACGAGCGCCGGTAGCTCGGCCCATTGATGGGCCGACGCCGGCGCAACCGGCAGGTAGCGCGCGACCTGTGCCACCACCTGTTCGGCCTGCTCCGCCCGCCGCGCGAAGAGGTGCACGCGCGCGCCCTTGCTGGCCAGCGCATAGACGGCAGCCCGGGCCGCGCCGCCCGCCCCGAGCACGAGGCAATCCCTCTCAGCGAAAACAATCCCCTTTGCCTGGAGGTCGGCGACGAGGCCGGCAGCGTCGGTATTCGTTCCGTGCAGGATCATTCGCCGGTATGGGCTATTCTCGCCACTTCTCCGGACACAGATCGTGTTAACCGCCCCAATCGCCTGCGCTGCGCCGTCCAGCTCGTCCAGAAAGGGCAGCACAGCCTCTTTGTGTGGGACGGTCACGTTCGCGCCCAGGAAGCCAAGCGCCGGCAGCCCGCGGACCGCCTCGCCTACTTCCCCCGGAGCGACCGGCAGCGGGACGTATACGAGGTCCAGCCCCAGCGCCTGTGCGGCGGCGTTGTGCATGATCGGGCTCAGGCTGTGGGCTATAGGCCAGCCGATCAGACCTACCAGGCTGGTTGTCCCGCGGATGATCATCGTCGTCCTCTCATCGTGTGATAGATAACCTTAGATAGCGTCGGCCCTTATAGCTACGTTAGCCTGCCCATTCGTCTAGTTTACATCCTCGCCCGTCTGTTCTACAATCCTGACCCATCAAGGGAAGGTAGAAGACGGACAGTTAACAATGGAGGCAGTTCATGTTCCTAGATATTGATGATGTCCGCCAGCGGCTTGGCCAGCAGCAATACATCGCATCCGAGGAGATCGGCACCGTCGTCTACCTGGCCCAGTCATTATGCAAACCGATTCTCGCCGAGGGACCGGCCGGGGTCGGCAAGACTGAGCTGGCCAAAGCATGGGCTGGGGCTCTGGAATATCGCCTCGTGCGTCTGCAGTGTTATGAGGGCCTGGACGAAAGTAAGGCGCTCTACGAGTGGGAGTACGCCAAGCAGATGCTCTACACCCAGCTCCTGCGTGACACCCTGCATGACTTTCTGGGCGGCAGTCAGAGCCTGGCGGACGCCGCCAACCGGCTCGCCCAGGAAGAAGACGTTTTCTTCTCAGAGAACTTCCTCCTGCCCCGCCCCCTGCTCACCGCCCTCACCTCAGAAGAGCCCGTCGTCCTGCTGATCGACGAGATTGACCGGGCCGACGTCGAGTTTGAAGCCTTCCTGCTGGAAGTGCTCAGCGACTTTCAGGTCAGCATCCCGGAGCTGGGCACGATTACGGCGCGCCACCAGCCTATGGTCCTGCTGACCAGCAACAACACCCGCGAGCTGAGCGAAGCGCTCAAGCGGCGCTGCCTCTACCTCTACGTCGATTACCCCACACGCGAGGCTGAGCTGGATATCGTGCGGCTCAAAGTGCCCGCGCTCAGCGAAGAGCTGGCCCGACAGGCCGTCGCCGTCGTCCAGCAGCTACGCAACATGGACCTGCGCAAAGTCCCCAGCATTAGCGAAACACTCGATTGGGCCCGCGCTCTCGTCGCCCTCAACGCCACGGCAATCGACGAGGAGACGCTGCGTAACACGTTGACTGTGTTGCTGAAATACGAGGCCGACGTGGCCAAAGCCCGCCGCCTGCTGGGGAATGGCGGCAGCCACCGGCCGGGAGGGCGCTATGGATAATCGAATCGTGGAGTTTGTGCGGGGTCTGCGGGCCGGGGGCGTGCGCGTCAGCCTCGCCGAATCCATCGATGCACTCAAAGCCGTGGAGACGCTGGGCGTCGCCGACAAGGGGCGCTTCCGGGAAAGCCTGAGAACCACGCTCGTCAAGGAATCGAATGACTTCCCCGTCTTCGACGAGCTATTCCCTCTCTACTTCGGCAGTGGGGGGCCGCCCCTGCAAAATGCGCTGGAGGATATGAGCCCCGACGAGCAGGAGATGCTGGAAGCCGCACTCTCCGCGCTGAGCGGGCGGTTGCAGAAGCTGATGGACTGGCTGACCAGCGGCGAGGGGCCGACCAAGGAAGAA
>Ga0123333_10004575_pt1 | contig 12903 bp, 11 predicted proteins | sample BioC12SIPDNA_3_FD_89957 | JGI IMG/M metagenome (GOLD analysis project Ga0123333, IMG submission 89957) | Anaerobic biogas reactor microbial communites from Washington, USA - Biogas_R2_B C12 SIP DNA | ecosystem: Engineered > Bioreactor > Anaerobic > Unclassified | place: Washington, USA...
CCCGTTCTCCGGGGATTGCTCAAGAGGCGGGCGGGGTACATCCCGGCGGTGGAGAACGTCTCCTTCACCGTCGGCCGGGGGCACACCCTGGGGCTGGTCGGCGAAAGCGGCTGCGGCAAAACGACCGTGGCGCGCATGATCCTGAGGCTCCTGGCCCCGGATGCGGGGAGGATCCTGTTCAACGGGAGGGACATAACGGAGCTGGCGGACAGGGAGATGCGGCCCCTGCGCAAGGAAATCCAGACGGTTTTCCAGGATCCCTACGGTTCGCTCAACCCGCGCATGACCGTCGGGCAATCCATCGCGGAAGGGTTGTCCGTCGCCGGCATCGCAGGCCGCGCGCAACAGAGAGCCCGCCTCGAAGAGCTGCTCGGGATGGTCGGCATGTCCCCGGACGGCATCGACCGGTACCCCCACGAATTCAGCGGCGGCCAACGGCAGCGCATCGGCATCGCCCGGGCCCTGAGCGTGGAGCCCTCGCTCGTGGTCTGCGACGAGCCGGTATCGGCCCTGGACGTGTCCATCCAGGCCCAGATCCTCAATCTCCTCAAGGATCTGCAGAAGAAGCTGGACCTGAGCTACCTGTTCATTTCCCACGATCTCAATGTCGTCGGGTATCTGTGCGACACGGTGGCCGTCATGTACCGCGGCCGGATCATGGAGTACGCCCCGGCCGACGCGCTGTTCGACAGCCCGCGCCACCCCTACACCCACCTGCTGCTTTCGGCGATCCCCGACCCCGGGCGTCCCGGACGGGTCCCCCCGGAGGATTTCCGGACGGGGCCCCCGGAGGATTTCCGGACGGGGCCCCCGGAAATGCCCGGGACGGGCGCCGGCTGCGGCTTCGCCCACCGCTGCCCGCATGTGGCGCCCCGTTGCACGGAGTCGGGCGTGGAGATGGAGAAAGCCGGGGAGGGCCACTATGTCCGCTGCCTCCGTCTTTCCGAATGACCGGCCGGCGGGGTGCGGCGGCTTTTTTTTCACGGGTGCGCGATGATTCTGCTCGACGGTCCCCATGTTTCGGATTTCCTTCTCGACACCCTGGCTCGGAACGGGTTTCCCGTCATCGACACGCCGTATGCCCTGTCCGCCTGTCGCAGTCGCCCCCTTTCCCTTGTCCCCGAGGCCGACGCCGTCAGGCGGCTGGCAACAAACCCCGGGGAGCGCCTGTACACCCCCTCGGAAAACGCCCTCGCCTGGGTCGGCCGGCACCTTCGGGGCACCCGCTGGCCGGGGCAGATTGCCCTGTTCAAGAACAAGGCGCGGTTCCGGGAACTGCTCCGCCCCCTGTACCCGGATTTCCGTTTCCGAACCGTGGAGGCCGAAACCCTGCTCCGGATGCCGGCCGCGGGCCTCGCCCTGCCCTGCGTGGTCAAACCGACGACGGGATTCTTCAGCCTCGGCGTCCGCCCCGTCTTCACCGGGGAGGATTTCCTCGAGATGCAGCGGGGCCTGCGGTCGGACCTGGAGAGGATTTTCCCCCCCGCCCCCGAGGGGGCGTTCCATGAGCGGAGCTTCCTCATCGAGGACTACATCCCGGGGGACGAGTACGCGGTCGACGCCTATTTCGACGAGCGCGGCCGGCCGGTCGTCCTCGGCATCTTCCGGCACCTGTTCGCCTCCGGCTCCGACGTGAGCGACCGCGTCTACACGACCTCGGCCGGCGTCGTCGGGCCGAACCTCGAGCCCGTCACCGGGATCCTCGGGCAGATCGGGCGGCTGGCCGGGGTGCGGCAGTTCCCGCTGCACGCGGAGTTCCGCCGCCGGCAGGACGGGACGCTGGTGCCGGTCGAGGTCAACCCCCTGCGCTTCGGGGGCTGGTGCACGACCCCGGACCTGGCCCGCTACGCCTGGGGATTGAACGTGTACGAGCAGTTCCTTTGCGGCCAAAGGCCCGACTGGCCGGCGCTGCTCTCCGGAAAGGGCGATACCGCCTCGAGCCTGGTCGTGCTCGAGAACTCGACCGGCATCGACGGCGCCGACATCCGCGCGTTCGACTACGACGCCGTCCTGGGGCTTTTCTCGAAGCCGCTGGAACTGACCAGGATCGATTTCCGGAGCCACCCCCTGTTCGGGTTCCTTTTCGTCGAAACCGACCGGGGCGGCACCGGAGAGCTCGAGCGCATCCTCCGCGACGATCTGCGATCCTACATCGAGGTCGCGTGACCGGCGCCCTGGCCGGCGAACCTGCGGATGGCCAGCAGGTTCTCCTCGGGGACGGCCGCGGGGTCGAACGTGCAGCCCGGGGCGAGGATGATCGGCCGGCCGCCGGAAGCCGAGACCGCGTCGGCCGCCTCCCGGCGGCAGTCCTCCGGCGACCCGGTCGCCATCGTCGCAAGGTTGTCCAGCCCGCCGCATATGGCCGGCTGCAGCCAGCCGGCCACGGAGGCGATGGAGGGCCCGGCGGAGCGGTCCGCCCAGTTTATGGCGTGCACCGGGTACCGGGCGAACCTCCCGAAATCCACCGCCCGGCCGCAGACATGCAGCATGTTGCAGGCCCCTTCCCGGGCGGCGGAGAGGATGCGCAGGTCGCCGGGGCGCACCAGCCGGTCGTAGACCCCTTCCCCGTTTTCCGGGCGGTCCACCCAGTCATCCCGGACCGAGAGGAAGATGCCGTCCGCACCGGCGTCCAGGCAGCGCCGCACGAAATTCGCGGTGGAGAGGCTGATGGTGTCGAGCGCCCGGGAGAGCGCGCCGGGGGCCTCCCTGAGAAATGTGCCCAGAAGGGCGTCGCGCGGATCCGCGGCCGCCCGGAGCACCGGCGGCCGGTGGAGGGCCGATTCCGGGGCGGCCAGCTGCCGGAGAACGGTCCAGGAATTGAAGACCGTCGTCATCATGCGGCATTCCCCGCGGAATCGTCCGGCCAGCCGGGCGACGAGCTCCAGCTGCCGGGCGAAGCTGCCCTCGTCCCCTCCGAGCACGGGGAGCGCCTCCAGGCCGTCTGTTGACGCAACCACTCCCCCGGGCAGCCCGATGCGGGGATAGCGGTTGTCGTCCATGATCTTCAGGAAATCCAGGTCGAATCGTTCCATGTGACCGACGTGGGCTTCGACAGCCGCCGTGCCGGAGGCGCGCCCCGGGCCGAAGTGGTACCAGAACGATACGGGCGTCCGGTCAGGACGCCGGTGCTGCAGCACGGCGTCGAGACGTTCGATTTTATGCATCGCGCACACCCCTCCCCGCGCATCCGTTTTCCCCAACGGCCCCAGTATCCCTTAAATGTCCCCCTTGATAAAGACTGTTTCCGGGGCTACCATGATTCCGGTCATATGTTCATAATCGCCCGGCCGGCGGCATGGTGCTGCGACGCCGGGGGGAGGGGCCATGGGCAGGCGGCGACTGCGGCGGAAGGTCAGCTCCGTGCCCCCGTGCACCTGGTTCAAACCCGCAGGGGTGCCGCTCGGCGCCCTGAACGAGGTCACCCTGCTGGTTGAAGAAGCCGAGGCCGTACGGCTCAGGGACCTGGAAAAGCTGGCGCAGAAGGACTGCGCGGCGGCCATGTGCATTTCCAGGACCACGTTCGCCCGCATCCTGGATGCGGCGCGCCGCAAGATCGCCGATGCCCTGCTGGGCGGAAAAGCCATCCGCATCGAGGGCGGCAGTTTCGAGATGGCCGTCCGCCGCTACCGGTGCCCTGCCGGCCACGAGTGGGACGTCCCGTTTGAAACACTGGTGCGGACGCCGCCTGAGGTCTGCCCCAGCTGCGATTCCCCCAGCATCATTTCGGTTCCCGCCGCGCAGGCCGCTCCGCCCGGCGCCGGGGGGATACGGTATGCGCGCGGGCGGCCGGCGGAAAGGGGGCTGGAGCCTTGATCGGCATCTCCCCTTCGTCCCCGATCCCGGGAACACCGCGGCGGGCCCCCTGCCGGCGATGCGCGTGCGTCGTCCGGGGGGTTCCCTGCCGCCCGATCCGGGGCGGCAGGGCGGCAGGCGATGGTTCGGGGCGATACAACAGCATAGCGCCGGGAGCCCGAGGGTCCGGGGATGTTCGCGCCCCATATCCCGATCGTCATCCCGCCTTTTCTTCCGGCAGTTTCTGTGTAACGGAGGTTCAGCCATGGCTTCATCATGGGAAAAGTTCGAGGAGCTCATCAAAGCGAAGATGAGAACCGTGTATTCCGAGACGGTCGTTGAACTCGGGATGAATCCGAAAAACCTGGGGGAGCTCGACGAAGCGGACGGGTTTGCCTCGATCACCGGCCCCTGCGGGGACACCATTTCGGTCTGGCTGAAAATCAGCGGGGACACGATCCTCAACGCCGGGTTCACGACCGACGGCTGCACCACCTCGATCGCCTCGGCCAGCATGGCCACGATACAGGCCATAGGCGCCTCTTTGGCCGACGCTCAAAAAGTCAGCCGGCAAACCATCCTGGATGCCCTGGGCGACCTGCCCGAAGAGAGCCGGCATTGCGCCCTCCTGGCGGCCAATACGCTGCACGCCGCCGTCAAGGATTACCTGGACCGGAAAGGGGACAAGGGGGACGGCGCATGAAGGCGGAAGGTTGCTGCGAGGTTCCCGGCATGGGCGGAAACGCCCGCCCGGAAGATTTGCGGCAGGACCGTCGCCGGCCGGATGGCCGGGGGCGCCCGGGCACGCAGGCGCCGGCCGTAGCGGATGCGCTTGCAGGCCGGATGCAGCAGGAAATGGAAAGGCCGGCGGCGGCCCTGCCGGCGCCGCGGCGCATGGGACCATGACAGAAAACGGATGCCCCCGTTCCCCTTTCGACCCCCTGGCAGGGGAATACGACAGCTGGTTCGACGGCAAGGGACGGCTCCTTTTTCTCATGGAGACCGAAGCGTTCCGACCGCTTCTGCCCGCCCTGCCGAAGCCCTGGCTGGAGATGGGCCTGGGGAGCGGGCGCTTCGCCCGGGCCCTCGGGATAGAAACGGGCGTCGACCCCTCCCGAGAAATGCTCCTGTTGGCCCGGAACAGGGGCCTCTGCCCCGTCGAAGCCCGTGGAGAGCAGATGCCGTTCCGGGACGGCTCCTGGGGCTCCGTTTTTTGTATCGTCACGCTGTGCTTCCTCGAATCGCCGCAGGAGGCGCTCCTGGAGGCGCACCGCATCCTCGCCCCCGGCGGCAAGCTGGTCGCCGGGCTGGTGCTGAAGGAAAGTCCCTGGGGGCAGCTCTGCCTGACGAAGAAACTCGAAGGGCACCGCTACTACCGGCACGCCCGCCTGTTAGGCTACGAAGAAATTCTGCGGATGCTCGACGGGACGGGCTTTGTGCCCGAACAAACCCTGTCGACGCTTTTCGAGAAACCGGGCGAAGTGCGCCGGCTGGAGCGCCCCAGGAAAGGCTACTTCCCCGAGGCCGGGTTCACCGTGATCTCGGCGGGCAAAAAACCGGCCGGCACGCTCTCGGCGGCCGGGAGAAAGGATTGATTCAAGAGGATGAAGACGTACCTGGAATGCATCCCCTGTTTTATGAAGCAGGCCCTTTTCGCCGCCAGGGCGGCCACAGAGGACGAGAAAACCATCAAGCAGGTGCTCGACGCCGTCGCGCGACGCATCCCGGATATCCCCCTGGACAGTCCGCCGCCCCGGACGGCCCGGTTCATCTACGGCGCCGTCCGCGACATAACGGGCGTTTCGGACCCCTTCAGGGAGATCAAAGACCGCAGCATTCGAAACGCCCTGGAGTACTACGCCGCCATGAAATCCGCCGTCGAGAGTTCCGCCGACCCCCTCCGGACCGCCGCCGGCATCGCGATCGCCGGCAACGTCATCGATTTCGGCGCTCACCAGCATTTCGACCTGGACGAGGAGATGCGCGGCGTTCTGGACATGCCCCTGGCCATCGATCACTACCCGTCGTTCAGGGCCGGCCTCGAAAAGGCCCGGATGGTGCTCTACCTGGGCGATAACGCGGGGGAAACCGTGTTCGACCGGATTCTGATAGAAACCATAGGGAGAAACACCGTCTACGCCGTCCGCGACGCCCCCATCATCAATGACGCCACCATCGAGGACGCCCGGAAAAGCGGCCTCGGTGCGGCGTCCCGGATCATCTCCTCCGGTTGCGACGCCCCGGGCACCATCCTTGACCGCTGCTCGCGGGAGTTTATGGACCTGTACCGCACGGCCGACGTCATCATCAGCAAAGGGCAGGGGAACCTGGAGTGCCTGTCGGAGGAAGCCGGGCCCCTGTTCTTCCTGCTGAAGGTCAAATGCCCGGTGATCGTGCGAAGCCTCGGCGCGCAAAAGGGGGGGCTGATCCTCAAGGACGCCCGCCTGCAATGCCAGGCAGCGCCGGCGGCGCCCGTGGGGGCCCGCAGCGGTTCCACCCGGGTCACTCGGTGATCTTGAGGTGGAGCTCGCCCAGGTGCTTCGGTTCAAGCTCGGCGGGGGCGTCGAACATGAGCTCGCTGCCGCTGGCCGTCTTCGGGAAGGCGATGACCTCGCGGATGTTCGGCTCGTCGGCCAGCAGCATGATCAGGCGGTCGATCCCGGGCGCCATCCCCCCGTGCGGCGGGGCCCCGTATTCGAAGGCGTCCAGGATATGGCCGAACCGCTTCTGGATCTCCGCGTCCTCGTACCCCAGGCACCGGAAGATCCTGGCCTGCACGTCGCGACGGTGGATGCGGATGCTCCCGCTCGAGAGCTCGTAGCCGTTGCACACCAGGTCGTAGGCGTCGCTCATGACCGAGCCGGGGTCGCTTTCGAGCTTGTCCAGGTGCTCCGCTCGCGGACTGGTGAACGGATGGTGCATGAAATTCCATCTCTTCTCCGCCTCGTCCCATTCGAACATCGGGAAGTCGACGACCCACCCGAAGGCCAGAAGGTCGGCCGGCGCAAGGCCGAGCCGGTCCCGGAATTCCAGGCGCAGGGCGCCGAGCCCGCGGCTGGCGGCGTCGGCCCGGTCGGCGACGATGCAGGCAAGATCCCCTTCGACGGCCCCGGTGACCGCGGCGATCCGGTCCACTTCCGCCCGGCTGAGCGTCTTGGCCGTCGACCCCCGCACCCCCTCCGGGGTCCAGGCCAGACTGGCCAGGTTCCGTGCCCCGGCCGACCGCACCAGCGCCGTAAGGACGTCCATGTCCTTGCGGGAATAGGCGGCGCAGCCCGGCGCGAGGATGCAGCGGACCGCCCCCCCCGCCGCGATGGCGTCCGAGAACAGCTTCAGTTCCGATCCCCGCACGGCTTCGGTCAGGTCCAGGATCTCCATACCGAACCGCAGATCGGGCTTGTCGGTCCCGAACCGTGCCATGGCGTCGGCGTAGCGCATCACGGGGAACGGGGTGATCATGCGCTTGTAGGGCGTCACGGTCCGGACCAGGCCGGTGATCATGTCCTCCACCAGGGCCAGCACGTCCTCGCGCGTGACGAAGGACATCTCCAGGTCCAGCTGGGTGAACTCCGGCTGGCGGTCTCCGCGCAGGTCCTCGTCGCGCATGCAGCGGGCGATCTGAAAGTATTTCTCGAAGCCCGCGACCATGAGTAGCTGCTTGAGCTGCTGCGGGCTCTGGGGCAGCGCGTAGAATTTCCCCGGCTGCACCCGGCAGGGAACCACGTAGTCCCGTGCGCCTTCGGGCGTGGACTTGATCAGCATCGGCGTCTCGATCTCCAGAAAACCCGCCCGGTCCAGGTAGTCGCGCATGTATTTGATCGCCCGGTGCCGCAGCATCATGTTCTTCTGCAGGCGCGAGCGGCGCAGGTCCAGGTAGCGGTATTTCAGCCGTATCGCCTCCTCGGTCCTGTCCCCGGCGTCGTCGATCGGGAAGGGGACCGTTTTGGCCGGATTGAGAATGGTGATCGACTCTGCCAGCACCTCGATCTCGCCGCTGGCCAGGTTCGGGTTGACCATCCCTTCGGGCCGCGCGCGGACGGTGCCCGCCACCCGGAGGACGAACTCGTTCCTGGCTTTTTCGGCCACGGAGAACGATGCGCCCACGCTCGGGTCCGCCGTCACCTGGACCACGCCGGACCGGTCGCGCAGATCCAGAAAAATCAATCCGCCGTGATCCCGCCTGACCTGCAGCCACCCTGCAAGGGTCACGTCCTTCCCGACATCCGACATACTCAGTTCGCCGCAGTTGTGCGTCTTTAACATTGTTGGTTGCTTCCGTTCTGTTGTCGCGTGTTGTCCGAACCCGCCATCGCGCCCCGCCGGCGCCCCGGCCGGCGGCTGGGATTATCCCGGACCCGGGAATCACTGCCTGCAATACCGCGAATCGAGATAGCGGTGCAATACCGCCTTGAATTCTGAAACGATTTCCGGGCCCTGCAGGATCGCCGCCAGCTTCCCGTCCGCGTAGACGGGCGCCTTGGGGTCCTCCCCGTTTCCCGGGAGCGAAATGCCGATGTCGGCATGCCGGGACTCGCCGGGGCCGTTGACGACGCAGCCCATCACCGCGACCTTGAGTCCCTCGATCCCGGGGTAGCGCTCCCTCCACTCGGGCATCATGTCCCGGATATGCCTCTGGATCTGGTCCGCCATTTCCTGGAACAGGGTGGAGCTCGTGCGCCCGCACCCCGGGCATGCCGAAACCTGGGGCATGAAATTGCGGATCCCCAGCGACTGCAGGATCTGCTGCGCGACGCGCACCTCTTCGCTGCGGTCCCCGCCCGGCGCCGGCGTCAGGGAAACCCGGATGGTGTCCCCGATCCCCTCCTCGAGCAGGACGGCCAGCGCCGCCGCCGACGCAACGATCCCCCTGGTGCCCATCCCCGCCTCGGTCAATCCCAGGTGCAGGGCGTAATCGCCGGCGGCCGCCAGCGCCCGGTTCGCCTCGATCAGATCCCCGACGCCCGATAGCTTCGCGCTGAGGATGATGGCGTCGTGGGGCATACCGCACTCTTCAGCCCGCTGGGCGGACACAAGCGCGCTCCGCGTCATGGCTTCCATCATGACCTCGCGGGATTCCCTGGGCTGCGACCGTTTCGTGTTCGCGTCCATCAGGCGCCCGACGAGGTCCCGGTCCAGGGAACCCCAGTTCACCCCTATGCGGATGGCCTTGCCGTATTCGGCCGCGATCTCGACGATAGCCCTGAAATTCTCGTCCCGCTTCCGCCCGGCCCCGACGTTTCCGGGGTTGATGCGGTACTTGGCCAGCAGCCGCGCGCACTCGGGGTTTCCCGACAGGAGCTGGCGCCCGTTGTAGTGGAAATCCCCGATGATGGGGACAGAGACGCCGCTGTCCTCGACACGCCGGACGATCTCGGGAACGGCCTCGGCCGCCTTCCGGGTGTTGACCGTGACGCGCACCAGCTCGGAGCCGGCACGGGCGAGCGCGACGACCTGCCGTGCGGTTGCGGGGGCGTCTTCCGTATCGGTGTTGGTCATCGACTGGACCACGACCGGGGCGCCGCCGCCCACGAGGACGCCGCCCACATCCACCCCAGTCGATCGCCGCCTTGCCCGCACCACGCGCGCCGCCTTTCTGCCGTACAATCAAGGGGGACACAGCCTGTGCGCCCGAAATAGGGTATGATGTCCCCGATTAAAATACATCCCCTCGCGGAAGACTTCAACCTGGGAGGCTATTTTGCGGATCCAACCCAACGATTTCCGGAACCCGTTGCCCGGGACGGTGTTGCTGCATGCGCCCGCCATAGCGAAACGCGTGCGCGCCCTGGGGGCCGAGATCACGTCGGACTACGCCGGGAAACAGCCGCTGGTGGTCGGCGTGCTCAAGGGCGCCAGCATTTTCCACTCCGACCTCGTGCGCGCCATCGCGCTGGATGTTGCCTGCGATTTCATCGCCGTGGAAAGCTACGGGACCGCGACCTCGACGAGCGGGGAAATCCGCCTGCTCAAGGACCTGGACCGGAGCCTGGCGGGGAACGACGTCCTCCTGGTGGAAGACATCGTCGACACCGGGCTCACCCTCGATTTCCTGTTGAGGCACCTAGGCACCCGGGCCCCGAAGTCTTTGAAAACCGCCGTGCTGCTCGACAAGAAGGCGCGCCGCCGGATCGAAGTCCCGATCGATTACGCCGGATTCGACGTCCCGGACGCCTTTATCGTCGGCTACGGCCTGGACTGCGCCGGGCGCTACCGGAACCTGCCCGACATCCGGGTCGTCGGGGCGCGCGACGCATGATAGCTGGCGCCGCGGGCGCGTCCCGGCACCCCGGCGGCGACTTCCCGTATCCAAATGCGCCGGGATCTGGTATAAGGGAGCTGGGACCGGTGCCGTCCTCCCTCCCGGGGGCCGGCACCGGGAAGCGCCCGTGCCTGTCCGGTCGTCTCGAACATGCGGCCGCATGGCGGGCCTTCGAGGAGTCCAATGGCAAAAACCCTGTCCCCATCGCTTTGTCCGGGTCCCGCGGCGGAAGGCTGCGCGCCTGGCGGGCGCACCCGCGTTCCCCCTTCCGGGCCGCTGTCGCCGGCGGGGGAAGCCCGGGGGCACGGCGGCTCAGAAGCCATTCCAGGATCGCGGATGCGCGTCAAGGTCCATCTCTATTCAACCCTGAGGCGGTATGCCGACGGCCGCGGCGTCGTCGACGCCCGCGGGACGAGCGTCGGGGAGTGCCTCGAAGACCTGGCCCGGCGCTACCCCCGGATTGCGCCGCTTCTGTTCGATGAACACGGCGCCCTGCTCGAGAAGGTTTTCGTCTCGATCAACCTGGAAAGCGCCTGCAGGGAAACGGCCTCCACCCCGGTTGCGGAAAACGACGAGCTGTATGTCATTCTGATTGTGGCAGGCGGATAGCCCGCATCGGGGCGGGCATCCTTCACGGCGAGGACAGACTATGTATACAGGCGGCTACACGGGAAAAATCTTACGGCTGGACCTTACCAATCAAAAGGCCACCGAGGAGGAGGTCACCCTCGAGCTGGCCTCCCGGTACATGGGCGGCGTGGGCTTCGCCTTCAAATACCTGTACGACGAATTCCCCCCGGGGACCGATGCCCTGGATGCCGACAACATCCTCGCTTTCGCCGTCGGCCCCCTGAACGCAACCGGCTCCCCGTGCGCGAACCGGATGGCTGTCGCCTCCAAGTCCCCCCTGACCAACAGCATCGCCTGCGCCCTGAGCGGGGGGCATTTCCCCGACGCATTGAAGCAGGCGGGGTACGACATGGTTCTTGTGCAGGGGCGCGCCCCGAAACCCACCTACGTATTCATCGCGGACGGGCAGGTCCGGTTCCGCAGCGCCTCGAAACTCATGGGGATGCAGACCTCGGACACGCAGCTGTTCATCAAGGAAGAACTCCGGGACCCCGGCGTCCGGGTGGCCTGCATCGGGCCCGCCGGTGAACGGCGGATCCCCATGGCCTGCATCATCAACGAACGCCGGGCGGCGGGCCGGAAGGGGCTGGGGGCCGTGATGGGCTCGAAGAACCTGAAGGCCATCGCGGTCCGGGGGACGCAGGCCGTCCGCATTGCAGACCCGCCCCTGTTCCGGGAAAAACGGAAGGCCATGCTCGAGGCCATGAAAAACAGCCCGATGCTCTACCCCCATTTCTCCAAGGCCGGGACGCCCATGACGCTCGACGTCACCACGGGGCTCGGCATCCTCGCCATCAGGAACTGGACGGAGACCGGCCAGAAGGACATGGTGCCGGCGCTCGGCACCGACGCCCAGGACGCCATGATCGTCGACAGGGCCTTCTGCGCCAACTGCCCCGTGGGCTGCGCCCAGGTGAAGCTGGTCCGGGAAGGTCCCTATGCCGGATTTCTCTCCGAGGGCCCGGAATTCGAAACCACCTATTCGCTGGGCAGCCATTGCGGCATCGATTACCTCCCGGCCGTCATCGCCGGGGACCGGCTGTGCGATGAATACGGGATCGATTCGGTTTCGGCCGGGGTCACCATCGGTTTCGCCATGGAGCTCTACGAGAAAGGGATCCTCACCGACGAAGACACCGAAGGCCTGGAGCTGACATTCGGCAATCACAGGGCCATGATCGCAATGCTCCACCGGATCGCCTACCAGCAGGGGCTGGGGGCCATCCTGGCCAGGGGAACGCGGAAGGCCGCGGAGCATTTCGGGCGGGGATCGGAGGAATACGCCATCCACGTCAAGGGCCTGGAACTGCCCGCCTACGACGTCCGCGGCGCCAAGGCCCACGGCCTGAACTATGCCACGGCCTACAACGGGGGCGACCACTGCAAGGGGTACGCGTTCCAGGAGATCTTCGACGTCCCGTTCCCGGAAAAGGTGGACCGGTTCGCCACGGAAGGGAAGGGGAAGCTGACGAAGTGGAATCAGGACGTCCGCACGGTCAACTGCGACAGCGCGACCCTGTGCGGATTCCTCCTGGACATGGCCGTTCCGGACCGGGCCTGCCAGAATACGGCGGACCTTCTCGCGGCGGCCACCGGCATCCGCCTGACCGCGGACGAAGTCCAGCGGATCGGGGAAAGGATCAACAATCTAGCCCGCCTGTTCAACATCCGGGAAGGCTTCACCCGCAAAGACGACACCCTGCCTCCGCGCCTGATGAACGAGACCATCAAGGGCGGCGCTTCGAAGGGGCAGCGGATCAGCCAGGCCGAGCTCGATGCCATGCTCGACGAATACTACCGGGCGCGGGGCTGGGACGCCGACGGCGTTCCGACCGAAGCCAAGCTCAAGGAGCTCGGGATACACAAGGTGGATGCGCCGCGGTAGCGGGGCGCCCCTAGCGCAACACGCCCAGGAACGATTCCCCCGCAGGGAGCCGCAGGCGGAAATTGTCCGCAACGGTCTGGCCGATATCGGCCAGCGTCGCCCGCGTTCCCAGATCGACGCCCCCGCGGAGGCTCGGGCTGTAGAGGAGGATCGGAACGTATTCGCGGGTGTGATCGGTTCCCGCCGCGGCGGGATCGCAGCCGTGGTCCGCGGTGAGGATGAGGCAGTCGGGGGCCCCGAGCGCCTCGAGCACCCCCTCGAGCCGGGAGTCGAAATACCGGAGCCCCCCGGCAAACCCCGCGCTGTCCCTGCGATGCCCCCAGAGGGTGTCGAAATC
>Ga0123333_10004577_pt1 | contig 12897 bp, 13 predicted proteins | sample BioC12SIPDNA_3_FD_89957 | JGI IMG/M metagenome (GOLD analysis project Ga0123333, IMG submission 89957) | Anaerobic biogas reactor microbial communites from Washington, USA - Biogas_R2_B C12 SIP DNA | ecosystem: Engineered > Bioreactor > Anaerobic > Unclassified | place: Washington, USA...
ATCTCGCTCACATTTCCGGAGGTAGATCCCGTGATGTGCGATAGGTCCCTTTTCTTCCACAGGCTCCCGTTCGCCATCTGCCGATACCACACATAACGTCCCGGGAGTTGGCGACACCCCGACACCCATGGGGTGCACAGCGGCACACCGGGACTCCCGTCAACCACGGGGGGCAGATCGGTGCGACAGGGAGGAAACCCGATGGGTCAGGGACGGAACGAGGTGCGCCCGCGCCGCATGGTGCTGAGCGCCCTCGTCACGCTGGCGCTTGCGCTCGGCACGGGTGTCGTGACGGCGAGCGCGAAGGACGTCGACCTCGACCCGAGCTCGCGCGCCTCGGTCGCGCGGGCCTACAACAAGGTGCTCGCCCCGGCACTGCGGGTCAAGACCGGCTGGAACGGCTCGGTCGCAAGCTGCCGGGTCGGCAAGGAGTCCGCGAAGTCGCGCAAGGCGACCCGCAAGGCGATCAACTTCGTGCGCGCGCTCAACCGCCTCGACCCCGTCAAGCTCAGCTCGAAGCTCAACAAGCGTGCGCTCCGCGCGGCGCTCCTCATGCAGGCCAACGGGGCACTCTCGCACTCGCCCACGAAGGCGAGCTTCTCGCGTTGCTACTCCTCCGCGGCGCGCACCGCGGCCGGCCGCTCGAACCTCTTCCTCGCCTACGGCTCCGGGGACCGCATGCCCTCGACCGGGGCCCGCGCGATCGTCGGCTACATGACCGACCCGGGTTCCGGCAACGAGGCCGTCGGCCACCGTCGCTGGATCCTCAACCCCTCGACCCGCGTCATGGCCACGGGCTCGACGCGCCACGCGAACGCCTTGACCGTGATCGGCACGAAGCGCTCGAGCAAGGCGGCTTCCCCGACCTATCTCACGTGGCCCTCGAAGGGGTGGTTCCCGACCCAGCTCGAGCCCGAGGGCCGCTGGTCGATCTCGACCTCCCGCTCGCGCGTCTCGTTCGCCAGGGCCAAGGTCAAGGTGCACCAGGTGAGCTCGAAGGGCAAGAAGCTCCGCTCGCTCAAGGTCAAGAAGCACAAGATCAAGAACGGGTACGGCCCCCACACGCTCGTGTTCACCGTCAAGGGGGTCAAGGTTCCCCAGGGCAAGAAGTCGGTGCGCTACCGCGTGAGCGTCTCGGGCATCAAGGGCGCGAAGAAGTCGAAGTACTCCTACACGGTCAAGATCTTCGACCCGACCCGCTTCTAGGCCGTCTCGCCGGTCTCACTTCGTGAGACATGGCGTGAGGGGGTTTGCCGGCGTACTCCCGCCGGGCAACGTGGCCGCCGCTCCGCCCCGGAGCGCGACGCCACAACGCCCAGGAGGACGACCATGCCCCGCTCCACGAGCCGCCCCGCCGCGCTCGCCGTACCGATCCTGCTCGTCGCGGGCCTCGCGGCCTGCTCGAGCCCCGCGACCGAGCCGCTCGCCGACGACGCGGCACCGAGCGCCGCGCAGGGTGTCGCCGAGGCGGCACCTGCGCTCGACGCACGCAGCGAGGTGACCGGCTTCGAGAACGTCGTCGTGTCGACCGACTGGCTCGCCGAGCACCTCGACGACGACAAGGTCGCCGTGATCGAGGTGAGCGTCGACCCGGGCCTGTACGAGCGGGGCCACGTCCCGGGCGCGGTGAACTTCCCGTGGCACACGGCCTTCGTCGACACCGTGACGCGCGACGTCGTGCCTCCCGAGCGCTTCACCGAGCTCGCCCAGGAGGCGGGGATCGACAAGGACTCGACAGTCGTGCTCTACGGCGACTCCAACAACTGGTTCGCCGCGTGGGGCGCGTGGGTCTTCACGCTCTACGGGCACGACGACGTCCGGCTCGTCGACGGCGGCCGGGGAGCCTGGGAGTCCGAGGGGCGCGAGCTCGAGCTCGCGGCGCCGACCCCCGCGCGCGGCACCTTCGAGGCCGCGCAGGCCGACCCTGCGCTGCGCGCCTTCCTGCCCGAGGTCGTCGAGGTCGCGACGGGCGACCGAGAGGCGACGCTCGTGGACATCCGCGGCGCGGCGGAGTTCAACGGCGAGATCTTCGCCCCCGAGGGCGTCCAGGAGCTCTCGATCCGCGCGGGCCACGTGCCGGGCGCGGTCAACGTCCCGTGGGTCGAGGCGGTCGACGAGGACGGCAAGTTCAAGTCCGTCGAAGAGCTGCGCGCGCTGTATGCCGAGGCGGGCGTCGACGGCAGCGCGCCGATCATCACCTACTGCCGGATCGGTGAGCGTGCGAGCCACACGTGGTTCGTCCTCAACAAGATCCTCGGCTACGACGCGAAGCTCTACGACGGCTCGTGGACCGAGTACGGCAACGCCGTCGGCGTCCCGGTCACCAACCCTGCGGGCACCGTCTGGGGCGGGGTCTGAGCCGTTCGCCAGGGCCCGTCCGCCGCGCTCCTCGGCCGCGCGGACGGGCCCCGAGGGTCAAGGAGATCACGTGAGCGCACCACCCGCCGTCGGGCGCACGGCCCGAGCAGCGGCGCCCCACGCGCCGTCGGCCCCCTCCGGGCCCCGCCCGTGGACGAGGGCCGACACGGTCCGCACGACGCTCGCAGCCGTCGTCGTCGTCGGCTTGCTCGTCCTCGCGGCGTGGCTGCACACGAGCCCGTGGGGACCGCGCGGGGGAGTCTCGCTGCTCGTCGGGACCGCGCTCGGCATCGCGTTCGAGCGCGGCAGGTTCTGCTTCTGGTGCATCTTCCGCGAGGGGATCGAGGACCGCAACACGCGCGGGGCCTACCCCCTGCTCGTCGCGCTCGCGGTCGGAGCGACCGGGTACGCGCTCGTGCTCGGGCTGTTCCTGCCCGACCCGCACGCAGGGCGGTTGCCCCCCGAGGCGCACGTGGGCCCGGTGGGCTGGCCGCTCGTGCTCGCGGGCCTCGTGTTCGGGCTGGGCATGGCGCTCTCGGGCGGGTGCGTCTCGGCGCACCTGTACCGCCTCGGTCAGGGCCACACGCGGGCCGTGCCCGCCCTCGTCGGGGTCCTGCTCGGCTTCGGCGTCGGCTTCGCGACGTGGAACGCGATCTACCTCGCGGGAGTCTCCCGCGCGCCCACGCCGTGGCTGCCCGCGTGGCTCGGCTACGGCGGTGCGCTCGCCGTGACGCTCGGCGTGCTCGCGCTCCTCGCCGCGCTCCTGCTGCGTCACGCCCCGCCGCTGCGGGCCCGCGAGCACGCGCCGATGACGCTGCCCAAGGTGCGCGACGCGATCGTGCGCTGGCGCTGGTCCGCGGGCGTCACGGGGACCGTCGTGGGGCTTGCAGGGGTCTTCGCCTACCTGCGCGTCGAGCCGCTCGGGGTCACCTCGCAGCTCGGCTCGGCGAGCCGGACCGCGCTCGCGGGCACCGGCCTGCTGCCTGAGCGGCTCACGGGGCTCGACACCCTTGCGGGCTGCGCGACGGCCGTCGTGCAGACCCTCACCGAGAACGGCTGGCTCGTGATCGGCCTCGTCGTCGCGTCGTTCGCCGCGGCGCTCGCGGGCGGCCGGTTCCGCCCGACGCGGCTCACGGCGCGCGGGGCGAGCAGCGCGCTGCTCGGTGGGGTCCTGCTCGGCTGGGGCGCGATGACGGCGCTCGGCTGCACGGTCGGCGTCCTGCTCTCGGGCATCTCGGCCTTCGCGGTCTCGGGCTGGGTCTTCGCGGCGTCCTGCCTCGCGGGGGTCTGGGCCGGGATCCGCCTGCGCGTGCACCGGCTCACCTGAGGCGTGTGGCACGCTTGTGCGCGTGCTGCGCTGGACCGACCGTGACCAGATCCCTGCGGGGTACGGGCCGTCCGTCGTGACCCTCGGCAACTTCGACGGCGTGCACCGGGGGCACGTCGAGGTCCTCGGACGCATGGTGGCCCGCGCGCGCGAGCTCGGCGGGCGCGCGGTCGCGGTGACGTTCAGCCCGCACCCGGCCCGGGTGCACCGGCCCGAGCAGGACCTCGAGCTCATCACGGGCGAGGTCGACCGGCTCGAGCTGCTCGCCGAGACGGGCATCGACGCGACCCTCGTGCTCGCCTACTCCCTCGAGTTCGCCCAGCAGTCCCCGCGGCGCTTCGTCCTCGACCACCTCGTGCGCCCGCTCAACGCGAGCGTCGTCGTCGTCGGACGGGACGTGCGCTTCGGCCGGGGCAACGCGGGGGACCTCGGCACGATGATCGGTCTCGGGCGCGAGTACGGCTTCGAGGTCGACGTCGTCGAGGACCACGTCGGGACCGAGCCCGCGGTGCGCCGCTGGTCGAGCTCGTGGGTGCGCGAGCTGCTCGCGGCGGGGGACGTGCGCGGTGCGAGCGAGATCCTCGGACGCCCGCACCGCATGCGTGGGACGGTCGTGCGCGGGGACCAGCGTGGGCGCGAGCTCGGCTTCCCGACCGCGAACCTCGAGCCCGGGGCGAGCGGCATGGTGCCCGCGGACGGCGTCTACGCGGGCTGGTTGCGCGTGATCGACCCGCCCGACGGGCCGGTCGGGGCGGCCGAGCAGTGGCCCGCTGCGGTGTCGATCGGGACCAACCCGACCTTCGACGGTGCGAGCCGGCGCGTCGAGGCGTACGTCCTGGGGCGCACCGACCTCGACCTGTACGGCGCGCAGGTCGTGATCGAGTACGTCGCACGCATCCGGCCTACGCTGCGATTCGGCTCGGTCGACGAGCTTGTCGCCCACATGCACCGCGACATCGCGGACGTGGAGAGCGTCCTGGCCGAGTGCTGCTAGGATTCGTAGGCCGTCAGATCGGCCGCGGATCCACAGTGCCCGGGTGAACATGCCCCGGAGCGCCGCGCAACGAGACACATCAAGGAGAATCGTGCCGCTCGATGCTGCTACGAAGAAGTCCATCATGGCCGAGTACGCCACGCACGACGGCGACACCGGTTCCCCCGAGGTCCAGGTCGCGCTGCTGACCCAGCGGATCAAGGACCTCACCGAGCACCTCAAGACCCACAAGCACGACCACCACTCCCGCCGGGGGCTCCTGCTCCTCGTCGGCCAGCGTCGCCGACTCCTCGGCTACCTGCAGAAGGTGGACATCAACCGCTACCGCAGCCTCATCGAGAGGCTCGGTCTGCGCCGCTGACCCCCTGACCAGCCCGGTTCCCGCAAGGGGTCCGGGCTGGTTCCGCATTCACCACCACACACGCGCCGGCAGGCAGCGTCCGGTCCTCGGTAGTGGCTCTCGGACCACCCGGTCCGCGGGCCTCGATCGAAGACCGCCGCAGCAGCCCGGCGCCCTCACCACAAGGAGGGCACCCATGGAGGGTCCCGAGATCCACTACGCCGAGGCGAAGATCGACAACGGTCGCTTCGGCACCCGCACCATCCGCTTCGAGACCGGCCGCCTCGCCAAGCAGGCCGCCGGCGCCGTCCTCGCGACGCTCGACGACGACACGACGCTGCTGAGCACGACGACGGCCGGCAAGCACCCCAAGGACCACTTCGACTTCTTCCCGCTCACGGTCGACGTCGAGGAGCGCCAGTACGCCGCGGGCAAGATCCCCGGCTCGTTCTTCCGCCGCGAGGGACGCCCCTCGACCGACGCGATCCTCGCGTGCCGGCTCATCGACCGCCCGCTGCGCCCCCTGTTCGTCAAGGGCCTGCGCAACGAGGTCCAGGTCGTCGTGACGGTCCTGTCGATCAACCCCGACGACGCCTACGACGTGCTCGCGATCAACGGCGCCTCGATCTCGACCCAGCTCTCGGGCCTGCCGTTCTCGGGCCCCGTGGGCGCGGTGCGCATCTCGCTCATCGACGGTCAGTGGGTCGCGTTCCCGCGCTTCTCCGAGATCGAGCGCTCGACCTTCGACATGGTCGTCGCGGGCCGCGTCGTCGGTGACGACGTCGCGATCGCGATGATCGAGGCCGAGGCCCCCGAGACCTCGTGGAACCTCATCAAGGGTGAGGGCGCGACCGCCCCGACCGAGGACGTCGTGGCGCAGGGCCTCGAGGCGGCGAAGCCGTTCATCCGCACGCTCGTCGAGGCGCAGCGCGACCTCGCCGAGCGCGCCGCGAAGCCGACCCAGGAGTTCCCGCTCTTCCCCGACTACCAGCCCGACGCGCTCGAGGCCGTCGAGTCGGCCGCGAAGGGCCGTCTCTCCGACGCCCTGACGATCGCCGACAAGCAGGACCGCGAGAACCGTCTCGACGAGATCAAGGACGAGGTCCTCGCCGAGCTCGCCGAGCAGTTCGAGGGCCGCGAGAAGGAGATCTCCGCGGCGCTGCGCTCGGTCACCAAGGACCTCATCCGCCAGCGCATCCTCACCGACGGCTTCCGCATCGACGGGCGCGGCCTGCAGGACATCCGCACTCTCTCGGCCGAGGTCGAGGTGCTCCCGCGCGTGCACGGCTCGGCGATCTTCGAGCGTGGCGAGACCCAGATCCTGGGCGTCACGACGCTCAACATGCTGCGCATGGAGCAGCAGATCGACTCGCTGTCGCCCGTGACGCGCAAGCGCTACATGCACAACTACAACTTCCCGCCCTACTCGACCGGCGAGACGGGCCGCGTGGGCTCGCCCAAGCGCCGCGAGATCGGGCACGGCGCGCTCGCCGAGCGGGCGATCCTGCCCGTGCTGCCGAGCCGCGAGGAGTTCCCCTACGCGATCCGCCAGGTCTCCGAGGCACTCAGCTCGAACGGCTCGACCTCGATGGGCTCGGTGTGCGCCTCGACGCTCTCGCTGCTCAACGCGGGCGTCCCGCTGCGCGCGCCGGTCGCGGGCATCGCGATGGGCCTCGTCTCCGACACGGTCGACGGTGAGACCCGCTACGCGGCGCTCACCGACATCCTCGGCGCCGAGGACGCCTTCGGCGACATGGACTTCAAGGTCGCGGGCACGAGCGAGTTCATCACCGCGATCCAGCTCGACACCAAGCTCGACGGCATCCCCGCCGACGTGCTCGGCGGCGCGCTGACCCAGGCGCGCGACGCTCGCCTCGCGATCCTCGAGGTCATCAACGAGGCGATCGACGGCCCCGACGAGATGAGCCCCTACGCCCCGCGCGTCATCACGGTGACGGTCCCCGTCGACAAGATCGGCGAGGTCATCGGCCCCAAGGGCAAGATGATCAACCAGATCCAGGAGGAGACGGGCGCCGAGATCACGATCGAGGACGACGGCACGGTCTACATCGGTGCGGTCGACGGCCCCTCGGCCGAGGCGGCGCGGGCGGCGATCAACGCGATCGCGAACCCGCACATGCCCGAGGTCGGCGAGCGCTTCGTCGGCACGGTCGTCAAGACGACGACCTTCGGCGCGTTCGTCTCGCTCTCGCCGGGCAAGGACGGCCTGCTGCACATCTCGCAGATCCGCAAGCTCGTGGGCGGCAAGCGCGTCGAGAACGTCGACGACGTGCTCGGCGTGGGCCAGAAGGTCCAGGTCGAGATCGGCGAGATCGACCCGCGCGGCAAGCTGTCGCTGCACGTCGTGCTCGACGAGGACAAGGCCGAGGAGCCGGTCGCCCCGGCCGACGCCTGACGTGCCCCTCGAGCTCCCGCTCGTCGCTCCCGGTGAGCCGGGCAGCGAGCTGACCGCCGGGCAGGACGGCGGCGCCACCGTGCGCCGCTCGGTCCTGCCCGGCGGTCTGCGCGTCATCACCGAGCACATGCCGGGCCTGCGCTCGGTCACGGTCGGTGCGTGGGTTCCCGTCGGCTCGCGCGACGAGCGCGACGGCCACTTCGGGTCGACCCACTTCCTCGAGCACCTGCTGTTCAAGGGCACCCCGCGGCGTACCGCGCTCGACATCGCCGAAGCGTTCGACGCGGTGGGCGGCGAGGCGAACGCCTCGACCGGCAAGGAGAGCACGTGCTACCACGCGCGTGTGCTCGACACCGACCTGCCGATGGCCGTCGACGTCATCATGGACATGATCACCTCGGCGCTCATCGACCCCGCCGAGCTCGAGACCGAGCGGGGGGTGATCCTCGAAGAGCTCGCGATGAACGACGACGACCCGGGCGACGTCGTGCACGAGCAGTTCGCCGCGACCGTGCTCGGCGCGCACCCCCTCGGCCGGCCGATCGGGGGCACACCCCGGTCGATCCGCGAGGTGCCCCGTGACGCGGTCGTCGCGCACTACCGCGAGCACTACGCACCTCGCACGCTCGTCGTCGCGGCGGCCGGCGGTGTCGACCACGACGCGCTCGTCGCGCAGGTGCTCGCCGCGCTCGAGGCAGGCGGCTGGGACACCGCGAGCCACGCGCGGCCGGTCCCGCGCCGTACGTGGGACGGCACGGACGCCGTGCCGCCGGGTGTGCCCGAGACGGGCACCGAGATCGAGGTGCACCGCGCGACCGAGCAGGCACACGTGATCCTCGGCGGCACGGGTCTCACGGCGACCGACCCGCGTCGCTACGCGCTCTCGGTCCTCAGCGCGATCCTCGGCGGCGGCATGAGCTCGCGGCTCTTCCAGGAGATCCGTGAGAAGCGCGGGCTCGCGTACGCGACCTACTGCTTCGCGCAGGCCCACGCCGACACGGGCACCTTCGGCCTGTACGCGGGCTGCGCGCCCGGGAAGGTCGAGGAGGTCAGCGCCCTGCTCGGTGCCGAGCTCGACAAGATGGCCGGGACTCCGGTGAGCGAGGCCGAGCTCACGCGCGCGATCGGTCAGCTCTCGGGCGGGATGGTCCTGGGCATGGAGGACACGGGCGCGCGGATGAGCCGGCTCGGCAAGGCCGAGCTCGTGCACGGCGAGCTGCTGTCGGTCTCCGAGCAGCTCGACCGGGTGCGCTCCGTGACGGCCCGCGAGGTGCGCGAGCTCGCCGAGCTGCTCGCGTCCCGGCCGCGCAGCCGCGTGGTCGTCGGACCCGTGCGCGCCTGACGCGGGACGCGACCGACCCGCACGCGACGTCGACGCGAGGCGTCGGCGTGGTCCACGATGTCCTCATGAGCAGGACGAGCCACGTTCGCATCCCTCCGCCGCCCGGCACGGAGCGCCTCGTCGAGCACGCGTGGGTCATGCGCGCGGACGGCGGGGAGCCGTGGCGTGCCCTGCTCGTGCCGAACGGTCGCCCCTCGGTCGTCGTGTGCCTCGGTGAGCCGGGGGAGCGGATCGAGCCGCTCTCGGGCAGCCGGAGCCCCAACGCAGGGAGCGTCGCCGGGGTACGTCGGCTCCCGGTCGTCCTCGAGCAGCGGGGCGAGGCGTGGTACGTCGGGGTGCGGCTGCGTGCCTACGGCCTCGCGTTGCTCGGGCTGCGCGACAGGCTCGTCGACGCGACCGCGCCGCTCGAGGTTCTCGAGGGCCTCGCCGTCGCCGAGCTCAGCGCACAGCTGCGGGCCGCGGCCGACGACGACGCCGCGGCGGGCCTCCTCGCGCAGCGGCTCGCGGCACTCGCCCGGCACGACGTCCCGGTCGACCGGCTCGCGATCGTCGACCGCGCGGTCACGGTCCTCGCGGCGCGTCGCGGCCTCGTGAGCGCGACGGACCTCGCACGCGCCGTGGGCGTCCCCCAGACGATCCTCGACGTGACGCTCGACGAGCTCGTCGGCGTGGGGCTCGAGGAGTTCACGGCGATCACGCGCTTCCACCACTTCGTCGGGGGCCCTGGCGGGCCCGAGCAGGGGGAGGCGGCTGTCCGAGTGCTGGGCCGCTATCGCCTCGAGGGGCGTACCCCGCGCGAGACGCTGCGCTTCACAGGGCTCACGCCCGCGCGCTACCGCGAGGTGCGCGACGCGGTTGCGGCGCTCCTCGCGCCGAGCGCGGTCGGCTGAAACGCTGCGTCACGGCTCGGTCCGGTCGACGGGAGCAGGCACGACCGCGGAGCGCGCGGCGGTCAGCCGCACCGCGAAGGGACGCCACGCGAAGGCGACGAGCACGACGAGCGCGAGCGCACCCACGACGAGCCGGCCCTCGGGCAGCTCGAGCACACGGAACAGCACGGCACACAGCCCGACGCCTGCGAGCAGCGCGAGCGCGACGGTGTCCTGGACCCGCCCCGAGGCCGCTGCCGCGGCGAGCACGAGCACGAGGGCCGAGCCCACGAGGGCCGAGGGGACCGAGCCGCCCGCGAGCCCGAGGACGAGGATCGCGACGAGGAGCACGCCCGCGGTGCACGTCCCGCCCGCGACGAGTGCGGCGCGCCGGCTCACCGCGGGGCGCTGCGGGGTGCGCGAGCCGGCCGCGGCCTGCGTGGTCGGGCCGCCGTCGTCGGGCAGATCGTGGGCGGCGTGGTCGGCTGCGAGCTCCGCGCGCGCGGGCTCGTGCGTGAGCTCCTCGAGCCACCACCGCGCACCGACCGGGACCCACAGCGCGAGGCCGAGCGCCGTCGCGTAGGCGAGGGCGCCGAGCGCGGGCTCGCTGCCGCGCGAGGCCCACGTGAGCCCGACCGCACCGAGTGCGAGAGCGGTGAGCGCCCCCAGCCCGAGCAGCCAGGCCCTGCTGCGCACGACGCGTGCCGCGAGCGTCGAGGACACGAGGGCGAGGAGCGTCGCGACCCCGGCCACGGCCATCGCCGCGACCGGGCCCCATCCAGCGAGCCCGCCCGCGCGATCGGCCGCGGCGAGCGCGAGGCCGTGCGCCGCGAGCCCCACGAGGGCCACGGCGAGGAGGATGACGACGGCCTCACGGAGCGTGCGCATGCGACCCATGGTGGCACGCCACGGTAGGCTCACCGACCGTGGAGAATGCCCTGAAGGTCGCCGTCGTGGGAGCCGCTGGCCGCATGGGCCGCACCGTCGTCGAGGCCGTCGAGGCCGCACCCGACCTCGAGCTCGTCGCGGCGCTCGATGCGGGGGACGACCTGGCCGCGGTCCGTGACGCGGGCGCCGAGGTCGCCGTCGACTTCACGGTCCCGGACGTGACCGAGGCGAACGTACGCACCCTCGTCGACCTGGGTGTGCACGCCGTCGTCGGCACGACAGGGTGGACCGAGGAGTCGCTCGGGCGGGTGCGTGCCCAGCTCGAGCAGGTCAACGCTGCGGGGGGCGCGGTCGGCGTGCTCGTCGCCCCGAACTTCGCGATCGGCGCGGTCCTCGCGATGGCTTTCGCGGCGAAGGCCGCGCCGTGGTTCGAGTCGGTCGAGATCGTCGAGCTGCACCACCCCGACAAGGTCGACGCGCCCTCGGGCACCGCTCGGCACACCGCGGCCGGGATCGCCGCGGCGCGTGCCGCAGCCGCGAGCCCGCCCCTGCCCGACGCGACGAGCCAGGCGCTCGACGGCGCGCGCGGGGCGCTCGTCGACGGTGTCCCGGTGCACGCGGTGCGCCTGCGCGGGCTCGTCGCGCACGAGGAGATCCTGCTCGGGAACCCGGGCGAGGTGCTCACGCTGCGCCACGACTCGCTCGACCGGACGAGCTTCATGCCCGGCGTGCTCCTCGCGGTGCGCGAGGTCGGCTCGCGCCCGGGCCTCACGGTCGGCCTCGAGCACCTGCTCGGGCTCGGCTGATGCGCCGCCGCGGGCTCGTCGCGGCCCTCGTCATGACGGCCCTGACGGGCGTGTACGTGTGGCTGTTCCTCACGCGCGTGGTCGGGCTGATCGGCACGGGCGAGCCGGTCGGGATCGTGCTCGGCCTCGCTTTCGGGCTCCTGCCTGCCTTCGTGCTGTGGTTCATCGGCAAGGAGTGGTGGCTCGCGCTGCGCGTCCAGCAGGCCGCCGACGATCTCGCGGCACGCGACGCGCTCCCGGTCGACGACCTGCCGCGCTCACCGGGCGGACGGATCGACCGGGCGGCCGCGACCGCGCGCTTCGAGGAGGTCAAGGCCGAGGTCGAGGCCGACCCCGAGCGGTGGGAGGGCTGGTTCCACCTCGGTTTCGCGTACGACGCCGCGGGGGACCGGCGCCGCGCGCGGGCCGCGCTGCGCGAGGCGGTCAGGCGGCGCGCAGCGAGCCGCCGCTGAGCCTCACAGCTCGGCGAACCAGCGGTGCTCGTGCACGACGTCGTGCCCCGCGGCGAGCTCGCGCACGCGACCGTCAGGACCGAGACCGGCCCCCGAGTAGAACCGTTCGCGCGCCTCGTCACCGTCGAGCACCCAGGCCGTCATCGCCCTCGCCCCGTCCTGGCGCATCGTGTCGACCGCGGCCGCGAGCAGCCGCGAGCCGTGGCCCGAACGCTGCTCGTCCGGGTGCACCTCGAGCGCGACGACCTCGCCCGTGTCCTCCGCGACGGGCCGCACCGCCACGAAACCCACGACGCGTGCCCCCGCGCACGCGACGAGCACCCGGTGCGCGCGACTCGGCGGGGCGGTGATCGCCTCGCTCCAACCCGGCTCGAAGGCGGACTCGTCGAGCTGCTCGAGCGCCCCCGCGAGCCGCTCGGCGTGCGTGCTGCGCCAGGCGGCGAGCTGGACGCGCGCGATCGTCGCGGCGTCCTCGGGGGTCGCGGGGCGGACGGAGACGTCGGCGTGCTCGGTGAAGAGGGTCACTCCTCCACGGTAGTCGTCACGGCATCCAGCCGAGCGCGCGCACGAGCGCCGCGGTGCCCGCACCGAGCACGACGACGAGCAGGAAGGGCGCGCGCAGCACGAGCGCGACCGCCGCGACGACGAGGGCGGGCAGGCGCGCGTCGACCGTGAGGCCCTGGCCCGAGGCGAAGGTCTGGATCGCGACGAGCGCCGCGAGCAGGGCGACCGTGACGAGCGCCGCGGTGCGGGCGACGCGCGGCTCGGCGAGCCAGTGCTCGGGCAGCAGGTGGCCCACGAGCTTGATCGCGTACACCGAGAGACCGCCCACGACGATCGCGATCCACAGCATGAGGTCGGGGCTCACGTCGCGCTCCTCACGCCGTCGTCGGTGTCCTCGTCCCCGGGCGCGTCGGCTGCGGGGGCGGCGGGACGCGCGACGCCCGGGCGCACCCACCCGACGACCACGGCGACCGCGGCCGCCGCGAGCACGGGCAGCCCCGCGGGCAGCACGGGGGTCAGGGTGAGGGCGACGACCGCCGCACCGAGCCCGACCCAGCGCGCGACGGGGTCGGCGAGGCGCGCCCACACGAGCGCGAGGAAG
>Ga0123333_10004579_pt1 | contig 12897 bp, 15 predicted proteins | sample BioC12SIPDNA_3_FD_89957 | JGI IMG/M metagenome (GOLD analysis project Ga0123333, IMG submission 89957) | Anaerobic biogas reactor microbial communites from Washington, USA - Biogas_R2_B C12 SIP DNA | ecosystem: Engineered > Bioreactor > Anaerobic > Unclassified | place: Washington, USA...
GCCATCGCCGCCAAAGAGGTTTTTCAGGTACGTCAGGTTGGCGGACGAAGCACTTTGGATGCCCAGCTGCAGCTGGGCCATCATCTCCACTCCCAATTTTTCCAGGGCCTGCTTATCGGGCTCTGTCAGCTGGGTGCCGGTGAGCATCTTGGAGAGCAGGTCCCCAGAGAGATCACTGCTGGCGGTTTTGTAGCTGTCCACCGCCTTCAGGACCGAGGCTGTGTAGGCGTCAAACTCCTTGTAGGATTCCTGAAAGCCGGTGCGCAGGTCGCTCACATAGCCTCCCAGCTCGTCAAAGTCCAGCTTCATCTGGCCAAATTTGGACGCATAATCCGCGTCGGCCAGCTCCTGCATGGCATTGACCGCGCCTACCAGGGCGATAGCTCCCAGCGTGATGCCGCCCGCCGGCGTCAGGGCAAAGCCGATCAGCCGGAAGGCCGTGCCTGCCAGCAGCAGTGCGGGCCCCGCCACTCCAATAGTGGTCGCTGCGGATACCAACGCATCCAACTGGCTCTTATCCATGTTGTTCAGCTCCACCACGATGCCATGGAGCCAGTCCGCCGCAGGCTGCAACACGTCATCCAGGGAGTCACCCACCTTGATTTTGAAGGAATCCCATGCGGCTTCCAGCTTCCGGATGGCACCGCCCAGGCCTCCCTGCATGGTGGCGGCCATCTGAGCTGCAAAGCCTTCGCTGTCAATGATGTCTGCCATGCTGATTTTGTACTGCTCATCCGAAACGGAAATCAGGTTGCTGGCGGTAATATAGCCCCGCTTGCCAAAGATCTGGCCCAGCACCGAGGCGCGCATATCGTCGCTCCCAAGTCCCGCAAGGGCGGTGCGCAGGTCGGAGATGATGTCCAGCATGTTGCGCAGATTTCCGCTTTCGTCAAATACGTTGAGCCCCAGCTCCTTGATGGCTCCGGCAGCGGCGGTAAGGTCAATGCCCTCCTCCTCCAGGTAGGCGTCCAGCTCCGACTGGGTCATGCCCAGGTTTTCCAGAGCGGCAATCACGGCCTTTTTCTCACCCATGGGCGCAACCAGATTCAGCGCGAAGTTGCGCAGGGCCGTGCCGCCCTCCTCCCCCCGCATGTCCTTGCCGAACTGTGCCATGGCCGAAAGGATGGTCAGCACCTCGGCGCTTCCGCCTTTGAATAGGTTCAAGCCGGAACCCAGCCGGGTCATGGAGTCGCCCAGGGTGTCGATGTCTGTGGATCCGATGGCCGCCGTCTTGGCCATCTGGTCCGTCAAAGTGCCGGCAAAGCCCAGTTCTTCCCGCAGGGACATCAGGGAGGAATACAGGTAATCCACGGAATCAGCCAGTCCCAGGTTGCCGGCCATGGCCAGCCCCAGGACGCTTGGGATCAGGGTCTTGATTTCCTCGGTGGTCAGACCCAGCTGACCCATAAAGACCTCGGCTTCCGCCGCCTGCTTCTTGGAGTAGGTGGATGTAGTCCCAATTCGGCTGTTCAGTTCATCCAGCGTGCGCATTTCCTCTCCGCTGAACTCGCCCACCGCCTGCACCTGACGCATCAGGTCGTCATAGCCGATAAACTCCCCTACGCTGTCCTTGCCAAAGCCGATAATCTTCTGGCTGATCCCGTCAATGGTGGAGCCAAGCCCCAGCAGGGCGCTTCCAATGGTTCCAAAGGAATTGTCCACGCTTCCGCCGATGGTGATGATGGTCTCCAGTCTCTGCCCTGCCATGTGCGCCCTCCATCCTGCTTATTCCTCTTGGATCACTCCTGCGGCCTTTCCCAGGATCCCCCCCTCTCCGTCGTCAAACAGAAAGAAGTAGACGCCATCCCCAACCGCAAACTCTGCATCTTGCATTGCCTGTATCTGTGGCGTCACCACCCCAACGCGCGTCAGGCTTTTCACACGGTAACCGGCCTGGGTCTTTTCCACCACCTGGCCGCGTTCGATGGCCGCGCCGAAAAAATCGTTGTACATTGGAACCTCCCTTTAGCTGATGGAGGTAATTTTCCGAACCATCTTCACCTTGGTGCTTCCCTTGAAAAAATCATGCTGGGCCTCGTCTATCACCCATTCTCCGGCGGCGTCTGTGACGCTTGTCACGTCCACCCTGGCCAGGGCGGTCATGCCGGGATTGTAGGGGGTGACAAATTCCATCTCCTCCGCCCGTCGATTGTGGCAAAGCAACAGCCCCCTGGCCCACCGCCCCGCAGACAGGCTGTCATGGGCGGGCAGGTCGGTATAGATCCTGCTCTCCAAGGTGTCGGCAGCCGTGTCCACGGCCCTGCCCTCTCCATAGGGGCTCATAACGGTCACGCTGTCCCACCGTCCGCCCCGCTGCCGATAAAAAAAGCCGGGTGTGGCGGACTGAATCTCAATGTTCTGCCCCGCTTTTTGCTCCTGGGCATACTCAATGCCAATGGCCACCAGCTTGCCGTTCAGGCATTTAAGGGTGGCACCCTCCATCTCCAGCACACGCTGGAGGAATGCCGTCACTCCCTCGTCCTTGCGCAGCAGGAAGGGATAGCGGATGCTCCCCTCCAGGCCGAAGAGGGCCCAGTCCATGCCACACTCCGCAGCGCAGGCACGCATCAGCCCGGCCAGGGTGATGTTTTCGTAGGTGCCGTAGGCTTTGCGCCGCACGGCGGACGGGGTGGCCGTGGCAATCAGCCGGTACCGCCCCTCCTCTGGCAGAATCATGGAGATGAAAAGTGTGCCCGTGTCGTACCCGTTGTGGGACACCAGCACCTTGTCATCCCGCTTGGGCCCCCAGGCAAACCATTTGGCGGCATTCCCAACCACCAACTCCAGGCTGTCCGCTCGCCCGCCGGATAAATCCCGGTGGACACAGCCGCGGATCTCCATATGCTCCGTAATGTCCGTGCCCTCGTAGATAAACTGCATAGCGCCCTCCCGGGCGCGGGAGCTCCCGCCCCCCTATCGCCCTTGATCCCGCTTGTCCGCCAGCTTTTCCATCACATCGCCGATGGCGCGGAAAAACTCGGCAAAGCGGAAAATGGTCATGTCCATGAAATCGGTGATCGGCGTATGGCTTACAATGGCCGCATTGCTCACCCGTTCAAAATACGCCGATTTCCCGCCTGGACAGTAGCGGCGAAAAAAAGCGAGGCAATCCGCATCGCGCACACCGCGTCTGCTACTCCCATCTGCGTTTTGACGTCGGTTTCATCCACCTCGCCGGTGGCCCTGGCGGCAGCCGCCGCAAACAGCGCGAACGCCTGCTTGTTAGTAAGATGGAAAATGGAACCCGCCTCGCTGTCGCTGTCCAGCGCCTGGGCGAAGTCCCATCCGGTCAGTTTGGTAAAGTCATAGGAAAGCTCTGTCACATCCTGGCTTTTCGCGCGGATGGGTTTCTCCAGCACCAGCTTCCCCTTTTTCAGTTTCATGGCCTTCTCCACCGGATCGGTCGCGGCAGCCTTTGCCTCCTCCGATACGTCGGACCTTTCCTCCTCCATCGGCTCCTGCTCTCCCAGAGCGGTGGCCATGGGCAATGCCTTTTTGTCCATTTTTTTCAATCCCTTTCCTTGATTGCATGGGTGGTTCGGAGGGGCCGAAGCCCCTCCGAGTGCACAAGTGGGTATCCACTTGCTCGAAGTCCGTCAGGACAGAATGCTCTCCACGGTATCCGTCACCGTCACGCCGTTCACCTTGATGATTCCGGCCATGGCGTCCACCAGGGTCACAATCTCTCCATTGATTTCCTCCTCAAATCTGAGGCAAGCATACTTGTCCGTGGAGCCCCAGGGGTTCCCCTGCTCCACCTTGCCCTTGTCCGTGGAGGAGTGCACTCCCGTCATGCGGAACTTCACGCTCTCCAGCCCGATCTCCCCGGTGGCCACATTGTACTTCTGCCGCGCCACGCGCACTTCCAGCATATGCTTCCCCGGGTCTCCCAGGCGGTTGCAGTTCACGCCGTTGTTGTGGGCCACTTCAAACTCCATGGCCTCCAGGTGGGTCATGTCAGGCATCTCCACAGCCGCCACCATCCCGGAGGAGTCAATCTTGCTGGAGGTATGTTTGATGGTAGGCACCGTGATGCTGGTCACATCCTCCACCACAAGGCCGTTGTCGATGACCCGGTGGCCCTCAACGTTGTTGTAGACTTTCGTCACCATGTCTTTCTCACTCCTTGCTTACCCATTACGGGGCCTGGAAGAAGGTCACAAAGCCCTCATCCGTCCAGTTGACGATGGCAGTCAGGCTCTTGGCCAAGGGCGTGGTGGTCACGTCAAACAGGAAAGCATGGTCGCCGTTCACCATGTCGCTTGCGGCGTCCTCCTGGGCCAGGATGGTCACGCGCCCGAAGGTCAGCGCTCCCACCCGCACCAGGCCGTCCAGCCTTGCCTGCTCCTCCGCCACGATGCTCTTGATGTCATTCAGCGTCATGGGCTTGTCCACGCTCTTCCCGCGCCTGTGCTGGAAGTCGTTGCTGATGTAGAACAGCATCATCCGGTTGGTCTCGGCGATGTTCAGCCGGTCGGCCGCAGAGGGGCCGTAATCGGCGGAATGAGCGCCCCACAGAGCCCAGCGGCCGCCCACAAACGCGGCGGACGCAATGCCATTCTTGTTAAGGTGCTCGTTGATGGCCTCATCGTCCAGCATCACGTTTCCGCTGTCCTCGCCCAGGTACAGGTTCTGGATGATGGGGCAATCGGTGTTGGAAGGAGTCTTGTAGGGGATATCGTCCTGCTGGATCAGCAGCTCCTGCAGATTGGCCGCCGCCAGCACAGACAAGTGGTACACTTTCCCGTCCGTGCCCTTGGCCAGGGGGAAGAACACCGTCTCATGCTCCTTGTTGAAGCCGTTGGTCTGCCGCCAGGTGTTTGCCGAGGAAAGGGAGATGGCAGAGCCGTCCGCGGTGATGGGAAGATCCGCGTACACATAGGCATCCCAGTGGCCGTTGATCTTCTGGGCCGCCTGCACCAGCGCGGTATGCACGGCAGGCAGGCTGCCAAAGCCCGGGCACAACAGGAAGGATGGGATCCTGCCGGTGGCCTGGTACACGTTCTTCACGGCGTAAATGCCGGTGCTTAAACCCGCCCCGTCGCTGGCCCCGATCACATCCTCCGCATCCACGGCCGTGGCGTCAATCAGGTCATAGGTGATGGCCAGGGCGGCGCTGCCCAGGGCTCCGGTGGTCAGCTCCGCAATGGTAATCACGCCTTTGGCCGGGTCATAGGCGATGGCGTAGTCCACGCCCTTTTGCTTGGTAACCGGGTTCTCGCCGCTGGTTTTCACTTCCACGCTGTCCAGAATGATGCTCTGGGCAGCGGCAATGGTAATGCGCCCGTTTGCGGGGGTCAGGTTCTGGGTTCCGCCCTGTGCCGCCGTATGGACCTCCGGGTCCAGCACGTTGATGAACACCAGGGGGGCCACCCCTTTCTGTTCCAGGTGCACGTGCATGGCCTCGCACAGGGTGTACTTTGCCCAGTCGCTGGAATAGCCCAGGTACTTCTTCGCCTCTGCGAAGTTTTGAATCAGCAGCGGCTTGTTCACGTTGGCAGCGCCCCCGGGCACGGTATGCACGGGAGCGGTTCCGATGTAGACGATGGCGTTCCGGCTTTGCTGGGCCACTTTGGTGCCCGCCGTCTGGATTCTGCCGTACGCGCCATGAAGGTATTCAGCCATATGGGAAACCTCCTTGCTTGCGCTATTTTAAGTACTCTTCAACCAGGCTGTCCGTTCCTTTGTCGGCGTAGCAGTTGAAGTCCACATTGACGAAACCGTAGAATATGGGCCGCTTGTCCACCACCATGCCCTGGTCGGTGTACAGGCTGTAGATCACGCTGTCCTCCTGCACCATCAGGTCGGTGCCCGGTATGGACTTAAGCTCCAGCAGCTTTTCCTTGGCGTCGTCCATCCAGTTCAAGAGGGTGAACAGCCCTTCCTCGGTTCCCTCGGTCAACAGGGTCATGTCCATCCTCTTCTGTTCACAGCTCTCCACAAAGCCAGGAAGCCTGGTACCCGGCTCGTACACGCTGAACAGCATGCTGATGGACAGGGTTTGCGCCAGGTCTCTTGGTCTGCGAACATTGTTGCTGGTGTCAAAGTTCCTCTCCAGGTCCGTGCGTTCCACGTACCGGGCACGGGAGGGGTTGGGCATAATCAGGATGCCAGGGGTCACGCTCAGGGGATCCGGCTCCATTTCTCCCGTCTGGGTCTGCCGGCGTGGCGTCCACCCCAGGTAGCAGACCGGCTCCTGCCTGCGGATGTCCATGATGGTCTCCCCGGGGGCTTTCAGGGAGCGTCCCTGGCACAGTTCCCGGATGGCCCATTGTTTCAGGCCCAGCAGGCGCTCGCTGGTTCTCATTCAATCCACCCCTTCGGCTCATCGCTCATCACCAGGATCCCAAGCATCCCGCCGTCCTCCTGCACCTGCAGGATCTTCATGGGCTTCCCGTCCAGGAAGATGTGCTCATTGGGCTGCACGGTCCTTGGCTCCGGAAAGCCCTCCAGGGGCGTGTAGATCATGGTTTCCGTCACGTTGTTGTCCCAGCTCAGGTCGATGGCGTTGGCGTTCTTCTTCTTGATGGCCACTTCCCCGTCCAGCACGCAGTCAAACTCCTTGCCGTTCCAGGTGTGGGTTTCCGCGAAGTGACCTGGGTTCATGAATACCCTGTGGGCGTCGGCCAGGATGCGGTCCTTCAGGGTCAATGGGTTTCACCGGCGGGCTTTTCCGCCGTTTCCTTTTCCCGGCGTTTGGGCTCGGCAGGCTTTGCCTCCGCAGGCTTCGCCTCGGCGGGCCTTATCGACCGCTTCTCCTGGGGCAGCAGCCGGGCCTCTCCCTGCTCAATCAGGCGCGCGCCATAACTGGCGTTCACCTCCGCCGTTTCGCCGGTCCTCAGCTTCACTTTCATAGGTCAGCTCCTCCTTCCTGCGGGCTTCTTTGGGCTGGAGGGCTTCTTTGCCGCAGGCTTCTTGGTGGCCGCATTTGCCTCTGAGCGCTTCACGGCCTTGGCTTCCACAATGCCCTCCATGATGTTGATTTCCGGGGGCGGTTCCGGCTCCTCCGCCCCTTCCTCCGGCTCCTCCTCCGGCTCCTCCTCGGGCTCAGTCCCGGGCTGCGGATCCGGCGCAAGCCTCCGCTCCTGGATGTCCTCCGGGATGCCCTCCGTTGGCAGGACGCGCGGGGCCGGCAACTGTGCCGCATAGTCGAAGGAGCGATCCGGGTTTTCTTCCCGAATCGCTCCCTTTTCCAGCAGCCGTTTGCTTTTCTCCTGGGGGATCTCCTCATGGATGATCTCTCCGGGGGTGTACATCTTCCGGTTCACCCTCACGTAGTGCAAAGCAATATAACTCATGTGAGCCTCCGTTTCCGTGTCCCATGCCTTAGAGCACGTCGGCTACCACCCAGGCATCCGCGTTGAAGGGGATGATGGTTGGGCAGCTGGTCAGGCGGTTCTTCACGGCGCTGGCGTTGATGTCGCCGTAGCGCAGGGGAACCTCCTCCTTGATGTAGGTCAGGTGGGAGGCGTTCTTGCCGGTTTCCTCCACCTGGGTCACAGGACCGTGGGGGCATTTCAGCATTTCGCGGCCGCCCATCAGCAGTTTGCCGCTGGGAAGGATGGGCTTCACCTGGCCGTCGTCGTCGGTGAACCGGCCGGCAAAACTGTACATTTCCACCCCATCGCTGTTCCAGCCCAGGAAGCGCACCCCCTGGCCCCGATACCGGGTATTGATCTCGCCCATGTTGATGTTTCTGCTGTCAAACTGCTTCACGTAGTCGCTGTTGCCCAGCATGGCGGCGGCTACATCGGGGGCCATCACGATGATGTCCACGATGCCCAGGCCGTCATACACCAGGTCATACATCTCCTGCATGTCGCTCTCGATGGTGGCGGAAGCGGTGTTCCAGGCATTGTCCGGGGTGAAGTTGTTGGTGAAGCCGAAGTCGGCCACCAACGTGGTCTGCTTGTCCCGGCCCTCGTTGGTGTAGCGGAACACCTCCAGCTTGCCGGTCAGAAGCATCTGGCGGGCCATGTGCTCCCTGCGGCGCTGAATGGCCGCCCGCATCTCCATCAGGTCCTGGGCCAGCATCTTCCTTTCCCGCTGCTCGGGGGTCATGGCTCCCATCACCTGTTCGCCAAAGGTGCGGCCCTTCAGGTCCTTGTTGTCGATAATCCTCTCCGGGGCGATGGTGCAGAAACCGATCTGACGGGTTTCAAAGCCGGTGCGGCCCATCACCACACCGCCGGTACCGGGATGCACGATGGGAGCCATTTGCCGGGCGCCCTTCTTGAAGTCATAGATGGCCTCGTCGTCCTCCACAGCGCCCATGTTTTTCACAAAGACGTCATAGAGGAAGGTATACTCTCTGGGCAGCAGCTCAATGGCGGCCAGTTGCGCCCGGGTGCTGTAAATATCAAGCGGCATTCTTTTTCTCCTCCTTGTTTTACACGTTAGTTGGCGTCTTTCCAGACGGCGAACAGCGCCAGATCGGCGGCAGTCCCGGTATAGGACGCGGCCACGGCGTAATCCGTGCCGGTTCCGTCCGCCTTGGTGTTCCACTTGTCAAAGGCCTTGGTGGCAGGCGGGGTCAGGGTGCTGTCGGGGATGGCATAGACCGCGCCCACCTTCACCCGACCGGCGGCCATGGTGCCGGTGCCGCCGTTGGCATCAAAGGTGACATAGGCATATTCCACCTTCCAGATGGCAAACAGCGTGAGCCCTGCGGCAGCGGGATAGACATCCTCTGCCTCGTAATCCGTGCCGGTTCCGTCCGCCTTGGTGTTCCACTTGTCAAACTCCTTGTCCGCAGGCGCGGTGAAGGTGTTGTCGGCCACGGCATAGGTGGAGCCCGCCAGGGCCATTTCCGTCACCGGAAGGCCCACGCCGCCATTGGCCTGATAGACGATGGGCACAAAGTGGTTCACCAGCTCAGGGGCATCGTCTGCCAGGTGGTCCAGCAGGATGCCCTGCTGACGGAGCACCAGCATGTTGTCGGCGGTCAGCGGCTGGTCATCAGCCAGCAGAATCTTGCTGGCAAACAGCCGTCCGGCCCGGTAGGCGCGGGCGTCCTCGGCCACCAGCAGGTTTCCCGAGGTGTCCACGGCTTCGTCCAGCACCACCAGGGTGTTATCGGAGGCGATGTCTGCCGAAGCGGCAGGGGCGTACATCCCGGAAGCCTGGCGGCACATCACCATGCCCCTGGGCACCCTGCCGTTGCCGGGCTCACAGGAAATGGCAATCACCTGCGCCCCCTGTGGGTCGGCCAGCAGGTACTGGGGATTTTTCGCCCCGATGGTTTCAAACAGCTTACTCATTGCCTTGTTGTCTCCTTTCTGTTTGTTAGAACATGCCGCCGTCGGCAGAAGCGCGGTAGGCTTTGGCGTACTCGGCGATTTCAGCGGCCGCCTTCTTCAGCTCCGCGTCCGGGTCGCTGCTGCCATTGTCGCTGGCTTCTCCCGCCACCTCCACGCTGGGGGCGGTTTCGGCCTTGCGGTCGTCCACAAATTTCGCGGCCTTTTCCCGCTGGGCTTTCACCACCTGCTTTTGGAAGTCGATGGGGCTTGTGCCCTTTTCCTTGGCTTCCAGGGCAAGCGCCTCATAGCCTGGAGGGGTCAGGTCGTCGATCTCCTGCATGCGCTGTCTCTCAGCCTCGCTGCCGCCGCGCATGATGGACTCGTACAGGCCGGGGTTTTCCGCCTTCAGGTCCTCCATGGTAATCTCCTTGATGTCCTTGCTGCTCATGGTTCCTTGCTCCTCCTTTGTTCCCATATGTTCAGTCGACTCCCCGGCGGCAACGCCCTGGTGATCGTTACTGACAGTCGCTCCCGCTCCCTGCGGGGTTTGATCCGCTCCCTGCGGGGTTTTGTCCGCGCACATGTGCAGGCACTCGGGAAGCGCGCCGTACATGTCCCGCATAATGGACAGGGTATCCTGGGGCAGCTCTGCGCAGGCCACCGCCTCCTGGGCTTCCAGCACCTCGTCCACAAAGCCCGCGTCCACCGCCTCCTGGGCGGTAAACCAGCTGGTTTCGTCCATCCAGCCCTTGATGGTATCATCATCCTTCTTGCAGCGCTTGGCGTACATCTGCCGGAAGTCCGCTTCCAACTTTCGCAGCATCTTCGCCTCCTTCTCCATATCCCTTGCCTCGCCAAGGGTCCAGGAGATGGGGTTGTGAATCATGTACTCGCTGCCCTCTGCCATGTGCACCGTCCAGCCGGGTATGGATGCCAGCAGGGTGGCTGCGCTGGCGCACAGGCCCTCAATGTACACATGCTTTTCCGCTGCCTCCATCTGCACCAGCATGGAGCGCATGGCCACAGCCTGGTATACGCTGCCCCCGGGGGAGTTGATCCGCAGGTTGACGCGCTTTGCCCCTTTCAGCTTTTTCACAGCGGCGTCAAACTCTTTGGCCGTCACCTCCGGGTCCTCCGGCCTCCATTTCCAGCTCACGATGGAGCTGTAAACCATGATCTCGCCGGTGTCCTCAGCCTCCATGCGCACGTCGTAGCCAAACTTGAACATCTTCCGCTCGCTCATTTACTCTTGCTCCCTTCGCTGTCGTCGCCTTCCTCAGGCCCGTCCCCGGGGCCGCCCTGCTTTTCTTCCTGCGGTGCGCCCAGGGCGCTCATCTCCTTCTTCCGCTGGCGGATGTTCTCGGCCCAGTCATTGCCGTTGAACTCGGCAGCCTCCTGCTCCTGGGTGGTAATGTTGTTCTTGATGCGCATTTCGGCGGCCTTGACCTCCTTGATGGGGTCCACATGGCCGGCGCTGACGCCCATCCACATGCAGCTGCACCAGGCCTGCCGGATCGCCGGATCGTCAAAGAAGCCGGGTGCCTCAATTCTGCCGATGGCCACGGCCTCGGAAAGCCACTGCTCATACACCGGCTGGTTGAACATCTGGTTGAAGTCCCTGCGGTACACCCGCACCTCCCGCCAGAAGTCCAGCATCGCGCCCCGGGCTGCCGTGTAGTTGCTGTTGTACTTTTTGATCAGCACTTCCACAGGGATGCCCATGCTCGCGCCAATCACGGTTTCCAGGGCGGTCACAAAGCTCTCAAAGGCGCTGTTGCTGCGGATGGGGTTGATTTCCTTCACCCGCTTGCCCGGTGGCAGGTCGTAGATCACGCCCGGGGCCAGCTCCAGTTTCAGCTGATCCTCCGGGTCCGTCACCCGCTCCTCCTCGTTGACTGCGTCCTCCATCCCTGCCGCCCCGTCATCCTCGTCGCTCTCCAAAAAGGCGGTCAGCATGGAGGACACCACATTGGCCGCCAGCTCGCTATTGATATACCGGTCCAGCTGCTTGATCTGCTCAATCTGGGCGGCGCAGAAGGGGATGCCACGCCGCTGCTCCGGCCGCTCATGGGTCATCACGTGCAAAATGTTGGGGTAGCCTGTCTCCCTTCCAAAGGCTTCAATGGCCTGCCATTCTACGCTTTGGGTGCTGTTGGCCATCAGTGGGTGGCGGTTGGCGATGTGGTAGCGCACCACCGCGCCCTCCCGGTCAATCTCCACGCCATCCACAATCCGGCCCCCGCCGGATACTTCCTTGCTCTCGCTCTCTCCCCCCATGGCATCCGGGGTACAGACACGGTCCGCCTCCAGGATGCGCAGGGTGGTCTGGTAGGGGGTTCGCTTGTTGGGCTTCATCCCAAACAGGGCAAACACGTCTCCGCTCACCAGCATGCTGCGGAAGGCCAGCTGCTGCATCCCAAAGAAGTCCTGCTGCCGCGTTGCGTCGCACATCACGTTGGAGGCCCACAGGTGAAACTCCCGCAGGGTGTTCCGCTCCCACTCGTCCCGGGCCTCATCCGACAGCCCCAGCACATCGCTGTTAATCTTTGGCTTTGGGTGGATGCCCCAGCCCACCACGTTGGTGGTCATGGTGGCAGGGCCGCTGCGGGCCAGTCCGCCTCCGGCGTACAGGTCCCTGGCCCGGCGGCGCAGCAGCGCGCCGTGGAGGTCAATGTCGTCCTCCGCGCTTCCTCCGCCCACCAGCCAGCCTATCAGGCTGTTCAGGGTGCGGCTTGCCCCGTGGTTTCCGTAGCCGGTGTAGGCCAGCCGTTCCCGTATCAGGCCTCTGCCCGTTTCCTCCAGGCGCTCCTTGCGCATGCGGTTCTCATAGGCCCTGTTTCCCTTTTGGGGGGACAATAAAAAAAGCGCCCTCTCGCGCAGGTTTGGTTTGCTCATGCTTTCTCCCCCTTACAGGTCACGGGGCACAACCCGCACCACGCGGCTCTTTCGTGCATTCCCGGACAGCACCTTCACGGCGTTGGACAGTATCATAATCTGCTTGTTCACAGCGGGGATATCAAAGGCGGTAAACTCCCGGCTGCCAATGCGGTAGCTTTTCGCCTGCCCGGTGGCCAGGGCCGTCAAACAGTCCTTCCACAAGGCCAGCTGCTCCTGCGCCTCCTGGAGCGTGTACGCGTATTCCAGCGCCATGGTACCCCTCCTATACCTGTATTCCGCCAGAGATCACCCGGGGCCGGTTGCCCAGCTTCCGCCTGGCGGCCTCGGCCTGGGTGATGGGTCTGGTTTCCGTCGTTCCGGCCAGCGCCTGTTCGTACTTGTCAAAGTTCCAGTTGAAATACTTGAAGGCGGCCCGGTTGTAATTGCGAAGATCCAGCGGCTCGTTGCGTTCATGGATCTTCTCCCAGGTGATGGTCTCCTTGCCCCGCAGCCGCTTAATCACCATTTTTTCCGAAATCAGCCCGCGGAAATAGTCCTCATCGTATCCCATCCGGGGATCCATGGGAAAGTGCATATACCGCGGCCCCGGCCTCTCGATGGAGGTGTTGTAGAGGATGGCTTCCTTGCCCTGGTCCACAGCCACAATAAAGGCGATCTCCCCCTGCTTCAGCTTGCCCTTCTGCATGGGCCGCACGTAGCTCTTGCCTTCTCCGCCCTCACCCTTGATGGCCCACACCCGCCTTACGGCCCGCTTGGCGCA
>Ga0123333_10004585_pt1 | contig 12887 bp, 10 predicted proteins | sample BioC12SIPDNA_3_FD_89957 | JGI IMG/M metagenome (GOLD analysis project Ga0123333, IMG submission 89957) | Anaerobic biogas reactor microbial communites from Washington, USA - Biogas_R2_B C12 SIP DNA | ecosystem: Engineered > Bioreactor > Anaerobic > Unclassified | place: Washington, USA...
CCGTTTCCCAGTGCCTCCGTGCCTCTGTGAGAAAAAACCGGCAGCAGGCGACAAAGTTACCGACAAAGCTCGCGACAAAGTGGCGTCCACGTCTCCTGTCTTACCGATTACCGTAAGGGACACTTCCTCATTGTCGCAAGCGGAGGGGCGTGATACACTATCGGGAATGGTGTTGTTTCCCGGCGGCTGGTGCCGCGGTAAGGCACATGGCATGAGGAGCCTATTAGCATGAAGATGTCCCTTCGCAGAGTTTGTACTTTTCTGGTCCTTGCAATGACCGCGACGGTTGCCGCGGCGGCTGAGACGGGCGCGGCCGAGGCTGCCGCCTCGCGGTCGCCCGCCGAGACGATCGCCCTGGCGATCGCCGCCTGTCTGACCATGGCCATCAGTGTCCTGGGCGCCGGCGCCGCTGTCGGCCGCATCGGCTCGGCCGCGCTGGGCGCTGCCGCCGAGAAGCCCGACCTGCTGACGCGCAGCATTCTCTTCGTGGCTCTGGCCGAGGGGTTGGCGGTGCTCGGTTTCGCCATCGCCATCATGCTCGTGCAGAAGATCATCTGAGTATGTCCGTCTACTGCATTGCCGACGAGGATACCGTCCGCGGCTTCCGCCTGGCCGGTGTCGCGGGCGAGGCCGTCGCCTCGCCTGCCGAGGCTGAGGAGGCCGTGCGGCGCATTGTCGCGTCCGATGCGCCCGGAATGCTGGTGCTCACCGACGTGGTGGCATCGGAGATCCGTGCGCTGGTCGACCATATCCGCATCGAGCGCGAATCGCCGCTGATTGTGGAGATTCCCGGTCCCGACGGCCCGATGCAGGGACGCAAGACGTTGCGGCAGTTTGTGCAGGAAGCCGTTGGCATCCGTGTCGGCGAGGACGAGGAGACCTGATCGTGGCGGAGACCGTCAAAGAGAAGGACCCGCAGGCAATGCTCCATAAGGAGATTCTTGCCGATGCCCAGCGCCAGTCCGGGCGACTGCTCCGCCGTGCGCAGCAGGAGGCGGAGGCAATCACCGCGCAGGCCGAAGAGGAGGCCGCTGCCCACCGCGAGCGGGCACTGGAGCAGGCGCGGCAAACCGCCGGGCGGCGCAGTGCCGTGCGTCTGGCCCGTATTCCAGTGGTCCGCACCCGCCTGCGTGCCGCGCATATCGAGAAGCTGCTGACATCGGTGCGCACCGCCGCCGCCGAGCAACTGGCTCCGTCAGCGCACAAGCTTTCGCGCGAGGCGCTGCTGACGCTGATTGCCGAGCCCGCCGCCATCATGGACGGCGACATTTTCAATCTACAACTCAGCCGGGCCGACCACCAGACCCTTGGCGATAACTACCTCGACGAGCTGCGCCGGCGTGCCGGCAAGTCCGCGCTGGACATCCGCCTCGCCGGGGAGCCGCTGCCGGACAAGGATGCGGGGCCGGTACTGAGCGACCCCGAGGGGCGCCAGCACTGGGACAACCGCCTGTCGGCGCGCCTGACGCGCCTCTGGCCCGAGCTGCGGCGACAGGTGGCCGCCGCGACAGGACTTAACGCGGTAGCTCCGGAATGGGAGGCGCATTCGTGAAGAGCCCTGCTACAGTTTCAGGTCCCGTGGTCACGCGCGTCAGCGGACCGATCGTGCAGGCGCGCGGCATGGAGGCGGCGCGCATGTACGAGGTGGTGCATGTGGGCGAGGGTGGGCTGGCCGGCGAGGTCGTCAAGCTCGACGCGGGCCGGGCAACCATCCAGGTCTATGAGGACACCACGCTGCTGGCTCCCGGCGCCCCCGTGCAACTCTCGGGCATGCCGCTCTCGGTGCTGCTCGGCCCGGGACTCATCGGCAACATCTACGATGGCATCCAGCGTCCGCTGCCCGGCATTGCCGCCCAGAGCGGCGCGTGGATCCGGCGCGGCGAGAAGGTGCCCGCGCTCGATATGTCGCGGCGCTGGTCCTTCGTACCGAAGCTGGCGGCCGGCGCGGAGGTGACGGGCGGAACCATCATCGGCACCGTGGCCGAGACGCCCGTCGTCGAGCACCGCATCATGATACCGCCGGACATCTCGGGGCGTCTGCTTTCCGTGGTGCCGGCCGGCGAATACACGCTTGAGGATCCGGTGGCGGTGGTCGAGACGCCCGCCGGCGAGCGCACGATAACCATGCTGCAGCGGTGGCCGGTGCGTGTGCCGCGCCCCGTCAGCGAGCGCTTGCGCATCACCGAGCCGCTGGTCACGGGGCAGCGCATCATCGACGCGCTCTTCCCGATCGGCAAGGGCGGCACCGCCGCCATTCCCGGGGGCTTCGGTACGGGCAAGACGATCACGCAGCACCAGCTCGCCAAGTGGTCGGATGCCGACATCATCGTCTATATCGGCTGCGGCGAGCGCGGCAACGAGATGACCGAGGTGCTGCGCGAGTTTCCCGCGATTCTGGATCCGCGATCGGGGCGTCCGCTGATGGACCGCACGATCCTGATCGCCAACACCTCCAACATGCCCGTCGCGGCACGCGAGGTCTCGATCTATACCGGCATCACGCTGGCCGAGTACTACCGCGACCAGGGGCGCAGCGTGGCGGTCTTTGCCGACTCGACCAGCCGCTGGGCCGAGGCGCTGCGCGAGCTCGCCGCGCGTCTCGAGGAGATGCCGGCCGAGGAGGGCTTCCCCGCCACCCTGCCGACGCGCCTGGCGCAGTTCTACGAGCGGGCCGGCAGCGTCGCTACGCTCTCCGGCGAACGCGGCGCCATCAGCATCGTCGGCGCGGTCAGCCCGCCCGGCGGCGACTTCTCCGAGCCCGTCACCCAGCATACACAGCGCTTTATCCGCTGCTTCTGGGCGCTCGATACCGAGCTGGCAAACGCGCGCCACTATCCGTCGATCCATTGGCTGCGCTCATATTCGGGGTATGCCGAGGATGTCGCCGAGTGGTGGGAACGCCATGCGCCCGACTGGAGCACGCTGCGCGCCGAGGCGCTCGAGATTCTCCAGCGCGAGGATCGCCTGCAGCAGATCGTCAAGCTCGTCGGCCCCGACGTGCTGCCCGACTCGCAGCGCCTGATCCTCTTTATCGCGGACATGCTGAAGGATGGCTTCCTCACGCAGAACGCCTTTGACGAAAACGACATGTTCTGCACGCCTGTGCGGCAGACGGCGCTGTTGCGGCTGATCATCGGGCTCTACCGCCGGGCGCTCACGCTGATCCAGAGCGGTGCTCCGCTGTTACGCATCCAGCAACTGCCCGCCGTGCCGGATCTGGTGCGTGCCAAGTCGGTGTACGGCAATGATGCGGTGGAAGGCATCGAGAGATTGAAGCAGGAGCTGGCGCGGCAATTGGAAGCGCTGGCCGCGGAGTTTAAGAAGTAGGATGAGCGCCATGCCGGAACCGACCCATAAAATTCAAGACCGTGGCCTGCAGTATGCGGGCGCATCGCGTATTGACGGGCCGCTGTTTGTCGTCGAGCGCGTGCGGGACGTCGGCTACGATGAGGTCGCCGAGATTGTTGATGACCAGGGCCGTGTGCGTACCGGCCGCGTGCTCGACGTATCCGACCGTCATGTGGTGCTGCAGGTGCTTGAGGGCACCACGGGGCTCTCGAACCGCAATACGCGGACGCGCTTCCTCGGCGAGAGTTTCCGCCTGCCGGTGTCGCTGAACATGCTGGGGCGCGTCTTCGACGGCCTGGGGCGTCCGCTCGACGGCGGCCCCGAGCCGCTCTCGGCCGACCGGCGCGACATCAACGGCCTGCCGATCAACCCCTTCTCGCGCCGTTATCCGCGCGAGTTCATCCAGACCGGCCTCTCGGCCATCGACGGCATGAACGCGCTCGTCCGCGGCCAGAAGCTGCCGATCTTCTCCGGCAACGGCCTGCCCCACGACCGTGTCGCGGCGCAGATCGTGCGCCAGGCGCGGCTGCTGGATAACAAGGAGGAGTTCTCGATCGTCTTTGCCGCCATGGGCGTCAAGCACGACGTGGCCCAGTTCTTCATCCGCAACTTCGAGGATTCGGGCGTGCTGTCGCGCGTGGTGCTCTTCCTCTCGCTGGCCGACGCGCCCAGCGTAGAGCGCCTCCTGACCCCGCGCATGGCGCTGACCTACGCCGAGCATCTGGCCTTCGACTGCGGGCGGCACGTGCTTGTGCTGCTCACGGACATGACCAACTACTGCGAGAGCCTGCGCGAGATCGGCACCGCCCGCGGCGAGATTCCCGGCCGCAAGGGCTATCCGGGCTATCTCTATTCCGACCTCGCCAGTCTCTACGAGCGCGCCGGCCGCATCGAGTCGGCCGCCGGCTCGATTACCCAGGTGCCGATCCTGACCATGCCCTCCGACGATATCAGCCATCCGGTGCCCGACCTTACCGGCTACATCACCGAGGGGCAGATCGTCCTCGACCGCGACCTGACGCACCGCGGCATCTATCCGCCGATTGCCGGCCTGCCGAGCCTCTCGCGCCTGATGAAGGACGGCGTAGGCAAGGGCTACACGCGCGACGACCATCCCGCGCTGGCGAGCCAGCTTTTCGCCTGCTATGCGCGCGTCAAGCGCGTGCGCGGCCTCGCGGACGTCGTCGGCGCCGAGGAGCTCGGCGCGCTCGACAAGCTCTATCTCGCCTTCGGCGAGGCCTTCGAGCGGCGCTTCCTCAACCAGGGCGAGCAGGAGAACCGCGATATCGCCACCACCCTCGACCTCGGCTGGGAGATGCTCTCGCTGCTGCCGCGCGACGAGCTCCACCGCGTCCGCGAGGCGCTGATCGAGGAGCACTATGGCAAGACGGTGGCCGGCGCCGCCGCCGCATCCGGAGGCAAGGACTGATGGCGAAGCGGCTCAATGTCGCGCCTACCAAGTCGAACCATCTGCTGCTGAAGCAGCAGTTGGATTTCGCGCGGAACGGCTTTGACCTGCTTGAGCAGAAGCGCCAGATTCTGGTCTACGAGCTGATGAGCCGCGTGGGCCGTGCACAGGATCTCGAGCGCCGGGTTGCCGAGGCGATGGAGCCGGCCTTTGCCGCCCTGCGGCAGGCCACCCTGGACACCGGTTCCGAGGCGCTCGAGGCCGCCGCCCTGGCCGTCCGCCAGCGCCATCAGATACGGGTCACCGACCAGCCCGTCATCGGCATCCGCCTGCCGAAGGTCAGCCTGCACTCCGAGGGCGCCAGCCGCCATTTCGGCCTGGGCGGCACGTCGTCACATACCGACATTGCGGCGCAGCGTTTCGCTGCGGCCCTGTCGCTGCTGGCCGAACTGGCCGAACTTGAGAACGCCGTGCTGCGCCTCGCCCGCGAGCTGCGCAAGACCCAGCGGCGCTGCAACGCCCTATCGCGCATCTTTATGCCTGAATACGAAGCGACAATCGACTACATCGCCGCCAGTCTCGAGGAACGCGAGCGGGAGGCCTTTGTCAACCTGCGCATGATCAAGCAGCGCCAGGAAAGCGAAGCGGAAGCGGCACAGGAGATTGCCCATGTTTAAGAAATCACCCGTGCAACACATTCTCGTCCTGATTGACAGCACGGAGTCATGCGCCCGCGCGGTTGATCTGGCCGCTTCACTGGCGCGTGCGCTGAGCGCCAAGCTGACGGGCATGGCGATTATCGAGACCGACACGCTGCACCAGCTCCTGAGCGCCAATGTGCTCACGGGGGCTGAGGTGGACGATTTCGAGGTCGGCCTCCAGGATAGCGCCGGACGCCAGCTTGATGCGGCGTGCAAGCGCGCCAGGGAGCAGGGCATCACCATGCAGACGGCCCTTCTGACGGGCAATAGCGAGGTGGTTGTACCGCAAGAGGTCGCGGAGCGCGGCATTGATCTGATTGTGCTGGGCGGCTTCGACTCCAACAAGGCGCGCTTCGAGCTGCTCTTCCGCCAGCGCCAGCAGATTATAGACCACGCCCCCTGTCCCGTCCTTATCGCGCGCTGATTCATGCGCGATGCTCTATCCCGCCCGCATGTTGATCATACGACGCAGTCGTATGATCGAGGAGTGTAAAAGGAGAGGGGACGCGGAGAGGGAGGCGCGCTACCCGCCGTTAACGGCGGACACAGGACTGGCACGCGGCGGGGGGGGCACGCGGTGGTGACGCCGCACCCCTTTCAACCCTGCCAGACATACGGCGGTGTGGCGGGAAATTCGGGCGGCAGCCACCGGTAGTACCGGCAGGCACGGCAGTACCGGCAGTACCGGGATCGAGGACGAGGACGAGGACGAGAGGATGCTGTACCGTGAGCCTATGCGGGAGCTTGCTGCTGCGGCTGACGGTACGGTCGCAGTAGTATGAACGGAAAGCCGGAACGTTGGAGCCCGCCGCCTGCCTGTCGGCAGACAGGTCCCCGGCGGTATCGTTCGCTATTCATGCGCCGCATCAGTACACCGCGGAGACCGCGGGCTCCATAGCGCATCCGAAGCGAACGGGGAGCTGGAACATCCGCTTACTCCTTCGCTTTTGACAAAGCGTAGGGACAAGGTGTGGGGAGGGGACAAGGTGTAAGCGCGGAGCGCACACTTAAACCCACACTTCAACTCACTCTTAATCGGCACACTTCATCCACCCGCTTAATCCATTCGCTTTCGACAATGATGGGACGAATGGGACACAGGGGACGAATGGGACATAGGTGAGGAGACGGAGTATGCGCGCCGGTTGCTGTACCGTGAGCTTGTGCGGACGCGGCGGGCGGGGTGCTTCGGTACAGGCGCCAGCTCAAAATTTAGAACTTCCGAACTTTAGAACTTCTTTTGCGTTTTTCGCGTTTTTCGCGGTTAAAAAACACCTTCCATCGGTGCGAGGCGGAAACCTTCGAGGGCAAACTCTTCCGTATCGGACTCGAAATCGAGCTCGTTGTAGAGCGAGTGTGCCAATATATCAGGTGGCAGCCGGCACTTGAAGGGCATGCCCTCCGGTGTGGCCGTGGCCGTGGCCACCGGCTGCTGGTTGAGTCTTACCGTCACGTTCACCGGTACATCCGCCCGCAGGGTCGCCTCCGCGCATGGGAGCTTGCGGGCCAGATCGGTGCGGAAGATGCGGCGTATGAGATGCGCCGGCGCCTGCGGTTTCAACCGCATCAGCGTGTAGGTGTCGTCCTTGTCGATCACCTCGGCAATCCCGGCATAGTGTCCGGCAAGGTCGGCAGGCATGTCCGCCGCCGCCAGGCGGACGTAGGACGGGTAGCGGCGGGTGTTCAGGTCGTTTGCGGCCAGTTCGGGGTCGTTCCCATCGATCAGCAGCAGGGGTTCGGGCCAGATGTTGACCAGCAGGGCGTGGACGCGCGGTGCGTCGTGATTGCCGAATGCCTTCTGAATCTTGCGCGCGTAGAGCGGCTTGAAGCCGCCCCAGCCGAAGACCGAGAGGTGGCGTTCGCGCAGCAGGGCGAACATGCGCATGCTCTCGCGGTAGCGCTCGTTCATGGGTATCATGGCCAGCGAGAAGGGCGTCGTCCGTTCATCAAGCCGCCGGAAGACCGGCGAGTCGGCGGCGGGTTCGACGGGGCGGAAGCCCCACTGGGGGATATGGACGTTGAGCGACTCGATGCCGGAGAGTCCCAGCAGCAGGAGCGCCAGCAATCCGCCGGCGGCCTGCCCGGCGCGCCCCCGCGCGGCCAGCATACGGTATAGACGGTCGAACGCCACACCGGTGGCGACGATCAGGAAGAGCAGGACAATAACGCCGAAGCGCGAGACAACGCGGAAACTGGTGAGCATCGGCAGCCAGTAACGGTAGGCGCTGCGGTAGAGCGTGTTGGGCGTGTGGGCGATGGTTGTGCTGATGGTGTCGTCATAGTTGCCGACGGAGAGGCAGGGGCCTAGCGAGAGGAAGAAGCAGAAGAGCGCCGCCGCCAGCAGGCCGAGGAGAAAGCGGTTGTTGTCTCCCCGCGGCACGGGCGAGATGCAGAGCAGGGTGGCCAGCAGCACGCAGAGCAATGCCGTCATATCCCAGATGCGCAACAGCGGTGCCGAGGCGATGCCGATGCGGTTCTGCAGCAGCAGGGTGATCGCCGCGAAGCCCAGTGCCGCGAGCAGGAGCGCGGTCAGCAGCCCCTTGAACCAGCGGCCGGCCGCCGGATGGCGGTAGGCCCGCCGGCCCCATGTCACGAGTGCCAGCAGGGCCAGCGCCAGCACGGGCAGGGTAGGGTAGAGGCTCAGCTCGTCCGGACGGGTGTTCAGGCTCCAGGGGGTGTGGCGGTTGAAGGGCAGCAGGTAGCTGAGCGGCTGGGCTGAGTGCAGGACGACCTCGCTGAGCAGACGCCGCATGCCACCGCTGGAGCGTTGCAGCAGGTAGGGGGTCAGCAACGGATGGATCAGGGCGAGGCCGGCCATCAGCCCGGCGCCGGCCGTCAGCCAGAAGCGGCGCGAGAGGAGCCGGCGCGGAGCGGCCGCCAGGAGGGCGGTCGCGATGAAGGGCGTGGTGAGCACCAGGAAGACGGCCTGGTAGAGCTCGCAGACGGCCTGCAGCCACCAGGCGAAGGCCAGCCCGATGGCGTCGGTTATCCGCTGGCGGCGCAGGAAGCGCAGCAGGAAGAGGTAGAAGAGCGGCATGGCGAAGATGAGCTGCATCTGGAACTCGACCATGTAGCTGATCCGGTGGGGCAGGGTGCAGTAGAGCAGTCCGCCGCAGAAGGCGGCGGCGCGCCCGAGCCCCAGCTCGCGCAGTAGCGCGTACATGCAGGGCGCCGAGAGCGCCCAGAAGACGATCAGGACGACGTGGTAGACGAACTCCGGTGTCCAGGCGGTCCAGCGGAAGAGTGCCGCCGCCAGCAGCGCCGGCGGCCACTGGAGCGCCTCGTAGTAGAGCGTGCCGGCATGGGGATAGAGGACGTTGGCCTCGCTGGAGGTCAGGAAGAGGTCGCCGCGCAGGATGTTGCGCGCCATGAACTCCAGCTTCCAGGCATGGAAGGGCGGATCCCAGTGGGCCAGGAACTCGCCGTTGAAGTGCCGCGCCCACGGCCAGGTCAGCAGCAGGATGGCGCCGATCGCCGCGATAAACACCAAAAGCCCCGGCAGGCCGGCCCGGAGCAGGGAGCGGGCCATTCGGTGCAAACGGGTTGACGTGGCGCTAGACATGGCGTAGACCGTATGGTGTCGCCGCCTATCTTATTCCGTCAGGTGGAAGTCCACCAACAAAAAAGTTGCATTGCCTTCAAAGGCAACCGTGTTGGGGGCGGATGCGGAGAGCCTGCGCGGATCGAGGTGTGCCGACCAGTCGCGCCGCTCGCCGGCGGCGAGCCGGAGCGTTTCGAGGTGGGTGTCGTTGAACTGCACGCTGATCGTCGTCTCCGAAGCGGCCTCCAGCGTGGCCCGCAGGGTGGGCAGACGCCGCCCGAAGTCGCTACGGAACATCCTGACGTGGTTGGTGGCGGCGGGGGCGGGACGCAGTTGCATCAGGCTGAGGCGGTCGTCCTGGTCGATGACTTCCGCTCCGCGCCGGAAGATCCCCTGATAGTTGACGAACGGGCCGTCGGGCGTGACCGTCAGGTGGTGTGGCGGTGCGGCGGCGGCAAAGCGTTTGCTTGCCGGAACCGGGTGCTTCAGGTCGATCAGCAGCAGGCATTCGGGCCAGAGCTTGGCCAGCTCGGCGCAGGTCTCGTCGCCGTGGCCGCGCCGGGTATGCTCCATAACCGTGCGCGAGTAGGGCGGGAAGTAGCCGGCCCAGCCGTAGACCGAGAGGTGACGGTCCTTGAGCAGGCTGAACATCAGCATGCCGTTGATGTGGCGCGAGAACATGGGCAGGGCTGCCAGCACATAGGGTTCCGTGCGTGCGGCCAGGCGTTGCGCGACCGGCTGGCCGGCGATGTTGTCGATCCGCTTGAAGCGCAGGAAGCGCTTGGTGGGCAGGCTTTCGATTGCCGTGGCGGCGATGGCCAGCACGGCGGCTACTGCCGCAAGACATGCGCCGGTGCGTCCGCCGGGACGGCGGCGGAGTGTGCCTTGCAGGTGGTGCAGGCCGAAGGCCGCGGCGCAGACGAGGAAGAACTGCACAAAGACACCGAAGCGGCAGGCGGCACGGAAACCCGAGAGCAGGGGCGTGATGTGGAAGAGTGCCAGATAGAGATCATTGGGGACGCGCACTCGCGGCGGCTGGCGCAGATCCATGGTGGGGCCGAGTGAGAGGAAGAAACAGAAGACGGCCGCGCCGCCGAGCCCCATCATGAAGCGGGCCGTGGAGTCCTCCTCGCACGCACAGCAGGCCAGGAGCGCGGCCGCCGTGCAGAGCGGTGGCATTACGCGCCAGAGAGCGGGCACCACGGGGCTCGATGTTCCCCAGCCGGCCTGCAGCACGAATGTCAGGAGCGCATAGACCGGCAGCAGCACGAACAGGGGCAGCAGCGGCAGGGTCTCCCGCCGGCAGGCTGCCTGTGCCAGACGGCGGCGCAGCCAGGCGGCGAGGGCCGCGAGCGCCAGCGCAAGTACCGCCAGCGTCGGGTAGCCCCAGAGCTCCTCGGTCTTGGCGTCGATGCTCCAGGGCTGGAAGCGTCCGAACGGTACCAGATAGGAGAGCGGCTGGATCGAGTGCCGGATAACCTCCTTCAGCGGGCGCAGCACGGCTCCGGCCGATTTCTGCTGCAGGTAGGGCAGCAGCAGGACCGGTAGCGAGAGGAGCCCCGTCAGCAGCGCCAGGCCGGTCGCGGTCCAGAAGCGCCTGCGGGCGAGGAGAGCCGGGGTGCGGGCGAAGCGCGCCAGCGCAAGGAAGGGGAAGGTGAAGAGGATGAAGACGGCCTGGTTGAGCTCGGTCACGGCCAGCAGCCACCACAGCAGCGCCAGCCCGATGCCATCACGGATGCGGGCGTGGGTGAGGAAGCGCCACAGCAGCAGATAGATCAGCGGTATCGGGAAGGCCATCTGCATCTGGAACTCGTTGGCGTAGCTCATGCGGTAGGGCAGGATGCAGAAGAGCAGGCCGCCGGCGAAGGCCGCTGTGCGGCCTATGCCGAGTTCCAGCAGGAGCCGCCGCATGCAGGGGGCCGAGAGCGCCCAGAAGGCGATCAGAACCACGTGGTAGATCCATTCGGGAGAGGCGCGTGTGAGTGCCGTCAGCGCGGCGGCCGCGAGGGCGGCCGGCCAGGTGAGCGCCTCGTAGTAAAGCGTGCCGGAATAGGGGTAGAAGAGCGTTGTATCGCGGTTACGGAAGAGAAAGTCGCCGCCGAGGATCTTGCGTGCCATGACCTCCAGCTTCCAGGCGTGGAAGGGCGGATCCCAGTGGTCGAGGAAGTGGCCGTCGAAATGGCGGCACCAGGGCCATGTGAGCGCCAGGATGCAGACCACCGCCGCCAGCAGGCAGAGCAAGGGGGGGACAGCCGCCACGGCACGCTGGTAAAACCGGTTGCGACGCTGGTACGGAGGCGCCGCCGGCGCACTGTCGGAATGCTGGGGCACGGTAGGGCGGCGGGGATCAGAGGGACAAGGGTGGCAGTTTCGGCAGCTCGATGCCGATAGAGACCTCGAGCCAGGGGAGCTTGATCATCAGCGAGATGATCAGCACGGCTATGAAGGCGACGCACCAGAACATCAGCCCCCGCTCGCGGTAGAGCTTCTCGGGCTTCTGGGCTGCCGAGTCCTCCTTGTAGGCGATCTCGAGATACTTGCAGAAGAGGGCGATCAGGAACGGCACGGCCAGCAGCAGCTCGATCTTGTGCTTGATTAGGAAGATGCCGACGAAGAAGGTCGAGCACATCGCGTAGCAGGCGGTCGAGACCAGCAGCGAGGCCTCCGTGTAGTACTTGAACGACTTGCGGTAGCTACCTGCCAGCGCAGGGTCGCCGATCATGCGGTATTCCGAGAAGCGCTTGGCCGCCATCAGGAAGGCTCCGCCCATCCAGTATCCCAGCAGGATGCTGCTGGGCGGCATGCGATCCGCCGTTACTACAAACCACCCCAGCAGCATGCGGATCATGTTGTTGATCGACTCTGAAAGGACGTCGAGGAACGGCACGTCCTTGGTGCGCATGGGTTCCACGTTGTATATGATCCCCATGACCAGCAGCCAGACGATCGTCAGGGTGAAGTAGGCGTTGATAAGCAGGGAGAGGATCAGGCTCGCCACGGCCAGCGCGGCATATTCGACCATGACATAGCCGAACTTCACGGCGGAAACAACAACGGGGCGGTGCTTCTTGGTGGGGTGGAAGCGGTCGAAGCGCGCATCGAGCCACTCGTTGATGACGTAGTTGGCCGAGGCGGCCAGGCTCGTGGCCAGCAGCGCGACGGCCAGATCGATCCAGAGACCGGCATCGAGCGCGGGCCGGGGTTTGAGCATCAGGACGGCCACGGCGAAGCCGGGCAGTATGAAGAGGTTTTTGATCCAGTGGTCAAGGCGTGCTATGCGCACATAGTCCATGACCTTGGCTTTGGCTTGTGTCAAGACAGCATCTCCGGTGTCGTGGCGTGCGGCCGCCCTTCGTTTTCCCGAAGGGCGGCTGAGACGTTCAGCAGGCGGCCTGTAGCTCCATCGCAGCCCGTAGGTTCAGGGTACACGGTGGCAAAACATGCGCATCCCGTCAAGCCGGGACTTGCGATTGTTGAAAATGGGCTTCATCCGAAAAGTCTGGCAGGAGCATCTCGTGATCAGCGTAGCACAACATATAAAAGCGGAGCTATGACCGTTTGAAAGTCGCTCGGAAGAATGCAGCGGATAAAATTGCGTGGATAAAATTGCGGTTGAGACGATGGCCGTTTTGGTGTAAATTGCGTATGGCGTTAATGTAACATTGGTTTGCGTTTGCGCGGACAAGGCATGTGGTCAGGACGGGAGCGTGACTCCAGCTTGTGCATGACGGAAAAGGATGACGATGAAGAACGGCAAAAGGAACGGCAGGCAGGTCATCCTGCTGCTTCTCGCGGCGGCGCTAGTCGCCGCGGCCGTCATTCTCGCCTCGGGCTACGCGCTGGCGCAGGCGGGCGCGGCAGTCGCCCGCCCCGTCCGCGCGCCGCGCCC
>Ga0123333_10004586_pt1 | contig 12886 bp, 8 predicted proteins | sample BioC12SIPDNA_3_FD_89957 | JGI IMG/M metagenome (GOLD analysis project Ga0123333, IMG submission 89957) | Anaerobic biogas reactor microbial communites from Washington, USA - Biogas_R2_B C12 SIP DNA | ecosystem: Engineered > Bioreactor > Anaerobic > Unclassified | place: Washington, USA...
CGCGCAGGAACTCGACGAACAGGCGCACGCCGTAGCCGGTGGCGCCGTGCGTCAGGTAGTTGCGGCCCTTGGCGCTGTCGATCAGCTCCATGCCGGCCATGTCGACGTGCGCCCAGGGGTAGTCGGTGAACGCCTCCAAGAACACCGCCGAGGTGCCGACGCCGCCGCCGGCGCCGCCGGTGTTCTTGAGGTCGGCCACCTTCGACTCGATGGCCTCGCGGTACTCGTCGAACAGCGGCATCGCCCACACGCGCTCGCCGGTGGCCTGCGAGGCGGTCTCGACGCGCGCCCTGAGCGCGGCGTCGTTGGCGAACAGCGAGCCCGCCACGCCGCGGCCCATGGCCGCCATGCTGGCGCCCGTGAGGGTGGCGATGTCGAGCACGGCCTTGGGCGCGAAGCGCTGCACGTACCAGAGCGCGTCGGCCAGCGCCAGGCGCCCCTCGGCGTCGGTGCTCAGCACCTCGATGGAGAGGCCGTTGCCCGCCACCAGCACGTCGGAGGGGCGGTAGGCGTTGCCGTCGGGCATGTTCTCCACGCAGGCGCACACCGCCAGCACGCGCACGGGCAGGTCGAGCTCGGCCACCGCCTGCATGGTGCCCAGCACCGCCGCGGCGCCGGCCATGTCCGCCTTCATGGGGATCATGCCGTCGCGCGTCTTGAGCGACAGGCCGCCCGTGTCGAAGGTGACGCCCTTGCCGACCAGCGCCACCAGCGGCAGGTCGTCGCGGCCCGCGTTGTGCTCGAGCTCGATGACGTACGGCTCCTTGCGCGTGCCCTGCGCCACGGCCAGCAGGGCGCCCATGCCCTCGCGCTCGGCCCAGGCGCGGTCGCCGACGCGGAAGCGCAGGCCCGTGTCGGCGGCCAGCTGGCGGGCGGTGGCCACCAGGTGGTCGGGGTCCACCACGTTGGGCGGCAGGTTCACCAGGTCGCGCGCCAGCGCCACGCCGCGCGCTACCGCCCGCGCCGCCCGCGCCCCCTCCTCGACGCTCGCCAGCTTGGCGTCGTCGTGCTCGACGAGGGTGATGCTCTCGAGCTGCGGCGCCTCGCCGGCGCCCTTGCGCCAGCCGCCGAAGCGGTAGGTGGCCAGCAGCGCCCCCTCCAGGGTGGCCTGCGCCGCCTCGGTCGCGGGCACGCCGCCGATGCCGGCACCGTGCACGATGGTGGCCACGCGCTTGGCGCCCAGCTCGCGGGCGCGTAGGGCGGCGTTGGCCGAGGCGCGGCGGATGGCCTCGAGGCCGAAGGCGTCGAACGGGCCGAGGCCCGCGACCAGCACGCGGCGGGCGGGGAGCTTGCCGGCCGGGTAGAGCACGGCCACCTCGCCCAGCCTGCCGCTGAGGTCGCCGCCGGCGATCAGGTCGGTGATGGCGCCGCCCAAGGCGGCGTCGACGGCGCCGGTGGCCCCGCTGGGCTCGCTGACGCCCTGGAACAGGTTGACGACCAGCGTGTCGGCGTCGGCCTGCTTGATGTCGCCCGGCACGGCGGCGCTGGCCACCAGGCCGGGGAGGCCGGTGGCGGGGGTGGTGGATTGCGTGCGGTGGGGATCGTTCTGCATCGGTTCTCCTTACCGTCGGGGGCGGCGCTGGGGCGCACGGCTGCCATGCTACCGCCGGCCGCGGGCGCGCTCCGGCCGCCCGCCTGGGCGGCGGAGCCTCGGCGTGAGCCTCGAAGCAGGGGCGGCGGGCGTCGCGGCATCCGCTACGTGATATATTGCCACCTGCCTATGAACGCGGCCGAGCGCCGTGCCTAACCCTAACCGTCCGTTCACGTCCCACGTCGGCTTCCCAGGAGGGCGGCATGCCAAACCAGTACGTCATCAGATCGGCGCAGCGCACGCTCGAGGTGCTGCTGGCCTTCACCCAAGCCCCGCACCGCTTCGGCCTCGCCGACCTGCAGCGCATCACCAGCTTCGAGAAGAACCAGCTCTTCCGCTCGCTCAAGACGCTCGAGGCGGCCGGCTTCCTGACGCCTGACGGCGAGGGGCGCTACCAGGTGACCGAGCTGGCCCGCAGCCTGGCGCGCACCGAGCCCACGAGCCCTAAGGGCGCCGCGCGCGCCGCACGCGAGCGCACGCGCGCCGGCGCGCGGCCGCGCTACGAGCGGCGCAAGACGGTCGCCGCCGACTGAGCGCGACCGCGCACACGACCACAGCGAGCTCGCGCGCCCCCACGGGGGCGCGCGCTCAGTTGCTGAGCTTGCGGTGCTCCTCGAGCAGCTGGTGCACCGAGAACGGCTCGTCGAGCTTGGTGTCGCCGCCGCTGGCGAGCGCGAGCGTGCCGGCCAGCAGCTGGAAGGCGAGCTCGGCCTGGTCCGCGTCCTCGGCTTCGTAGAGGGGCGCCTCGTCGCCGGAGGCCATCACGGCGATCAGCTCGTAGTAATCGGCCTCGACCTCGCCCGCCTCGAAGGCCTCGGGGTCGGCTTCCTCCGGCAGGACGGGGAGCAGCTCGATGCTCTCGACCTGCGTGACGTTGATGAGCCGGTCGTCCAGCGTCCACATCCACATGGCGGCCTCCTCGCCGGCCCGGCCGCGGATCGCGCCTCCGGCCTCGGCGGCTGCCCGACCGGCGGCCGGACGTGCGGCCTGCAGGCGGGGGTCCGGCCTGGGGCCGGGCGCACGGATGATACCGCGCTCACTCGCGCCTATCGAGGACGTCGCGCAGCCCGTCCGACAGGAACTGGAACGACAGCGAGGCGGCCGCCAGGAACAGCCCGGGCCCGACCGCGGCCCACGGCTGGCGCGTGAGGTAGCTGCGGGCGTCCTGCAGCACGTTGCCCCAGCTGGGCGTGGGCAGCGGCACCCCCAGTCCCAGGTAGCTGAGCGACGCCTCCACCAGCAGGAAGGTGGCCGCCGTGCTCGCCGCCTGCACGCCCAGGCTGCCCACGAAGTTCGGCAGCGCGTGGCGCAGCAGCTGCCGCGGCCGGGCGGCGCCCAGCGCGCGCGCCGCCAGCACGTACTCGCGGCGCAGCTCCGAGCGCGTGAAGCCGCGCGTGAGGCGGAAGTAGACGGGCGAGCCCGCCACCCCCATCGCCAGCACCGTCTGCGCCGCGCCCCCGCCAAGGATCGCCACCACCAGCAGGATCAGCAGGAAGCCCGGGAAGGCCAGCAACGCGTCGAACAGCCGCGACAGCGCCGTGTCGGTGAGGCCTCCCACCCCCGCCGCCAGCAGGCCCAGCAGGCCGCCCAGCAGCAGCGTGAGGCCCGTGGCCGACAGTGCGATCAGCAGCGACACGCGCCCGCCCGCCAGCGAGCGCGACAGCACGTCGCGCCCCAGGCCGTCGGTGCCCAGCAGGTGCTCGCCGCTGGGCGCGGCGTAGCGCGCGCGGTAGTCGGGCTCGAGGGGGTCGTGGCGCACCAGCCACGGCGCCAGCAGCGCCGAGCCCGCCACCAGCAGGAACAGCAGCAGCCCGAGGCGCACGCGCTTCACGAGGGCGCCCTCAGCCGCGGGTCGGCGGCCAGCTGCAGCAGGTCGGCGAGCCAGTTGACGAGCACGTAGACGGTCACCGCCAGGATCGTCACCCCCTGCACCACGGGGTAGTCGCGCGCCGCGATCGAGCCAAGGATGGTGAGCCCCAGGCCGGGCAGGCCGAACACCTGCTCCACCACGATGGTGCCGGTGAGCAGCCCGCCCAGCTCGAGCGCCACCAGCGGCAGCACCCCGGGCAGGGCGTTGGCGGCGATGTGGCGCGCCACCGACGGCGCCCGCAGGCCCTTGCTGCGCGCCGTGCGCACGTAGTCGGAGCCGCGCTCCTCGAGCACGCGGGCGCGCGCCAGCCGCGCCAGCTGCGCTGCGCGCGGGATGGCCAGCGTGACCGCCGGCAGCAGCAGGTTCCAGGTGGCGGCCAGCGTGAGCCCCTGCGGTGGCAGCCCGATCACGGGGAACCAGCCCAGGTTGACGGCGAACAGCAGGATCAGCAGGAAGCCGAACCAGAACTCGGGCACCGCCAGCGCAACGGTGGTGAACAGCAGCGTGGCGCGGTCGAACGGCCCGCCCGGCCGCAGGCCCGCCAGCAGCCCCAGGAGTCCGCCCACCAGCAGCGAGAGCGCGAACGCCAGCCCCGCCAGCGTGAGCGTGACCGGCAGGCGGTCGAGCAGCACGCGCACCACCGGGCGCCGCTCGCGCAGCGAGGTGCCGAGGTCGGCGCGGGCGAGGTCGCCGAGGTAGTCGACGTACTGCGCCGGCAGCGAGCGGTTCAGCCCCAGCGTGCCGCGCAGCGACTCGAGCTGCGCCTGGCTGGCGTCGAGGCCGCCCAGGATGGTGGCGGCGTCGCCCGGCAGCGCTCGCACGGCGAAGAAGACCAGGGTGAGCACCGCCCAGAGCGTGACGACGAAAGAGAGGGTCTGCGTCAGAAGATAGCGCGACACGCGGTTCCGTTCGGCCCCGCCGCCCGAGGCGGGCGGGGCGACCCCAGAGCGAGGCCGGGTGCCGGCCGCCACGGCGGCCGGCACCCGGGGAGCGTTACCGGAGGGTGGCCTGCCGGAAGTCGAAGCTGTCGAGCAGCGGTGTCATCCAGAAGCCGTCGACGTTGGCGCGCCGGGCGTAGATGCGGTCGGGGGTGCCGAAGAAGAGGAACGGCGCCTGCTCGTGGATGCGCACCAGCGCCCGCTCGTACAGGTCGGCGCGCGCCTCCGGGTCGGAGGTGCGGTTGGCGGTGGCGATCAGTTCGACGAGCTCGGGGTCGTCGAGCCCGGTGTAGTTGCGCGTGGGGTCGCCGATGCCGCTGAGGCGGCCCGAGGGGTCGAGCTTGCCGGTGTGGCCCACCACGGTGACGTCGAAGTCGAACGGCCCGCCGTAGACCTGCGAGAGCCACACGCCCCACTCCACGATGCGGATCTCGGCCTCGATGCCGACGTCGCGCAGGTAGTCCTGCACCACCTGGCCCGCCTGGATGTGCTCCTCGTAGGGCTGGGGCAGCGCCATGTCGAGGCGCAGCCCCTGCGGCACGCCGGCCTCCTGCAGCAGGGCGCGCGCCGCCTCGGGGTCGTAGCCGAACGGCTCCACGGCCTCGGGGTACCAGGGGCTGCCCGCCTCCATGAAGGTGCCGACCTGGGTGCCGCCGTTGTAGGCGACGTCCATGACCACCTCGGTGTCCACCGCCAGGTTGATGGCGCGGCGCACGCGCGGGTCCGAGAGGTAGTCGCGGCGGGCGTTGAGGGCCGCCACCAGCACCAGGCCGGAGGGCTCGCGCACCAGCTCGAGGTCGGGGCTCGCCTCCACCGTGGGCAGGTCGGCCTGCGCCACGGTGTCGATGACGTCGAACTCGCCGGTGAGCAGGCCCTGGAGCTGCACGGCGCTGTCGGTCACGAAGCGGATGACCACGCCCTCGAGGGCGGGCGCCCCCTGGTAGTAGGCGTCGTTGCGCGCGAGGGTGACGGCGTTGTCGCGCACCCAGCCCTGGAAGCGGAACGGGCCGGTGCCGACCGGCTGGTTGCCGAAGTCGTGGCCCGCGGCGAGCTTCTCGCTGGGCAGGATGGCGCCCCAGCCCGACGCCAGCGTGGCCAGCAGCGCCGGCGCCGGCTGGCTGAGGGTGACCACGACCGTGCGGTCGTCGGCGGCGGTGACGCCGGTGATGGCCTGGAACTCGGTGGCCTTCGGCGAGCCGGTCTCGGGGGCGCGGATGCGGTCGAGGGTGGCCACCACGTCGGCGGCGTCGAGCGGCGTGCCGTCGTGGAAGGTGGTCTCGACGAGCTCGAAGGTGTAGGTGAGGCCGTCGTCGGAGACGGTGTAGGCGGCGGCAAGCGCCGGCACGATCTCGCCGGCCTGGTTCACCTCCACCAGCGTGTCGTAGATCGACTTGCCGACCTGGAAGGCCGCGGTGGCGGCGGTGACCTGCGGGTCGAGGGTGTCGGGCTGGGCGCTCATGGCCAGGGTGAGGGTCTGGGCCAGGGCGGAGCCGCCGAGGGTCGCGAGGCACGCCGCCAAGGCGAACGCTCTGAGGTTCCGGTGGAAGCTAACGGCGAGCATGCTACGTACCTCCTGTGGGTCACCTCACCCTGGGGGCGAGGGCCGGGCCTGGGGCCAGCCCCCCGGGGGCCCCGAACGCTGTCGCTTGCCGCATGCTAACTGACCCCGAAGCCGGCCGTCATCATGCCGGGGACGGCCGCGGGGCCGCGCCGGCCGGGGCCGGGTGTGAGCGAACCGACCCGGCCGGGTAAGACTCCCGTGCCATCCGGTCCGGTAGCATCGCGTCACTATGCGCTCATGGGCGAGGCGGATGGCACCGCTGCTTCTCTGGTTCGGCTACCTGTCGGGCTACCCGCTGCTGTTCGAGCTGGTCGGCGCCTTCGTGCCGCTGCTCGGCCTGCTGCCGGTGGCGCTCGTGGGCTGGACCTGGGGGGCGTGGACGGGGCTGGTGGGCGGGCTGGTGGGCTACGTGCTGATGCAGCTGCGCGCCTACGGCCTCGATCTGGCGCCCTGGAGCAACGAGGGGTACGGCGCCATCAGCCACTCGTTCGCCGTGCTGGCCTACGCCGGCACCGGCTCCGTGGTCGGCTGGCTGCACCACCTGTCGCGCGACCTGCGCCGCGAGCGCGCGGTGTCGCAGCGCGCGCAGGTCGACCCGCTCACCGGCGCCCTGATGCGCGCCACCTTCGAGGAGCGCCTGCGCGAGGAGCTCGACCTAGCCGCCGAGACCGGCCAGGGGCTGGCGCTGCTGTTCGTCGACCTCGACCGCTTCAAGTTCGTCAACGACACCTTCGGCCACGACGTCGGCGACAAGCTGCTACGCGAGGTGGGCCGGGTGCTGCGCGGCAACGTGCGCGCCAACGACCTGGTGGGGCGCGTGGGCGGCGACGAGTTCATGGTGGCGCTCCTGGGCGTCACCGACGACGAGGCCGCCGGCCAGGTGGCGCGCAGCCTGGTGCGCGAGCTGAGCGCGCCGATCGCCGTCGAGGAGCGCGAGCTGCAGGTGTCGGCCTCCATCGGCATCAGCCTCTACCCGCGCGACGGCGCCAACGCCGAGGAGCTGCTCCACAGCGCCGACGCCGCCATGTACCAGGTCAAGCAGGGCGGCAAGAACGCCTACCACTTCTCCACCCTCGAGGTGCGCACGCGCCTCAGCCGCCGCCTGGAGCTCGAGCGCAAGCTGCGCCGCGCCCTCGTCGACAACCAGCTCGAGATCGTCTACCAGCCCCAGGTGCGGCTCGACGACAACGCGCTGGTGGGCTTCGAGGCCCTGCTGCGCTGGCGCTCCCCCGAGCTCGGCATGGTGTCGCCCGCCGAGTTCATCCCCGTGGCGGAGGAGGCGGGCCTCATCGCCCAGATCGGCCACTGGACGCTGCGCGAGAGCGCCCTGCAGCAGCAGGCCTGGCACCGCCAGGGGCTGCTGCCCATGCGCATGTCGGTGAACGTCTCGACCCTGCAGTTCCACCAGGCCAACTTCGTCGACACGGTGCGGGGCGCGCTCAACGACTCCGGCATCGACCCGCAGCTGTTCGAGATCGAGGTCACCGAGAGCGTGCTGGTGCGAGACCACAACCTGGCCAGGCGCACGCTGTTCCGCCTCGAGCACCTGGGCGTGCGCACCGCCCTCGACGACTTCGGCACCGGCTACTCGTCGCTGGCCTACCTGCAACGCCTGCCCATCAGCTCGCTCAAGATCGACCGCTCGTTCGTCAAGGGCCTGGTGCCGCCCGAGGTGAACGTCACCGGCACCAGCAGCGTGCGTGGCAGCCAGGTGCGACCCGTGCGCGCCCCGCACGCCGCCGAGCCGGTGGTGAGCACCGTGGGCGAGCGCGGCGTGGTGGGCGCGGCCCCCATCGTCGAGGCGATCTGCGCCATGGCGCACAAGCTCGGCAAGGAGGTCATCGCCGAGGGCATCGAGACCGCCTACCAGCGCGACTACCTCCGCCGCCTCGGCGTCGACCTGGCGCAGGGCTACTTCTTCGCGCGGCCCCTCTCGCCCCTGCAGGCCGAGGAGCTGCTGCGGCGCGTGACCCAGGAGAGCCTCGCCGAGGAGCGCCGGCGGCGCGCCGCCGCGAGCTGGACGGCCGCGCCGCACCTCGCCCCGACGCCGCGTCCCGCGGCGCCGCGGGCGTCGGCGCCGCCGCCCGTCGCACCGCCGCCGGCGCGCCGCGACAGCGAGCCGACGGCGCTCGACGAGCTGCTTCTCTGGGAGCGGTAGCCGGGTAGCCCCGGCCGGGGCGCTAGCCGCCCGGGGAACGGGGCGCGCGCCCTGCCGCCGTAGCGGGCGCGCGCCACGGCCTCAACGACAACCGACGTCCACCGCCGGCCCGGCGGGCGCCTCCCCGAGCGCCTGGGCCGTCGCCAGCCGCTGGCTCACGGTGATGCCCCAGCGGACCTCCGGGTCGGGCAGCGCCAGCCACAGGGGCTGGTCGAGCGCCCGGTCGGGGCCGAAGCTGGTCGGGCCGATGGGGCCCGCCCCGGACGGGGCGGCGAGGGCGGCCACGAGCGCCTCGCCGGCGCCGGCCGCCGCGAAGGCGTCCGCCAGCAGCGTGACCGCGCGCCAGGTGGCCCAGCCCACGGCGTCGAACGGCTGGCCCCAGCGGGCGGCGAAGCGCTCGTTGAGCGCGCCGGCCTCGCCCTCGGCGTTGCCCGCCTCCCACAGCATCAGGCGCGGCACCTCCACGCCCACCCCGTAGCGGCTCACGGCCGACAGGAAGTCGCGCGTCTGGGTGCGCGGGTCGGGGAACGGCGCCAGCAGGGCCTCGAGGCCGGCGTCCTCGGCCTGGCCCATGAAGGCGAGCTGGTCGGCGGGGGAGAGCACGACCATCACGGCGTCCGCGCCGGCCGCGGTGGCGGCGTCGAAGACGTCGAAGTAGACGGGGCGCGCGGGCGTCAGGGCGGCGCTGCCCACGAGCTCGTCGCCGAAGGCGGCCACCAGCGCCGCGGCCGCGTCCAGGCGCGCCTCGCCCTCGGCGCCCTCCTCGACCACCACGAACCAGCGTTGCGGGGCGCCGGGCGCGACGCGGTAGCTGGCCACCATGGCGGAGAGGTAGGCGGCCGCCGACGGCTGCACGTGGAAGGTGGTGGCGTGGCAGGCGCCGTGCAGCGTCTGGCTCGCGTCGCCGACGTTGACGAACGGCACGCCGTGCTCGGCCGCGAGGCGCGCCAGCGCCTCCGCCTGGCCGGCCGCCACGCCGCCCACCAGCGCCTGGGCGCCCTGCTCGGTGAGGAGGCGCTCGGCGGCGCGCACGGCGCTGGCCGCGTCGGGGGCGTTGGCCAGCAGCAGGCGCACGTCGCTGCCGCGCGCGCTGGCCTCGGCGTTCGCGGCGCCCTCGGCCAGCAGCGCGCCCATGCGGGCCGAGTCGCCGACGAGCGTGTAGGCCACCGCCTCGCGCGTGCGCGCGCCGGTCGGCATGGGCAGCACCACGCCCACCTGCAGGGTCGGCACCAGGTCGGCGGGGCGCTCGCCCAGGAACGGCGCGGGCGTGGGCACCACCGGCACGTGGTACTCGGCGAGCACGGCCTGGATGTCGTCCCAGGCGCGCGCGATGCCCACGTTGAGCAGGTCGCGCAGCGCCACGTCGTCGCGCCGCACCGCCATCACCATGGGCACGCTCTGGACGATGTTCGGGAAGTCGAACGCCGGCTCCACGGGCTTCACCATCAGCGGCACGCCGGTGCGCGCGGCGTGGTAGCCCACCGCCGGGCCCCAGCCGAAGCCCACGTCCACCTGCCCATCCGCCACGGCGCGCACCAGCACCGCCAGGTGGTCGTCGCCCTGCTCGCCGCCGAACACCTGCTTGACCTGGCCCAGCAGCTGGCGCTGACGCAGCGCCTCGTGGGGCGGGGTGCCGAGCCCCTGGACGCCGAGGTCGAGCTCGCGCAGCGCCGGGTCGTCGAGCGACTCGACCTCGATGCCGGCGTCGGCGCGGTAGACCATCACGTAGGGGCTCTGGTAGTAGGCGATGGTGGTCATGCCCTGCTCGAAGCCGTCGGGCACGCCGAGGATCACGTCGCACTCGCCCTCGCCGAAGCGCAGGTCGATGGTGTCGCGGGTGAACGTCCCCCAGTCGTAGGTGAGGCGCGCGCCCACCGCCTCGGCCACCAGGCTCGCGACGCGGTTCTCGAAGCCGGGGGCCTCGCGGCCGCTGAAGGGCAGCAGGTTCGGGTCGGCGCAGGCGCGCAGCTCCCAGCCGGCCTCGGCGCCGGCCTCGGTCTGGGCGGCCGCCGTCGGCAGGAGCAGGGAGAGGGCCAGGAGCGGAGCCAGGAGCTTCGCGGCGCGGCGCCTGCTCGGGCGGCGGCCGGCCGTGGTGGGGGATGACAGGTCGGTCATGGGTAGCACCTCGTGCGGGTACGGGATCCGTCGCATAGATGGCGCCCGTGGGCGGTGGCCGCGGGGCGCCCGCTGAAGATAGCGAAGCCTAGCCTCGAGAGAGAAGCGAGGTGCGGAGGCTCTTCTCCGCACCTCGCTGCGTTCGGGGTCGCCCACGCCGTGGGCGCGCCCCTCACCCTACGGTCGCGGCGCTCCTCAGGGGAGCCCGAAGACGTAGAGGGTGGTGCCGGCGCGGCGGTAGCGGCCGGCCGAGTCGGCGGGCGCGTCGACGCCGATCTGGGCGTCGCTGGGCGCCTGGCTGGTGACCACGGCGATGTACTGCTTGCCGTCGGGGCCGGTGAAGCTGATCGGCGAGCCGCGGAAGTTCGAGCCCGTGCGGAAGGTCCACAGGACCTGGCCGTTACGCGCGTTGACCGCGCGGAACTCGCCCGAGTCGGTGCCGCCGAAGATCAGGTCGCCGGCGGTGGAGAAGACGGGCATGGCGTCCACGGAGATGGTCGACTTGAGGCCCCAGGCCTTCTGGCCCGTGACCGGGTCCCAGGCCTGCAGCTCGCCCGCCCAGCCGCCGGGGCCGGTGTGGATGTCGGTGAAGCCCATCAGCACGTAGCTCTCGCCGGGGGTGTACTCGCCCTGCTGCGCGGTGAAGGTGGCGCAGCGGTTCTCGGCCTGGAAGTAGACCAGCCCGGTCTTGGGGGAGTAGGTGTCGTTGTACCAGTTGTTGCCGGCGATGAACGGGCAGATCGGGGTGGCGGTGGGGATGTCGGTGAAGGTGAGGGCGTCCTCGTTGAAGATCGGACGACCGGTCTCCATGTCGAAGCCGTCGGCCCACGTGACGGTGGTGTACTCCCACGGCTCGAGGAGGATCTCGCCGGTGAGGCGGTCGAACACGAAGAAGAGGCCGTTACGGGCGGGCTTGATGAGCGTCTGGCGCACCTGGCCGTCGATGGTCAGGTCGGCGACGAACGCCTGGCCCGGCTCGTCGAAGTCCCACTGGTCCTGCGGGGTGAGCGAGTAGGCCCACACCATCTCGCCGGTGGTGGCGTCGCGCGCGATCTGCGAGGCGCAGTACTTGCTGGTGTACTGCTCGAGGCCGGGCGCGGTGGCCGGGTCGCGGCGGTAGTCGGGGTTCCACGGCGCGCAGTTGGCGGTGCCGTAGTAGAAGAGGTTCGAGCCGGGGTCGTAGGTGAAGTAGCCCCACACGGTGCCGCCACCCAGGCGCCAGGAGTCGCCGTACCAGGTGTCGATGCCGGGCTGTTCGACCTTGTCGTCGGGGTAGAAGGGCTGGAAGCGCTCGGTGATGCCCATCTCGTCGTTGGGGCCGGTGTTGTAGTACTTCCAGAGCTCGTCGCCGGTCCGGAGGTCGTAGGCCGCCACCCAGCCGCGCACGCCGCGCTCGCCACCTTCGTTACCGATGATGACGTTGTTGCCGACGATGAGCGGGGCGGTGGTGGTGGTCTCGGTGATGCTCAGGTCGGTGACCTGCTTGCTCCACACGACCTCGCCGTTGTCGGCGTTCAGCACGAAGAGCTGACCGTCGAGGGTGTTGAAGATCAGCTTGCCGTCGGCGTAGGAGATGCCGCGCGTCTGGGCGCCGCAGCACGCCTTGGCGCTGTCGAGGCCAGGCATATCGGGGCGGAACGACCAGAGGATGTAGCCCTCGCGCGCCAGGTCGAGCGCGTACACCGTGTTCGGCTTCGGGGTGAGGACGTACATCGTGTTGCCGACGACGATGGGCGGCGCTTCGAGCGAGTCGGTGACGCCGAGCTGCAGCGTCCACTTCACCTGGAGGTTCTGGACGTTGTAGGTGTTGATCTGGTCGAGGGCGCTGTAGTTCCAGCCCTGGTAGTTGCCGTTGGCCATGGGCCACTGGCTGGCGTCGCGCGCCATGCGGAGCAGCTCCGAGTTGGCGAAGGCGCTGGACGCGACGAGCAGCAGCGCGAGGACGGCAGCCATGGCACGCAGCGAGCTGCGCCAGGTGCGCGAAGGGGAAGCAGTGTTCTTCAAGTTCGCTACCTCTCTGGGACGGGGTTCAGGACGCGGTTCCGGTTACTGGCGACGAAGGACGATGCGAACGGTCTCCATCAGCGCTCTGCAGCTACCTCCTCCTCGGTGACGGGGCCGAAGTCGTTGCCCCAGGAGTCGCGCACGTAGGTGGCGACGGCGGCGACCTGGTGGTCGTCGAGGGCGGCGCGGAAGGGCGGCATGCCGTGCTCGATGAAGCCGTTGAGGACGCGCTCCACCACGTAAGCAACGTTGCCGACCTGGGAGTTCGCGGCGAGCTTCACACCGATGCCGCCTTCGCCGTTGGCACCGTGGCACACGGCGCAGTTGGAGGTGTAGACCTGAGCGCCGTCGGCCATGAGGGCGTCGTACAGCTCGGGCTCGACCTCGGTGCGCTGCTGCGGCAGCTTCTCGGTGACCGCCTCGCCGGCCGGCGAGACGAGGAAGAAGGCGCCACCGAGGCCCTGGCCGCGGGTGGTGCCCTCGTCGGTGTCGCGGGCGAAGGTGTAGAGCGGGTTACCAGCGTAGGTCACCTGGCTGGTGCCGTCGGGGCGGGTGATGGTGCCCAGCAGGGCCGGGTCGGCGCCCTCCCCGAGCGCGACCTCGTCGGCGCCGGCCACCAGCGGCGGCCAGTTGCGCGTGCAGGCGTCGA
>Ga0123333_10004588_pt1 | contig 12886 bp, 8 predicted proteins | sample BioC12SIPDNA_3_FD_89957 | JGI IMG/M metagenome (GOLD analysis project Ga0123333, IMG submission 89957) | Anaerobic biogas reactor microbial communites from Washington, USA - Biogas_R2_B C12 SIP DNA | ecosystem: Engineered > Bioreactor > Anaerobic > Unclassified | place: Washington, USA...
AACGGCCGCATCGTCTTTGGCTGCGACGATACGGCGATCACCGGCGGCAATCGCTTCGTCAACCAGTCGCAATCGAACTTCTGGTTTTCGTCCTGGCAAGGGCTTCACGACTGCGGCCGACCTGCCGGTTGGGGTGGCCCCTGGTTCGCCGACGATGTCGCGTCGGGCGAGTCGAGCGAGCCGTACCTGCTGGCCGGCTTCGACAAGCGGGTTCTGCACCTCTCGCACGAGTCGGCCGTGCCGGTCGAATTCGTGATCGAGACGAGTCGTGGGGACGCATCCGGCTGGCAAGAAATCGAGAAAATCGAGGTTCCCGCCAAGGGTTATCGCTACGTTGTGCTGCGCGACGACATCCCTGGCGACTGGATTCGACTCCGCCCGACGGCTGACGCGGTCGCCGCGACGGCCTACTTCCACTACGGACCGGGCGGCGGCACGTTGAGCGCCCCGTCGCTCTTTGCCAGTCTCGCCGACGCCGGCGACATCAGCCCGCAGTCGATCGGCATTATCCGTCCACGTGGAGGCGACCAGGGAACGCTCCAGATGCTCGCCTACCGCACCGCAGAAGATCATCGGCAGCCTCTCGAACCGATCTATTACGAGATAGGGCCCGACATGCAGTTCCAACCCATCGCCGAGCCCGACGACTCGCGGGCCTTTCTCGAAAAGACCGCGGCGCTGGGGGCGCCGGATTTCCAAGTCGATGCCGCCTCGGTGATTGTTACACGGGGCGATCAGCGATTCCACCTGCCGAAGACCGATGCCGCTTACGACGAACCGTGGGCGATCGGATGGCCGCGCGGCATTCGCGAGGTGGTCACCGAGCGGCGGCTCTTCAATTGCCACGGCACGTTCTACGTTCTGCCGCACGAAGCGGCCGGCGACGTCGCCGCGCTGAAGCCGGTCTGCACGCACGGAAAGCGGATCACCGATTTCTGCTCGTGGCGCGGCATGCTCGTCCTGGCCGGTGTCCGCGGCAACGCCGAGGCCGACGACCACACGTTCGTTTCCGACGACGGCCGTGCGGCGGTCTGGTGCGGCGACATCGACGACCTTTGGAAACTCGGCAAGCCACGCGGTCACGGCGGGCCGTGGAAAGACACGGCTGTGGAGGCCGGCAAGCCCTCCGATCCTTACCTGATGACCGGCTTCGATCGCAAGCGCGTCGAGCTTTCCCACAGCAGCCCGCAGCCCGTCACCGTCACAATCGAGGTCGACTTCCTCCGCAACGGGACATGGAAAACCTACCAGCAAATCACCGTTGCCGCCGGCAAAACGGTCGCGCACGAGTTTCCCGATGGGTTTTCTGCCCACTGGGTCCGCGTGACCGCCGACCAGCCGTGCGTGGCGACGGCATGGTTCGTTTACGAGTGACTCCTGCGAAAATGCGGAAACTCGACGAAGAGCGGCCGGCTCACCGGTCTGCGTGTCTTCCGCCTCGTCAATATGCTGTTGAGCGGATTTCTACAGATGATAGGGATGCCGCTGGGGCCGCCCGAGCAAGCGGTTGGCCTGTTCGTCGCCGACGACCTGCTGCTTCACCCCGTCGAACTGCAACCTCCGTCCCAGCAGCCAGGCGAGGTTCCCCAGGTTGCATAGGGTGGCGGTGCGGTGGCCGATCTCAATATCCACCGCCGGCCGGTAGGACGGGTCGCGGATGGCTTTCATCCAGTCGGCCTCGTGATTCATCGTGAAATCTTCACACTCATCGGTGCGGTAAGGCTCGAAGCCGCCCGCCGGCGTCTTGAAATTGATCGCCTCGGGCTCCGCGGCTCGATAGGCGCCCTCCCATTCCAGCACCAGCCGGCCGTGCTCGCCCCAGAAGACGTTGCCGAATTCCGTCTTGCCGACCTTGTCGCCCGGTTGCGCCCATACCAGCGTCCAATCGGGATCCTTGAACTTGTAGACAACTTCCATCGTGAGAGGATTGTCCCAGAGGCCCTTTGTCGGCGGCGCACCGGTGGCTTCGACCGTGAAGGAGACCTGCCGGTCGGCGTTCATGCACCAGAGGATCGTGCTGAACTGATGGGCGCCGCGGTCGCGGATGTTTCCGCCACCGGATTCGAGGAACCAGCGGAAGGTGCCCGGATGGTAAGCCTTGTTGTAGCTGCGCCAGGGAAGCGGGCCCACCCATAGATCCCAGTCGAGCTGTGGCGGGGGCGCGCTGTCGGCTTCGAAGCCGCCTTCGGGGTTGGGATAGTGCCAGCAACTCACTTTGGAGACCTTGCCGACGATTCCGTTGCGGATGGCCCTGCACGTATGCCAGGCGCCTTTGCCGCTGCGGCCTTGCGCGCCGACCTGGACCGCACGCCGATACTTCCGGGCCGCGGCCACCATGGCCCGGCCTTCCTCGATCGTGACCGAGGCCGGTTTTTCCACGTAGACGTGCTTGCCGGTCTCGCAGGCGTGGACCGTCTGAACGGCGTGCCAGTGGTCGGGCGTGGAGATGATCACCGCATCGATGTCCGCCCGCCCAAGCAGGTGACGATAGTCGCGGTAGACTGCGATCTCGCCAGCCTTGGCCTCGGCCTCGACCGACTTCAGCGCCTCGGCGAGTCTGCCGTCGTCGCAGTCGCAGAGGGCCGCGATGCGAACTTTTCCTTGCTTCTGGAACTCTTGCGCGTCGCGAAGGTGTTTTCGGCCCATGCCGCCGAGGCCGATATGGCCCAGCACGATCCGATCGTTGGCGCCCAGCCTTCCCGGCTGCGCCAGGGCGGTGGAGGGAATCAGGTACGGGGTCGCCAGAATTCCCGTCGCTGCCAGGAGTTCACGACGGTCCATTCTCGATTGCTGGTTCACGGAATTCTCCTTGCTTGGCATCGGCGACAAGACAAACGGCCTTCACAAAACGTGGACTGGCACACCGACATTGTCAAGAACCTCGGAAAGCAATGCAAGTCGAGGGTGCCTGTCGTCGTGTTGTCGGGGCTTCTGAGTATCGCTTTTCTCAGGGCAGATGGATCCGGAATGCGGTCCCCTGGCCGAGTCGGCTATCGACGGAGACCGTGCCGCCATGCGCAGTGGCGATGTGCTTAACGATCGCCAGGCCCAGCCCTGTTCCGCCGAGCCTGTCGCTGCGAGCCTTGTCGACGCGATAGAACCGCTCGAACAAACGGGGCAGGTGCTTCGGCTCGATGCCCGGGCCTTCGTCGGAAACCTCGAGCACGATACCTCCATTCTCCGGATAAGCACGGATGCGAACCACACTTCCCTCGGGGCCGTACTTCACGGCATTGTCGACCAGGTTGGCGACGGCCTGCTCCAGCAGTTGCGTGTTGATCGGTGCTTCCAGTTCGGAATGGCTCTCGCACACCAGCCGGATTCGCTTGCGATCGGCATGAGCCTGGTACATCTGCGCCACGGCATCGAGCACCTCGTCGATCCGGCCGGGCACGAGATTGATGGTCCGATCTTCCGAATCCTTCTCGATGTTCGCCAGGCTGAGGATGTCGTTGACCAAGGCATCGAGACGGTTGGTCTGGTTGGAGATGATCTTCAGAAACCGCTCGGCGTTCTGCCGGTCGTCCAGGCCGCCTTCTTGCAGCGTTTCCACGAAGCCCTTGATCGAAGTGACGGGCGTGCGGAGTTCGTGGCCGGCATTGGCCACGAACTCGCGACGAACATTCTCCAGGCGACGCAAGCGAGTGACGTCGTTGAGCACCACCAGGGCGCCGATCCGGCGCTTCTGGCGGTCGTAGAGCGCCGTGCCGCTGGCGGTGAACCAGCGCTGTTGGCCGTCGCGGACAACGATGTCCCGTTTCTGCGGCCGGGGACTGGAAACCCCTTCCTCAACAAATGCGAGCAAGTCGGCCTTGCGAAGCACCTCGTGAATCGGTCGCCCTCGCACCAAAGCCGGGTCGAGGCGAAACATTCGGCTGCACGCCGGATTGATGCCGATGATTCTTCCTTCGCTGTCCAGTGCGAGCACTCCTTCATTCATGCTGTCGAGAATGGCGTCCTGCTCGTCGCGCTGCCGAACGATCGTGGCGATCCTCTCGTCGAGTTGCGATGCCATTTCATTCAAGGTCTCCGTCAGCGCAGTGATTTCCCGCGAGCCCTCCACACGTAATCGATGATCCAAATCGCCTTGCGCAAAACGGGCGGCCCCTTCGCTGATGCGTTCGAGCGGCCGGCTGATCCGTCGCGCGATCCACCAGCTCAACGCAGTGAGCAGCACGACGGCCCCCGCTCCCGCGGCGAGCACTTGCCGCTTGAGGGTTGCCGCCACTCGCGTGATTTCAGAGGTCGCCCGAGCCGCGCGGACCACGGCGAGGACTTGCCCTTCGCGGATCAACGGCACCGCCAGGTAAGCCAATTCATCCTTGACGGTGTCGCTGTAACGGACCGAGTCGCCCACGGATCGGCCTCGGATCGCCTCGGCGAACTCCGGGCGGTTCGCATGGTTATCCATCAGGGCGGGCGTTTCTTCGGTATCGGCAACCACCTGCCCCGACGGCTCGATCACCGTGATGCGAAGCGACGTAGCGCGGCCGAGCCGCTTGGCAAGCTCGTTTAACTCCTCCGGATGCTCCCGCAATCGTACTCGCGTCACCAATTCAGCGAAGATCCGAGCGCTGGACTCCAAAGCCGCGCGGGTTTGCCACTGATGAAAACGTTCGAGCGCCTGCTCGCCATAGAACGACACGAGAAGCAGAGTCGCGACGGTAATCAGTACGTACGAAGGAAAAATCTGCCAGAAGAGCCGCCACCTCCGCATCGATTCGCCTCCCGAAAACCTCTTGGTATCGTGCCCGACGTCATCCTTTTGTCGAACCAATTCTCGCATCATATCGCAATCGGACCTCGATCCGCAACGCGGGCGGGGGGATTGCTTTTCCCGGTGGCAAGCGGGATCTACATTGCCGTTGGGCGCTGCTGCGGTTAGAATCGCCCTCTGCTATCTTGCAAAAACCGATCGTCAAGGAAGACGTCGATGAGCACGGACGCCGCTTACTCCCCGGCCAGGTTGAGCCCTTTCGAACAACTCCGCTTCGCCCGCCAGATCATTCAGTCGGAAGGTCGGGCTTTGGGCGACCTGGCCGCTCGCCTGGATAGCGGTTTTTGCCGCGCGGTGGATACGGTTTACCTCTGTTGTGGAAGCGTTATTGTCACGGGAATTGGAAAAGCTGGGCTGATTGGGCAAAAAATTGTGGCAACACTGGCTTCGACGGGAACCCGTAGCCATTGGCTGCACCCTGCCGAAGCGGTCCACGGCGACCTGGGACGCATCCACTCCAGCGACGTAGTTCTTGTACTATCTCAGAGTGGCGAGACGGAGGAGGTCGTTCGTTTGTTGCCTTCGTTGGCGGATCTGCGGGTTCCCGTGCTCGCGCTGACGGGATCGGCCGACAGCACGTTGGGACGCGCCGCGACCGTGGTTCTCGAAATCGGGCAGGTTGAAGAAGCTTGTTCGCTCGGCCTGGCGCCGAGCACGAGCACGACCGCGATGTTGGCGTTGGGCGATGCCTTGGCGCTGGTCGTTAGCCGAATGCGCAGTTTTGGCCGGGAGGACTTCGCCCGCTTCCACCCGGCCGGCAGCTTGGGCCGTAAACTGAGTCGGGTTGAACACCATATGCGTCCCTTGACGCGGTGCCGGGTGGCACGGGATTCGAAAACGGTCCGCCAAGTGTTCGTCGATCTTAGCCGTCCGGGGCGCCGAACCGGTGCCATCATGCTGGTGGATGCCGAGGAAAAGCTGTCCGGGATCTTCACCGATAGCGATCTGGCACGACTGTTCGAGCGATGCCGGGATCGCGAATTCGATGGCCCGATACAAAACGTGATGACTCGCGGTCCCGTGGTCGTACTTTTGGGAACGGTGATGTCCGAGGCGCTGGGATTGATGGCTCGACGGAAGATCAGCGAGCTTCCCGTCGTGGACGACAGTGGGAGACCGTTGGGACTGATCGACGTGACCGATCTGGTGGGGGAACTTCCGGGCGACAGCGTCACTGAGGGAACTTGCGGCGGTTGGCCGCAGGGTTCGACCCAGGCGGTCTCGTTGCCCTACAGGGTGGTGCGTAAACCGGAAGACGACCGTGGCACGTAGAAAGCATTCGGGCAAAAGAATTCAGCGTGGTCGCGACGCGGGTAGTTGGTAGATCCCGCTTGCCGCGCGGGATCTTGGTGATCGAGGGGGAACTTGGTGTCAAGCTCCCACTCGGCAAGCGGTACCTATTGGAAGTCAGCGAGAAGGTGACGATGAGCTTGGAAGAACGTTGCCAATCCATTGAGTTGGTTCTGTCGGACGTCGACGGAGTATTGACCGATGGCCACCTGGATTTCGACAACCAGGGGATTGAGACGAAGCGTTTTTACATTCGCGATGGGCTGGGCATTAAGCTTTGGCAGAAGGCGGGATACCGCTTCGGGGTGGTTACCACGCGAAGTTCGCAAATCGTGAAACAGCGCGCGGCCGAGATGCAGATCTCGATAATCCGCCAGGGCGCCGAAGACAAACTGGCCACGGTTCGGGAGATTATCAAGCAGCAGAACCTTACGCCGCCGGCGGTGTGCTACATCGGCGACGATTTGCCGGACATGCCGGCCGCGAGTTTGGTGGGGCTGGGAGTGGCCGTGGCGGACGCCTGCCTGGAACTTCGCGAGACGGCTCATTACGTGACCACGGCGCCCGGAGGCCGAGGCGCCGTCCGTGAAGTGATCGAGATGATCCTCCGTGCGCAGCGTCGTTGGGACGATGTGGTTCAGGCTTACCGGACGTAAAGGCTCCAGACGCGTCCGCACTTCGGACCAAGGGATAGGCGGTTATGGCCATGCCACGCATCGTTCGCATCGGCGGGAGCTTTGCGATCATGCTGGTGGCGTATTGGGCCTACGCACTGGTTGCGGTCCCGCTGATCGAACCAACGGTCGAGCCGAACCACGTGCGGCAGCTCACCGAGGTCGAACGGCGAAGCGCCCTTCACGACGCCAATCATCGACTCGAATCGTTGCGTCCGCTCTTTCGCCCCGAGGTCGATTGGGAACTGGGCACTCCCTGGATTCTGGAAAGCGACCAGATCAAGCTCCTGCTACAGAACTACTCGAATCTGGGCAACGGCCGCGTCGAACTGGACCGTTGCACGCTCGTTTACACGCCGGCGGAGCCGGTTGCCGATCCCGCCGAGCGAATACGCCGCTCCGTGGTGCTCCAGGCGTCCGACGGCGCGTTGTTGGAATTCGATGAAGAACTCGACCTGCGACGCGGCAAGATTGGGCGTCTCATCTCCGGCCGCCTCATCGGACCGGTCACGATCCGTAGCGCCGGCCGAGAACTCACCCCCGAAGACGACCTTCACATCACTACGAAAAACGTCGTCATCTCCGCGGACCGGATCCGGACGAACGAGCCGATCCGATTTCGATGGGGCCCCAACCATGGCAGCGGAGCCCAATTGCAGATCGATTTGCTCCATGAGGCGAATCCCGAGGCGTCGAGCAAACGGGCGCCCAAGATCAGCGGCCTCAAATCGCTTGAGATTCGACGGTTGGACTTGTTGCACCTGGAATTCCCGCAGCCAAAGCAGGCGGCCGAGACACCCGGGGAGACGGCCGAGAATCTGCGGATCGAGGTAAAATGCCGCGGCAAATTCCGTTTCGACGCGGTGCAGCGGCTGGCGACCTTTCACGATCATGTCGACGTGATGCAAATGCATGCCAGCGGCCCCAGCGACCAGATCAACTGCGAGCTGCTTTCAATCTATTTCGCGCGGCAGCGCAATGGGCTGGGTCGCCCGTCGGAGGAGCCACAGGCAGCAAGCGGCGAGACCGCCACGCTCGATCTCCAGCCGCGGCGGATCGAGGCCACGGGCAACCCGGTTGTCGTGCGGGCGCCGAACCAGCAGTTTCAGGCCCGCGGCGACCGTCTGGAGTACGACGCATGGAGCGGCCGGATCCTCCTGGAAGGAAGTCAAGAGGTGTTCTTGCGGCAGGCGGACAATGAGATCCACGCCCGAGATGTGCAGTACCAACCGAGCGACACAAGTCGTATCGGTCAGGTGATTGCCCGGGGACCGGGCTGGCTTCGCGGCCAGGCCGACCAACGGCCGGGCCAACAACTGACGGCGCAATGGTCGGAACAGCTCCACGTTCGGCCGGTCGATCGCCAACAAGTGATTTCGCTGAGCGGGGGCGCTCGTCTGCAGTTTGCCGGAGTCGGGGATTTGGACGGCAAGGAGATTCATTTCTGGCTGTCGGAAGTCCCCTCGGGCGCGGATGGCAAGTCCACGCTCCGGCCCGACCGAATGCTCGCTCGAGGGCAGGTTCAATTGGCGTCGGCCCAGCTCTCGGGCAACGTCGAGCAACTCGAGGTCTGGTTCGAGGAACCGACGGCGAATGCTCAATCCGGCCTCGGGCCGGGCGGACCGCCGGGGCTGATGACACGGATCGGATCCCAAATGGAGCGGGCGCAGTTGGCGATGGAGTTGGCCCGCCGCTTTCCCGCGGCACAACAGTACGCGCGGCGGCCAGCGCTACCGGCCGAGGGTCCTTTGCCACTGGGAGCCGGCGATCCGAATTCCGCTTTGCCGCAACCTGCTTCAGACGGCGGCGCGGCCGGACCGTCCGATCCGGCGACGGGAGAAACGCCGGCCAACCATTTCGAGATCGTCGGCAGATTGCTCCGCGCCAAGGTGAGGGTGCAGGCGGCCGAGTCTCAGCTTTCCGAGTTGATGGTCGATGGCAACGTCCGGTTCGCGCAATCGGCCACGGCCGGTGCGGCGGAGCGGCCCTTGGTGATCACCGGAGATCAAATCCACGTCCTCGATGCAGCCGAACCCCATGCAGCGGTCACGGTCACCGGCAACCCGGCGCACTTCGAGGGGGGGGGCCTCGGGTTGACCGGATCGAACATCAACTTGAACCGGGGAACCAATCGCTTGTGGATCGACGGTCCCGGGCAGATGGACGTGCCGTTGGACCGCGACCTGGAAGGCCGCCCGATCCAGGACGCCGGCCCGCTGACCATCCTCTGGCAAACGCGGATGAGCTTCGACGGCAAGACCGCCCGTTTCGAGGAAGCCGTGGTTGCCAAGACGGCGATGCAACAACTCCAGGCCGAGACACTCGACGTTACTCTGAAGCGGTCGATTCGCTTTGCCGACCCGCGGACCCAACCCAAACCGGAGTTGGAACAGATCGTCTGCCTCGGCGGAGTCCAGATGGAAAGCCGCACCTTCGACCAGTATGGGCTGGTCTCCCACGATTCCATGCAGATCGACGACCTCGCCATCCAGTTGATTTCCGGCGAAATGACGGCCCGCGGGCCGGGGCGGCTGACCAGCCATCGTCGTAATTCGGGCGAACTGCTGCCGGGCTTTGCCATGCCGGCGGGAGGCGGCGCAGCCGACGAGGCGGATGCCGCGGAGAAGCCGTTGAATTACCTCGAAGTGCGGTTTCAGAAGAACATTACCGGCAACGTCCATCACCAGTCGGCCACGTTCCACCAGCAGGTTCGCGCGACCTTCGGCCCGGTGCGTTCCTGGGAGGACAAGCTCAACGGCGACAACCCCGACGCACTGGGCCCGCAAGCGGCGGTGCTCAGTTGCGACGAGATGACGGTGGTCCGCATGCCTCAGCCGGGCGGCGGTTCGCCCGCCGTGGAACTTCTCGCCTCGGGCAACACGCTCGTCGAAGGCGCAGCATTCACGGCGCGTGCCAACCGCATGACCTACGCCCAGGCCAAGGATCAGTTGATTCTGGAGGGTGACGGCTGGACCGACGCTCAATTATACTATCAGTCGGTTCCGGGCGGCCCAACCTCCCACTTCCCTGCTCAGAAGATCCTGTTTTATCCGTCAACGCGACGCGTCGATGCCGCCGGTGCGAAGGCATTGGAGTTGAACCAGCTTCCGCGAATGGACCGCAAACCTTGAGAATACTGCTCACCGAAGAACAGCTTCGCCAGCGGATTCGTCGCATGGCCGGCGAGATTGCCGAGCATTATCACGACCGTCCGCTGACGATCGTCGGCGTGATGATCGGCAGCATCGTGCTCTTGGCCGACTTGATTCGGCTGATCGAGATGCCGTTGCGTGTCGAGTTGGTTCAAGCCCGCAGCTATCGCCGCAAAAGCACCAAGCCCGGCCCGTTGGTGCTGAACTTGGACCTTCTCTCCTCCGATGTGCGGGGCCGTGATGTGCTGTTGGTGGACGACATTTTCGACACGGGCCGTACCCTGTGGGAATTGGTGCCGCAATTGGACGAACTCGGGCCGGCGAGCATCCGCACCGCCGTGCTGTTGCGAAAAAAGGGCCGTTGCGAAGTTGCGTTCCAGCCCGACTACGTCGGCTTCGACATCCCCGACACCTTTGTCGTCGGCTACGGTCTCGATTACAACGATCTCTACCGGAACCTGCCGCATGTGGCGTCGTTAGACTCCGAGGAGATCGGCCAGGAGGCCGGCCCGTGAGGCCGTTGCGACTCGTGATCGTTGCGCGACGGTTCTGGCCGCTGGTGGGCGAGACCGAGCGGATGCTGGCGAGTCTGGCATCCGCGTTTCCTGTCCGAGATTGCCGCGTGACCGTCTTGACTGCCGGGTGGAACCCGCGGTGGCCGCCGCAAGTCGTCTATGGCGAAGTCCCCGTCATTCGGCTTTCCCCCGCGCCGCGCGACGGCTGGTCGACTCTCCGCTACCTGCGGACTCTCGGCGGTTGGCTGCGGCGCCATGGCGATGATTACGACGCGGTTTATGTTTCCGGATTGAAGCAGGAGGCCTACGCGGCGGTTCGGGCTGTCGGCCGCCGACGCCCGGTGGTGCTCCGGGCTGAACAGGCCGGCCGCGGGGGCGATTGTCTCTGGCAAATCGATGCGTTCTGCGGGCGAAGGGTCAAGACGGAGTGTCTCCGCGCCCGGTTATTTGTCGGCCGTACGCCGGGCGTATGCCGCGAACTCGTTGCCGCCGGCTATCCTCGCCATCGCATCCGCTATGTCCCCGACGGGGTTTCGATCCCGCCCCAGCGCGACTGGGACCGCAAAGCGGCCGCCCGCGAGGCGCTGGCCGGCGCGAATCCGTCGCTACGGGTTCCCCCATGGGCGCCGGTCGCCCTCTTCGCCGGTCCATTGCAGCGGTCGCAGGGACTCGGCGGTCTGCTGGACGCCTGGGCGCCGGTCAGCCGCCGCTGGCCAAACGCAAGACTCTGGCTGGTCGGCGCCGGCCCTTTCCACGCCGAATTGTCCGAACGGATCGAGGCCGGCAACCTGTCGGACCGCGTCATCCTTGCCGGGCAGTTCGATACCCTCGACGAATTCCTCGCCGCCGCCGACCTGTTCTTACTCCCGCCGCAGGAGGGAATCGCCACAGCGGTTTTGCTGGAGGCCATGGCCGCCGGACTGCCGATCGTCGCCAGCGACCTGGTCGATCACCGCGACTTCGCCGCCGATCGGGAGCACGCCCTGATCGTGCCCCGCGGCAATTCCCGGGCCATCGCCGAAGCGGTCATCCGCGTGTGGTCCGACGCCGAGCTGGGCCTGCAACTAGGCGAGGCGGCGCGAACTCGGGTGATCCGGCAGTTCTCGCTTGCCAGGATGGCCGATTCGCATTTAGAGTTATTCAAAGGGCTTGTCGACTCGGCGTAGCCGGCGGTGCTCTTGCGCAATGCCACCAACGAATGAGTGCGGCCGTGAAAAAGATCCTGGAGATTATCCCCAGCTTGGACCGCTGCGGGGCGGAAAAGCAGATGATGCTGCTCGCCGCCGGACTGCCGCGTGACGAGTTCGATACGCACGTCTGCGTGCTGACGCGAAGCGGTCCGCTGCAGGCCGAACTCGAGAAGGCCGGAATTCCCGTCACCCTCATTGGCAAACGGTGGCGGGCAGATCCGCAAGCCTACCTACGGCTCCGCCGCTGGATCGGCAAGTTGCGTCCGGACCTGGTCCACACCTGGCTCTTCGCGGCCAACGCCTACGGCCGAGCGGCGGCGTTGGCGCAGGGGATCGACCGGCTCATTGCCGCGGAGCGATGCGTCGATCCCTGGAAAGGCGGCCTGGAATTCACCGTTGACCGTTATCTCGCCCGGCGAACGCAACGCATTGTCACCAACTCGGTCGCGGTCCGCGACTTCTACGTCGAACACGGCTTGCCAAGCGAGAAGTTCGCCGTCATTCCCAACGGGATCGATCCGCCGCCAGCGGTCTCGACGACCCGCGAGCAAGCTTTGGACGAGCTGGGATTGCCCCGCAACGCGCGACTGGTTGGTTTCATCGGGCGGCTCTGGCCGCAGAAACGGGTGAAGGACGCGATCTGGGCCGCCGATCTGCTGAAAGTCATCCGCGACGACGTCCATCTGTTGATCTTCGGCGACGGGCCGCAACGCGAGCGTCTGCTGCGATATCGCGATCAGGTGGAAATCCGCGACAAGGTCCACCTCCTCGGCCAACGTGACGACGTGGCCCGTTTTCTGCCGCACTTCGATGTTCTCTGGTCCACGAGCGAATACGAGGGGCAGTCCAATGCGATCATGGAGGCAATGGGCAATGCGGTGCCCGTGGTCGCCACCGATATCCCCGGCACCCGCGATCTGGTTGTCCATGAGGTTACCGGCTATCTCGTGCCGCTGGGCGACCGCGCGGCTTTTGCCCGGCAAACCAACATTCTCTTGGGCGACAAGTCGCTGGCCGAGCGTCTGGGCGGCGCCGGCCGCGATCGAATGCGCAATGCGTTCAGCGTAACCGGCATGGTCCAGCGCTATGCCGACCTGTATCGCGAGGTGCTCGGGTGAAGGGAGAGTGGAGTGTTGGAGTATTGGAGTATTGGAGTACTGGAGTACTGGAATGTTGGAATGAGGGAATAAGGGTAATGATGACGAATTGCCATGCAAGCTCGACAGGTCTGGGGTTTGAGTGCTCCACCACTCCAGTACTCCAGCACTCCAGTACTCCAGCACTCCAG
>Ga0123333_10004591_pt1 | contig 12880 bp, 8 predicted proteins | sample BioC12SIPDNA_3_FD_89957 | JGI IMG/M metagenome (GOLD analysis project Ga0123333, IMG submission 89957) | Anaerobic biogas reactor microbial communites from Washington, USA - Biogas_R2_B C12 SIP DNA | ecosystem: Engineered > Bioreactor > Anaerobic > Unclassified | place: Washington, USA...
CCCACGTCGACGGCATAGACCTTCCGTGCGCCGTGCTGCAGCAAACAATCGGTGAAGCCGCCGGTGGATGCCCCGATATCGGCGCATGTCCAGCCGGCAGGATCGACCACGAACGCCTGCAAGGCATGCTCCAGCTTCAGCCCACCGCGGCTGACATAGCGCAGAGATGTGGCGACACGCACCTCTGCGTTCTCAGGCAACGCCTGCCCTGCCTTGTCAACCACGCGGTCACCGACGCTCACTTCGCCAGCCAGGATCATCCGCTGCGCCTGCGAACGACTCTCGGCCAGGCCGCGCGCGACCAGCAATTCGTCGAGCCTGACCTTCCGCGGCCTAACAGGGTGTTGGGGTGGGAGCGATTCCGCATCCATGATGTCATTCTATATGGAGAGATGCACAATCCAAAAGTGCGGAGGGCGGTGACGAAGGGCGGCCTTCGCCCACGACTCGAGGCACATGAAGCTTGACGCACCGGAGAGGAGGCCAGTATACTGCGGGAAAACCATCACGAAATGAGCGCCAACTTGAATCACCTGTGGCCAATCACCGCACACCTTAGCGAGGATGACAGCCTCTGCATTGGCGACCTTGTAGTTGCCGAACTAGCGCGCGCGTACGGCACGCCCCTGTACATTATCGACGAGGCCACGCTACGCGATCGCTGCCGCGTCTATCGCCGCGGGCTCGGCGCCGTCTATGGAGGAGAAGGGCAGGTAGCCTACGCTTCGAAGGCCTACCTTTGTACTGCGATCGCACAGATCGTGATGGACGAAGGCCTCAACCTGGATGTGGTGTCGGGCGGTGAGCTATTCGTTGCATTGCGTGCCGGATTCCCGCCTGAACGGATCCACTTTCATGGCAATAACAAATCGACACAGGAACTCATCGAGGCGCTCGATGCAGGCGTAGGGCGGATCGTGGTAGACAATTTCGCAGAACTGGCGCTGCTCGACGAGCTGACATGCGCGCGGGAGGAAAGCGCAGCCATCTGGCTGCGTCTCGCGCCGGGCGTACAGGCGCACACCCACAGCCACATTCAAACCGGGCAGGAAGACACGAAATTCGGTTTCTCGATCCAGTCTGGTGACGCCGAGAAGGCGCTTGCCCTGGCCATGCGCGCGGCCGGTTTGAAGCTTACGGGGCTGCATGCGCACATTGGATCGCAGATCTACGAGCCGGAGTCACTTGCCGAGGCTGCTGCGCGGTTGGTGCGCTTTGCGGCGGAGATGCACGAGCAGCACGGTTTCGATTTACATGAACTCAGCCCAGGCGGGGGCTGGGGCGTTCCAATGACGGAGGCGGATGCACCCGCGCCGGTGGAGAGATATCTCGAGGCAGTGTGCGCAGCGGTCACCGCCGCCTGTGCGCAACACCATCTCAGCCTGCCGCATCTGATCGTCGAGCCCGGACGGTCGCTCGTCGCCCAAGCCGGCGTAGCGGTTTATAGCGTTGGCACACGCAAGGAAATCCCGGGCGTGCGCACCTACGTGGCCCTTGACGGCGGCATGGCCGACAACATCCGGCCGGCGCTGTATGGCGCGAAGTATGCCGCGAGACGGGTGCAGGGCGGCCTGGGCAGGACTATGGAGAGGGTGACCCTGGCCGGGAGATATTGTGAATCGGGAGACATCCTGATTCGAGACATCGACCTGCCCCATCTGGATCGCGGAGATTTGCTCGCCATCCCAATGGCGGGCGCCTTTACATTGGCCATGGCCAGCAACTACAATCTCGCGTTGCGGCCGGCGGTCATCCTCGTGGGCAACGGTCATTCGAGGGTAATCCAGCGTCGCGAGACCTATGAAGACCTGGTGCGCCGCGATGCGAGCAGAGGGCCGCATGCGACCCTGCCCTTCCACAAGTACGATGCACTGGGCAACGATTATCTCGTGCTCGATCCCATGGATTGGCCCGAGTGTCCGAATGGCGAGACCGTGCGCCGAATCTGCGACCGGCGCCACGGGGTGGGTGCGGATGGCGTATTATGGGGACCTGTGGGTCGCGATCCATTTGCGCTGCGCCTGTTCAACCCGGACGGCAGCGAGTTCGAGAAGAGCGGGAATGGCCTGCGCATCTTTGCACGTTACCTCTGGGACCGGCGACTCCCTCGCAAGCGCGATTTCGATATCGTCACGCCGGGAGGCACGGTTACTGCCCATATCCTCGATGCCCGAGGAGACCGGATCGCGATGGATATGGGGCGCGTCTCGTTCCATGCTTCCGACGCCGGAATCAGCAGCGCCGAGCGAGAGATTGTCGAAGAGGAAACGCGGGTCGGAGACCGCACATTGCAGTTTTCCGCGGTAAGCGTGGGCAACCCGCATTGCGTGATCTTCACCGTGGATGGCAGAGAGATCGAGTGCGCAGACGAGCTGGTTGCCCTCGCCCATGCACTCGGGCCTCAGCTCGAGGTGTTACCACTGTATCACCACCGGACCAACGTACAGTTCGCACGCGCCGCGGACCGGCATACGCTGGAGATCGCGATCTGGGAGCGCGGTGCGGGCTATACACTGGCCTCTGGCACCTCCAGCTGCGCGGCCGCAGCGGTCGCCGTGCGCACGGGCCGATGTGCAAACCCGGTGACTGTGCGAATGCCAGGCGGCGAGATGCTGGTCGAGATCGATGCGGACTGGAATGTGCGGCTGTCGGGTACGGTCAGTCCGGTGATGTCGGGCACATGGGCCGATGGTATGCCTTCAATCGAGCTGCGCACCAGCATGGCGTCGCGGCCGCACCAATGACATGAACAGGATCGCCAGCCCGAGGAAGATAGCCGTAAAAGGCCAGATCACGCCGTGGCTGGTGAGGTCTATCAACCCGCCGGCCAGGATAGGGCCGGTGATTGCTGCCAGCGAGGACGCGAAATAGTAGAGGCCCGTATACGCGCCGATGCTGCCCGACTTCGCCAGGTCATAGACCATCGGCAACGAATTGATGTTGACCAATGCCCAGAACGCTCCCATGACTGCCAGCACGGCAAGGAGAATAACCGGGTCGCGCACCTGGGTCGCGACCAACACGCCGAGGATCATGCCGCCCAGGCCAACCATGATCGTGGGCTTGCGGCCGACCCGGGTGGCAATCAGGCCCGAAGGGATCGAAAAGATGATCAGCGTCGCGGCAAACGCAGTCAGCATCTGAGTAGCTCTGCCCACCTCCATGCCGAGGATGTTACGAGCATAGAGGGTGAAGAAGGCTTCAGTTGCGTTCCAGCCCACGAACCAGGAGAAGATCGCTGCAAGCAAGAACAAGCCGCTATGGTCCGGATCGGTGACCACCTGCTGCACGTTGGCCCAGAGGCCCGGCTCCTTGTGTGCTGCAGGAAGAGCCGCAGCCGGAGGCTCCTTGACCTTGAGCAGGACAATGGCGATGGCAATGAGCATGATGCCGGCACCCACGATGAAGGGTAACGGCACGCCGATCTTGTAGAGGGCGCCACCGGCAAACAGGGCGATAGCGCCGCCAACACCGCCCATCAAGTTGATGACACCATTTGCCTTGCTGCGCTCGACAGGATCAAAAAGGTCGCCGAGGTATGCGATGGTTGGCGAGCGAAACAGCGCCATGGCAAGATTCGTGCCCAGGATGGCCAGAGCGATCAGAACGAAATTCTCACGGACAAACGGCACAAGAATGAAAAACAACGCCGCGAGCGGGGCGCCCAGCATTAGCCAGGGCTTCCGCCGGCCGAATCGCGTGTGAGTGCGATCGGAGCGGCTGCCCACCCAAGGCTGAAGGAACATGTTGATTATGTTGTCCCAGGTCAGAATGAAACCCGTCACGGCAGCAGTCAGGCCCAGATCTTCCAGCATGGGTGGGATCAGGCTGTTAAACAGAGGCCAGATGATGCTGATTCCAAAGAAACCGAAGCCAAGAATGAAGGTGCGAGCCCAGGGGAAGGGTCGTTGGGACATGATGCTCCCTTTCTGCAAAGCGGACACACGGCGAGTTAACGGCGCCAGTTTACCACAGCCATGAAGGGATGCCAATGACAGAGCAAAGGAATCTGGAGAGGCGGCGGGTTGTAGTCACAGGCATGGGTGCGATCTCGCCGCTGGGAAACGATGTAGAGACGAGCTGGCAGGGCTTAATTGCGGGCCGCTCAGGCGTACGGCCGATTACAGCCTTCGACACTACCGGCTTCTCAGCGCGCATTGCAGCGACTGTGAAGGGGTTCGACCCGACACAGTCAATGGACCCGAAGGAAGCGCGACGACTCTCTCCATTCATCCAGTACGCGGTTGCTGCGGCCGTGCAATCGGTGCTCCAGGCAAGCATCGACTTCACCCGGGACGATCAAACCCGCTGCGGCGTGGAGATAGGCAGCAGCCTGGGTGGTGCAGGCATCATCGAGGAACAGCGGCTCGTGATGGAGGCGCGCGGGCCGCGAATGATCAACCCAACCCTGATCCCCGCAATCATCATCAATTCTGCGGCATGTTCAGTGGCATTACGATACGGACTCCACGGGCCTGTCAATGCACCCGTGGGCGCTTGCGCGACCGGCGTCATTGCCCTGGGTGAGGCTTACCGGAAAATCTGCAGCGGTGATGCCGACGTAATGATCGCCGGCGGCACAGACAGCGTCATGACACCCCTCGCGGTCGCAGCGTTCGGCCGCCTCGGAGCGCTATCTTCCAAGAATGACACGCCGGAATGCGCCTGCGCGCCCTTCTCGGGGGATCGAGACGGCACCGTGGTCGGCGAAGGCGCCGCAGTCCTGGTGCTGGAATCTCTTGAACACGCTCAGCGCCGCGGCGCCAAAATCCTGGCCGAGGTTGCCGGTTACGGCCAGACATCGGATGCGTATCACCTGGTTGCTCCTGAGCCCGGAGGCGCTCATGCTGCGGCTGCGATGCGCGCTGCGCTCTCCGCGAACAGCAGCACGGGCGACGCACTCAGCTGGGTCTGTGCACACGGGACCGGAACACCACTCAACGACCTGGCGGAGACAAGGGCTATCAAGAAGGCGCTCGGCGAAATGGCGTACCGGGTTCCGGTGAGTTCACTGAAGGGCGGACTCGGCCACATGCTGGGCGCGTCGGGTGCGATTTCGGTGGCCGCGGCCGTCAAAGCAATCCAGACCGGGACCATTCCGCCAACCATCAACTACACCAGCGCAGACCCCGAATGCGACCTGGACTACGTGCCCAACGCCGCACGCAGTGCCGACGTGTCGTGCGTGCTGGTCAATGCTTTCGGATTTGGCGGTCAGAACGCGTGCCTGGCGGTAAAACGGTGGGCGCACTGACCCTTCAGCAGTCACCCGCGTGTCCGTCCCAGGCAGATGGTGCGGCAAAGGAGTAACAGCCCAAACCAGGTTAACAGGCCGCACCTTGCGCTGGAACGTGTCTATGCGCCTGTATCCCCAGCCACACAGTCTGGGCGATAGTGCTTACCAACATGGCGACCATCCCCACAAAGAGCCCGGTCGTGTTGCCCAACGCAACACCGGCGATCAGGATCGCCGCGGTGGCCAGCAGGAAGATAACGACTGAATCCGAAATGGCACGCGTGTGCCGGCTGTGAAGAAGCTGACCCTGGTACCAGCTCTGCAGCGCAATGAGGGCGGGCACGGGGATGCCGAACCAGAGGGCCGTGCTAGCCAGGCTGCTGAGATCTGCAGGCAGCGCAGAGACCCCTTCGAACCACCACTGGCTTAGCGGCGTGGCGGCAAGCAAGACCAGCACCCCGAAGGCGATCACGGTAAGGCCGATCGTGAACCGGCGCAGAACCGGGCGCGCGCCGGGCTCGTCCAGCAATGCGACGACCACCTCGTTGAGCGCCAAGCCCAACGAGCGCGCCATGAAAATCAATCCCGTTACGACGGGCCACACGGCCAGAGAAGATAATGCGTCAGGCATGCGGCTCAGAGCTGCGCTGCCGATAGGTTGGGCCAGCAGGCTGAGCAATGATGTCAGAACCAACGGGATGTAGAACTGGAAGAAAGCCCGATAGGTGAGCGGCGGAACGACCGGCGGCGCTGCAGCGAGCTCATTCCGCAGAAGCGGACGCACGACACGGCCGGCAAACAGGGCCTCGCTGCTCACTCCCACTGCGACGGCAAGGGTGGCCACAACGATGCCCGGCAGTGTGCCGAGCACCAGCCCTGCGAACAGCACGCTCATGCCAGCGATCAGACGCACCACCGTTCCTGCACCCACCGAACGCGAGTGACCGAATCGAATCATCACGCCCTGATTGAAGCGGCGGTATGCTATGGTCCATGTCCAGGGGAGCATGATCTGGAGTCCGATGCGGGCGGGTTCGATGATTTCCTCGGGCACGCCGAGAAGGCCGCGAACCACAGCATAGTAGAGCGGGGTAAAGGCCACCAATGCATGAAGCGCGGTCAAGCTGCCACCGGCTATCATCATGTAGTTCCAGATCTTCCGATAGGATGGCCAGTCCTTGCTCAGAGCAGTGGACGCAGAGATGAGCATGATGATCGGAGACTCGATGATCAGTGCGATCGGCCAGACGATGCCGCCATAGGCAGCAAGATGGATCCTGGCATCGGGCAGCCGGGCTACCACCGCGCTCAACACCGGCTGCTCCACGCCCATCAGAAGCCAACTGGCGGCGAGGGGCCACCAGGTCCGCACTACATGCGAGAGCCTCAACGCGCCAACCTGTCCTCGAAGTCATAAATAGTGCGTGAAAGGCCTTCGTCCAATGCCACCTGGGGCGACCAGCCAAGTATCTGCTCGGCTCGAGCTATGATGGGGCGTCGCTGCCTGGGGTCATCCTCTGGAAGCGGGCGAAATTCGATACCCGCCGCATTTCCGGTCAGCCGATTGATCGTTTCGGCAAAGGTCAGAATGGTGGTTTCTTCCGGATTACCGATGTTGACTGGGTGCACCTCATCGGACAACAGCAGGCGAACCATGCCGTCGACAAGGTCGGAGACAAAGCAAAACGAGCGGGTCTGCGAGCCGTCCCCGTAGACCGTGATGCATTCGCGGCGCAGCGCCTGGCCGATGAAGTTCGGCACAACGCGACCATCATCGAGCCGCATGCGCGGCCCATAGGTGTTGAAGATGCGGATGATGCGCGTGTCGACCTGGTGGATGCGGTGATAGGCCATCGTGATAGCCTCAGCGAAGCGTTTGGCCTCATCGTACACACCACGCACGCCTATGGGATTGACGTTGCCCCAGTAGGTCTCGGGTTGCGGGTGAACAAGGGGGTCACCATACACCTCAGAGGTTGACGCGAGCAGGAAACGCGCGCCCTTGGCCAGCGCGAGGCCGAGCGCGTTATGTGTGCCGAGCGAACCCACTTTGAGGATCTGGATGGGGATGCGTGCAAAGTCCACCGGGCTCGCGGGCGAGGCAAGATGCATGACCGCATCGACCTTTCCAGCCACATAGATGTAATCGGTGACGTCGTGATGGATGAACTTGAATCGCCGCTCCCCGGCGAGGTGTGCGATGTTATCGACCGATCCAGTAACCAGGTTATCCATCGCAATCACCTCGTGACCATCTGCCAGCAAACGGTCACACAGATGTGATCCGATAAACCCCGCACCGCCCGTTACCAATACTCTCATGCTAATCCTCTCGCCCAACAGAATATAGCCAGAATATGCCCGATGCTGACACAAACCAACCCATCAGATCGGGCAAGAACAATGAGTTATCGATCAGGCCGTGAGCCACGGTGGCCGCGAGACAGGCAAGCAGCCCCAATGCGACCGGCCAGACTGCCGCGCCGTTTAGCAGCATACCACGATTTGCAGACAGAACATCATCACCTGTTCCGGGACTACCAAACGGGAGTCCTCCTCCTGCGCGCGGTCGTGCTGCAAGCAAGCGCCAACCCGCAGCGAAGGCTACAGCCAACGCGGCAGTGACCATCGCCACCCCCAGCAAACCAAGCCGCGTCCACATGTCGAGCAGGATATTGTGCGGATGGCTCAGGTTGAGCTCCTGCCAGCCGGAAGGCAGCACGTAGCGCGTGCGATACGCGTAAAGGAAGTTGTCGGGCCCCACGCCAAGTAGCGGGTGATCCAGGGCCATGTTCAGTGCTCCGCGCCACAACTTCAGTCGCAGAAAGCTCGTGCCGGACTCGAAATTAAAGAGATCAGCAAAGCGAGGCGTACGGAAGAGTAAGATGAGACCAGCCCCGCCAACGACTGCCAGTCCCGCCAGGATCCATAGCGGCCAGCGGCGGCCGCTGCGCCACGAACCGCCCGCCAACACGACGAACAGTCCTGCGGGCAGGCCAAGCAGCAGTGCGCCCTTGCTGAACGTGGCAACTGCGGCGGCCAAGGTGATGATGACCACCGCTGCCAGGATACCACGCACGATGACGGTCCACCGGCTGTCCCCTGGGAGTCTGCCCGTTGCCGAGGGCAGCAAGCCAAAGAGGAGCAGGGCCAGGGCGAGGGGGACGGCGCGGTCAAGAAGCAGCGCGAGGTTGTTCGGCGATCCGTAGAGTGCTGCGATGCGACCCACGCCTTCCACATCGACCCGCCCCTGGCCCGTCACCCCCTGCCAGAGCCCGATGAGACTGGCTATCACGGCACCCGCGAGAAGACCCGAGATCAACGAGGTCACAGCAGCGCCCTGATTCCTCGTCGCCGTGCGCGTGATCAAGAGGTAAAACACCAGACCAAAGAGAAAAACGACTCGAAACTCGCGCCACGCGACGCCCTGCTCCGTTGCAAAGATGGTCGCAACCAGGCCGGAGAGAAAGATACCCAATATTGTTATGTCAATCCATGACGACATCTGGCCGCTTGCGGGCATGCCACGGGACCGCGCAGAGGCGCGCGAAGAAGCCCGCAGAGAAAGGCGCCAGAACAGCCAGCGCACGATACATGCCAGCAACCCAATCCAGGCCAGCAGCTCGAACAGGCCGAAATGCCAACGAAGGAAAGGCGCAGTCCGCTGCCAGAACGGCAAGCTAGCCGCAATCAGCGGCGGTGCAAGGCCAGGGCGTGAAATGAACAGGAGGCCCAACAAAGCCAATGCGACGAGATCGACCATCTGCCAGGGTGAGGCCAGGAAGACCAGCATCAACGCGATCGCGCTGACCCACATGAGGATTCCGGGAAACGGCACGTCCGGGCAACTCGGATCCACCGGAGCATCTCCGATGGCGACCGGACTGCCCGAGCGCGGCCTGCGGCTCCAGCGTATGAACCCGGCTGCGACCGCCGCGGTGGCGAGCAGCGCAAGCCCCAGCAAGCCCCACCCCAATCGGACGGAAGAGCGACCAGCTGCAGAAACCAAGATGCCCTGCAAGGCCCACTGCCCCCAGCCACCCGTGGTAACAAGCCGAACACTGTGTTCGCCCGGAGGCAGACCTTCAGCCAACGGCACCACGCGCCTGGCAGAGGAAGGATCGTGCAGGACCAGGTAGGTTGTGCCAGATTCATCCGCCGGGAGCCGATTCGCCGGTCCACCGTCGATGCTTACCGAGAAATAGGCCCAGTAGGGACCGCCCTGCACCGTCAGCGCCACTCCCGTACCGTGAAAAACGAAGTCGATAGCGTCTCCATCGCCCGAGGGATCGGCCGCCGATGGGGTGACCCGCCATCCGCTGCTGTAGTGCAGGGCGGGATGGTCGGTCCGATGGCTGCCGGGCGATAAGACGGAGGCCGGCAATGCGGCGGCCGCAAACACCTCGTATGTCTCTGGCTCGGGAGGAAAGTACGGGGTCCACAGCAGCGGGCCCAGCCAGGACCACTCTTGGACTGCCTTCAAGAACGCAGTGCGCGTGTAGAGAGCCTGTTCGCCGGGCGTGACACTCCCCCAGGGCGAAGCCGACCCCGAGCCCGCGGTCGCGTCCCAACCGAACGCCGTCGCCCACAGCGATGTGCCAGCGTCGCCGCGGCGCAGCATCACCTGTCGTGCTTCGTAGGCACGCCCGAAGTTCAGCTTCGCCGCTTCCGGGGACTCATCCGATTGCCCTGAAAAGCCATAAGGCTGGATAGCGGGGAAATCGAACCATGCTCGCCCTCCCAGAGCGTAGAGCTGGTCCAGGAACGTGAGATCGCTGAGGTTGGCGCCACCCGCCTCTGTGGTCGGGGCGAGCGCGGCCGCAATGATCTGTGCATCTTCATCCATCGCGCGGATCGACACCGCGGCCTCGCGCAGCAGCCCGAGGTAATCTGCGGGATCAGCAGGCCCACTCCCCCAATGGGGTGAGATGTTCGGCTCGTGCCAGACCTGGTAGTAGGTCAGTTGAGCGCCATAGCGTCCGGCAATTGCAGCCGCAAAGGCTCCGAAGTCCGAGCGCTCGCGCGGCGGCGCAGATGGATTGCCACTATCCACTGCTCTACGCGCCCAGGCGGGTGAACGATCGAGAACAACGACAGGGCGGAGAGCCGGCCAACGAGCGAGCGATGCCAGGACCTCATCCCAGGGGTCCCAATCGAATTGTCCTCTCACAGGCTCTATCTCATCCCAGGGCAAGGTGAAGCGAACCCAGGTGATGCCGCTCTCTGAAAGCCTGGCCAGCATGGCGTCAAGCTCTGCGGGAGCAAGTTCTTCGCCTCGCAGATTGACGCCTGGTTGGGCCGAATAATCCTGGTCGATCGTCTCAGCCGTTGGGAACGCGGGACCGCCTACCGTGCCCATGAACACGCCTGCGACGGCAGCCCAAAGCATTACCAGGGCAAGAAGACCAAAGATTAAAGCGCGCGGAACCCGAGCTGTGGACATAGCGCGTGCATGCTACCACATGCGCAATGGGGGCGCAATGTAGACGATGTGCCCATTTTTTTGACGGATAACCTGCTCTGCGATAGAATAAAGTGTTGCATTCATTAAGGGAGAACATAAACATGGAGAAGTTCACCATTCAGGCGGAGCCCCGCGCGGTTGGCCGCCACAGCAACCGTGAATTGCGCAATGCGGAGCGCGTGCCAGGCGTTGTGTATGGTAAGGCCCAGGAAGCACTGGCAGTGTCGATGGATCGCAAGCTGCTCGGTATTGCGTTACACAAGGCCAGCGGCCGCACGATCGAGATGAAGGTTCCCGGACAGGGATCGCTACACGTGTTGGCACGCGAGATCCAGCGTCACCCGACCAGGCACACCATACTGCACGTTGATTTTCTCGCCGTGTCGATGACGGAGAAGGTCCGCGTGAACCTGGCCGTCGTTGCTGAAGGACAGGCACCCGCCCTCAGCAATTCGGACCTCGTGCTGGTCCGGCAGACTGACACGGTCGAGATCGAGTGTCTGCCCGGCGACATCCCGGAGCACGCACTGGCTGACCTGTCGACGCTGGAATCCGTGCACGACGAAATCCTTGCCAAGCAGCTGAAATTGTCCGAGAAGGTCAAGCTCCTAACCGACGGAGACCAGGTACTCTTCGCCATCACTCCGTCACGCGCTGCGGCGGTTGAGGAAGCTGAAGAAGCTGCTGAGGAAGCTCCGAGCGCGGATGACGTGGAAGTGGTCAAGAAGGGCAAGAAGGAAGAAGAGGAAGCGGAATAGTAATCCGCTCAAAGCTACGATCGAAGGCGCAGGGGCAACTCCCTGCGCTTTTCATTTACTGCCGAATCCATTGCAGTGGATCGACTGCCATCCCCGCAATCCGCAGTTCCCAGTGCAGATGGGCGCCAGTGCTCAAGCCCGTGCTGCCGACCTTGCCAAGAAGCTGTCCCCGGACAACCCCTTCACCGGGCTGGACGTCCAGGGTGGACAGGTGCCAGTAACCGGTAAACACACCGTTTCCATGATCCAGGACAACGGCATTGCCCCGTACGAACAACGTCTCTGCAAGCACCACTCGCCCAGCAGCCGGCGCGTACACCGGCGTTCCTGCCGACGCCCCGTAGTCCTCGCCCGCGTGAGCGGACACCGCCGGATTGTTGCCGTAGGTGCGACGCGAGCCATACGGGGAAGTGTGGCGGAGTTCTCCGCGCAGCGGTGGTGCAAAACGGTGCAGCGGATTCCAGCCCTCATCTGTCACGCCGGCAAAGAGTTCAGCCATGCGCGCCGCCTCAGCATTGACTTTTTCCGCGTTCGATAGAATGGGTGCAGCAGAGCTCGCAGGGATGTTGAACGTGTCGAAACGCCCGTCCCGTACCGGGATATTCAGCAGGAACCGCTGGTCGCCTGCGCCGAGCAGGAGAGGAACGTAGCCCGGAGACATCAGGGGCGGAACCGGCACCAAAGACCAGCCCGTACCAGCAGCCGAATGGACAGTGTATGGGCGGCCCCCGAAGGTGAGAGTGAAGGTGACGGGCTCCTGCGCCTTGACGGACACGACCAGCGTCTGGCCCTGGACAGGAGGCCAGGGCGAGACCTTTACCTGCGTCAGGGTTGCTTCGCCAGTTGCACGATAGGAAGGCGTGGGCAACGGCGCGAATGGATCTTCGCCGCCATCATGTCTCAACGATCCCGCGGGCTGCCCTCGCAGATCGATGACCACCTCACCGGCGCGCACAACCGAGACCCCGCCGAACCAGAGGCAGAGCGCAATAAGGGCGGCTCCTATGGCCGCCAGCGCCGGCTGACCCCGATCAGGTATACAGTTCCGGCGCGAGAACTGCAATATACGGCAGGTTGCGGTACTTTTCAACAAAGTCCAATCCGTAGCCCAGCACGAATTTGTCGGGGATGTCAAAACCGACGTACTTGACCGAAACGTCTGCCTTCCGGCGCGCGGGCTTGTTGAGCAGCGTACAAATCTCCAACGACTTGGGCAGCCGCGCACGCAAGATTCGCACCAGGTATTCGAGCGTGTGTCCCGTGTCAATGATGTCCTCGACGATCAGGACATTGCGACCCTCGATGGGCTGGTCCAGATCCTTGAGGATGCGAACCACACCCGATGACTCCATCCCTGTCCCGTAGGAAGATGTGGCCATGAAGTCGATGCTGTGCGGGGTGTTGATGCACCTCATGAGGTCA